>WNFJ01373551.1_pt2 | contig 10080 bp, 8 predicted proteins | sample 5400461 | NCBI WGS metagenome assembly WNFJ01 (sample SAMN13153349, study PRJNA577476) | soil metagenome | isolation source: 115 cm saprolite on Douglas fir-dominated hillslope | place: USA:California | collected 2013-09-17
CGTCGAGCGCGCCAAGGTAGGGCGCGGCGCGGCGCAGGTCCGCGGCCAGCGCCGCCACTTCGAAGGGCGGCGTGAAAATCGCGACCAGGCGCGCGCGGGCGTCGAGCAGGAACAGCACCGCGGAGTGGTCCATGGTGTAGTCGCCTCCCGGCAGCTCCACGCGGTTGACGGCCACGCCGAAGTTGGCGGCGAGCGCCAAGATCGACTGGGGGTCACCGCTCACCCCGAGGAATGCGGGATCAAATGCGTGCACGTACGTGGCGAGCACCGCCGGGGTGTCGCGCTGCGGGTCGACGCTGACGAACAGCACCCGCAGCCCCTTGAGCTCGGCGCGCTGCCTCACCTGCGCGAGCTTCATCAGCGTCGTCGGGCAGACGTCGGGACAGTGGGTGAAACCGAAAAACACCAGCGTCGGCCCGCCGCCGAGGTCGCGCCGCGTGAAGGCGCGCCCGGTGGTGTCGGTGAGGCGAAACTCCGCGACCTCCTTCGCCTGCGGCAGCCACGTACCGCTTGCCAGCTGCGGGCTCGCCCTGTCAAGTTGTTGCGCCATCCAGTAGCCGGCCAGCGCTGCGCCCACCGCGGCGGCGGCCAGAAGTAAGCGGGCGCGTGCACTCGTCATGAGCGAATTATTTCATACAGCCACGCGCGCCGTACGCGGTCTGGCGCGCCGTGCCCCGCGCGCGGTCACGGTGCGCGCAGTGATCGCGCGCGCCGCCGGGAGACTCCGGCGCGCGCGCCTGTACTTCGGACACGGTACCGACAACGCGTGGGACGAAGCCGCGGCACTGGTGCTGCACGCCGTGCGCCTGGCGCCCGGCGGCGGCGCGGCGGCCTACGAGCGGCGCGTCGGCCCGGCGGCGCAGCGGCGCGCACGCGCGCTGGTGACGCGCCGCATAAAAGAGCGCATTCCGGCCGCGTACCTCACCGGCGTCACCTGGTTCGCGGGTGTGCGGCTGCACGTCGATGCGCGCGTGCTGGTGCCGCGCTCGCCCATCGCCGAACTGATCGAGCGTCGGTTTGCGCCGTGGATCGATGCGCGCCGCGTGCGCCGGGTGCTCGATGTCGGCACCGGCTCCGGCTGCCTCGCCATCGCCTGCGCCAAGGCCCTGCCGCGTGCCCGGGTCGACGCGGTCGACATTTCGGATGCCGCCCTGGAGGTTGCGCGCGGCAATGTGCACCGTCATCGCCTCGCGCGCCGGGTGCGGCTGAAGAAGTCCGATCACTTCCGCGCGCTCGGGCGCCTAACCTACGATATCATCGTCTCCAATCCGCCTTACGTCGGCGCCCGCGAGCTTGCGGGACTGCCGCCGGAGTACCGGCACGAGCCGCGTGTGGCGCTCGCGGCCGGCCGCGCGGGGCTCGATTCCGTACGCACCATCCTGCGGGAAGCCCGCAGGCATTTGCGGCCGCGCGGGGTGCTGATCGTCGAGGTGGGGAACACCGAGCGCGCGGTGCGACGGGCATTCCGCCGTCTGCCCTTCGTGTGGCTTGAATTCGAGCGCGGTGGGGGCGGGGTGTTCCTGCTCGCGCGCGAGCAACTGCCGGCGCGCTGAAGGCGCGTAGCAACGACCACTGGCGCAACACATCATGTCCGGCAACACCATTGGCAGGCTGTTCACGGTGACCACGTTTGGCGAGAGCCACGGGCCGGCCATGGGATGCATCGTCGACGGCTGCCCGCCGGGGCTGGAGCTCAGCGAGGCGGATCTGCAGCAGGATGTCGACCGCCGCCGCAGCGGCACGTCGCATTTCGTGAGTCAGCGGCGCGAGGCCGACCAGGTACGCATCCTCTCGGGCGTGTTTGAAGGGCGCACGACCGGCACCCCGATCGGCATCCTCATCGATAACACCGACGCTCGTTCGCGCGACTACGACAAGATCAAGGATCGCTTCCGTCCGGGACACGCAGACTACACCTACCAGCAGAAATACGGCGTGCGCGACTACCGCGGCGGTGGGCGCTCATCGGCGCGCGAGACGGTGATGCGCACCGCCGCGGGCGCGATCGCGCGCCGCTATCTCGGCGTGCGACTCGGCGTGCGCATCTACGGTTACCTGAGTCAGGTCGGGTCGCTGATGCTCGAGGCGGTGGATCCCGCATTCGCTTATCAGAACCCGTTCTTCTGTCCGGACCCCGGGCGCATCGCCGAGCTCGAGGAGCTGATCTGGAAAGTACGCGGCGCGGGCGATTCGATCGGCGCGCGCGTCACGGTGGTGGCGAGCGGCGTCCCACCGGGACTGGGTGAACCGGTGTTCGATCGACTGGACGCGGACATCGCCCACGCGCTCATGAGCATCAACGCCGTGAAGGCCGTGGAGATCGGCGCCGGCACGCGCGCCGCGACGCAGCGCGGTAGCGAGCATCGCGACGAGCTCACGCCCGCGGGCTTTCGCAGCAACCACGCGGGCGGCGTGCTGGGCGGCATCTCCTCCGGTCAGGACGTCATCGCGCATCTGACGCTCAAGCCCACCTCCAGTATCCAGGTGCCTGGCAGCACCATCGACACCGACGGCAATGCGGTCGATATCGTGACCACGGGCCGCCACGACCCGTGCGTGGGTTTGCGGGCGACGCCGATCGCGGAGGCCATGCTCGCCATCGTGCTCATGGACCACTACCTGCGCCAGCGCGCGCAGAACGCGGACGTGCGGTCATCGACACCGGACATCACCGCGGCGCCGCGCGGCTGATTGCCGCGGCCGCCTTCAGCGCATGGACAGACAGTTCAGGGTTGCCGTGGTCGGCGCCACCGGTCTGGTCGGCGAGGCGATGATCACGGTCCTCGAGGAGCGCGGCTTCCCGGTCTCGCAACTGCACGCGCTCGCCAGCAACCGATCGCTGGGCCGCAGCGTGAGCTTCCGCGGGCGCCGCTATCCGGTGCAGGAGCTGGCGGACTTCGATTTCGCGAGTTGCGACTTCGCGCTGTTTTCCGCCGGCGCGCAGGTGTCGCGCGAGTACGTGCCTAGGGCCGTGGCGGCCGGCTGCATGGTCATCGATAACACCTCCGAGTTCCGCTACCAGGAGCACGTGCCGCTGGTGGTACCGGAGGTGAACCTGCACGCCCTCGCGGGGCTAGGCCAGGCCGGCATCGTGGCGAACCCCAACTGCTGCACCATTCAGATGGTCATGGTGCTCAAGCCCCTGTATGACGCCGCCGGTATCGAGCGCATCGACGTGGCGACCTACCAGTCGGTCTCCGGCGCCGGCCGCGCAGCGCTGGAGGAGCTGGCGCGGCAGTCCATCGCGGCGCTGAGCGGGAAGGGAGTGGTTGCACCGCGCGCCGAGCAGATCGCCTTCAACTGCGTGCCCCACATCGACAGCTTCGAGGACAACGGTTACACGCGCGAGGAGATGAAGCTCGTCTGGGAGACCCGCAAGATCCTCGGGGACGCGGCCCTACGTGTGAATGCCACGGCGGTGCGGGTGCCGGTGTTTTACGGACATTCCGAGGCGGTGCACGTCCAGACGCGCCGCCCGCTGAGTGCCGCCCAGGCGCGTGACCTACTGCGCAAAGCGCCGGGCGTCACCGTGCTGGACGAGCGCCGGGCGGGCGGATACCCCATGGCTGCTACCGAGGGCGCGAAACACGACACGGTTTATGTCGGGAGAATCCGTGAAGATCTCGCCCCTGATCGAGGACTTAACTTATGGATTGTTGCCGACAATGTGCGCAAAGGGGCCGCCACGAACAGCGTCCAGATCGCAGAGGCTTTGGCGCAACGGCCTATTTAAGTTATATTGCGAGATTCACGGAGGGGTCGTAGGCTGTGGCCCATCCGTTTGTTTTCACAGGACATTCGGTCCAATAATGCCTGCTGGGGTATCCTGATGGTCGCCAAACGCTCAAGCCGGGCGCTGGCATTGCTGCTGGCCCTGCCGTCGGCCGCGTTTGCCTTGGGTCTTGGAGACATCCGTCTCCTCTCGCCGCTCAACGCGCCGCTCGACGCGGAAGTCGAACTCGTCGACGTCGCGCCCGATGAAGTCAATACCGTACAGGCACAGCTTGCCTCACGCGAGACCTTCGCCCGCTACGGCCTCGACTGGCCCGCTTACCTCACTGGCGTTCAGATGCGCACGGTGCGCACGCCGGACGGCCGGCAGATGGTCAAGCTCAAGTCCACGGAGGCGATCTCCGAGCCCTTCATTACGCTGCTGGTCGAAGTGAGCTGGGCGCGCGGTCATCTGGTGCGCGAATACACCATGTTGCTTGATCCGCCCGTGTACACCCCGGGCCAGTCGACCGTGGCGAGCGCACGGGTGAGCGCACCCGCGACGGGATCTGGCGTGCGCGAAGGGGCGATCGCCCGCAGTGCCGACCCGCCGCCCGCGGCGGCAGCGGCTGCACCCGAGTCGGGTGCAGCGAGCGCGGCACCCACGCCGGCGCGCCGCGCGAGCGCGGACGCCGGCGCCGCATCGGCGCACGTGGTTCAGCGCGGCGAGACGCTGTCAGGAATCGCCAGTAGCGCCGCCGCGGCCGGGCCAAGCTCCCCGCGCACCCGCAGCTGGATGCTCGCCATCTACCAGGCGAACCCGCGCGCCTTCGAAAAGAACATGAACGTGTTGCGCTCCGGCGCAATCCTGCGTATCCCGGACGCCGCAGAGGCGGCCGCAGTGTCGCCGAGCGATGCGGCGGTGGAGATCCGCCGCCAGTATGCTGCATGGCGCTCTGCCACCGGCGCTCCGGCTGCGCCCTCGGGCGAGCGGCCCGGACAGCTGAAGCTGGTGACACCTTCAGAGTCGCCTTCCGTGGGCGCCACGCCCGGAGCCGCACCCGGAGCCCCGAGCCCTGAAGTCAGCCAGCTCCAGGGCCGCGTGCACGATCTGGAAGGGCAACTCGCTGAATCCAAGCGGCTGGTCGAGCTGAAGAACGCGGATCTGGCGCACCTGCAGGAGCAGCTCGCGGCCAAGCAGGGCACGCAGCCCGCGGCCCCCGCAGCGCCCGCCCCCCCAATCACCGCTCCCGCGGCCGAGCAACCTCCGGCCGCGCAGGCCGCTCCGCCGCCACCGCCCGCGGTCGAAGAGAAGCCGCCCCAACCGGCGCGTGAAGCACCACCGCCGGTGACCGCCAAGCCCGCGCCGACGCCGGCTCTCCCTGTCGCCGGTGGCTCGCTGTTTGACACGCTCATGGGCTACTGGTGGGTGATCGCGCTGCTGCTCCTGGCGCTCGTCGGGTTTGCGGCCTCCAGGATCGTGCGCTCACGCCGCGCGGCGCAGTTCGATGACTCCCTCGGCCGCCTGGCGGTGGCGGGGGCGGCCTCAGAAACGACTTTCGCGCCCGGCCGCGGCTTTGGGTCCGCGGACGCGCCAGCGCGCGCGACTGCGGCCGCGAGAGTCGAGCCCAGCTTCCTGGTGGAGGAAACGGGAACGCGCGAGCGGCCCCGCTTCCCGGCCGGAGCGGCGCCTGCGGCGTCCGCGGCGCGGCATGTGACGAGCGATGAGACGATCAGCAGCGAGACGGCGATCAACCTCGACCAGGGCGACCCGCTCGCCGAAGCTGACTTCCACATGGCGTATGGCCTGTACGACCAGGCCGCGGATCTGATCCGCATCGCCATCGGCCGCGAACCCGCGCGCCGCGATCTGCGACTGAAGCTCCTCGAAGTATTCTTCGTGTGGGGCAACAAGGAACAGTTCCTGCACGCGGCGCGCGAGCTGGCGGACACCCGTGCCGAGGCCGCACCCGGGGAGTGGGAGAAGATCCTCATCATGGGCAAGCAGCTCGCGCCCGAGGATTCGCTGTTCTCCGGTGCCGGCGCGGTGAGCGGTGCGACGGCCGGGGGCGTTGATCTTGACCTGGAAGGCGGTCAGAGCCGCGTGGACTTCGACCTCATGGGCGAGCCGATCGCCGGGGATGCGACCCAGCGAGTGGATCTGGACATCGGCGCCGCCGTGGACGAGCGCACGACAGAATCACCCACCAACGTCACCGACAGCAACGCCTTGGTCGAGAACACTTTCCTCAGCACCACCGGCACGACGCGCCAGATGACGGCCCGCATGCGCCAGGAATCGGGCGCCACCACCGGGGAGGTCGAGGGTCCGACCGTGGAGCAGCCCACGTTCGACACCCAGGAGCACCCCACCGTACAGCAGAAAGTCGAGTCGGCACTCAGGCAAGGCGGTACCGAGCAGACCGCGGAACTGGCGCTCGATGATCTCGGCCTGGACGTAGGGCAGGTCGATACGGTGGATCAGCCAGGCCTCGCGGCAGCTTCGGGCCCGGATGCCCCGACACTGGTTGCGGGCCTCGACGATCGTTCCCGCCGGGTCATGGAGGAGGCGCAGCAGCGCGGCAGAGGCGAGACCGGCACCTCCACCGGCACCGGCGGTCGAGGCAGCACTCACGCAGACCAGCCTCGCGGTGCCGGACAGCTCGCCGACCTCGCGGCTCGCGGCGCTCGGCGCCCATGAAGTGGATGTCGATGTGGGAGATTCGACCGGGACGCACCCGGCCGTGCACAGCACGGGGGTGGACCTCGACGTCGGCGCCGCCACCGGCGGGATGCACGCCGCCAACGGCGGATCCCTGGACCTCGACGTGGGCACCGCGACGATGCCGGACACCGCATTCGCTGCCACCCAGAGGCTGTCCTCGGAAGACCTGGCACTGCCGGACCTTGAGCCGGTGACCATGAGCGAAGTCGGCACGAAACTCGATCTGGCTCGTGCTTACATGGACATGGGCGATCCTGACGGGGCACGGAACATTCTCGAGGAAGTGCTTGCCGAGGGCTCGGCGGCGCAAAAACAGGAAGCGCAGCGTCTGATGGAGTCGCTCCCGGGGTAATTGATTGGCGGCAAGCGCCTGCGGCGCTTGCAGCAGGCCAGTTGTCGTTGGATTGCGCGTGAACCGGATTGCCGTCGGGATCGAGTACGACGGCTCCGCCTACGCAGGCTGGCAGGCGCAGGCGTGCCTGCCGACCCTCCAGCACATCACCGAACGAGCGCTGAGCCGCGTCGCGGCGGAGCCGCTCACTCTGGTGTGCGCCGGGCGCACCGACGCCGGCGTGCACGCGCACGAGCAGGTTGCGCACTTCGACACGCGCGCGACACGCAGCGCGCGTGGCTGGGTTCTCGGAGCCAACAGCGAACTGCCGGCGGACGTGAGTGTGTCCTGGGCCGCGCCGGTGCCGGCGCACTTCCACGCGCGTTACTGCGCGGAGGCGCGCACCTACCGTTACCTCATTCTGAACCGCCTGGCCCGCTCGGCTCTGCTTGCGCAGCGTGCGACCTGGATCCATCGGCCGCTCGATCACGAGCGCATGGCACAGGCCGCGCTCGACCTGCACGGCGAGCATGACTTCAGCGCCTTCCGCTCCTCGGAATGCCAGGCCAAATCGCCCATCCGGCGCATGGAGCGCCTCAGCGTCGAGCGGCGCGGCGACTGGGTCGTCATCGAGGCGACCGCCAATGCCTTTCTGCACCACATGATGCGCAACATCGCGGGCCTCCTGATTGCCATCGGCAAGGCCGACGCACCGCCGTCCTGGGCGCGCGAAGTGCTCGAAGGGCGCGACCGCTCGAGGAATGCCGCCACCGCCCCGGCCGCCGGGCTGTACCTGGTTTCGGTGCGCTATCCGGCCGCGTTCGCCCTGCCGGCGGCGTGCCGGCACGAGGCGCTCGCGCCTGATCGGCTATGATCGCGCACCCGGTTTGACTCCCGCGCGGGCCCGAATGTCCTGGTTTGAGAAGATCATGCCCTCCCGCATCAAGACCGAGCGGCGCACGCGCTCGGTCCCGGAGGGCCTGTGGATCAAGTGCCCGGCATGCGATGCGGTCCTGTACCGCGCCGAGCTGGAGCGCAACCTGTATGTCTGTCCCAAGTGCAGCCATCACATGCGCATGGGTGCACGCGACCGGCTGGAGCGTTTTCTCGACCCGGGCACGACCGCGGAAATCGGCGCCGCCATCTCACCGGAGGATCCGCTCAAGTTCCGCGACAGCAAGCGCTACCGCGACCGGCTCGCCCAGGCGCAGAAAGCGACCGGCGAGAGTGACGCCCTGGTGGTGCTGGCCGGCACGCTGCACGCGCTGCCGATCGTGGCCTGCGCATTCGAATTCCAGTTCCTCGGCGGCTCGATGGGTTCGGTGGTCGGCGAGCGCTTCAAGCGCGGCGTGGATTACTGCATCCAGGAGCAGCGGCCGTTCGTGTGCTTTTCCGCCAGCGGTGGGGCGCGCATGCAGGAGGCGCTGTATTCGCTGCTGCAGATGGCGAAGACCGCGGCGGCGCTGTCACGCCTGGCGCAAGCGCACATGCCGTTCATTTCGGTGCTGACCGATCCGACCACCGGCGGGGTGTCGGCGAGTCTCGCGCTGCTCGGCGACCTGAACCTCGCCGAGCCGCGCGCGCTGATCGGCTTCGCCGGTCCTCGGGTTATCCAGCAGACCGTGCGCGAGACGCTGCCGGAGGGCTTCCAGCGCAGCGAATTCCTGCTCGAGCACGGGGCCATCGACATGATTGTCGACCGCCGCGAGATGCGCGACCGGATCGCGGCGCTGGTGCGGCTGCTGCTGAAGCTGCCGGCCGCCGCTGCCTGAGGCGCGCGGCCGCTCCCAAGCCGTAACCGATGCGCACGCTCGCCGAGTGGCTCACGCTGCAGGAGTCGGTGCATCCCCAGAGCATCGACATGGAGCTCGCGCGCGTCGCCGCCGTCGCGCGCACCCTCGGGATCGCCGAGCCGGCATTCCCCGTCATGACCGTGGGCGGCACCAATGGCAAGGGCTCCACCGTGGCGCATCTCACGGCGCTGCTCGGTGCGCGCGGGGCGTCGACCGGCATGTTCACTTCGCCGCACTTCATCCGTTACAACGAGCGCATCCGCGTGAACGGGGACGAGGTCGGCGATCAGGAGCTGATCGCGGCGTTCGAGCGCATCGAGGCAGCCCGTGGCGCGACCACGCTCACTTTTTTCGAATACAACACGCTGGCGGCGCTGCTCATTTTCGCGCAGCGAGCCGTGGACGTTGCGGTCCTGGAGGTGGGGCTCGGCGGCCGGCTCGACGCCACCAACCTCGTGGCGGCGGATGTCGCCGTGGTCGTCTCCGTCGGCCTCGATCATCGCGACTGGCTCGGGGACACACTCGAGCTCATCGGCGCGGAGAAGGCCGGCATCTTCCGCGCCCGGCGGCCGGCGGTCCTGGGCACGCCGAGCATGCCCGCGAGTGTGTTTGCGACCATCGCCGCGCGCGGTGCGCGCGCGTTGATCGCGGAGCGGGATTTCAGCTGGCGCGTGAGCGGTGAGCGCTGGGACTACGACGGTCTCGGGGTGGCATTGCGCGCCTTGCCGCCGCCCGCGCTCCCAGGCTCCATCCAGTACCGCAATGCCGCTACGGCCCTTGCCGCGATGGAGGCGCTCGCATTTGACGACGCGCCGCGCGCGGTCGCGCGCCGCCTCAGCAAGCGGCTCGCGCCGCTCGATGAGCGCGCCGTGGGCGCAGCGCTGCGCGCGGTGCGGCTCGCCGGCCGTTTCCAGGTGGTGCCGGGCGAGGTGGAGTGGATCTTGGATATCGCGCATAACCAGCCCGCCGCCGAGGTGCTCGCCATGCAGCTGCGCGAGCGAGCGCTGCCGCGCGCGCTGCACGACCGGCGCGACCCGGGACGGACCTGGGCGGTCATCGGCGTACTGGCGGACAAGGACGCCGCGGCGATCGCCGCGGCGCTCAGCGCCGTCATCGACCACTGGATCGTGTGCGCGCTGCCGGGTCCGCGCGGTGGCAGCGCCGCGCAGCTGGCGCGGCGCCTCANTCGGTCGCTGCGGGCTGTGAGCTGGCACGCGCCGCGGCGCGCCCGGGAGATCGGGTCGTCGTCTGTGGTTCCGTCTACACCGTGGGGCCGGCGCTGCAGTGGCTTCGGATATACTAAACGACAGCCGGGCGCGCTTAGCTCGCGGTCACTGTTGCGCGCGGCGTCCGCGGCGCTTGGCTTTCTCGGTTTCGCCCCCATCGTGGGTAGCTAAGTGAAAGAACGGCTGACGGGCGCAATCATTCTCGTGGCCCTGATCGTGCTGTTGGTGCCCGAGCTGTTGACAGGACCCATCGGCTCCGCGCCGCGGGCCGCGGCCGTGGCGCCCTCGGCCGAG
>WNFJ01427379.1_pt1 | contig 10080 bp, 10 predicted proteins | sample 5400461 | NCBI WGS metagenome assembly WNFJ01 (sample SAMN13153349, study PRJNA577476) | soil metagenome | isolation source: 115 cm saprolite on Douglas fir-dominated hillslope | place: USA:California | collected 2013-09-17
CATACCTGAAGCCAGCATAGCCTTTTTCTTCTTGCCCTAGCCACCGTTTTATCGGCCCCGAGCGGCGCCCAAGCGGAGACAAGGTTAAGGGCCGGGATTTTGACCCTCCGACAATGCGGAACAGACCGGCGAACCGGGCGATTGACAGTCACATGCCCGCTATCGAGGATGCGGTAGGGATGCCTTAACGGCGCGCCGCATGGCGGCGCGGGTGTCATGCCGGTCGAGGCCTTCACGGGCCGACGCTATCCAACCGGACGCTATCCAACCGGACACAAAGGAGCCAGGACATGAAGGACGATATCGTCATCGTCGGCGCAGCACGCACGCCGGTCGGGGCGTTCAACGGGGTGTTTGCGAACCTGCCGGCGCACGAACTCGGCAAGGTCGCCATCAAAGCGGTCCTCGAACGGGCGGGCCTCGAGGGGGCGCAGGTCTCCGAGGTCATCATGGGGCAGATCCTGTCTGCCGGGCAGGGCCAGAATCCGGCGCGCCAGGCCTCGATCGCGGCCGGCATTCCGGTCGAGAGCCCGGCCTGGGGCGTCAACCAGGTCTGCGGTTCCGGGCTGCGCGCGATCGCGCTCGGCTATCAGGCCATCCTCAACGGCGATTCGGAGGTGGTGGTGGCGGGCGGCCAGGAATCCATGAGCATGGCCCCGCATTGCGCGCATTTGCGCAACGGCGTGAGGATGGGCAATTTCGACATGGTCGACACCATGATCAAGGATGGCCTGTGGGACGCCTTCAACGGCTATCACATGGGCAATACGGCGGAGAACGTCGCGCAAAAGTACCAGATCACCCGCCAGCAGCAGGATGAATTCGCGGTCGCCTCCCAGAACAAGGCCGAGGCCGCCCAGAAGGGCGGCAAGTTCAAGGACGAAATTACGCCGGTGACGGTCAAATCGCGCAAGGGCGACGTGGTCGTCGATGCGGATGAATATCCGCGCCACGGCACCACCCTCGATACGGTCGGCAAGCTCAAGCCCGCTTTCGCCAAGGATGGCACCGTCACCGCCGGCAATGCTTCCGGCATCAACGATGGCGCGGCGGTCGTGGTGCTGATGACGGCGAGCGAGGCCGCCAAGCGCGGCAAGACGCCGCTCGCCCGCATCGTGTCTTGGGCGCATGCCGGGGTCGATCCGGCCATCATGGGCACAGGTCCGATCCCGGCTTCGCGCGCGGCGCTCAAGAAGGCGGGCTGGAAGATCGAGAACCTCGATCTCATCGAGGCCAACGAGGCTTTCGCGGCCCAGGCCTGCGCCGTCAACAAGGACCTCGGCTGGGACATCGCGAAGGTCAATGTCAATGGCGGCGCGATCGCGCTCGGCCATCCGATCGGGGCGTCCGGCGCGCGCGTGCTGGTGACGCTTCTGCACGAGATGCAGAGGCGCAATTCCAAGAAAGGGCTCGCCACGCTCTGCATCGGCGGCGGCATGGGCATCGCGATGTGCGTGGAGCGGTAACAAGGCAAGCGTGGAGGGGGGCCGGCTATGGCACGCGTTGCGCTAGTGACGGGAGGAACGCGCGGCATCGGCGAGGCGATCTGCAAGGCGTTGCAGGCGGCCGGCTACAGGGTCGCGGCCAACTACTGCGGCAACGACGAGGCCGCGCAGAAGTTCAAGGCGGCGACCGGCATTCCGGTCTACAAATGGGACGTCTCTTCGTTTGAGGCCTGCGCGGCGGGCGTCAAGCAGGTCGAGGCCGATCTCGGTCCGATCGAGGTTCTGGTCAACAATGCCGGCATCGCGCGCGACGCCATGTTCCACCGCATGAAGCCGGAGCAGTGGACAGCCGTCATCAACACCAATCTCCATTCGCTGTTCAACATGTGCCGCCCGGTGATCGAGGGAATGCGGGCGCGCAGGTTCGGCCGCATCATCAACATTTCCTCGATCAACGGCCAGAAGGGGCAGACCGGCCAGACCAATTATTCAGCCTCCAAGGCGGGCGAGCTCGGCTTCACCAAGGCGCTGGCGCTGGAGAGCGCCAAGAGCGGCATCACCGTCAACGCGGTCTGCCCCGGCTATATCGCGACCGAGATGGTGAAGGCGGTGCCGCAGGACGTGCTGGACAAGAACATCCTGCCGCATATCCCGCTCGGCAGACTGGGCGAGCCGGAGGAGGTGGCCCGTTGCGTCGTGTTCCTCGCCTCCGACGATGCCGGCCTGATCACCGGCTCGACACTCTCGGCCAACGGCGGCCAAGTGATGGTTTAGCGGTCCATCAAAGACCCAGGCCCGGCCGCCATCCCTTGGGGGCAAGCTCAAACCGTTCGAATTCGAAACCCGGCGCGACCGTGCAGCCGACCAGCGTCCAGGCGCCGAGGCTTTCCGCCGCCTGCCAGGCGCCGGCCGCAACGATCGCCTGCGGGTGCTGGCCGGCGGCGAGATCGGGCCCCAGCGTCACGCGCGTGACCGCGGGCGCCTCGCTCGCGGCGGTTTCCAGGAGCAGCGGAGCGCCCGCGTAAAAATGCCAGACCTCGATGGCGTCGATGCGATGCCAGTGCGAGCGCTCGCCGCGCGCGAGCAGGAAGTACATCGCGGTCGAGGCCGCGCGTCCGCCGTCGATGCGGGACTGGTCGCGGAAGGTCTCGCGAAAATGCCCGCCTTCCGGATGCGGAACGAGGCCAAGCAGGCGCACGACTTCCGCGGCCGTGAGCGACGAAGCGCTCAAAATTTGTTCTTCCGCTCGCGCATCTCGGCGAACACCTGCCACGGCGGAGCGCCGCCGAGACCGAGCGATTTCGCCAGCGCGGGCATGTCGGCGCGCAGGAACGGGTTGGCGGCCTTCTCCTCGCCGATGGTCGAGGGGATCGTCGGCTTGCGCTCGGCGCCGAGGCGGGCAACCTCCTGCTCGCGCTTGAGCAGCGCCGCGTTGCCGGGTTCGATCGTCTTGGCGAAGCGGATGTTGGCTTGCGTGTATTCGTGGCCGCAATAAATCTGCGTGTCGTCCGGCAGGCTGCGCAGCTTCAACAGCGATTGCCACATCATCTCGGGCGTGCCCTCGATCACCCTTCCGCAACCGATCGAGAACAGCGTATCGCCGACGAAGACGAGCTTTTCGTGCGCGAACACGTAGCTGATATGGCCGGCGGTATGACCGGGAGTTTCGATGACGCGTCCCGCAAGCGAGCCCACGCGGACACCATCGCCCTCGCGCACGGTCTCGTCGACCTCCGGAATTCCGTCGGCCTCCGCATCCGGGGCCACGATGCGGCAGCGGTGGCGTTGCTTGAGCTCCTCGATGCCGCCGGTGTGATCGTGATGATGGTGGGTCACCAGGATGTCCGTGAGCCGCCAGCCCGTCGATCGCAGCGCTGTCTCCACCGCGGCCGCTTCCGGCGCATCGATGGCGGCGGTTGCGCCGCTTTCGGGATCGTGGAGAAGGACGCCGAAATTGTCCTTGAGGCAAGGGAAGAGCTGGGTTTGGGCGGCCATGTTTGTCCTTGGACTTGAGCTTTGAGTTGCCGAGCGCGCCGGCGTCCGGTTCACTCGGCGCCGCACCGGGAGCTTGGATGCGAACCGGATGATGGGACATAGGACGCGCCCGGCAAAAGGGGAAGCCGGTTGATATCCCGTCGATCCCCCTGGCTGCGTGATCCGGAAGGCCGCCGCTAACCACGCGGCCAGATTGCCCGCATGCGAGCGCGGGCCCGCAACGGTTAAAAGCCGATTTGTGTTATTTTCACGCCATGTCCCTTGACGTCGTCGATCTTCGCAATTTCTACCGCCCAGCGCCTCGGCGATGTGGCGCGGCGCTTGGTGGGCCGGGGCATTCGGGCCCGCTTCGCCGACACGCGCGGCCTGCGGGTCGTCGGCATCGGCTACCCGACGCCCTATCTCGGCCTGTTCCGCGAGGAGGCGGAAAGATGCCTGGCCTTCATGCCGGCGGCGCAGGGCGTGATCAAGTGGCCCTCGCTGCGGCCGGGCTTGGCGGCGTTGACGGATGAATTCGCATTGCCGCTTGCCGACGCGGCGGTTGATCGGGTGCTGCTCGTGCATGCGCTGGAAATGTCGCAGGAGGCCGACACCTTGCTGCGCGAGGTCTGGCGCGTATTGGCCTCCGGCGGACGGCTGCTTGCGGTCGTGCCGAATCGGCGCGGGCTCTGGGCCCGCATGGATACGACGCCGTTCGGCCATGGCCGGCCCTATTCACGCTCACAGATCGTCCAGCTGCTGCGCGAGACCTGGTTCACGCCCACCGGATGGAGCGAAGCCCTCTATGTGCCGCCGATCGAGCGCGGCTGGTTCCTGCGCTCGGCGGCCGCCTGGGAGCGCGCGGGCTCGACGATTTCGGCGCCGTTCGCGGGCGTTCACATCGTGGAGGCGACCAAGCAGGTCTACCGTGCCATCCCGGCGCGGCGTGAACGCCAGCGGCTGGTTCCGGCGCTCGAACCTGCGCTGGCGCCATCGCCGGGCGGTTGACGGTGAACGCTTCCAATCGAATTGAAGCCGCCCCGCCGGCTCACTCGTTCCCGCGCGAGTTGTCGTCGCCGTCGCCGCCCCCGCTTGGCGCCGCGCCCTGAATCTCGTGGCGCGGACCGCGGTGCCGGCGCCGGCGCCGGTGCAACGGGAAGCGATCGCCCTGGTTTTCGTGGCCGTTTGGCCCAAACCCCTGTGGGTTCTGACCCGGCTGTGCTTGCGGCTGCTGACCGCCGGTGATGAAGGACGGCAGCCGGTCGACGTCGCCCGCGCCCTCGGCTGCCGGAGCCGCCGGCTGCTGCGGACGCGGCGCGTAAGCCGGTTGCTCGCGGGCCGGATAGGTCTGCTGCTCGCGGGTCGGATAAGCCTGCTGCTCGCGGGCCGGATAAGGCTGTGGCTCGCGCGGCAGATAGGGTTGCGGCTCGCCGGGGCCAAACGGCACCTCGCCGGGACCAGGCATCGCCTGCGGGCTGGTCATGTCGTCGCCATCATCGTAGCCGTCGTCGCGCATGTCGCGCGTCTCGTTTTCGGCCCGGTAGAACTGGGGATTGCTTTGACGGAATTGCTCCTGAGCGGCGGCGATCAGGCGAAAATAATGCTCGGCGTGCTGGTAGTAGTTCTCCGCCGCCACCGGATCGCCGGACGTCTGCGCATCGCGTGCGAGCTGGAGATATTTTTCGGCAATGTGAGACGGATTGCCGCGAATCTTGACATCGGGTCCGTTCGACTCGAACACCCGCGTCATCGGATTTTGGCTTTTACGGTTGCGTCCACGCATCCGCTTGTTCTGACCGTTTCTCATGACTCGCCTGCTGCCACCCTTCGTTGCGACGGCTTGCGGCCGCCTTGCTTCCTCAAGCTCTTCGCTTCATCAAGTTTCTTCGCTTCATCACGTAGCTTCATCACGTGCTTCGCCTCGTCACGCGCTCCGCATCATCAGGCGCTTCCGGCTCCTTCACGCGCGCGGCCCGGCATTGCCAGGCCTTCGGCTGAAGCAGCACGAAGCTTGTCATGCGGCGTCCTTATCATGCGGCGTCTTTCGCCATTCGCCGCGCCGTCAGGTTCCGTAATCGCGAAGCAGCAACCCCAGGACCGCGGTCCATGCCGCGGCGTTCCCCCACCTGGTGAGGCGCACCTCCGGCTCGGCACACCGTCGCGGCGACGAGCGATCGCGACATGCGCCGTACCGATGAAGCATCTCGTCCCCGATGAGGCGAACTTTCCGCCGGAACATCCAGCCTGATTTGTTCCCCTGACGCGCCTGTGGCTCTGCGGAGCTTTCGCTGCGGGCCTCGATACCGGCGCGTTCAACCGTTTCGGGTCGATTCCATACGCGGAAGCTAGTCGGTCTCGGTCCACAATCCAAGTGCTTTTTTGCACGTCCCAAATGTGGAGGAGTCATGGCAAGAAGCTATGGCAAGGGGCCTGGCAGGGAGCTAGGGCAGGAGCTTGACCGCAAGCGATCGGGCGATGCCCAGGAGATCGTGCCGCGGACCCCCGATGGCGACGAGGCCGGCGGCAGCCAGCAGACCCTCGACCGCGCCGAGCTGACCGATCCCGAGCTCGAGCACGAGGACGCTTTGGGGCGACAACAGGTGCCGGGCGGCCGCGGCAATCGCCCGGTAGGCATCAAGACCGTCGGGTCCTCCGTCGAGCGCAAGTCGAGGATCGAACACGCGCACCTCGGGCGCCAGCGTGGCAATGTCGTCACGCGCCACATAGGGCGGATTCGATACCACGATGTCGAACGGTCCTTGCAGCGCCGGGCCCGTTCGGCAAGGCCGAGCGCGACCGCATTGTCGCGGGCGCAGCCGAGCGCCGTCCGGCTCTTGTCGGTGCCGAAACCCCGCGCCAGGGGCAATTCGGAGAGGAGCGCCAGCAGGAGGGCGCCCGAGCCGGTGCCGAGATCGGCGACCTTGAGCGCGGCACCGCGCGCTTGGCCCCGATCGAGCGTGTCAAGCGCGGCCTCGACCACGGTCTCGGTCTCCGGTCGCGGCACCAAGGTCGCGGAATTGAGCTTGAAATTCAGCCCCCAGAATTCCTTGACGCCGGTGATACGCGCCACCGGCTCACGCGCGCGGCGCCGCGCCGCCAAGGCGGCAATCGCATCGGCCTCGGGCGTGGTGAGCGCGCGCGCGGCTTGTGCGGCGAGCGCCGCATGATCGAGGCCGAGCGCGTGCGCCACCAAGAGGCGCGCATCGAGTTCCGGCGTGGCAAGACAGTGGCGGCGAAACGACTGTGCCAGAGAGCGGCGCGCGGTTGCGATCGAGGGGCGCGGATCGAGCGTGGCCGTCATCGTCATTGCAGCGACCCCTCCTCGGCCAGCAAGGCGGCCTGATGCTCGGTGATGAGCGCGTCGATGATCTCGCCCAGCGCCTCGCCCTCCATGATCTGCGGCAGCTTGTAGAGGGTCAGGTTGATGCGGTGGTCGCTCACGCGGCCTTGCGGAAAATTGTAGGTGCGGATGCGTTCGGACCGATCGCCCGAGCCGACCTGGCCGCGCCGATCGGCGGCGCGCGCCGCGTCGTACTTCTGGCGCTCGAGGTCGTAAAGCCGGCTGCGCAAGACCGCCATCGCCTTGGTGCGATTGCGGTGCTGCGAGCGGTCTTCCTGCATGAAGACGACGATGCCGCTGGGAATGTGGGTCAAGCGAATGGCCGACTCGGTCTTGTTGACGTGCTGGCCGCCGGCGCCGCCCGCCCGCATGGTATCGATGCGCAATTCCGCTTCGTTGATGGTGACGTCGATGTCCTCCGCCTCCGGCAGGACCGCGACCGTCGCGGTCGAGGTATGGATGCGGCCCGAGCCCTCGGTGTCGGGAACGCGCTGCACGCGATGGACGCCCGACTCGGATTTCAGCTTGGCGAAGGCGCCGCGGCCGCGGACCTCGGCATTGATCTCCTTGTAGCCGCCGACCGCGCCGTCGCTGGCGGAGATCACCTCGACCTTCCAGCCTTGCTTGGCGGCATAGCGTTCGTACATCTCCGGAACAGGTTGCCGGCGAACAGCGAGGCCTCGTCGCCACCGGTCCCGGCGCGGATTTCGAGAATGACGTTGCGCTCGTCCATCGCGTCCTTCGGCAGCAACGCCACGCGGATCTGTTCCTCGAGCGCGGCGCGGCGCTGCTCGAGCGCGGGCTTTTCGCCCGCCGCGAGCGCGCGCATCTCGGCGTCGGTCGACGCATCCTGCAGCAGCAGCTCGAGGCCGGCGATTTCGCCGGTCACTTCGCGATAGGCCTTGATCGCCTCGACGACCGGGCCGAGCTCGGCGAATTCGCGCGACAGTCGCACATAGGTCGTGGGCGCGAGTTGGCTCGCGAGCTCGCTCTCGACCATCTGGTGGCGCGCGAGCAAGTCGTCGAGTTTTTGCTCAGGCAGCATCGATCATCCAACGCTTTTTGCCGACTCTTGACGCACGCGGGTCACAATTGCAGACCCTGCGCGGTCGCGAATTCCTTCAGCCGATCGCGAACCGACACGCCGCCGGCCGGACCTTCGAGCAGCGGTTCCACCAGCGCGGCAGCCTTGCAGATGTCGAGCTCGATCGAGCAGCATGGCCTTGACCGGACCGACCGCCGTCGGAGCGAGCGACAGCGAGCGGAAGCCGATCGCGACCAAGGCCAGCGCTCCGATCGGCTGCGACGCGAGCTCGCCGCAAAGCGCGACCGGCTTGTTGTGAGCGCGTCCCTTCGCCGCAATGTCCCGAAGCGCGCGCAAGACCGGCACCGAGATCGGGTCGAAGCGGTCGGCAACGCGGGCGTTGCCGCGATCGGCCGCATAGAAGAACTGCACCAGATCGTTCGAGCCGACGGAAAGAAAGTCCACGCGATCGAGCAGCTCGTCGAGCTGGTAGAGCAGCGAGGGCACCTCGACCATGCTGCCGACATCGACGCGTTCGGGCAATTTGTGCCCGTGCCGGCGCAGGTGGGTCAGCTCGCGCTCGACCAGCGACTTGGCCTCGTCGAATTCCTCGACGGCGGCGATCATCGGAAACATGATCTTGAGCCCACGGCCGGCCGCCGCCCGCAGCAGCGCGCGGATCTGGCTGCGCAGCAGCGCGGGCCGGTCGAGCCCGAGCCTGATCGCGCGCCAGCCCAGCGCCGGATTTTCCTCCACCACGTTGCGCATATAGGGCAGGATCTTGTCGCCGCCGATGTCGAGCGTGCGAAACGTCACCGGCCGGTCGCCGGCGGCATCGAGCACGGCGCGGTAGAGCGAGAACTGCTCGGCGGCGCGCGGGAACCTCGCCGCCACCATGAACTGAAGCTCGGTTCGGAACAGCCCGACGCCGGCGGCGCCGGTCTCCTCGATGTGCGGCAAATCGACCGCCAGGCCGGCATTGATCATCAGCGTGATCGGCTCGCCGCCCTTGGTCAGGCACGGCTTGTCGCGCAGCGCAAGATATTGCGATTGCCGGCGCGCGCGCAGCCGCACGCGTTCCACATAGGCGGCCTCCATGTCGGGCGTCGGCCGTATATGCACGTCTCCCGAGGTGCCGTCGACGATGACCGGATCGCCCGGATCGGCGATGCCGGTGGCATTGGCGATCTCGCCGACCGCCGCGATGCCGAGCGCGCGGGCGACGATCGCCACGTGCGAATTGGGTCCGCCCTCTTCGAGTATGAGGCCGCGCAGGCGGCGGCGATCGTATTCGAGCAGCGCGGCCGGCCCCATCGAGCGTGCCACCAGCACGGCATTCTCCGGCAGTCGATCACGGGCCGGGGCGTAATCCTGGCCGAGCAGCTGGTGCATCAGCCGGTTGGCGAGATCGTCGAGGTCATGCAGCCGATCGCGCAGGTAGGGATCGGAAATGCGCAACATGCGCGCCCTGGTGTCGGATTGGACGCGCTCGACCGCGGCCTCGGCGGTCAGGCCGGTGCGCACCGCCTCCTCGAGTCGATGCAGCCAGCCGCGGTCGTCGGCGAACATGCGGTAGGCTTCGAGCACCTCGCGGTGCTCGCCGCCGTCCGGCAACTCGCCGCGCTCGAGCAGGACGTCGAGGTCCGATCGCATCGTCTCCACCGCGGCGCGCAGACGCTTCAATTCCTTCTGCAGGTCGTCGGCGATGAAATTGGTGATCACGACGCGCGGCTCGTGCAGAACCGCGTGTCCAAGCGCGATTCCCTCGGTCAGCGCGGCGCCCGTGAGGTGCAGCGGCCGCCGCGCGGCCGGCTCGGGCGCGCCCGGGCGGGCGAGCGCGGAGAGCTCGCCGGAGGCGATCATCTCGGCCAGCACCATCGCGGTCGTCTGCAGCGCCTCTTCCTCCTCCTCGGAATAGGTGCGTTGCGCGCGGTTCTGCACCACCAGCACGCCGAGCGTGTTGCCGGCGCGCAGGACCGGGACGCCCAGGAAGGAGTGGTAGATTTCCTCGCCGGTTTCCGGCCGGAAGGAGAACGCCGGGTGCTCCTGCGCTTCCGACAGATTGATCGGATTGGCCTCGCTGGCGACGAGGCCGACCAGGCCCTCGTCCTGGCGCAGCACGGTCTGGTGGACGGCCTCGCGATTGAGGCCTTCGCTGGCGTAAAGCTCGAGCGTTGAGTCCACCCGCAGCACGTAGACGGAGCAGACCTCCGCCACCATGTTGGCGGCGATCAGGACGACGATCTTGTCGAGGCGTTCCTGCGCGCTGACCGGCTCCGCCATGACCTCGCGAAGCC
>WNFJ01558024.1_pt2 | contig 10080 bp, 6 predicted proteins | sample 5400461 | NCBI WGS metagenome assembly WNFJ01 (sample SAMN13153349, study PRJNA577476) | soil metagenome | isolation source: 115 cm saprolite on Douglas fir-dominated hillslope | place: USA:California | collected 2013-09-17
ATTCACGTTGCTGTTGATTCGAGGCTTTAGGGCGGACATCTCGTGGCGCGCGCTGATCGCCGGATTGGCGCTCGTGCTGACCGCCCAGCTTTTGATGTTTATCGAGTTGTTCGCAACGATGACGCTGTTTGCGGGTATCGCGCTCATCGTGCTGCTGGTGGTCGGTTCGAACGCCGAAAAAACGCGGGCCGTGAACCTTCTTCCGACCGTCGCGCTCAGCTACGCGATCGCACTGGCGGCTTTGAGCCCGCTCTTCTACTACATGATCGCTCTGGGCTACGAACCCGGCGCGCAGCATCCTTCGCTGCTTTACTCTTGCGACCTGCTCAACCTGCTGATCCCGACCTCCACGATGGAGCTTGGCCGCGCGGTTTCTCTGCGCGCGATCACGCAGCACTTTCTCGGCCTTATCTTCGAGGCCGGCGGCTATATCGGCATTCCGCTGATCCTGGTCGCCGCGGCGTTCGCGCGCCGCAATTGGAGCGAAGGATGGGCCCGTTCTCTCGTGCTCGTTCTGATCGTCGCGGTAGTGCTCTCGCTCGGGCCGTTTCTGGTGGCCGGCGGGCGGCCGATTATTCCGCTTCCGGGCCTGGTTCTCGGCGCACTGCCGCTTATCGGCAAAGCGCTGCCAGTGCGCCTGATGTTGTACGCCTTTCTCGCGCTGGCGATCATCATCGCCCTATGGCTCAGCAGTGGCTCGACACCGCGATGGGTCCGCGTGGCGGCCGCGCTCGTCGTCGTCGCATCGATGCTGCCGAACCTGTCCGCGAGCTTCTGGACATCCCGGATCGACTTACCGTCCTTCTTCCGCGAAGCACTCTACGCGAAATATCTCTCGCCCGGAGACACAGTCGTGGTGTTGCCTTACGCCATCAACGGCAACAGCATGATGTGGCAGCTTCAAAGCCGATGGTACTTCAGGATGGCCGGGGGCTATGCGGGCAACCCCCCGCTCGAGTTTCGTCAGTGGCCGATAGTTCGCGTCTTCTATCGCGTCGGCACGGTCGCGCTTCCCGACGCCGGCGATCAGCTTAGGGCTTTCCTCGCCACGCACGGCGCTGCCACCGTCCTGGTCGACGATCGCGAAGCCGAGATATGGCGGCCGCTGATGGCCACGCTGGACGCGGCGCCGATCGACGCGGGCGGGATGACAATCTACCGCGCGACGCCAGCGGAGCTCGCCCCGTGGCGGAACGCGAACGCACTTGCGATGGAGACGCGTCTCGTCCAGGCGCGTTTCGCGGCGCTGGTGCTCGCGGCCGAGAATTACCTGCACGGCGGCCATCCGCCGACAGCGCTGACTCCCGCCGAAGTCTACAAGCTGGGACTGATGCCCACTGGATGGATCGTCGTGCCGAAAAAGGCCGAGCCGCCGTGGGACGAGGGCGGGATGAATCTGCCGCGCCATCCGAGCGATCCGCATCAGCTTGACGATTTGTGGCTTGCCGTCGACGAGCAGGGCCGTATCGAGGTCGGCGTGACCGGCTGGTATCCGGCGTTGCGCGCGGTGCTAGGCGAGTATCGCGCCGACGCGATCGGCTTTTTACCGCGCGACCTGGAACAACCGGCGCGCAGCGTGGAAAACGATCTTCGCGGACGCCTGGTGATGACCTTCAGCGCAGACGGCCTCGCACGCGCCGCGTCACGCGCGCGCAGCGAAACCGTTGCGGCAGCGGCCGCGCGGGAACTTCGCGCCGCGTCGGCGCAACGCGCATCGCGAGTCCCCAGGTAGATGAGAAACGCGGCGGCCGGCACGGCGACGGCGGCGACGACGGATGTGCCGGGACGGCGCGGCGGTGCCGCCGCATTTCTCATCTACCTGGTATTCTCGATGCTTTTTTTCGGCCGCGCGGTTGGCGGCGGCTTATCCTCTTTCTACGTCGGCGACGGCCCCGACCCGCCTCAGTCGATCTGGTTCCTGGCCTGGTGGGCGCACGCATTAGCCAATCGCATCAATCCGCTCTTCACGCACGCACTATGGGCGCCCGGCGGTTTCAACCTCGCCTGGACGACTAACATCCCGCTCGCGGCGTGGCTGATGCTCCCGGTCACTAATACGCTGGGCGCGGTCGCCGCCTACAACATTCTCGGCCTGCTGTGCCCGGCGATAGTTGGATGGGCCGCGTTCGTGATGTGCCGCCATGTCGTGCGCGAGTTCGTGCCGGCGCTGTTCGGCGGCTTCGTCTTTGGCTTTTCGCCATACCTGATTTGCAAGCTGCTCGGCAATATCGATCTTGCCCTGGTGCCGATGCTGCCGCTGGCGGTGTACCTCACGATGCGCGGGCTGGATGGAACCTTGCGCCGGCGAAACTTCGTCGTGCTGCTCGCGCTGGTACTCTGTGCGCAATTTCTACTCTTCATCGAGACCTTCGCGACGATGACGATGAGCGCCGCGATTGCGATCGCGATCGCGCTGCTGGTGACCGGCGAGAGCGACCGCAGCCGCGTCCGCGCGCTCATCGCACCGATCGGGCTTAGCTATGCGCTCGCGATACTCCTGCTCACGCCCTACCTCTACTATCTTTTCGCCTTCGGTTTCCCGCACGGCACGATTTGGGCGAGCGCCACCAGCTCGGTCGATTTGCTCAACTTCGTGGTGCCCGTTCCCACCAACGCGCTTGGCTGCCTCGACGCGATGCGCGCCATCTCGGTCAACTTCCGCGCCGGAATCTACGACACCGACGCGTACTTCGGCCTGACGCTGGTGGTCGCGATCGCGATGGCGTTGCGGCGATGGCATGAGCCCGCGGTGCGGATGCTGATCCTGTTTGCCGCGACGATGGGCGTGCTCGCGATGGGATCGTGGATGCAGGTGGGCGGACACTTTATCGTGCCGATGCCCTGGATCATCGTTTCGACGTTGCCGCTAATCGCCAAGGCGATGCCGGCGCGTCTGGCGGTCTACATGTTCCTCGCGATCTCGATTTTGTGCGCGATGTGGATGAGCGCGGCGCCGCGCGGCGGATCGGATCGCGTGGCTCTTAGATGGGTCGCAGGAGTACTGATCGCGCTTTCGCTCTTGCCCACCCTCGACGCTTCGTTCTGGGCCACGACGCTGGCGACGCCCGAGTTCTTCTCCGCGGCGCTCTATCGACAGTATCTCCAGCCGGATGAGACGGTGGTCATTTTGCCGTACGGGTTCGAGGGCGACGGGATGTTGTGGCAGGCGCTTTCTGCGTTCGAGTTCCGGATGGCGGGCGGGTACACGGGATTCGCGCCGCCGATTCCCGCTGAGTACGAGCGCTGGCCGATCGTCGACGCACTGTACGACGTCGCGCCGATTCCCGATGCTGGCCGCCAGTTCAAGGCGTTCTTGAAAGCGAGGGCGATCACTCGATCGAGGTCAGCCATGCCGGGGGCCTGGGCATCTGGCATCGCGGGCCGATCGTGCCGCGTGACCGCGAGGTGTGGAACGTGATTCTTGGCGGCCTTGACGTCGCCGCGCAAAACGTCGGCGGCGTCACGCTGTACCAACTGCCCGCGGAGCTGCGGGCGCAATGGCCCAGCGAGGATCCAGTCGCACTTCAGGCGCGCGCCGCAGCCGTCCGCTTCGATACGCTGGTCGCCGCAGCCTACAACTACGTCGCTAGCGGCCGCAGATTCCCCGACTTATCTCCTCTTGCCGTCCAGCAGGCGGGGTTGCTGCCGCCCGACTGGATCGGAGGCCCTTTGCTGCGCAGTTCGCCAAAGCCGGGCGTCATGCTGGACGGCCTGATGGTCGCGCCCTGGCAGCCACATCGCGTGGCGATCGGCGTCCAGGGCTCGTACCCCGCGCTCAAGCCGATCATCGACAAGTATCGCCCCTACGCGACCGCGATTTATTTTCCTTATCCGCGTCCGCTCTCCGCGACACCGCCCCAAGGCGACACGCCGGCATTGATGACGATGGTATTCGAGATCGACCAGCTTGCGCGCGCGGCCCACGCGGCCCCCTCGTTCGCGCTCCCACCCAGCGCGCCGCCGCCCAATGTTTCGGCAACTCCCGTACCGCCGAAACCTTGAGCGAGCCGCGATGCGCGCAGCGAAAATCGCAACGCCGCGCTCATCGCTTGCGAACTTCGACCAGCCGCAATTGCCCGACGACCAGTGGGTCGCAATTCTTAAGCGCCGCGAGTTGCGCGGGCGCGAGCAGTTGTGCGCCGCTCAGGATTAGTACGCGCTGGCGCATGTCGCATTGCCCGCCGGCCGCCTCGACACTTGCCCGCCGCCGAAGCGGCAGGTAGTAGCGCACCACGTTCACTGCGTAGTCGGGCTCCACGGCGATTGTGCCGCCGGGGGGAGCCGCCGCGAGCGCAAGCGCAGTTGCCTCGCGCCATTGAACATACCGCGGCTTGATGAAGTCGCGGCGCACGTGGTCGAGCGACAGTGCCACGATCAGCACGAGCAACCCGAGACGCAATCTCGCATCATCGATCTCCGCGAGCCCTATCCCCGCCAGGATAAAGAACGCGGCCACGCTCGAAATCACGTAGCGCATTTCCTCGAACGGAGTGAACGCGTACGAGACGGCCATCACGAGCGCCATCGGCGCGAGCATCCACCACAGCACGAAGCCAAGCGCCGCGCCGGCGCCATCGCGGGCCATCCGCCATCCGCCGTATATCGCCAGTGGCAGCAGGAGCATGAACGGCGCCTTGCCCGAAGCGCTGCGCAGCATTTCAAGCGGCCACGAGGGCGGTCGCAGATGAGACCAGTTGAGCACGCCGGCGTGCACGACGACGATCGAAGTGCGGCCCGCCATCGGCGCCATCGGTCCCAGCAGCGCGATCCCGGCGCAAAGCGCGAGCGCCGGCGACAACAGATGGAGTTCGTTCGTGGCGCGCGCGCGAGCGCCAACGCGTCTGCGTACCGCGGCCCATCCGAGCCACATCGCTTCAGCGGCGATGAGCAGAGCCGCGGTGAAGTTCGAGGCAATTGCGAGCGCGCTGAAAACTGCGATGCCGGCGAGGCTCGCGGCACGGCTCCGGCCTCGCGCACGAATAGACACCGCGCGGAGCAAGCAGATGATTTGTAAGAGCTCGAGCGTCAGCGTCAGCGGATACATCCGCACCGTTCGCCCTTGATCGATCAATGTGAGATTGACCGCGGCTATCAGCGCCGCGAGCGCGCCGCCAACCTCGGCACGCGGAATTAGAGCCGCGCCGCCGAGGTCCAGCATCAGCTCGCGCGTCGCCGCGAAAACCAGCGCAATCGCGAGAGTGCCGAGCACGGCGGAAAAAGCGCGCATCGATCCGGCGCCGTCGCCGCCAAGCCTGATCCATCCGTGCAGCGCCGCATCATAGAGCGCGAGCTTGCCCGGATCGAGCGACCGCTGCCGCTCGACGACCGTGCGAAGATCGGGTGCCGCCGCGCCCGCCCACGAGGCGGCCTCGTCGGCGCTGAGCTCGGCCGTCCCCAATCGATAAAAGCGCAGGCCGGCGCCGAGCATCAGCGCGAGAGCGAGCAGCGCCAGCGCCCGCGTCCGGACCATCAGCGTGCGCGGACCTCGACCAGTGGCAGCCACGCGACAACGCGCGGGTAGCACTTCTCCATCGCGGCGACTCGGTCCTCGCGCATGATTTCGCGGCCGCTGAGAATCAGCACCCGCGGCGGCCCGCACGCGTCCTCGCCGAGCACGGCGGCGCGGCGCTCCGGGCTGACGTAATAGCGCACCACATTTTTGCAATACTCCGGAAATACCGCGATCGGTTCGTCCGCCGCGGTCTGCCGGACGGCGAGTTCAGCCGCTTCACGCCAGGCAGCTTCACGCGGATAGCTGATTACATGATGCGTCCAGGCGAGCGAGAGGCGGATCAGCGCGAGCGCGAGGCCGATTAACGCGGCGGTGAGCGCAAAGCGCGCGGCCGTGTCGAGGCGCACCGTCGCCTCGCGCAGCCGCGCGGCGCCGATCGCGGCCATCGCGAACATCCCGACGAACGCGATCAGCGCGTAGCGCGGAAACTCCAGCGGCCGGACGAGGTAGCTCACCGCCATCAGCCCCAGGATCGGCCCGGCGGTCCACGCCGCGAAAAAGCCCGAGGCCAATGGCGCAGAGCGCCATTGCCTCCACACTCCGAAGCCGGCCAGCGCGGCGAAGCTCCAGAAGAGCACAAGGCCGCCGGCCGCGTTCACCAGCACCTGGTAGGGCCACGTTATCGGGCGCATCTTTATCCAGTCGAGCGCGCCCATCGCCACGGCCCGCTGCGAAGAGGCGAGCGCCGTGGGCAGCCATGGCGCGAGCAGCGCAACTCCCGCGGCGAGCGCCGCGCCGGGGCGGAAGATTGCCAGGCTTTCCATCCGCGCCCCGCACGCTTTTGCCACCAGCAAGCATCCGAGCCACAGCCCTTCGGCCAGCAACAGGAAGCAGGCGGGCCGCCGTGAAAATCGCCGCCCCGGCATAGTTAAGCCATCCGCCGCGGCGCTGCGCACGCACCAGAAAAAAAATCTGCAGCAGCTCCGCGCTCATCGCCAGCGGATACATCCGCACTGTGCGATCCGACGTCACCATCATGAAATTTACGGCGTAGATGATCGCCGCGAAGCCGCCCGCCACATCGCCGATCGCGGCCCCTGCTTGCCCGTCCAACGAGCGGCAAATCTCGCGCACGGCGGCGAAGACCAGCACGATCGCGATCGTCCCCAGCACGGCCGACATCCCGCGCATCGCGCCAACGCCGTCACCGAAGATGCGAATCCATCCGTGCAGCAAAAGATCGTAGAGCGGCAGCTTGCCTGGATCGAGCTCCTGCTCCATCGCCACCACCGCGCTCACGCCCGGAGTGGAAGCTGCCGCCCACGAGGCGCCTTCGTCGGCGCTGAGTTCCGCGAGCCCCAACACCTGAAAGCGCATCACCACGCCGAGCACCAGCGCGAGCGCGAGCAACCCCAGAGCGAGCGCGCGCGGCGAATGCGAGGCCCGTATCGCCGCCTGGCCGGTGCTGGATGCCGCGATTCGATCGAAGACGGCCACGTCGCGACTCACCCGATTCAGCGCGCGCGCACTTCGAGCTTGCGCAGCTCGGCGAGCACGCGCGGATAGCAGGCCTGCGCTTTCGCGGTGATGCCGTCGGGCACGTAGGTTGCCCCGGCTAGTCTTCGAAGCCAACCGCGAGTTGGCGGCTGCCGGCGGGCAGGTAATAGCGCGCCACGTCGGCTGCGTAATACGGAACCACCGCGATCGGCCCCGGCGGCCCCGCGCTCGCGCGCGCGAGTTCGACCGCTTCGCGCCACTGCACGCCCTGCGGCCGGCGGAAATGGCGATGGATGCGCTGCAAGGAGACGAATGCAAGCGCCGCCGCGAGGCCCAAGACCGCGAGGCGGTTTTCAATCGAGACGGCTCCCAGAGCGGCCAGCGCGAAAAACGCGACCAGGCTGCCGAGCAGGTATCGCGGCACCATCAGCGGCATCACGGCCCACGAAAACCCGGCCACCGCGAGCATCGGAACCAGCAGCCACGCCAAAAACAATGCGGGCGCCGAATCCGCTCCGCGCCATTGCCGCCACACGCCGAAACCGGCCAGCGCCGCCAGCGGCGAAAACAGCACCCAGCCGGTCCATTGTTCGAGCATCACCAGTGGCCACCACGGCGGACGCGGCTTGATCCAGTCGATGATGCCGCCGTGAACCGCCGTCGCGACGCTCGGGGCTGCCGCCAGCAGCAACGGCACCAGCATCGCCATTCCAGCCGCGACGCAGAGAGCGGTCAGCACCACCTGGCGCTTCGCGATCGACTCACCCGCGCGCCGCGCACCCAGCAGACACAATAGCCACGCAGCCTCGGCCGCCAGCAAACAGAGCGCGGAGAAATTCGCCGCCACGGCGAGCGCCGAGAAGCAGGCGACGCCGGCGTAGTTACGCAATCCGCCCTCGCGACGCGCGCGCAGAAAAAAAATGACCTGCGCCAATTCAGCGGCCAGCGTGAGCGAGTACATCCGCGCCGTGCGATCGGAGATCACCAGCGTAAGATTGGTCGCGACGGCCAGCGCGGCCAACGCGCCGGCAAGCTCGCCGACGGCCACGCCGCCCGCGCCATCGGGGCCGCGGCAGGCTTCACGCACGGCAGCAAAAACCAGCACGATCGCGATCGTCCCGAGAGCGGCCGACATCGCGCGCATCGCAGAAAGCCCGTCGCCAAAAACGCCGATCCATTCGTGCAGCATCAGGTCATAGAGCGCGAGCTTGCCGGGATCCATCTGCCGCTCCCGCGCCACTACTTCGCCGAGTGTGGGCGCGGAAGCGCCAGCCCACGAGGCGCCTTCGTCGATGTCCATCTGCGCGTAACCGAGACGATGGAACCGCACGCCCGTCCCGATCACGAGCGCCACGGCAAGCAGTGCGCGCGCGAACCAATGTTCCGCGGATGTGGAGAAATGCCGGCCCGGAGCCGCCTGGCGGACCGTGCGCTCCTCGGCCATCGCGCTTAGCCCTGGCGGCGACCGGCGCGAAGCTTTTCGCTGATCAGAAGCGCGTTGAGCGCGGCGCTCGGGCGCACCGGGAAGGCGTCGGGACGGTCGATATCCTTGTAGCGAGGTTCGAGGCGGGCGAAAGCTTCCAGGAAACGCTCTCGCGTCTCACTCAGCGGGGGCCGCGCACCGATTCGATGGCCGTCGGCGAACACGCGTTCGAGCATCGGTTGAACCGACCCGGGCGCCGGGCGAAACTCGCGCTCCAGGGCGTCCGGGCTCTCCTCGAACAGTCCGATCAGGTCGGCGTAAAATCCGCCGGCGGCGTTGCGCGCGCGGAAGACCTGCTTGCGCCCCGGCAGCGTGAGCTTTTCGCTCGAGGTTTTCAGCCGTGGCTCGCCGCGATACTCGACCAGCTTGTAGGCCACGTCGAGTGCGGGCGCATCCGCACTCACCACCATCGCGGTGCCGACTCCGAAGGCGTCGATCGGTGCGCCAGCCTTGACCAGTTCGGCGATCCGATATTCATCGAGGTTGCCGCTGGCGAAAATCGGCACGTCGGAGAGCCCGCGCCGATCGAGCAGGCGGCGCGCGCGTTTGCTCAGCTCGAGCAGGTCGCCGCTGTCGAGCCGGATGCCTTGAAGCTTGACCCCTTTCTCGCGCAACTCCAGCGCCACCGTGGCTGCGTTTTCGACGCCGCGCAGCGTGTCATAGGTATCGACCAGCAAGGTGCTGAGGCGCGGAAAGACCTTGACGTAACTGTCAAACGCCTCGCGCTCCTGCTCGTGCGCCATCACGTAGCTGTGCGCCATCGTGCCGTAGAGCGGAATCCCCGTTGGAGGTGCCGGCGAAACCGGTCAGATAGCTCGAGCGCGCGGCGACCAGGCCCGCATCGGCGCCCTGGCTGCGGCGGAGCCCGAAATCAACCAGCCGCCGCCCGCCGGCCGCCGCCAGGCTGCGCGCCGCTTTGCTTGCGATGAGCGAGGCCAGGCCGGCCTGGTTGAGCACCAGGGTCTCGAGCAGTTGCGCCTCGATCAGTGGCGCGCGTATTTCCAGGATAGGCTCGGTGGCGAAAAAGATCGTGCCTTCGGGCATCGCCCACACTTCGCCGCTGAAACGCAGTTGGCCGAGGAAGCCCAGAAATTCGGAAGTGAACAGCCGCAGCGATTCGAGATACTCGAGCGTCCGCGGCGCGAAGTGGAACTGTTCGAGCACCTCGAGCAGCCGCTCCAGCCCGGCCGCCACCAGGAAGCCGCGCCGCGGCGGCATCCGCCGCGCGAACATGCTGAAGCAGGCAGCGTCGTTGTTGCCGCTGGCGAAGTACGCCGCGGCCATCGTAAGCGAGTAGAAGTCGGTGAGCAGCGAGACTTCGTCGGCGTCCAGGCGAAGATCGATCGGCATCTCAGACTCAGCGCGGAGGGACCGGCGGCGTGGGCGGGGGCGGCCCCGGCGCGGGCGACGGACCAGCCACCAGCGCGCGATTCTCCTCGGGCGGGCGGCGCTCGCGCAGGATGTCTGACATCTTACGCAGGCTGGCGTTCACCATATGGTTGATGGTGCCCGGCTCCTCCAGGGTGCCCGCACGCACGCCGGTCAAAATCTCGATTCCCTGATCGATAGTGTCGACTGGGTAAATGTGGAAGCGGCCGTTCGCTACCGCTTCGACCGTCTCCGAGTCGAGCATCAGGTTGACGACATT
>WNFJ01333865.1_pt1 | contig 10078 bp, 9 predicted proteins | sample 5400461 | NCBI WGS metagenome assembly WNFJ01 (sample SAMN13153349, study PRJNA577476) | soil metagenome | isolation source: 115 cm saprolite on Douglas fir-dominated hillslope | place: USA:California | collected 2013-09-17
TGTCGACCCGACCAAGCTGTAGCCAGTAACATACCACCCCCGCCGGAAATATTCCGAGCAGGAGCAATCACTTGCGCCTTCTCAAAGTAAAAACTTCGGTTTAGCTCCATGCGCACTACCGGAACCTTCACTTTGCGCTCGCCGGTGCGGCCGAACCCGGTAGCTTCCTCGATCGTGCAATTAATCTCGATCGACGGTACGATGGCTCAAGTGCGGGGGCTCGACTGCGTCGACGGCACGCCGCTGCTCGACTTGAAACCCGAAAGAGGCGCCGTGGCCGACTAGCGAGCCGCCAATCAGCTCCGTGTCGCTGCCGCCACCAGCACCGGAGTTGCGCGATAGAGTTCCGGGAACAGGCGCTTCAGATTCTCGATCTTCGGCAAATCGTTGATGATGATGTAGGGGTATCGGGGGTTACGTGTAAAGAAATCCTGATGATAGTCCTCGGCCGGATAGAAGGTTCGGCCGAGCTCGACCTCTGTAACGACCGGAGCATCGAATACGTGCGCTTGGTTCAGCTGGGCGATATAGGCCTCGGCGATGCGCGCCTGCTCGGGATTGGTTGGGAAGATTGTGGAACGATATTGGGTTCCGACGTCCGGTCCCTGGTGGTCGAGCTCGGTCGGATCATGGGCGACCGAAAAATAGATCTGCAGGATGCGGCCATAGCTGATCCGGCGCGGGTCGAACGTGACGCGGACCGATTCCGCGTGTCCAGTGGTGTTGCTGCTGACGATTTCGTAATGCGCGGTGTCTGCGGCGCCACCGGCATAGCCGGAGACGGCGCTAGTGACGCCTTCGACATGCTGAAAGACGCCGTGGACGCCCCAGAAGCAACCGCCCGCGAGGACAGCCACCTCGGACGGTGCCTGCGCGTCCGCCGGTTCGTCGAATGCCGGCGGCGGGATTGAGCGGGCGCGCTCGGCCGCCGACGAGAAACCCCGCAAGCTAATGGCCGCGCCCAGCAGCACCACAATAATCAGCGCCGGGCGGAGGAAGAGTGATGCTCGCGGCATGCGTCGGCTCCTGGGAGCGGGCTTACACGAAACCGACGACCGGATGCGGTACGTACGGCTGCTCCAGAGAGGTAATCTCGTCTGCAGAAAGTTTCACGTTCACAGATGCGAGAGCATCGTCGAGATGGTGCAATTTCGTCGCGCCAACGATAGGAGCCGTGATGACTGGCTTCGAAAGCAGCCACGCCAGCGCTACCTGTGCCCGCGGGATGCCGCGCGCCGCAGCGACTTCTGCAACGCGATCAACGACCCTTCGGTCCGCCTCCTCAGATTTCCCAAAGAGCCTTTGGTGCGCATCGTCGGTCTCGGTGCGGATGCTCGTGTAGTCCCAGTCCCGCGTCAGCCTTCCGCGCGCTTGCGGGCTCCACGGAATGACGCCGATCCCCTCGGCCGCGCAAAGCGGAAGCATTTCGCGCTCCTCCTCGCGGTAAAGCAGGTTCACCAAATTCTGCATGCTGACAAAGCGGGTCCAGCCGTGGCGCTCGGAAATTCCGAGAGCACGGGCGAACTGCCATGCATGCATCGAGGACGCACCGATATAACGGGCCTTCCCGGCTTTGACGATGTCGTGCAACGCCTCGAGCGTCTCCTCGATCGGTGTGTCGTAGTCCCAGCGGTGGATCTGATAGAGATCGACGTAGCCGGTGCCAAGGCGACGCAGGCTGTCGTCGATCTCGCGCATGATCGCTTTGCGCGATAAGCCGTCGCCGTTTGGCCCGGGACGCATCCGGCCATAGACTTTGGTCGCGATGACGACGTCGTCGCGGCGGGTGAAATCCTTGATCGCGCGCCCGAGGATCTCCTCGCTGCTGCCGAGCGAATACCGGTTCGCCGTATCGAAGAAATTGATGCCGCCCTCCAGCGCGCGCTGGATAAAGGGTCGGGCTTCCGCCTCGCCGATGCTCCACGCGTGGTTCCCCCGATCGGAGACGCCATAGCTCATGCAACCGAGGCAGATCCGCGACACCTCTAACCCGGTACGGCCAAGCTTCACATACTCCATCCTTCGAACTCCACTTTCTAACCGTCCATCTGTCGAGGGGGTGAGTCGTCCTGTCCACGCTGTATCCGCACCAATGAGCGTAACACCTGGGGCAGCCGCTCGAAATCCTTCACGCTGACCGCTGGCGGGCTGATCGGCTCTGACCTGAACCGACAGCTGTTTGCAGCGCTACACCCTGCGGGCCGAAGAGAAGCTGCAAGAATTTGATTAGGATCATTTGTCCGATAGCAACTGCGTCGTTGCTTCAATAGTAGCGCGGGATCCGACCGTTGTGCGCTGTGGCGCGATCGCTGAGGTCGAGCATCACCTCGTCGACGTAGCACCATCCCCAGCCTTCCGGCGGGTCATAGCCTTCGATGATCGGATGCCGGGTCGCATGAAAATGCTTGGTGGCGTGGCGGTTCGGCGAATCGTCGCAACAGCCGACATGGCCGCAGGTCCGGCAGAGCCGCAGATGGAGCCATTCGGAGCCGATCTTCAGGCACTCCTCGCAGCCGAGTGCGCTCGGCGTCACATCGCGAATGTCGTCGACATGGCTGCAGTCGTCGGACATCACTGTCTCCCGATATTGGAAGGAAGTGCGTCTTTGTCGGCGGCCCCCGCGAGAAAAGCGTGCAGTGCTGCCACTACCTGCGCGCCCTCGCCGACCGCGGCGGCAACGCGCTTGACCGATCCCGCGCGCACGTCACCGATCGCGAATACGCCGGGCAGGCTGGTTTCGAGCGGCCTGAGGATGTTGGCGCCGGTGCGCACAAAGCCCTTGTCGTCGAGCCTCACGCCCGAGCCGGACAACCAGGTGGTATTCGGGTCCGCGCCGATAAATAAAAACAGGTGGCGGATCGCGTGCCTGATCTCTTCACCCGACCGGCGCGAGCGGCAGCGGATTGCTTCCAGAACACCGTCCTGCCCTTCGAGAGCGGTGACGGTTGTCTCGGTCAACACCTCGACATTCGGCCTCGCGGTAATGCGCTCGACCAAATAGCGCGACATGCTCGCACCGAGACGGGAACCGCGAACGATAAGCCAGACCTTGGCGACCTGGCTGGACAGATACACCGCCGCCTGGCCGGCGGAATTTCCCGCGCCGACCAATGCCACCTCCTGCCCGACGCATAGCCTTCCTTCCAGCGGCGACGCCCAATAATGGACGCTTGAGCCCTCGAAAGCCGCAAGATTTTCGACGTCGAGCCGGCGGTAACGTGCGCCGCTGGCGATAACGACGGCGTGGGCGCGAACCCGCTCGTTGTTGGCGAGAGTGAGCAAAAAGCGTCCATCGTCCGAGACGGTCTGGCCCTGCAAGCTCCCGACTTCATCCGGGATCGCCATTTCGACCCCGAACTTTTGCGCTTGGTGATAGGCCCGCGCCATCAGCGCCAGACCGGTGATGCCGGTCGGAAAGCCCAGATAGTTCTCGATGCGCGCCGACGCCCCGGCTTGACCGCCGAAAGCGCGGCAATCCAGGACAAGCACCGACAGTCCCTCGGATCCCGCATAAACCGAGGCGGCAAGACCCGCCGGCCCGGCGCCGACGATGACCACGTCGTAAATCTCGCCCGGGTCGATCGGCTTGACGAGTCCGATGCAGCGGGCGAGTTCGACGTCGCTCGGATTGCGCAGCAGCCGTCCATCGGGACACAAAACGATCGGCAATTCGCGAGGGGCGATGCGAAAGCGCTCGATCAAGGTTTGCGCACACGGATCGGCCTGTGGGTCGAACCGCTGATGCGGATGCCCGTTGCGGGTCAGAAAGCCTTCGAGGCGCAGAACATCGCCGTTGTCGGCGCTGCCGACGATTATCGGGCCGCCGGCGCCGGTATCGAGCAGGGCAACTCGGCGCAGGATCAAGGCGCGCATGATGCGCTCGCCGAGCTCGGCCTCTTCGACCATCAAATCGCGCAGCCGGCGCGGCGGGATGACGAACGCCTCGACAGCTTCCGTGGCAACGGCGTCGACCAACGACGGGCGGCCGGATAGTTGCGCAAGCTCGCCCATGAAAGAGCCCGGACCATGCGTCACGATCAGCTTGGAGTGTCCCTCCCTGCCGCGCTGCGTGACATCGACCCGGCCTCTCAGGATGACCAAAGCGCCCGGCGGAATCTCGCCGGTCGCAACCATGCGCTCGCCGGCCATATAGGATTTGCGCTCACCGAACCGCGCCAACCGCTCGATCTCTTCCGGCTCCAGCACCGGAAAAATCTGCTCGCGTCGGGTTTCGATCAGCGGATGTACAGATTGCGGCATCGCTTTCCTCAAGGGCAGGCTGGGCCAAGCTTGCTGCTAACCCCGGTCCATTATGGCAGCTTGAAACATATGGTGTTCGGCCGTGCGTCGACCGGGCGCTGTGCAAAAATTCGCGCGCGGGTTAGGGCGGGTTTCTGCCTGATTGACGGCGGGTCATGAGTATTGGCCAGTATCTGCGGGCTTCCGCGCGACGAGCCCTTGAATACATGCCGACCCTGGAGCCACCGACTAGTACCGCTCTACGCCTTGGTGTTCGATCTGCCAGCCGATCTCTTCGACGCATGCTTCGCTGTGCGGCACCTGATCCTGCGCATGTCGCGCTATCCAGTCATCGGTGGCCGCGGTTCGACTGTCGGCGCCAGACTTCTTCGGAAATCGCGGGCTTTCGTGCGGCGGTACTAACAGTTCGAATCCATCTCCCTCCCGCGGCGAGTCCACTGCGCACCTGACTTCTGGCTCAAGGACGAAACGAATTACCGATGTTCACTCGGCACGGATACAGGCCCGCTATGTTGACTGGGCCGAAGAAACCGCCCCGCTGCTGATTTTCGCTCGTCCGCCTCTCTCTGCGCGGCGATTTGCTCTCTTCTCCGGGGCAATCCCAAGGCTCTGGTCTTCTTCGTGTGTGACCTCTGCTATCTTGATAGCAAGGTCATCTGATCGAGGCCCCTCAAGGTACGGAACGGATTCCAGCTAACTCGGCTTTTTCGCTCATGCGCGGTTCCCAGGTAGATGGTCACAACCTCGCCAGGTTTACGGAGCATCTTGTCGACTTCGCTTGCGTGAAGCTCCTCGGCATAGACCATCTGCCGGGCATACTCCTCGATAACGACCGAGTGTCCTTCAGCGCATTTGAGCAGTTCGCGGTAACGGGCGAGCGCTTTCGCTTCGCTTTCCAGCGACTCCCGCATAATTGCGTCGACGTCGTGCTGATAGCTGTCAAGCAGGGGGCCGATAGTCAAAGATGGATATTCACCGAGCATGGTGATCATTTCCCCTGCCTGCTGGGCATGGGTCAGCGACTCGGCTGCCTGTTCGCGCATCCACGACACGATGGGAATTCGATTGTGTCCGAACACAAGGAGCGAATAATGAGTGTATCTGACCACTCCGGCCAGCTCTGATTCTAGAATGCGGTTCAGCAGATAAACGGTTCTTTCTTTGTCCAGCTCAGCCATCGCAAATCAACTCCCCGATTTACCACTCACACGGTTTCAACCCTCAAGAGCAAGGCTTCGTTCCGGAAGGCCACGCCATGCATCTGATCAGCGTGCCGGGAATTGTCGGATTAACTTCGCGGTCCGAAAAGCCTGAGGCAGGATTCGCGATCACACCGCCGCGAGACCATTCCGCCGAGCGGGGCATGAGCGACGCGCAGCAACGTACTGCCCAGCAATACCGCGAGACCGCCGTAGAGATCAGGCTGGCGGCGCAGCGAACGCGCTACCGGACAGCCGCCGCCTAACCGGGGACCGATGGTTCGAATCCATCTCCCTCCAGCGGGGAGTCTCGTGCGAACTTGTGTTGGTCGGCGCGCCGGCGCCGCCGGCGCGCGATCGCGCGACCCAACTTCGAGGGACCGAGGGTTCGAATCCGGCTCCCTCCAGCGGCGAGTCTGGTACGAACCCGACATCCACGCCTTGGAGGGCGGGCAACGGAGACCTTCCGCAGTAACGGACCGAATTCACCGCTTTTCTCGGCGGTGAATTCCGCAAGCTCACGCCCTCAGCACGACGGCTCGATCCAATTCATTTGCATGGATTGGCGTCATCTCGCGGGCCAGTTGAAAGCGGTTGTGGGCGCGGCTCAAGCAGCTGTCGACGATGCAGCTGACGCGTGAGGAACTGCTGATGAAACTCGGCGCCGCGCGCGATCAGTCCCGCACCGCCTGGCGCCTGGTCACGTTCGAGGTTGCCGCAGAGGGCACCGCTTTCAGCTATCGGCTCGATCGCAACAAGCTGCGGCAGACACGATTGCGCGAAGGCCGGTATCTGTTGCGCACCAATCTCGTCGAGGAAGACCCCGCCAAGCTGTGGAGCCATTATCTGCTGCTGGTGGCGGTCGAGGAGGCGTTCAAGAATCTCAAAGGCGACCTCGCAATCCGGCCGGTCTTTCACCAGCTCGAGGCGCGCGTCGAGGCGCACGTCTTCATCGCCTTCCTGGCCTACTGCCTGCACGTCACTCTGGCGCGGCGCCTGCATGCGCTGGCGCCAGGGCTGACGCCGCTCAGCAAGCAGATCCTCGACGTCTCGGTAGCTGAGCGTGAAGCGCGGGTAGAGCCGCACCGCATGCTGGATGATAACCGGCGGAAACCGGTGACGACGGTATGAGACTTCCATAATCCGGTCAGCCTACTCTTACCTCCCTCCCTGGCCGTCCGGTTATCCTGACAAGGCAGGGGCGGGGTGAGGAACCTGCCGCACCCCGGGTCACGTTGCTGGGTTTAGGGAACCAATAGCGCCGGCGGCGGGCACCTGACATTCTATCGCGGTCAGCTTGCGGAGAGGATCGAGGCATGGCCACACGCAGCTTGGACGTTGTGATCCTCGGCGGGGGCAACGCCGGGATGGGTGTTACCGTGGCAACGCGGGAGGCGGGGCTCAAGGTCGCGATGATCGAGCCGGATCTGCTCGGGGGCACTTGCCCCAATCGTGGCTGCATGCCGAAAAAAGTGCTGGTCGCAGCGGCGCATGCGCTCGACGAGATCGAGCGCGCCAAAGCGCATCACATCTCAGTCGGCAAACCGAGCCTCGACTGGGCGGCGCTGATCGATCGCGAGAAGGCGATGATCGCCGGTATCCCGGGCTCGCTCGCGGATTTAATGAATAGACGCGGCGTCGAGGTGATCCGCGACCGCGGCCGCTTCGCCGGCCCCAACGCCATTGCGGTCGATGGCGAGATCCTGGAGGCCAAGCACATCGTAATCGCCACCGGCTCGAAGCCGCGCCGCCTGCCGTTTCCCGGTGCCGAGCTGATGATCACCTCGGACGACGTGCTGAACGAGCGCACCCTACCGGCGAGCGTCGTCTTTGTCGGTGGTGGCGTGATCGCCCTCGAATTCAGTCACGTCTACGCCCGGGCGGGCACTGGGGTCACGATCCTCGAGATGCTGCCGCGGCTGCTTGCCAACATGGATGCCGATGCAGTCGCGCAATTGCGCAGCGAGACGGAACGCATTGGGGTCGCGATCCATGCAGGGGTCGAGATCCAGCGGATCGAGCAGGTGGGGGATCGGCTCCGCGTCATCTATCAGGAGGGCGGATCGGAGCGCTCGGTCGAGGCCCATCGCGTCGTCAATGGTGCCGGGCGGATCGCCGATGTCGACAGCCTCGACCTTGCAGCCGGCGGTGTCGCGTCCGAGCGCGAGCAGATCGCGCTCGACGCATACCTGCGGTCGACCTCGAACCCCGCGGTCTACGCGTGCGGTGACGCTGTCGCCACGAGCCCGCAACTGTCCCCGATTGCGACCTACGAAGGGCGGGTAGTCGGCCGGAACATCGTCGAGGGCCCGAAACAAGTGCCCGATTACGCGAGCATCCCGACCTGCGTCTTTACCGTGCCGGCGCTCGCGAGCGTCGGCCTGACGCAAGCCGCCGCCGAGGAAAGAGGGATCGAGTTTCGCGCAGAGGTAAACGACGTGCGCAACTGGCTGTCGGGGCGCACCTATGCCGAGACCGCTGCCTGGGCGAAAGCGCTGGTCGACAAACAGACAGATCGCATCGTTGGCGCCCATATCTTGGGGCACGCCGGCGAGGAATTGATCCACATCTTCGCGCTCGCGATGAAGCACGGTATCACGGCCGCCGAAATCAGGGACCTGGTCTACGGGTTCCCGACCTTCTCGGCGGACATCAAGTCGATGTTGTAGGGGCGGATGTGCTCTACCCGCATGACCGCGACCTCGGGGTCGGTGTACAGGACCTCTGCCGTTCATTGACTCGGCCGGCATGCGATACGCAGCAGCCGCGGATCAGGCGTCAATTGCCCGTTCAGCGAGGCAAAGCGCGCTCGCTGAGCGCCTTCCATCGGCTGAACACGATCCTTGATGCTGCTCGCGGGCGTGCGCCGATGCCCGCTTTGGCTTCATGAAGGGCGGGTGATTACGTCATGTCTTCGCTATGCGTGACGGTATTTGGCGGCACCGGCTTTCTCGGTCGCCGCATTGTCCGCCACTTGCACGATGCCGATTTCGCCGTTCGGATCGCCGCGCGGCATCCGGAACGGGGCCGCTTGTTGTTTCCCGGCGACGTTCCGGACATCGAAACTGTTCGTGCGGACGCCAACGACGATGCTTCGGTGGCGACTGCCGTCAGCGGTGCCTGGGCGGTCGTCAACGCCCTCAGTCTTTATGTCGAGCATGGAAGTTGCACATTTCAGTCGGTCCACGTGAAGGCAGCCAAGCGCGTTGCGCTGCTTGCGCGCCAGGCCGGTGCGGAAACATTCGTGCATGTCTCCGGAATCGGCGCGGACGCGGGATCCGCCTCTCCTTACATCAGGAGCCGCGGCCAGGGAGAGGCAGCTGCGCTCGATGCGTTTCCGTCGGCCAGGGTGATCCGTCCGGCTGTCATGTTCGGATCAGGTGACGCATTGCTGACGCCGCTGTTGACCATGTTGCGGCATATGCCGGTATTTCCGATGTTCGGCCGCGGAGAAACGCGGCTGCAGCCGGCCTACGTGGAGGATGTCGCCGAGGCAATAGTTCGCGTGTTGCGGGCTCCGACGGCGCGCCGGCCGTATGAGTTGGCTGGCCCGCGCGTCTATACTTACCAAGAATTACTGAGAGCGATTGCCGCCAGCACAGATACCAGGCCTTACCTGGTCCCATTTCCATTCAGCTTGTGGCATGTCATTGGATACGTCTCAGAAGCTCTGCCGAGCCCCCCTATCACCAGAAATCAGGTTGAATTGATGGAGCGGGACAACATCGCAGATCCGGACGCTCCAGCTTTTGAGGCTCTGCAGATTTCGCCGCAGGCGATTGAAAATATCCTTCCGCAGATGCTGCAGACGCTAGCGGCCCCGCCCGTCGCGTAATCCGGATCAGCTGATACTAGACTTGGATCTGCCACATTTGGACAGTGTCCCTCCGCGCGGTGCAGCGTCCCCTGGCGCTCGACTTCGTAGAATTCCTGGTTTTGCCAGCGTCGAAACGCTGCCATTTCTGGCGCCTCGTCGAAGACGACGCCGAAGGGGGTTGCCCCCAGACACGCTTCGGCCGCCCGAGCGGGGAATGCGGCCGTCCATTAGCGGCTGGAAGACGCCGAGAATGTCAAGACCGCCAGGCTTAAGTGCTCGGCGCATGGAGTACCGCTCATCTCGGGAAACTTGTCGGCGATAATCCGTACTTCGGTATCCGCCGTCCGGTCGCCGCGTGGCTTTTTCGATAGATCGGCCAGAGTTTCGACATAGAAAATCGGGCAGACCACCGGATAGGAAAACCGATCAAACCACACGGGTTAGTCGACAGTCAGCGACTGCACAAACGATTTGTCGAAAAGCGATATGATCGACATCATTACATCCCGGTCGAAAGCCGGCCGTTGAGGCGTGTCCCTCCCGTGCTCGGAGAGATCGGTTCGAGATCACCTGAGATCCCGAGAATTGAGTTCACAATGGCCTCCCTGCTGGAGGGAGCAGGATTCGAACCATCGGTCCCCGGTCGCGAAAAGGGTGATTCCGCTTTGGTGAAGGCGAAGCGAGGAAGGGTCACGGAGACGACAAGGGGCGGTCCCAAGACGGTGAGTACCTAAAGCGGGACCGAGGGTTCGAATCCGGCTCCCTCCAGCGGCGAGTCTGCTGCGAACCAGCCGGCGCCGCC
>WNFJ01380382.1_pt1 | contig 10078 bp, 5 predicted proteins | sample 5400461 | NCBI WGS metagenome assembly WNFJ01 (sample SAMN13153349, study PRJNA577476) | soil metagenome | isolation source: 115 cm saprolite on Douglas fir-dominated hillslope | place: USA:California | collected 2013-09-17
GGCGTCAGGCTGGTCAGTGAAGATGGCCAGAATTTCATGCGCGCTCTTGCCGCCGTAGAGCGGCAGGATCATCGGCTGGATGATGGTGGCGGTGCCGTCGTGCGACCGGGCATCGCTCCAGGATTCAAGATAGTGCGCCTCAGGGATGTGCCAGTGGCAGTAATCGGTGGTGTCATTGTGGTAGTTCGAAAGCTGAACAACCACCGGTCCGGCGCCTTCGTCAGAGCTCTTCAGCAGCTTCTCCAGCGCGGCCTTGAAGTTGAGGTCGGCGGGCGCGTCATAGACCTGGTTGCCGCCCATCAGCACCAGCGTCTCCACCTTGCCGGCATTGATGTCGTCCACCAGTTCGCGGATGGATTGAGCGTGCTCCACCGCATCGATTTCCACCGGATCGGTGTAGGTCACGGTTTGGCCGGCATTGCCCAGCGCGGCGTTAATGGCGTGGGCCGGCGCATGGACCGAGGCCCCACGGAACTCACCCGGAACAACCAGGCTCTTGCCGCGATGCCGCATGAGGTCAGCAGCAGCGGCGTTCACCCAGTTCTGCTCCTCAGGGCTGAGCGCCCCTGCGGCGGTCGCGGGCACGCCTACCTTGGCCGCAAGCGCCCGCGCAATTTTCTCTACGCGCGAATACCGCACCGGCAGATTGTGGTCGGCTTTAGCGCCGGTCGTGGTGGGCGAGCTCTCGGCCACGTAGAGGCGGTTCATCTCTTTGTTCTGGCCCGCGAGCTTGCGCCGCGACATGAAGTCGCGGGCATAACGCACAAAGCCCGGGAACCAGGAGCCGGAAAGGAAGTCGGCGTCGAGCGAGACCACAACGTCGGCAACACCGAACTTGTATTGGGGATCGTAATAGCCGCCGAACGCCAGCTTGGAACCGGCGCGCGCGCCATCTCGATGTACCGGCTCCCAGCGATGCCACTTCGCCTGCGGGAAGATCTGCTGGATGGCCTTCATCTGCGAGCCCAGCGTGGGCGAACTCACCGCGCCGGTCAGGAAGCGCAGGCCCGCGCCCTGGTTCGACTTGTGGTACTGTACGCGGCCGCGCATCGCGCCCAGAAACTCGCCCCAGGGACGCGGCTCACCGTTATGGATGATCACGATGGAACGGTCAGGATCGTACAGGTTAAGGATGGAAGCCTGAGCAAATAGATCGGTTGCTCCCAAACTGCAGGCGTGCTGGGGATTGCCTTCGAGCTTCGTAGGACGAAACTCGTGAGTTTCTGCCAGCAAGGGCAGGGCGTATCCGGCGAAGGGCATGGCCGTGGCATAAAAGATCGGCTTGCCCGGAACCAGTTCTTCCGGCTGGCGAACATAAGGAAGAATCTGCTCCAGGGGCTGCTTGGTGCAGCCGGCAAGCCCGGCCAGCGCCATGGATGCCCCGGCCAGCTTCAGAAAGCTGCGTCGCGCAACCGGGTCCACCCATTCCGAGTGCTGGCGCGCGACCTCGCGTTCCAGAAGCTCGCCAAAAGCGGCTTCGTTCTGGCCGGAAAGCTCATCCAGGGTGCGCCAGTACTTGGGCCCCTTGGCCTCAGCCAGCTTCTTGCGCACCTCATCCAGCTCCAGGCGGGCCGGTTTGATCTCGCCCACGGGAATCAGGTTGGAATTTGAATCGCCTTTATTCGACATTCGGTTCCATTAGGTTTGCCGCCTCAGCGGTGGCACGTGGAGCAACTGGTTATGTCCTGCACCGAACGCAGGTTGTACTTGGTCTTCAAAGCATTGCCCAGCGCAAGCTGGCTGGTGAATGATTGGCTTTTGCCGTTTATTTCCACTTGAACCGGGTGCTCGCTGGAAGGTAGTTCGTATCTCATGTTGAACACCTCTTCCCTGGGCCGCAGAAACTTTTCCGGCTCGCGATGGCAATTCAAGCACCACTCCATCTGCAGCGAGTTCTCCTGGTACATGAGCGGCATTTCGTCCACCGGGCCGTGGCAACTGTAACAACCCACGCCCTTGGCCACGTGAATGCTGTGGTTGAAATAAACAAAATCAGGCAGATCGTGAACGCGCGTCCATTTAATGGATTCCCCGGTGCGGAAGCTGTACCGGACCGGAGCCAGCATCTCAGCATTGGTCCACATCTGGGCGTGGCAGTTCATGCAGGTCTTGGTGGGTGGGATGCCGGCGAAGCTTGATTCCTCAACCGACGTGTGACAGTAACGGCAGTCGATGCCCAGGCCGGCCACGTGGTGCTGATGGCTGAAAGGTATCGGCTGTTCCAGCGCCATATGCTGGCGGGTAACATACGGGGAGCGCTGCAGCTGCATCAGCGCCGCGCCAACCGCGGAAAGAAGAAGAACAGCACCAAGGATGCTGGCGCGGGCCAGTGTGTTTGCACTGCGGTTAAAGATCTGTGCCATGGGTCGAGTTCTTCCCGGGCGGAAACCGTCGCGCTCCAACGTAACGCGCAGTCACGAACCCCCGGGAACGCGTCAGCAAGGCTGCTCAATTGCCAACGAAAACTCATGATTATAAACAAGAGCGGCTGATTCAGCCACCGTTGCGGGTGGAAATCAGAAAAAATTCTTGAACCGGAGTTGGGTTTCGCTCTTTCCGGGCTCTCTCTCCCGCTTAGATCCAGGAGCGAGGCTTCAATTTCACCGGCGGGGGCGCCGGTGCCACACGTGCTTGGGTCGTGCTAGAGAAAGCGTGTGGCACAGCCGCCCTCGGCTGTGTCTGAATTTGACGAAGCCACAGGCACCCATCGCTGACGCAATCCACATCCAAAGTCAGGAGGTATTTGTGCGTCATGAGAACCAGGAACAAAGTTATTCTCGGTGGATTCACGGCCGGAGCCCTGGTGGCCGGAGCCGCCGCCGGCTTGGGCGCGGTGCTGGCCGGCCGGCGCGCGTTCAGCCTGCTCCAAGAAGTGCGCCGCATGCACGGCGACGATCTGCGCGGCCAGGCCGTGCTCATCACCGGCAGCTCGCGCGGCCTGGGACTGGCGCTGGCGGAAGAGTTTGCCCGTCACGGGTGCAAGCTGATCCTGTGCGCCCGCAACGAGCGTGAACTGCTGCGCGCTCGGCAGCGGGTAGAGAAGCTGGGAGCAGAAGTGCACGTTATGACCTGCGACGTGAGCAAGCCGGAACAGGTGGAACACCTGATCACCTCCGCGCGCCAGCACTTCGGGCGGATCGACATCCTGGTCAACAATGCCGGAACCATCTCCGTGGGACCGCTGCTGTCGCTGACCCCGGAAGACTTCCGCGAAGCCATGGACGTGATCTTCTGGGGCACGGTGAATCCCACTCTGGCCGTGCTGCCCGCCATGATCGAGCACGGCCGGGGAAGAATTGTGAATATCACCTCGGTGGGAGGAAAGGTGAGCATGCCGCACATGCTGCCCTACAGTTGCGCGAAGTTCGCCACCGTGGGCTTCTCAGAAGGATTGCATGCGGAGCTGGGGAGATTTGGCATCCATGTTCTTACCGTCGTGCCCGGACTCATGCGCACCGGCTCGCATCTGCACGCGCAATTCAAGGGCAAGCATGAGCATGAGTACAGCTGGTTTGCCTTGAGTGGCACCAGCCCGCTGCTCTCGATGTCGGTAGAGCGAGCTGCAAGGAAAATCGTTGAGGCCACGCGCAGAAACCAGGCCGAGCTGGTGCTGAGCTGGCAGGCCCGCGCCTTGATCCGCGGCCATAGCGTCTCTCCGGGCCTGGCCGCGCGGGCGCTGGCGCTGGTCAACCGGCTGCTGCCCGAGGCACAGGATGGCCAGGTGCTCAAGAAGAAAGGCCTGGAAAGCGAATCCGCGGTGACGCGCTCCGCGCTCACCGCCCTGGGCCGGCGCGCGGCTCGCCGCTATAACCAGACGGAAGAGATTGCGTAGGCACGGCGGATGGCGCCGATGATCGCGGATTACGAGAAGCACGGCGGTAGAGACGCGGCACTGCCGCGTCTAAGTGCCCGGAGCAACAGAATGTGGGATGGTGCCACGTTTCTACATCCTCGCCTGCTCTCTGATCGCGATCTGTAACACCTCCGCGATGTGGAGCGGCTTGCGTCCCGTCAAGCCTTCGATTTGCTGAAAGCAACTGAAGCCATCGGCGATGATCAGCGTGTCCGGACCGGCTTTGCGCACCGCAGGCAACAGGACGCGTTCGCCGATCTGCACCGAAACTTCGTACTTGTCCGCCTCAAAGCCAAACGAGCCGGCCATGCCGCAGCAGCCGGAGTCGAGCACCTGAAAATCCAGCCCGATGCGCTTCAGCAGCTCCTGCTCGGAATCGAATTTCAAGACTGACTTGTGATGGCAGTGTCCGTGGACCAGCGCCTTGCGTTTGAGTTGTGGCGGGCGATAGCCGGCCTTCTGCACCAGGAATTCGCTCAGCAAGAAGGCTTGACGTCTGAGCTTCTCAGCGTCCTGGTTGCGCGGCAGCAGATTGGTCATCTCGTCGCGAAAGACGGAGACGCAGCTCGGTTCCAGCCCAATGAGAGGCGTTTCTGCTGCGATCTGCTGACGCAGGGCTTCGAGAATCTGCTCCAGTTGGCTTTTCGCGGTATCCAGCATGCCGAAGTCGTACAGCGGACGCCCGCAGCACAGCGAAGATGCGGGAATGATCACCTGATAGCCGGCATGCTCCAGCACCTCGACGGCGGCCTGGGCGATCTGGGGATGAAAGTGATTGCTGAAGGTATCCGGCCACAACATGACCTGCGGCTTGCCCTGATTCTGCGCAGGGCGCTTGCGGAACCAGTCTGTGAACGTTTGCCTGGCGAACTCGGGCATGCGTCGCTGCGGGGCAATGCCGCCGAGGAACTTGACCGCGCCGGAAAATCCCGGAGCCCGGCTGACAAAGTTCATCAGGCCGGGCGCAAAGCGGGCGAGCCGGGCCCAGCGGTAGATCATCCCCATGGCAAGAGCCGAACGTGGCCGCCGCCGGCCGTCATAATAATGAGCAAGGAATTCGGCCTTGTAGGTGGCCATGTCCACGTTCATGGGGCATTCGGTCTTGCACGCTTTGCAAGCCAGGCACAGGTCCAGCGCCTCTTTGACGGTCTGGCTCTTCCACCCGCCTTTCATGGGATCGCCGCGCAGCATCTCGAAGAGCAGGCGCGCGCGGCCGCGGGTGGAGTGCATCTCTTCTCGGGTGACCATGTAGCTGGGACACATGGTGCCCGTCTCGTCTTTGCGGCACTTGCTCACGCCCACGCATAGAGTGGTGGCCTCGGCGAAGCCGCCGTGGACGCCATGGGCGCCATGTTCTGTGGGAAAAGAAAAATGGGTCTTGAGCTGGGGCGGGTTGTAATCCGCGCCCAGGCGAAGGTTTTCGTCCAGCGGGTTGGCATCTACTTTTTTCCCCGGGTTCATCTTCCAGTCGGGGTCCCAGATGCGCTTGAATTCGCGGAAGGCCTCCATCAGCTCAGGGCCATACATCCTGACCAGAAGTTCGCCGCGCGCCTGGCCGTCGCCGTGCTCGCCGGAGAGCGAGCCGCCCAGGCGTACTGCCAGGTCCGCGGCCTCTTCGACGAATGACCGGAAGTTCCTGATGCCGGCCGCGGTCAGCAAATCAAAATCAATGCGCATGTGAACGCAGGCCTGGCCGAAGTGTCCATAGAGGGCGCATTTGTAGCCGTGCCGGCCGAGCAGCCGGTGCAGTTCGCGGAGATATTCCCCGAGTTTCTCCGGCGGGACGGCCGCATCTTCCCAGCCTTCCCAGGCCTCGGGCTCACCCGGTACGCGCGAAGTCGCGGCGAGTCCGGATTCGCGAGCCTTCCATACCACCTGTGTTTCCTGCTCGTCTTCAAAGAGCCTCATGCTGGGCGCGTCCGGTTGGCCGCTCAGCCGGGCCATCAACGACTTCGCTTTCGCCGTGGCTTCTTCCTTGGTCGCGCCGCCAAATTCGCAGAGCAACCAGCCGCGGCCTTCCGGCAACAGCTTGATGCTCTCGAGATGAAGACTCTTCTTCTTCATGTTCTCGATGAGAACGTGGTCCATGCCTTCCAGGCCGATGGGTTGCGACATGCAGATCTCAGGCACGTGGTCCGCGGCGGCATAAACGTCCTTGTAGCCCAGCACCAGCGTGGTCCGCGCCTTGGGCCAGTCCACCAGACGTACCTTGGCGCCGAGCACGATCACACAGGTGCCTTCGCAACCTACCAGCGAGCGGGCGACGTGGAAACCGCGCTCGGGAAGAAGTTCGTCCAGGCTGTACCCGGAGACGCGGCGCGGAATCTTGGGATAACGCCGGCGGATCAGCTCGGCGTATTGATCACGCAGCGCGCGCAGCCGGGAATAAATTTCGCCGCGACGCCCGCCCTCCTGAACGATCTGCTCCACCTCAGCGTCTGAAGTTGGTCCAACGCGCGTGCGCACGCCGTCATAAGTGAGGACGTCGAGCTCAAGAACGTTGTCCACAGTGCGGCCGGCCATCTGGGAGTGGACGCCGCAGGAGTTGTTGCCGATCATGCCGCCCAGATTGCAGTGCTCATGGGTGGAAGGATCCGGACCGAACGTCAAATCGAACTGGTTGGCACGTTTGCGCAGATGGTCGAGCACCACACCCGGCTGCACCCAGGCATACTTTTCCTGGGGATTGATTTCCAGGATCTGGTTCAGATACTTGGAGAAATCAATGATCACGGCGACGTTGCAGCTCTGGCCGGCCAGGCTGGTGCCGCCGCCGCGAGGCAGCAGCGGAGCGCCATGCTTCCGCGCCAGCGCGACTGTCTGGATGACATCATCGATGGTCTTGGGAATGACTACGCCGATCGGCGTCTGGCGATAGTTCGAGCCGTCGACAGAGTAGAGCGCGCGGGTGCCATCGTCAAAACGAACCTCACCGCTGATGGTTGCGCGCAGCTCCGAGGCGAGCGCCTCGGCGCGGCTGCGAGGAAAAGCTTCCTCGGGGATACGCAAGCGCGATTGTGGATCCAAAACCAGACTCACCGCTTGACCTCACCCCAGAATTCTATTCGATGCGGAGGCATCCCCGCCCGGGGTCCATCTCACGTATTGGTATCCGCTACTTCGGTTTGTTCGGATCTATTTTCAGCTGAATCTTTGGCTCAATCCTCGGCTCGTTTGGTGGACGCTCTGGCACAATCCCTTCTTGCGGCTTTTCTCTGCCGACGGACAAATTCACTGTTCCAATGCGTACTGGCGCTTCCACTTTGGGTCGCGACGGCTTGCCATCGATCAGCGGTCCGCTGGGCACAAACAGCAGGCGCAATTCCTCCTGGTTGCTGCGCAGCGCTTCCAGGATGGCGCGGTTGGCGCGGAAACTGAAGTGTGCAGGCTTGAAGTTCCCGTGCGTGTGACTGCGGATACCGGCGGCGAACAAACCCAGGGTCCCAATAAAAAATGGGCTCTCCGGATTGGGCGCGGCGTTGGGCGGCAGGCCCAGGTAGACCTCCCAGACCACGCCGGGCGGGCGCTCTGCCTCAACGTTATCCAGTTCCAGCAAAAGGATGTCTGTCTTGCTCTCAGCCAGGGGAGCCAGGCGTTGCCGGAATTCCTTCAGGTTGACGACGGGCACCGAGACTTCCTGCTGGTTCAACTCAACCGGAGGGCCAGGCCAGTGGATCAGGATCTCCTGAATCAGGTAGTAGATGGGAAACCGGATGATCTCCAGGCAATACTCCTTCACCTGCGGGGGCTCGCTTTCATAAGTGTAGTTGAGCTGTTCCGCAGCACGCAGAATGTCGCAGGTCTTCATGTTGACCGGATTGCCGTTTTCATCGAAGAAGGTGTAAGACTTGTTCTTCCAGGTAGCCGTGCTGAGCGGATCGGTACGCCCGCCGCCCTGGGCCAGCCACAGGTTCCACAATCGATCGATATTGGAGTGGTGCACGTAAAAAATCGGGTCCGCAGCCGCGGTGGTGGGATTGCCCATCGCCCCACCCATGTAAATGTGCACGTTGTCATGGGGATTGCTCTCGAGTCCGCTCTGCCCGGAAAAATAATCCACAAAACTGTTGCCAGAAGTGGGGTCTACCTGCCAGCCCGCATACGACGCGGCTCCGGTGTTCCAGCCCAGGCCTCGGTTCGAAAAATACAGCTCACTGCTGGGATCCTGGAAAGGAGCAGGCAGATGCCGCTGCGAGGCGGAAATGTAGTCCCAATAAGGCAGTGCCCATGAACTGTCGGCCGACATTTTGCGGATGATCCGCTCAAACCAGTACAGATACATGCGGTGCCACGACCAGAAATACGGCGTGCCGTGCTCGCATGTGTTCCACGCGGTGTAAGACCCGGAGAGCAGGGTGCCGTGGATCGCGGCCTGATAGTCCCAACTCAGGGGATTGCTGCTTGGCAGCATCTTCATGGCCTTGATGGCCTTGCGGTAGGAAACCAGAACGGGATCGCTGGCCGTCATACCGCCCATGTTGCGGCGCATATAAGGCGCCGCGAACACCGTGTCCAGTTTGAACAGTGAAGAGCCCAGCACAGTTGACGCAGCTGCGCCCGCTGTGACAATAAACCGCCGGCGAGTGAAGTGATTCTTCATGGATGCACCCCTAGCTCCAGCCCCGGTATCGCGCACGAAGAGACGACGCGCAAAACGTGCGCACAAGCTCCTGGCCATGGCGCCGAACCGCCGCAGCCAATGAGCCGTAATTTTAGGGCCGAATATAATGATTGTGCTCATGCCAGCCCAAACGTTACAGTCCCCACCCGAATTTGTTGTCTTTCCATCATCCGCGTCGAGACGCAACCTTTTTCTTTCTCTCATCGTACTGGTTTGGGCAATCATTTACCTCAGCAGCCTCTTCCAGCCTGCCTTGTTGGACGACGCCGATACGGTCCACGCGGAGGCGGCGCGCGAGATGGCGGCCGGCAACGACTGGGTCACGCTGCACATCAACAACGGCTTTCGTTACCTGGAAAAGGCCCCGCTGATGTACTGGGCGGTGGCCGCGAGCTTCAAGCTCTTTGGCGTGCATGAGTGGTCCGCGCGCCTGCCTATCGCGCTGGGCGTGCTGGCCCTGCTGCTGGTGGTGTACCGCCTGGGCCGGAGGGCGTACGGCGAAGAAGGTGGCCTGTATTCGGCGCTGGCCCTGGCTACCGGATTCGGGCCTTTTGTCTTTACCCGCATTCTGATTCCGGACATGGCTGTGGCCCTGTGGCTGGCGCTCGGCTTTGATCTCTTTCTGGCCACTCTAGAACAGAACGCCCAGGAGCAGCCTTCGCGCCTGCTGTGCTGGGGAATCGCCGCCACCATGGCGCTGAACGTCTTGACCAAAGGCTTGATCGGCCTGGTGTTTCCCGTGGGCACGATCCTTATCTTTCTTCTGCTCACCGGAAACCTGCGCCACCTGCTCAAGCTGCGCTTGTTTTCGAGCCTCATCGTCTTTTTGGCGATCGCAGCGCCGTGGCACCTGCTGGCAGGGTTGCGGAATCCGGCCCAGGGCCAAGCCAGAGGATTCTTCTGGTTCTACTTCGTCAACGAGCATTTTCTCCGCTACCTGAACAAGCGCTACCCCGCCGATTACGACACCGTCGCGCTGTGGCTCTTCTGGGGATTGATGCTGCTCTGGCTGATGCCCTGGACAGCGTTTCTTCCCCAGGCATTGCGGCAGATTCCGCTACGCATGCTCGATTATCGCGCCGGCCTGAGCAGACAAGACCAGGGGACGCTGCTATTCGCGATCTGGACTGTGCTGGTGTTGGTCTTCTTCAGCTTCTCCAGCCGCCAGGAATATTACGCGCTTGCCGGGATTCCCGGACTGGCCCTGACGCTGGGTGGGTGGCTGGCCAAGGAGACGGTTTCGCCGCCGGAGAGCCTTGAGCGGCGCAGCGGCAGGATCTCTTCGCTGGTCTTATTGGCAATAGGCGCCTTTGCCTGCGCAGCGGCAATCACGCTGGCAGCCAAGTCGAAAACTCCGCCGCCCAACTACGACATTTCCGATCTCCTGAAGAGGAATCCGCAGGACTACGCGCTCTCCTTCGGACACTTCCTCGACCTCACGCCCCAGGCCATGGGAGCGTTTAAGGCGCCCCTGCTGGTGACGGGACTGGCTCTCGCGGTGGGAACCATCCTGAACTGGCTGTTGCGACGCAGCAACCGCGCGTTTCCGGCCAACCTGGTTCTTGCTTTCATGATGATGGTAGTGCTGCGCCAAGCCCATTGCG
>WNFJ01676481.1_pt5 | contig 10078 bp, 12 predicted proteins | sample 5400461 | NCBI WGS metagenome assembly WNFJ01 (sample SAMN13153349, study PRJNA577476) | soil metagenome | isolation source: 115 cm saprolite on Douglas fir-dominated hillslope | place: USA:California | collected 2013-09-17
GGGAGCTCGTCGCGCGGGTGCTCCGGCAGGCAGGCGTGCGGCACATCTTCACGCTCTGCGGCGGTCATATCCTGCCGATCTACGACGGTTGCCTGACCGAGGGCATCCGTGTCATCGACATGCGGCACGAGCAGGCGGCTGCCCACGCCGGCGACGCCTACGCGCGGCTGACACGCGGCATCGGCGTCGCGGTGGTGACGGCCGGCCCGGGCGTCACCGACGCCGTGACGGGCGTCGCCAACGCCGCGAGTGCCCGCAGTCCGCTGCTCCTGATCGGCGGCGCGGCGCCGCAGGCCCTCCGCGGCCGCGGCGCCCTCCAGGACGTCGAGCAGGTGGCGCTGCTCCGCGCGATCACGAAGGGTGCGTGGTCGGTGGCGGAGACGCGCCGGATCCCCGAGATCCTGACGACCGCGATCCGGACCGCTCTCTCCGGACGCCCGGGGCCGGTGTTCGTGGAGATTCCCGTGGATCTCCTGCTCCAGACGATCGAGGATCGGCTCGCCCCGATCCCGGCGGGCTACGTGCATCGTCCGGCCGGGCTGGCCGACGCGGCCGACGTCGCCCGACTCGCCGCGCTCGTCGCGCGCGCCGAGCGGCCGGTCGTGCTCGCGGGCAGCGGCGTCTACTGGGACGACGCCGCTAAGTCGCTGGCGGCCTTCGCCCACGCCGCCGGCGTCCCCGTCTTCATGAACGGCGCCGGGCGGGGGGCACTCCCGGTGGGCCACTCCTCGGCGTTCTCCCATGCCCGCGGCTGGGCGCTGGCCCATGCGGATTTCGTGCTGGTCCTCGGCACCCCGCTCGACTTCCGCCTCGGATACGGCCAGCCGCCAGCGGTCTCGGAGGAGGCGCGCGTCTGTCTGATCGACTGCGATCCGGCGGAGCTCGGGCGGAACCGCGCGCTCGAGCTCGGCCTGGTGGGCCACATCGGCCGCGTCCTGGACCAGGTCGTCGCCGCGATGCCCGCGGGCCTGGCCGCGCGCGGGGAGCCCTGGCGCCACCGCGTCGGAGAGACGGAGCGGGAAGCCCAGGAGGCGCTCGCGACGCAGGCCGCGACGGAGCAGGCGCCGATCTCGCACTACCGGTGGGCGGCCGAGATCGCCGCCGTCGTGACGCCGGACACGATCGTGGTGGGCGACGGCGGCGACGTCGTCGGCTGTGCCGCGAAGTTCGTACCGCTGACGGCTCCGGGGCAGTGGCTCGACCCGGGCCCGTTCGGCTGTCTCGGCGTCGGCCCGTCGTTCGCGATCGCGGCGAAGCTGCTCCACCCCGACCGCCGCCTCCTGCTGATCTCGGGCGACGGCGCCTTCGGGCTCAACGGCATGGAGCTCGAGACAGCGGTGCGCTTCGGACTGGGGCTCACGTGCGTCATCGGCAACGACGGAGGCTGGGGGCAGATCCGCAACCCGCAGCTGTCAGTCTGGGGCGAGGCCCGCGCGGTGGCGACGAGCCTGCCGCCACGCCGCTACGACCTCATGGTCGAGGCGCTGGGCGGCCGCGGCGCGCTGGTCACGGAGCCCACGGGCATCCGGCCGGCGCTCGAGCGGGCGCTCTCGAGCGAGGAGGTGTGGTGCATCAACGTCCTGCTCGATCCCGCCGCCTACCGGCGGCCGGGGCAGGTGTCGATGGCGATTTGATGCGCATCACCTTCCTCTGTCCGCATCTCCGGATCGCGGGCGGCGTGCGGGCGATTCTCACGTATGCCGATCGGCTCGCCGGCCTCGGGCACGCGGTCACCGTGGGCGTCCCGGCGCGCCGGCGCCTCCGCGCGCNGCGGGCCGAGTGGATGCCGGGGTTCCGGCCGCGTATCGTCTGGACGGCCGGCTGGCGTCCCGACCGCCTCCCGGAGGGCGACATCCTCGTCGCCACCGCCTGGCAGTCGGCCCGCGTGGCCGCGGCCGCGCCGGCCGCGTGCGGCGCGAAGTTCTACCTGGTCCAGCACTACGAGAGTCTCTACCACGGCGCCGCCGCCGAGGTCGACGCTACCTACCGGCTCCCGCTCCGGAAGATCGTCATCTCGACCTGGCTCGCCGACATCATGCGCGAGAAGTTCCGGGAGCCGGCCGAGCGGCTCGTGACACCCGTCGATCCGGAGCTGTTTTCGCCCGCGGGCGTGCCGGACCCCGCGCGCGTGCTGATGCTGCACCACGAGTACGCGTGGAAGGGGGTGGCCGACGGGTTCGAGGCCGTCGCGCGCGTGCGCGCGCTTCACCCGAGGCTCACGCTGGTGGGCTTCGGACTCAAGCCGCCGCGCGGGTCCGTCCCGTACGACGAGTACCACCGGGACCCCCCACAGACGGCGCTCAAGGAGCTCTACAGCAGGTGCGCCATCTATCTCTGCCCCTCCTGGGACGAGGGGCTCGGGATGCCCTCGATGGAGGCGATGGCGTGCGGGGCGGCGCTCTGCACCTACGACAACGGCGGCTGCCGGGACTACGCGCGCGACGGCGAAACCGCCCTGGTCGCGCGGCGGCGGGACGTGCCGGACTTGGCGCAGAAGCTCGAGCGCCTCGCCGTCGACCCGGGGCTGCGGGAGAGGCTGGCGGCGGCCGGGGCCGCCCTCGTGCGGAGCGAGTTCGACTGGGGCCGCGCTCGCCAAGGCTGAGGGGGCCGAGGGGCGGTGACGGGCGCGGACCGAGAGAGCGACCCGCCCTGGCCCTCCGCGCGGTGGTCGCGACCCGGGCGCGCATCGGCAGCTCGGGCGTCCGCCGCCCGGGGCAAGAACGGTGCCGCAGTGGGCGGCGTGGGGTCTTGGCGCTCCGGACGCCCGAACCCCGCGTGCTACAATCAGCGTCGAAAGGCCTGGGGTGGGTGGGACGGAGGAGATCCTCGTGCCGATCTACGAGTACGACTGCTCCGAGTGTCGCCGGCGCGTCAGCCTCCTGATCCTGGCCCCGTCGACGGCGCCGCCGCCGCGCTGCCCGCGCTGTGGCAGCCAGTCTCTCCAGCGTGTCATGTCGCGCTTCACCACCGTGAGATCCGAAGAGGACCGCCTGGAGTCGCTCGCCGACCCCTCGAGCCTCGGTGATCTCGACGAAAACGACCCCCAGAGCGTCGCCCGCCTCATGAAGAAGATGGGCAAGGAGTTCGGGGACGAACTCGGCGACGACTTCGACTCGGCGGTCGACGAGGCCATGACCGAGTCGGCGGGGGAGGACGGCGGGGAGTCGCCCCCGGGCGTCGGCGAGGAGGCGGCGGAGCTGTGAAGGTCGACCTGCTCGACCGGCTCGACGCCGTCGGCGAGGAGGCCTGGCAGGGCCTCCTCGCGCGGGCGGCCTTTCCGTCGCCGTTCATGTCCTGGGCCTGGCAGAGCGCCTGGCTGGCCGCGTTCGGCGACGGCCGACGGCTCCGCCTGCTGCGTGTGGGGAACGCTGCCGGCGAGCTCGCGGGGCTCCTGCCCCTGGCCGAGGACGGCGACGGGGTGTCGCGCCTCGTCGGCGGACTGGACGTCTCCGACTACCTCGACCTCATCGCCCCCGCAGGCCTCGAGGAGGATGTATGGGCGGCCCTGCTGCAGAGTCGCGCGACGGCGCCGGAGACCTGGGATCTCCACGCGGTCCGCGCCGCCTCACCCAGCGCGACCTTGCTTCCCGCGCTCGCGCCGGCCTACGGGCTCCGGGCCGCGGCAGCGGTCGAGGAGCGCTGCCCAGTCCTCGACCTGCCCGAAACCTGGGACTCCTACCTCGCCCGGCTCACCGGCAAGCAGCGCCACGAGCTCCTGCGGAAGGTCCGGCGGCTCGAGCGGGAGCTCCCGGGCGTGGTCGCGATCGCGTCCGGGTCGCCGGAGGCGCTCGAGGCCCGGCTTCCGGCATTTTTCGCCCTCCACCGGCGGTCGCACGCGGGCAAGGCGCGGTTCATGGACGCCCGGATGGAGGGCTTCTTCCGGGCCGCGGTCGGCGCGCTGGCGGCGCGCGGGCAGGCGCGGCTCTGGACGCTCGAGCACGACGGCCGAGTGCTCGCGGCGGTCGTCTGCCTTGAGTGGCCGGGCACGGTGGGGCTCTATAACTCCGGGTTCGACGTCGGCCTGGCCGCGCTGTCGCCCGGCATCGTCCTGCTCGGGCGCGTCATCCGAGACGCGCTCGAGCGCGGGGTCGGGCGGTTCGACTTCCTCCGCGGGGAGGAGCCCTACAAGCTCGGCTTCGGGGCCAGGTCCGAGGACCTCTACCGCATCGAGGTGGGACGGTGAGGGTCGCGATGCTGAGCGTCCACACCTGCCCGCTGGCGGCCCTCGGCGGCAAAGAAACGGGCGGCATGAACGTCTACGTGCGCGAGGTGTCGCGCGAGCTCGGCCGGATGGGGCTCGACGTGGACGTCTTCACGCGCTCGCAGAACCCCGAGATCGAGCGGGTCGTCCAGCTGGCGCCGGGTGTCCGCGTCGTCCACCTCCCGGCAGGGCCTGAAGCGCCGATGCCGCGGGAGGATATCTATCGCTACCTCGACGAGTTTGTGAACGCCCTCGACCTGTGGCGGCTCCGCGACGGCGTCGAGTATGACCTCATCCATGGTCACTACTGGCTGTCGGGGGTGGCGGGTCTCCGGCTCCGGACCCGCTGGGGGAGCCCGCTCCTGCAGATGTTCCACACGCTCGGCCAGATGAAGAACAGCGTGGCGCGGACCGCCGACGAGCTCGAGCCGGAACTGCGGATCGCCGCCGAGGGCCGGATCATCGCGGCCGCCGACCGGATCATCGCGGCCAACCCGGTCGAGCGCGAGCACCTGGCCGCGTATTACGGCGCGGACCGCGAGCGGGTGGCGGTGATCCCGTGCGGCGTCGACACGGAGCTGTTCACGCCGGCGGCCCCCGCGGCGGCGAAGGCGAGGCTCGGCCTGCCGGAGGCGCCGCTGCTCGTCTACGTCGGACGCCTCGCGCCGATCAAGGGCCTGGAGACACTGCTCGAGTCGATGGCGCTCCTGCCCGCGCGACCCTTCCTCTTGATCGTCGGGGGCGACCAGGGCTCGTCGCCACGCTCGACCTCACCGACTCCGTGCGCTTCCTCGGGGCCCAGCCCCAGGAGCGGCTCCGCCTCTTCTATGCGGCGTCGGAGGCCACGGTGATGCCGTCGTACTACGAGTCGTTCGGGATGGTCGCCCTCGAGGCCATGGCGTGCGGCAGCCCGGTGATCGCCTCCAACGTGGGCGGGCTGACGACGACGGTGCGCGACGGCGTGACGGGTTTCCTCGTGCCCGACGGCGACGCCGCCGCCTTCGCCGGCGCGATCGCGCGCGTGCTCGCCGACGGCGACCTGCGCTGGCGGCTAGGGCGCGAGGCGGTTCGGTGGGCATCCCGGTACCGCTGGCCGTGCGTGGCGGAGGCGATCTGCCGCGAGTACGCGCGCTTCGTCCCCGAGGCCTCCTGGCACCTTCCGGCCGCGCGCTGCACGTGACGCGCGGGTGCGGTCCCTCCTCGAGGTAAGGAACCTCCGGACCGAGTTCGCGACGCGCGCGGGGGTCGTGCGCGCCGTGGACGACGTCTCCTTTTCCGTGGGCGCAGGGGAGACGGTCGCGCTGGTGGGCGAGTCCGGGTGCGGCAAGAGCGTGACCGCGCTCTCAGTCATGCGGCTCGTGCCGGGGCCGACGGGCCGGATCGCCGGCGGCGTCGTGCGCTTCAGGGACCGCGACCTCCTGGCCCTTCCCGAGGAGGAGATGCGCGCGGTCCGCGGTCGGGAGATCGCGATGATCTTCCAGGAGCCCATGACCTCGCTGAACCCGACCCTCACGATCGGGCGCCAGCTCACGGAGGGACCCGAGGTCCACCTCGGCCTCGAACCGACGGCAGCGCGGGCGCGCGCGGTCGAGCTGCTCGTACAGGTCGGGATCTCCGATCCCGACCGGCGGCTTCGCGACTACCCGCACCAGTGGAGCGGCGGCATGCGCCAGCGGCTCATGATCGCGATGGCGCTCGCCTGCCAGCCGTCGCTCGTGCTCGCCGACGAGCCCACGACCGCCCTCGACGTGACCATCCAGGCCCAGATCCTCGAGCTCCTGCGCGAGCTCACGCGGCGGATGGGCGTCGCGCTCCTCCTGATCACCCACAACCTCGGCGTCGTGGCGCGCTACGCCGACCGCGTGAACGTGATGTACGCGGGGCGGATCGTCGAGCGGGCGCCGGCACGCGCCCTCTACGCCACCCCGCGCCACCCGTACACGGCGGGGCTGCTCCGTTCGGTCCCGAGGCTCGACGAGCCGCGTCGGGCGCGGCTCGTCGAGCTCGAGGGGCGGGCCCCGGACCTTGCGCACGCCGCGCCCGGCTGCGCCTTCGCGCCGCGCTGCGCCTTTCGGGTGGCGCGCTGCACGCTGGAGCGGCCCGCGCTCGAACCCGTCGGCGCCGATGACCATCACTCCGCCTGCTGGCAGGCGAGCGAGCTGGCGCGGACGCCCGTCGAATGACGCGTCCGCGGCCCGGCCCCGCGGGACGATGACCGACGTCATCGTCGAGGTCCGGAACCTCGTCAAGCACTTCCCGGCGGGCGGCGGCCTCCTCGGCCGCCCCCGTGGCGTCGTGCGGGCGGTCGACGGCGTGAGCTTCGCGCTGCGGCGCGGCGAGACGCTCGGCTTGGTCGGGGAGTCGGGGTGCGGCAAGACGACGGTGACGCGCTGCATCCTTCAACTCGACCGGCCGACGTCGGGCGAGGTGCTCTTCGAGGGGCGGGACTTGACCAAGCTCTCGGAGAGAGAGCTGCGGCCGGTGCGCCGGCGGCTTTCCAGGATCCGTACGGCTCCCTGAATCCCCGGATGCGGGTCGGCCAGATCGTCGGCGAGCCGCTCGCCGTCCACCGCCTCGTCGCCGACCGGGCGCGGCGGCAACAGCGGGTGGGCGAGCTGCTGGGGGCGGTCGGGCTCGCGCCGGAGCACGCCGACCGCTATCCGCACGAGCTCAGCGGCGGCCAGCGGCAACGGGTCGGGATCGCGCGCGCCCTCGCGCTCGAGCCGGCCGTCATCATCTGCGACGAGCCCGTCTCGGCGCTCGACGTGTCGGTCCAGGCCCAGATCGTCAACCTCCTCGCGGATCTGCAGGCGAGGCTCGGCCTCTCCTACCTGTTCGTCGCCCACGATCTGTCGGTCGTCCGCCACATCTCGGACCGGATCGCGGTGATGTACCTCGGCCGGATCGTCGAGCTCGCGGACCGCGACGCGCTCGTCGGGTCGCCTCGCCACCCCTATACGCGGGCCCTCCTGTCGGCGGTGCCGATCCCCGACCCGGTGATCGAGGCGACCCGGGAGCGGATCGTGCTGCGCGGCGAGGTGCCGAGTTCCCTCGCGCCGCCGGCGGGCTGCGCGTTCCATCCGCGCTGCCCGATCGCGGTCGCCGACTGCGCGGCCGGCGTCCCGCCGCTTCGCGAGGTCGCCCGGGCGCACTGGGCCGCCTGTATCCGCGCCTAGCCGGCGGCCGCGCCCGCCGCGAGCCGGGGCCCACGCCGATCGAGGCGACGGGCTGAGCAGCGCGGCCCAGCGCGGCCCGCTTGACACCGGGCGACGTCGCTCGGTAGGCTCCCGGGCCATGAGGCGCATCGCGGCCGCACTGCTCGCACTGCTCGTCCTCGGCCTCCTTCCCGCGCGGGCGGACGAGGAGCCCCGCCGCGGCGGCGAGCTCGTCTTCGTCGTCCCGTCGGAGCCGCCGTCCTATGACGCCCACCGCGAGGAGACCTTCGGGCTCATCCACCCGCTGGCGCCGTTCTACAGCCTGCTCCTGCGGATCGATCCGACCGATCCGAAGGGCGCCCGGATCGTCGGCGACGTCGCCGAGAGCTGGACGGAGTCGAGGGATCACCTGACCTACACCTTCAAGATCCGCCGGGGCCTCACGTTCCACGACGGCCAACCGCTGACGGCGAGGGACGTGAAGGCATCGTACGACCACATCATCTTCCCGGGGCCGGGTGTCACCTCGAGCCGGAAGGGCGCCTACGTGGCGTTCGAGTCCGTGACCGCGCCCGACGACCGCACGGTCGTCTTCCGCCTCCGGTGGCCCGCCGCCGCCGCGCAGGCGCTGCTCGCGTCGCCGTGGAACTTCATCTACAGTGCCGGCAAGCTTGCCGAGGACCCGCACTGGTACGAGACCCACATCGACGGCAGCGGCCCCTTCGTCTTCGTTGAGCACGTGCGCGGCTCGCACATCCTCGGGCGGCGGAACCCGCGCTACGGCTACCCGGGATTGCCGTACCTCGACGGGTTCCGGGCGGCCTTCGTGAAGTCGGACTCGGCGCAGATCGCCGCCATCCGCGGCGGCCGGGCGATGGCCCAGTTCCGCGGCGTCAGCCCGGCCGAGCGCGACCAGCTCCAGAAGGCGCTCGGCGTGGAGGTGCGCGTCCAGGAGAGCCCGTGGGACTGCGCCAACTGGATCGCCATGAACCACGACCGGAAGCCCTTCGACGACCGGCGGGTGCGGCGGGCGCTGACGGCGAGCGCCCTGTCAAAGATCACGATCGTGCGCGACGTGGCCGGCGTTCAGGTGCCCGGCACCGAGTACGCCACGCCGCCGGCCGCGCTCGAGACGCTCGCCGGGTACGGGCGGGACATCGCCCGATCCCGGGCCGAGGCGCGGCGGCTCCTCCGCGAGGCCGGGGTGGCCGAGGGGTTCCGCTTCACCCTCAAGAACCGCGGGATCGCCCACCCGTACGAGCCCATCGGCGTCTACCTCATCGACCAGTGGCGTCGGGTTGGCCTCGACGTCACCCAGGAGATCATCGAGCCGGCCGCCTATTTCTCGACTATTCGGGCCGGAGACTTCGAGGTCGCGGTGGATTTCCAGTGCGGCTACCTGGTGGAACCCGACCTGGATCTCTACAAGTTCCAGTCCGCGGACGTGTCCGACGCCAACTACGCCCGCTACCGGGATCCCGTCCTCGACGACCTCTACCGGCAGCAGAGCCGCGCGACCGACAAGGCGGCGCGCGCCCGGATCGTCCGCGCCTTCGAGCGGCGGCTCGTCGACGAAGAGGCGCACTACCTGATGACGCTCCAGTGGCACCGGATCATCGCCCAGCGCCGACAGCTCCGGGGCTGGTACATCACGCCGAGCCACTACGTGAACCAGCAGCTCGATACCGTGTGGCTCTCGGAGTAGCCAGGCGGGCGTGCTCCGGTACGTGCTGAAGCGGGTGCTCCTCATGCTCCCGACGCTCGCCGGCGTCGCCGTGCTCGTGTTCGTGCTCATGCGGGTGCTGCCCGGTGACGTCGTCGAGCTCCGCTTCGCCGGAGAGAGTTCGTTCGCCTCGAAGGCCGCGCTCGACCTCGAGCGTCGGCGACTGGGCCTCGACGCGCCGCTCTGGCGGCAGTTCGCGCGGTGGATCGGGGGCCTGGTTCGGCTCGACTTCGGCCGCTCGCTGTGGACGGGCGGGCCGATCAGTCGTGAGATCGCGCTGCGGTTCCAGCTCTCGCTCGAGGTGGCGGTCCTGGCGACGGCCGTCGCGGTCCTGCTCGCCGTTCCCCTCGGCCTCGTGGCCGCGGTCCGGCAGGACACGTGGGTCGACTACGCGGTGCGGCTCTTTTCGATCGCGGGCCTCGCCGTGCCGTCGTTCTGGCTCGGCATCCTGCTGATCCTCGGACTCCTGGTGGCGTTCGGCTGGCTCCCGCCGATCGAGTTCACGCCCGTCTACGTGAGCCCGTGGGGGAACCTCGCCCAGCTCGTCTGGCCCGCGCTCGCAGTCGGCTATCGCTACTCGGCGGTGGCGACGCGGATGATGCGCTCGGCGATGCTCGAGGTGCTGCGCGAGGACTACGTGCGGACGGCGCGCGCCAAGGGTCTCTGGCCGCGGCTCGTCCTCTGGCGGCACGCCGTCCGGAACGCCATGCTGCCGGTGTTCACGGTGATCGTGCTCGAGTTCGCGTTCCTCATCGGCGGGCTCGTGGTGACCGAGCAGGTCTTCAACCTGAACGGGCTCGGCCTGCTCTTCGTCGAATCAATCGCGCACCGGGACTATACGCTCACCCAGGCGCTCGTGCTGCTGGTGGCGGTGATCACCGTCTTGGCGAACTTCGTGGCCGACCTCGTGTACGCGTGGCTCGATCCCCGCATCCGGTACGCGTGATGGCGGGGGGGCCGGCCCTCGGGTCGGTGGCGGGCGCCCGGGCGCCGCGGGCG
>WNFJ01089550.1_pt2 | contig 10077 bp, 8 predicted proteins | sample 5400461 | NCBI WGS metagenome assembly WNFJ01 (sample SAMN13153349, study PRJNA577476) | soil metagenome | isolation source: 115 cm saprolite on Douglas fir-dominated hillslope | place: USA:California | collected 2013-09-17
TCCACCACCTCCCCCATCGGCAAGGCCCTCCTCAACCGCAAGGTCGGCGACGAAATCGAAGTTGCCACGCCCGCCGGCAAGAAGGAATTTGAAATCGTCCGCCTCGTCACCATCCACGACGGCGAGTAACCTCTAACTAAGCATTTCCGGGCGTCCTATAAATAAATCATAGGGCCGCCTGTGAGGACTTATGAACTGGGGAGCAGGCCCGGCGCTCGGGCTTCTTACCGTTTCCGGCTATCTCTTATTCCTGGCTGGAGCCGCACTCGTGTGGCGCAAACGCGGCGAATTTTCCGTATGGGTCCAGGATGAAATTTCGGTTTTCCGCCGCAACTTCTCCCGCTATACTCCGGCCGGGCCGTTCTACGCCATCCGCGAAGAATCCCGCTTCAAAGCCATCCCGACTTCCTTTTTCCACTCGCTAAGCCGCCTCCCGCGCAGTTGTATCAATGGCGGCCCCATACTTCTTCTGATCGGCCTGCTCCTCTTCGTTCTCGATTTCTTCGTCTGATGATTTCCTCTTCTCTGCGATCTCTGCGAACTCCGTGATCTCTGTGTTGAGTTCTTTTTCTTCCGGCCACCTCTCGGCCTCGCCTAGACAAACTACCGTGCCTTTGCCATCCTGATTTCGATGAAACCTGCTCTCATTGTTCATGGCGGCGCGTGGGACATTCCTGACGAATCCGTGGAAGCTTGCAAATCCGGCTGCCATCGCGCCCTCGCTGCGGGTTGGTCCATCCTGCACCGCGGCGGCTCCGCTCTTGACGCCGTCGAAGCCGCCATCATGGTCCTCGAAGACGACCCCGTCTTCGACGCCGGTTACGGCTCGCACCTCAATTTTGACGGCCGCGTCGAATGCGACGCCATCGTCATGAACGGCGCTTTGCAACGCATCAAGAATCCCATTCAGCTCGCCCGCAAGATTCTCGAGCATTGCCCACACATGATGCTCGTCGCTGAGGGCGCGGAGCACTTCGCCAAAGCTCAGGGAATCCATCTCTGCAAGCCGGAGGAATTGGTCAGCGAAGCCGAGTGGGAAGCTTGGCAGAAGTGCAAGGAAGACACCCACGCCGCCGAGCATCACCGCGGCCACGAACAGGGAACCGTCGGCGCCGTCGCCATCGATGCAAACGGGAATTTGTTCGCCGCCACTTCCACTGGCGGCACTTGTTGCAAACTTCCCGGCCGCGTCGGCGATTCCCCTCTCATCGGCTGCGGGTGCTACGCCGACTCCGAAGCAGGTGGTGTCTCCTGCACCGGCTACGGCGAAGCCATCATGAAGGTCGTCTTGGCCAAAACCGCCGCCGATCTTCTTCGCCAGCGCGCCATTTGTGTGGACTCACCGGCGACCTCTTCCAGCGATACCTCCACCGCCGATCTCGCCGCGCGCGAAGCCGTGCATCTTTTCGCCAAACGCACTCACGCCACCGGCGGCCTGATCCTCCTCGACCGCCACGGCACTCCCGGCTTGGCCTTCAACACCCCGCGCATGGCCTACGGCTACGTCGCCCCCGACGGGACTTTCATCACCGCCGTCTAGCCCGGCTTTTCTTTCTTGTAGCGGCGAGATCACCTCGCCATCTTGTTCTTCTCCTCTGTTGTCCCCATTCATTCTCTTCACTGAGCACTGACCTCTGCCCACTATTTTCCGTCACCCACTCCACTCCCCACTGGCAACTGTCCACTGATCACTGCCCACTGCCGCGCGATCGAGCGCGGCCTGTTGTATCATTCTTCGGCGCAGCGCTCAGGAACGGATACTTTGATGAGAGCTGCAGCACAGCGAGGGACCATGAAACGCACATTCTTCCGCTTGCTCGCATTCTTGCTCACCGCCATTGCTGTCCGAGCACAAACGCAACCGCCGCCACTGGTCTCTCCGGAGGTCCACGCTGATAAGAGTGTTACTTTCCGCTTCCGCGCTCCCAACGACAAAGAGGTGGCGGTTTCGATCGAAGGCAATCCCAAGCCCTTACCGATGCAGAAGGACGATCAGGGTGTCTGGAGCGTGACTAGCGAGCCGCTGGCGCCGGATTATTACGGATACACGATCATTGCCGATGGCCTGGGGGTGTTCGATCCTTCCAATCACGCCATCAAGCCCAACTTCCTTTATCGAGCGAGCGAGGCGCACGTGCCCGGACCGGCTTCTCTTTCCTGGGAGATTGGCGCCGTGCCCCACGGCGAAATCCATCATCATTTCTACAAATCGGGAGTGGTGGGCGACGATCGCGACTATTTCGTTTACACACCGCCCGGCTACGACCCACGCGCAAAGCAAACGTATCCCGTCCTCTATCTGCTGCATGGATTCAGCGACGACGCGAGCGCCTGGACGGCGGTTGGTCGAGCAAACGTGATCCTGGACAATTTGATTGCGCAAGGCAAAGCCATGCCCATGCTGGTGGTCATGCCACTGGGCTACGGCGCGCCTGAAGTTCTTCTTCCCAACTCCGGGGTGTGGCGCGATCGCGCGATCACGGATCGCAACTTCGATAAATTCCGCGAAGCGTTGCTCACAGAAGTGATCCCACGCATCGAAGCGGAATATTCCGTTGTTAAAGACCGCAACTCCCGCGCCATCGCCGGTCTCTCCATGGGTGGCTCGGAATCCTTGATGACGGGCCTGAATACGCTGGACAAGTTTGGCTGGATCGGCGCTTTCAGCTCCGGAGGTATTTCCGAAGATTTCGACAAAGAATTCCCCTCGCTCAACGCAAAATCCGCCGAGCAACTGCACTTGCTTTGGATTGCATGCGGTACGGACGACCGCTTGATCGATATCAATCGCAAGATCCGTGCCTGGCTAGCGTCCAAGAATATCAAGCACGTGGACATCGAGACGCCCGGCTACCACACCTGGATGGTTTGGCGCCGCAACTTGACGGATTTCAGCTCGCTGCTCTTTCGCTGATGTCTTGGAGGTGAGAGTTTAAATCGCGACTCTGGTTTCAATCATCATCGTCTTTTTTGGAGACCTTTTCGTCGTCATCCTGCTTCGCGATTCCGAGCCGCATGGCTTGATACGCGGGCAGTTGCGCCGCTTGTGGAATGCTTGATCCGCTTCCCGTGCACGCGAACCAGATCACCGCGTTCAAAACTTCCGGGTCGGCCATGTCCGCATGCGCAAAGTTCTGCCGATTCGATTTCTTCATCCACTCGGCAGTCGCTTTGTCCTTCGGCTTCTGCGTGATGAGGTTGTCCGCGGCGATCGCTGGCAAAACAGCTTTGTACGGCGTCAAGTCCGGCGTCTCCTGAAAAATGTCCATCGCTACGGCCGAGGCATCGAGTTGGTTCATCGGCGCGATTCCCAGCAGCATCTCGATCGTGCGAATCATGCTGACGGTATTGTGAAATTTGTGGATCAGCGCTCCTGGCTTGTTGTACGCGCTGATCGCGAGGCCCACCGAACGGTGCGAATCGACGTGCTCCGGCCCGGCCTGCGCATCATCTTCAACGATGAAAATCGCCGTGTCTTTCCAATACACGCTTGAAGAAATCGCCTCAACCAGCCGCCCTACCGCGTAATCATTGTCCGCAACCATGAATTGCGGCGTCGGAAATCCATTCTTCATTCCGGTCGTATGATCGTTGGGAAATCGCACGATACTAAGCACGGGCATCTGGTCCGCGCCGCCCGCTTCGCGCTCCGCAACGAAGCTTCGAAACTCCGCGAGCCATTCCCCTAACCGCGAATTGCCGCGGCAATTCGAATTGGGATTCGAATTGTCTCGCGTAACTGCCGGATCGGAAGAGCCTGACGGATCCAAGGCTGATTTGTAGCAGTCCACGGTCATGCTGTCCGGGGCGGTCACGTCGAAGCTCCGGAAACTCTGGCTGTGATGATTCGTCAGTGACTGCTTCGTGGGTATGGCGCGCACGGCATTCGAAACATCGGGATAGCTCTTATGGAGTTTTTGTCCCGCTGCTTCCACATCCTTTGTCGAAATCACAGTTACGAATTCGCCGTAGTTCCGGTACGACAGACCCGCCCGCGCAGCCGCATCCCATAAATAAAGGCTCTTCGGTTCCGCGAGATCCATGAACCCCTGGTGATAGGGAAGATGCTTCTCCAGCAGATCCGTCAGCGCTGCCAGGACATCGCCCTTGAACTTGCCTACTTCCAGATCTCCCGGCGGCTCGTAATCTGGCAACCTGTTAAATCCCTCCCAGTCATACGTGCGTCCTCGGTCCGAATATTCCCAGCGGAAACCTTTGTCGACGTAATCCGTCGAGAACGCGGCCGTCGCCCAGTTGTGTCCATCGGGGCTCGCCTCGGAATTCACGAAGAACCGGTCAAACAAACCGAATCGCTGCGCCAACGCATGATGATTGGGGGTCACCACTTGGGGCGTGCCGTCAGGCCGTTGCGCTGCGGCGCCACTCCCGAAAATAGCAAACTCGGGCTCTCCATCCGCGGCGTGCCCATCGCCCGATGTCTTCACGTCGCCAAACACCTGATCGTAGGTGCGATTCTCTTTGATGATGTAGATGACGTGCTTGACCGGGCTGTTCCCCGCAAAAAGCTTTGGTGGCGCAAATTCGATAAGCCCATCGTTCTGCATAGTCTGTTGCGTGTAGTGCGCCAGCGCCGGGCCGGTCGGCAGCGGAACCATGCTGATGTTTCCGGAAACAATCGACCCGCTGTATTGCCCACCCTGGCTGTTCTCTTCTTTGTTCGGAGGAAACGCGGCGTTGGGTGGATTCGGCGTGCGACCGCTGTTGTTCACGCGCATTGACGATGATTCGAATCCTGTTCCTTTCCCATTTCCGACGAAGAGTTTGCCGTCCGCCACGGCGATCGCGGAGGGATACTGACCCGTCGGAATGAATCCCAGGATTTTCGATTTCGAAACTTCAGACATTTTCTCGGTTATTTTTCCGCCGCGTGCTTTCTCGGAAAGCGACACGACAGCCACCGCGTTGCTATGAGCATTCGCCACATACAAGGTCTTCTCGTCCTCGCTAAGCACTACTCCCTCCGGACTCGCCCCGGGCAAGGCGTTCTCCGCAAGCCGGACGTCAATGCGCTCGATCTCCTGATCCCTCGTTGCGTCAATCACGGAAACGCTGTCCGCGTTCGAGTTCGCCACGAAAAGCCGCGTGCCCCCGGCATTCGGGGTCATTGCCGTCGGGTGCCGGTCAACGGTGATGTACTTTCGAACGACGTTCTTGCCGCTCAGCGAAATCACCGCCACCGAGGGCATCATTCCAACACGACACGTACGCTCGGGCGTTCTTGGCGCTTCCCAGCACCACGACGCCGTACGGGTAAATGTTTTCGCTCAGCTTTCCGGGATGGTGCAAATCCACTCTCTCCATCCGTCGCGCCCCATTGAGCTCGCGCACAATCGTCACGCTGTCTCCCAGGTTGTTCGCCGTCACCAGCGTGGCGCCGTCCGCCGTTACCGCCAGCCCGGTCGGATACAGTGCCGCCTTTCCGTTGTTGTAGTCCGCCCGCGAAACTTCATTTGCCTTGCTCAGTTCGAAAGAGGGCGCTTCTACTTTCGTATCCGGCCCGGGCGATCCCGGCTGCAGCGGTGCCGCTGCTTTGGGATCAAAACGAAAGACCCACGCTTTGTTCTCGAATCCGCCGGAAACGTACATTTCAAAGTTTCCATCGGCGCCCGCGGCCGGTGAAAAAGCCAGGCCGACATTCGCGCTTTGCGGCGAAGGAAAGTAGACATTTTGAATCACCAACGGTTCGGGAGCCGCATTAAGGTCGATCACCGCAATCGATTGCTGGGCTCTATTCGTCTCCTCGCTGAACTGGACACCGAACCCGCTGTTGACCACCAGAAGATATCGGCCCTTGCCGCCGTGTCCGAGGGCGTCGGGACTGCGAAGCATCGTCATAGGCATGGCACCGACAACCGGCAGATGCGTCGTCGCATCGATCACCAGCGTACCGGCTGGCGTGATAGGCCGCCCCTCTCCGGCCGGCTCTTGCTGGCACCAGGTGCGCCCGCAAAAACCCAAACAAATCATAAGAAAACCACGCGTCATGGTTCGCGATTTCATATGGCTGTTTCTCCGATCCTCGAAGATGATTCTGTTCACTATTCCTCCGAACCGCTCTAAATCTACATTCAACGGAGTCTAATGGAAAATTGTTTCGCTAACTTTACAACACACATATACTTGATGTGCAGCCCCGCATGGCAACGCATTTGGCCCAAAACGCTTCTACTCCAAGGATGAATCTGGCGCCGCCCCCACTCTTTCGACAAGCCGCCAGCGAGTCTCAAAATGAAAACCAGAATCCTCTCCGTCACTTTACTCTTGTTCTTGCCGCTGACCGCAGCGGCTCAGACCGCCGACGAAATCGTCAAGAAAGCGCTCGAGGCTCGCGGGGGAGTCGATAAACTCAAAGCCGTCCAAGCCGAGCGCATAACCGGCCGTATCACCTTCTCGCGAGGCGTGGAAGGCACCTTTGTGGTGGAGCTCAAGCGTCCTCTGAAGATGCACGTCGAGATTTCCATCGAAGGACAAAAAATTATCCGTGTTTACGATGGCAAATCTTCCGGCTGGATGATCAATCCTTTCGCGGAAAGCAAAGACGTTCAGCCGTTGTCTTCCGAAGACCTCAAGAACATCTCCGATGAATCCGACTTTGACGGCCCGCTGGTGGATTACAAGGCCAAGGGCAACCAGATCGAACTAGCCGGCAAAGAAAATCTGGACGACAAGCCCGTCTATCGCCTGAAAGTCACGAACAAAAACGGGGATATCCGCATTTACTTTTTTGATGCCTCCTCTTTCTTACTTTTGAAGTGGGAAGGCATCCGCAAGACCGGAGGCCAGGAGCTTCCATGGGAGTCCTTCTTCTCCGACTTTCACGAGGTCCAGGGCTTGAAATATCCATTCCGGATCGACCAGGCCAGTCCGGGCACGGAAATCAAGCAGACTCTCAACGCCGAAAAATTTGAAATCGATCCGCAGATCGATGATTCTCGCTTCACCAAACCCTCTCTACGGGACGCCTCTGCCGCCTCAGCCCCAACCGCGCCCTCGGCGCCAGCCAGTCCTCCACCCTCAAACTAGCAATGTTCTGGTGCCCCTTAGCCGCCTCAACCCATATTCGATCTCGAATACGCCGAGCTGCACCATCGCTGCCGTCGACGCGAACGTCGGGCGGTTCGGAACGGTGGTGATCTCAGCTGTGTTTTGATTTTTTTGCTGGTTCTGCGGAGTGGTCCGGGGTGTATCCGCTGTCTGGCCGCGCACATTCATTCCCGTAGCGAGCAGGCCCAAACCCGCCAGTGCAACACGCACTGCAATTTGCATCCGCCCAGCCTTCCAAGACAGGTCCGAGCAACGCTTCATTCTAACAATCACCCCACTCAGCCACTGCGCTATCCTTATTCTCATGTCTGATGGGCAACAACAGACGCATAACCCCCCGGGTGCAGGACTGTGTGCCGATTGTCTTTATTCGCGCCGCATCGAATCTGCCCACGGCTCCCTCTTCATCCTGTGCAATCTCTCCCTCACCGATCCCCGCTACCCCAAATACCCTCGTCTCCCGGTGCTCTCCTGCGACGGTTACAAAAAGAAGTCCTGAGGCTGATCCGCAGAATGACAATTCTCATTTTCGCGATGAAGTTAGTTTACTTTATGTAGAGTTATAAGCGGCTTCATCCTCCTGGCGAGGTCCTCGTATGGCTTCCCGTTCGGAACTCACTCTCAGCGCTGCCTTGTTTCTAATGTCTTGCCCTTCGCGTGCTCATGCCGACAAGCGCAAATCACCAGCACCCCGCCCGGCGCCACCGTTGAGCTCGACGGAGTCGCCGTTGGCTCCACGCCCTTCGAAAAGGACTTCCCGGGCGGGTGCTTCCACAAAACAAGAACGTCCATGGGATCACGCTTACAGCATGCTGTCGTCGCGCGTGTACGCCAGCAAGGAATTCAAACTCGCCGAAGGTCCGATGAATTGGATTTCACTCAACGGCCGCAACCGCGGCGAATACTGGCTCCTCAAGTCCGATCATTTTCATGTCGACTTGCAACCTATCTCCGAAACCTTCACGGGCAGCATCACTGCCAGAGTTTCCGACGCCGGCGTCGGCTTTCTTCGAAGTTCTCCATCGCTTCTATCCTAACGCCGTGCCGCTCACCGAAAAACTCTCCGCCCCCGCGAGTCCACAAACCGCTCAGACCGCAGGCCAGCCTCTCGCAAGCGAGGGCACCGAATCCTCTGAGTCATCGAAGATCCCTTCATCGTCTGCCCCCGATGGCGTCGGCACAGTCACTATTTCCTCGGATCCCGACGGCGCCGAAATCTTCATCGATGACAAATTCCTCGGCAACGCTCCCGCCACTCTGAAGCTTTCCCCCGGCAGCCACGCGGTCCGCCGACTGGCGCCGCACTCTCGAAGTCCTCAAGTCCAGCAGAGTCTCCCTCAAGGCCACTCTCGAACCAATCTCCTGAAGCAAACTCTTGCGCGCGATCGTTCACCCTTCGCAGGAAGATTTCCCTACCAGCCTATCCTCGCCGTCGTATTTCTCCGCTTGCCCGCCAAAACCTCCGCGCATTGCCCTGAACAAACCCCCTGTGCTAGCATCCGCTTCGTCAGGAGAGCGGATCAGGGGATTCTTCGTTTCTCCTTCGCCTCGTTTCGCTTCGCGGGACCCAGAGAACGGGCCACGCTCTCCTTCCTCAGCCAAATGACCAGGCGCAGGCCCGCGTCTGAAGCCTTCAGAACGGACCTCGCCAGTTGACCCCGGCCTTGTCGGAGTCACCAAAACCAGGAGGTTTGTATGAAGAGCTATCTCACCAGAGACATTCGCAACGTTGGCATTGTCGGCCACGGCGGCACCGGCAAGACGCAGCTGGTGTCGTCGTTACTCTTCACCGCGGGCATGACTCCGCGTTGGGGAAAAGTTGCGGAAGGCACCACCCCAACCGACTGGGACGAAGAAGAAATCGCCAGAAAAATCTCCATTCAAACCGGTCTTGCCTATGCCGAATGGCCCGCCACCCCGATGGGACCCTCCGGTTCTTCCGAGAAAGTCAAAATTAATTTGGTCGACCTCCCCGGCTATTCCACTTTCATCACCGAAGCGAAAGCCTCTCTCATCGCCGCTGATGCCGCCCTCATCACCGTTGACGCCCATGTCGGCTCTCAGGTCACCACTGAAAAAGTTTGGGACTATTGCACCGAGTACGATATTCCCCGCGCTTTCGTTCTCACCTGGATGGACCGCGAGCTCTCCAGCTTTGAGCGCTCCATGGAATCTCTAGAACAAGTTTTCGGCCGCAACGTCGTCGCTCTCCAGTTGCCGATCGGCGCGGAAAGAGGTTTCCGTGGCGTCATCGACCTGGTGGCCATGAAAGCACACCTCTACACTCCCGATGGCGACGGAAAACCCTCCATCGAAGAGATTCCCGCGGCTCTCGCAGGCGACGCCAAGGAAGCTCACGAAAAACTCGTCGAAATGATCGCCGAAGGCGACGACGAAATGATGGAAGAATTTTTCCGGGAGGGCACCATTCCCATCCACGACCTCATCCCCGCCGTCCGCAAAGCCATCGTCGCCGAGAAAATCTTCCCCGTCCTGATGACTTCCTCGCTCCGCAACATCGGCACCGCCAGCCTGCTCACTTTTCTTGCCGACGCTTTCCCGCACCCCGATGAGCACGCCCAGGTAGGCTACAAAGACCCCGGCGGCAAGGGCGATCGCCTCGATCGCAAGTACGACGACAGCCAGCCGCTCTCCCTCTTTGTCTTCAAGACGCTTGCCGACCCTTTCGCTGGCCGCATCAACTACTTCAAGGTGAAGAGCGGAGTCCTGAAAAATGACGCCACCCTCACCAATTACAATCGCAACATTACGGAACGCTTCCAGCATATCCAGGTCGTTCAAGGCAAGCAGCTCATCGAAGTCGGCGAGCTTCACGCCGGAGACATCGGCGCCATCGCCAAGCTGAAGGAAACAACTACCGGTGAAACTCTTGGCGACAAAGCTTCGCCCATCTTTTACTCGCCCGCGCAACTTCCCGAGCCGTCCATCACCTTTGCCATCGAGCCGAAAACGCGCGCCGATGAAGACAAAATCGGCGTCTCGATTCATAAA
>WNFJ01234204.1_pt1 | contig 10077 bp, 8 predicted proteins | sample 5400461 | NCBI WGS metagenome assembly WNFJ01 (sample SAMN13153349, study PRJNA577476) | soil metagenome | isolation source: 115 cm saprolite on Douglas fir-dominated hillslope | place: USA:California | collected 2013-09-17
ACGCCCAGCATGTAGAACGAGCCGTGCGCGAAGTTGACGATTCGCGTCACGCCGAAGATCAGCGACAGGCCGGACGCGACAAGAAACATGGCGCATGCGTCCGCTAGTCCGTTGATGAGTTGCACAGCCAGATTCGAAAGCATCGATGCCTCTATAGCTCGGGTTTCATCAAGGTGTTCGCGCTGACAAGAGAACTGTTAGCAGCGCCGTCTCTGCCTACCGAGACGAAATGTACACACTCTAATTCTAGTCTTCTATGCAATGACCATGCCCACTTTACGGATAGAGACTTGTACTAGGTATCATGGCGTTTAGCCCTTATTTTATCGGATTTTCGGCTTACTCAAAGCTAACGACCGTGCAATAACGTTGGGTCGACTGCACCTTAGAAAATCAGCGTACACACCATAATCGCTTTTCCGGTGCGATGGTCCCGCTATTGGTGCAATGCAATCAGGTGCGTCAGACGAAGCGGCTAATTAACAATAAGCGCATCGCACGAACTGCGCTTAGTCAGGCTCGGTCGCACTTAGCTTACGCAGCAAATACAGCACGGCCACGCGCTCCGCTTCATTCAGCTCACCCATGGTCAACTCGCTGATGCGCAAGGCGGTCGGCGTCACCTGTTCGACCAGGCTTTCACCCGCTTGCGTCAGTTGAACCGTCACCTTTCTGCGGTCGTCGGGATTCGTCTGCAACTCGATCAACTCGCGCGCTCGCAAGCGTTCAATTATGCCGCGTACCGTCGCCGCATCTATCGCGGTCGCTTTGCCCAAGTCGCTCATGGAAGACGGCCCGAGCCGTCGGCTGGCGCTCAATACCGCAAACTGCACGGCGGTCAGTTGAGGATCCGCTATGGTCTGGCTGAAGATGGCGAGATGGCGCTGATAAGCCTTGCGAAGAAGATGCCCGATCTGCTCCGACACCTCATAGCGGGACACGGCGTCCTGTGCAGCTTGCGAGGAATCGGAAGGAAGCTTCGAAGGCGCCATGATAGTTTGAATGTTGGTGTTGGTGGAATGGGAACGGGCAGCGCCCGTTCGTCAACGTAGCCGATGCAACATTCTGCCAGCCGCTAATGTGCGTGTTTCCGAATTCGCGCCGATGCCTGCTCAAGGTCTTTCCACGGCGCTTCGTTCGGGGCGAAGTTCGAGCGGATATAAGACACGAGGTCGGCAATCTGACGGTCGTCGAACGAATCCTTGAAGCCGGGCATGTAGCCGAGCACATCGGTAGCGGGGGCGTCGATACCGTTCTGAATCACCTTCAGCAGATTATCCGGCGTGGCTTCGCTCACGCTCGTGTTCAGCGCGAGCAGTGGACGCACCCCGAAGTTGCCGACACCGCCGGTCGCGGCATGACACACCGCGCATGCACCTTCGAAGATCCGACGGCCACTGTCGAGCCCTTGCAGCGTCACTGCGTCATGTTCTTGCGCCTGCGCCGGCTCGACCGCCCCAGGCTGCGGTGACAGCGACGCCACGTAATGCGCCATCGCGCGCACGTCCTCTTCCGGCAGCGTCGACAAGCTTGCGACGACCGGCGCCATCGGACCGGCCGCGACGCCATGCTCATGCGAGAAGCCGGTCTTGAGATAGTCGAACAACGCCTGCTCGGTCCACTTCACCGGCGCTTTCGAGTTGGCGACGAGCGATGGCGCCACCCACCCCTCCGCGCTCCCGCCCGTCAGGTACAAGCGCCCACCCTTCTCCGCCCCGAGTGCATTGCGCGGCGAATGACAGGCGCTGCAATGTCCCGCGCCGTCCACGAGATACGCTCCGCGATTCCACAGCGCCGAGCGCGTCGGGTCCGGCTTGAACTCACCCTGCTTCAGATACAGCGCGTTCCATCCCGCGACCAGCCCACGCTGATTCAGCGGAAACGGCAGGCGCGTTGCCGGCGGCGTATTTTCGACGGCCGGTTGCGACATCAGATACGCGTACAGCGCGGTCATGTCAGCGTCGCTCATCTTTGTGAACGCGGTGTACGGAAACGCAGGATAGAGATGATGACCGTCGCGCGAGATGCCCTGGCGCATGGCCCGATCGAATGCAGCGAACGACCAGTTACCGATACCAGTCTTCGGATCAGGCGTGAGATTGGTCGTGTAGACCATGCCGAAAGGCGTTTCAAGGCCAAGGCCACCGGCATTGATCACGCCGCCAGGCGCGGTATGGCAGACCGCGCAATCGCCGAACTCAGCAATCTGGCGGCCGCGCGCGATGGTGGCGTCGGACCATGTCGATGCAGCCGGCCGGGCGATCGGTTCAATCGGGGCACGCATGGGCCACAGCGAGCACGCCAGCCCGATCAGGCTGAGTGTGCCGCCGGCGGCGAGCGCGGTCCATAGAGAACGTTTGGTGCGCCTTGAGGCGCCGCCATTCGCGTTCGCCCCCTTCGTTCCTTCGAGCGCCGCAAGCACGCTCTCCGGCGTGAACGGCGGCGCTCGAAAACGCACGCCGGTCGCATCGTAAAGCGCATTGGCGATAGCTGCGGCGGCCGGAGAGATATCGATTTCCAGACGCTCCGTGGCCGCGCCCTGCGTAGCGACTTCGTTAGTCGCGGCAGTCGTGGGTGCAAGCTCATGCGACACCGCCTGAGCGTCCGGCGTCTCGTCGTGCGAGGGCCGTGCGGTGAGTTGCAGACCCAGGGCACGCGAAGCCGCTGCACCGCTGATGCGGCCAATCCTGCGCCGTCCGCTTGCTCGCCCCGCTACCACACGCTTGAGCGCAACGTCGCCGGTCAGGCGGTTCACATCGAGATCGACGATCCACGCCGAATAGCCGGGCGTCGGGTTATCGCCGGATGACGTGTCGTGTTTGTCGAACGCAAAACCGCGGCCATGCGCGACGTCTTCGTTCGCGCGGCGCGGCTTGCGAACCTGCTTATGCGAGTCCCACGCTGCCCGCTCCGCCACCGTGCCGATCAGTTCCCTCGCGCCGCCATACTCCACCGGGTCGAGATGATCGAGACGAAACGAAACCGGATCGCGATGGTTCTCGCATGCGATTTCATCGACGAAAGATTCGCGTGCGAACGTATGCGCCGAGCCGGGAATCAACGCGGCGGCATCGTCGATCAGCGACGTCGAACGGGATGACGAATAGGGACTCGGATCTTGCGTGACTGCTTCACCGGTCGTAAAGCCCGGCGTTCGCGCGACATAGCGCCAGTCGAGCAACGCGCCTTCATCGTCCAACGATGCCGCGACGGAAACGGTCGCCTCCCTAACCGGCGATACCGCCATATAACCGTCAACACACACAGCGCGGCCGGTCTCCGTCATCAACGCGACCGCAGCGAGCGCGGCGTGTGTGGCGATCAACGGATCGGTGGGGTCATCGAGTGAATGCAACGTGAAGCGGTCAGCCGGGAGGCCCGTCATGCTAACGAGCTTCGCCAGCAGATCGGCAGTCACAGGAGCACCGCTCCATAGCGCGATGCCGCCGCTGTCGTCACGCGCAATAGCCTCGCACGGCAAGAACCTTTCCGCCGGAATAGGCCATACGTATTGCGCTTCCTGCTGCAAACCGGAGGGTTGCACGGGTAACGCGAGCGTATCGCCGGAGGACTCCGCGCGGGCCGACAACATCAGCCGGCAAGCAGCATCGCGTGCAAGCTCGAAGCGTTCCGCAAGATACGCGGCCACGTTCCCCGCGATCACCCAGCGCACGCCTGCCTCAACTCGGAGCAACGACCCGTGCGCGAGCAACGCAGCGTCGGCGTCCCCCAGCACGCACGCGTGAAGCATCGACTCGGGCATCAGCACGGGTCCATCGGAACTTCCTTCGCGCATGGCGTCCATTGAATCAGCGTTATTGTTCGCGTTTCAGATAGTCGGCAGCGCGATGCACTGCCTTCATGATTTCAATGTGCGTGCCGCAACGGCACAGGTTGAAGCGCAGCGCGTCGCGGATATCGTCGTCATCAGGCGCAGGGTTGCGATCGAGCAGCGCCTTCGTGCTCATGATCATGCCGTTGAGACAGTAGCCGCATTGCGCCGCTTGTTCGTCAATAAAAGCCCGCTGGATAGGATGCAGCGCGTCCAGCGTTCCAAGCCCTTCCAGCGTGAGCGTCTTGCGCCCGACCGCCGCCGCAACCGGCACGACGCACGAACGCGCGGGACCGCCATCCAGCAGCACCGTGCACGCTCCGCACTGGCCCAGGCCGCAGCCGTATTTCGGCCCGTTCAGCTCGAAGTCGTTGCGTAACACGTATAGCAGGGGGGTGTCGCGGGTCACGCCCGTGATCGTGCGGGTGCAGCCGTTGACGGTCAGCGTCAACGGTTCGGAAGCCTGTGCTGCGGATGCGGACACGCTCATTTTCAAGTCGTCGAATCAAGACCGCACGGGACAACCATCCAGACACTGCCGCGTGCAATCGGGTCGAAATATCAGGCCGTAGCTGCCGAAGCCTGCTTTGCCGACGGCGACTTCAACGGCTCGTTGAATACGTCGTAAGCGAACACCCACGCCGGATCTTCGTTGGTGCGCAACCACGTGTTGTTGTGCGAGACCAGTTGCACCTTCGAAGCACGCTCAGCGCGGTTCGCTTCGTAGAGCGCGAACGCGTTGGCGTAATCGTTCGCCCCGACCTCGTCCAGGCAACGCGTAAGCATTGCTGCATCTTCAATCGCCATGGCCGCACCCTGCGCCATGTGCGGCTTCATCGGATGACAGGCGTCGCCGAGCAGGACCAGGCGGCCACGGCTCCACAACGGCAGCGGATCGCGCTCCAGCAACGGCCACTTTGTGACTTCGGGCGTGGCGTCGATCAGCTTCTGCACCGACGGATGATAGCCCGCGAACGCCTCGCGCATTTCGTCGCGGCTGCTCGGCGCAACCGACTGCCCGGCCGGCCACTCAGCCTGCGGAACGCCGGTCACGTAGTAGATTTCATCGCGCTTGGAAGTCACGTAATACACCATCATGTGGCGGTCTTCCGACCACCACTTTACACACAGATCGAAAGGATCGGCGCCGAGCAGCGACGCGGGAAACACCGCGCGATGCGCAACATAACCCGTGTAACGCGGCGGTTCCGCACCGAGCAGATGGTCGCGGATCTTCGAGTTCACGCCGTCCGCGCCGATCACGATATCCGCGGTCTCGACGCTGCCGTCGGCAAACGTCAGGCGCACTTCGCTGTCGGCCTCTTCAATCCCGCTCAGGCACTTGTTGAACTCGATCGTGCCGGGCGCGACCGCTTCGGTCATCAGCGCATGGAAGTCCCCACGATGCACGGTCAGATACGACGCGCCATATTCTTTCAAAGCAAAATCCCCGAACGGAATCTGCGCGATGGCTTCGCCCGTTTTCCAGTCGCGGCTGTACCAGTAGTCCGGGTGCGAGCCCATGACGTTCAGCGCGTCTTCGCAGTCCATGCGGCGCATGATCTTCATCACGTTGGGACCGAGGTGAATCCCCGCGCCGAGACGCGAAAACGCGGGAGCCTGCTCATATAGACGAACCGAATAACCGGCGCGCTGCATCAGCGCCGCTGCTGCCGTTCCTCCAAGGCCCGCGCCAACGATCGCGATACGGGGTTTGCTCATGATGATCTCTCCATGTCTGGCGCTCGCCGAAAGTCGTTCAGTCGAGCCTGTTAAATGAATCTATATTAAGTGTACACATTGAATTTTTTTTGAGTAAAGAAAATTTACGTTGAGTTGAATGAGGTGCGTTTTATCCCTTTGTATGTGCATTTTAAAAGGGTTTTCACCAATCTAAAGCACGCTTGCACCATTAAAAAATGTTTTCGGAATCTTGTTAAATTACAATGTGTACACTAGACTTTATCGAATCAATCTGCCACTGCATTTGCCACAAAACTTTACTGATAGCTTTCGACTCATCCACGGACTCCGCGATGAACTCAACTTTTCTCTACGGCGCGAACGTCAACGCCAACGGCATCCGCCAGCACTACCTGCGCTACGGCGGCACGGATGGCGTACGCGCCGGCCGTCCCGCCGTGATCCTGATTCCGGGCATCACCAGCCCGGCGGTCACGTGGGGTTTTGTCGGCGAGACGCTCGGCCGCCAGTTCGATACCTACGTGCTCGACGTCCGCGGCCGCGGTTTATCGGAAGCATCGGCGACGCTCGACTACAGCCTCGACGCCCAAGCCGCCGATGTCATCGCGCTCGCTGAAGCACTCGGCCTCGAACACTATGCGCTCGTCGGCCATTCGATGGGCGCTCGAATCGCGATCCGTGCTGCACGCAGCGCGCCGAAGGGCCTGACGCGCACCGTGCTGGTCGATCCGCCGGTGTCCGGTCCGGGCCGCCGCGCGTATCCGGCGAAGCTGCCGTGGTACGTCGATTCGATCCGCCTGGCTTTGAAAGGCATCGATGCCGACGGCATGCGCGCCTTCTGTCCGACCTGGACCGAGGACCAGTTGCGTTTGCGCGCGCAATGGCTGCATACCTGCGATGAACGCGGCATGCTGACCTCGTTCGAAGGCTTCCATACCGACGACATCCACGCCGACCTGCCACTGCTTCGCGTGCCTTCGCTGCTCATCACGGCCGCGCGCGGCGACGTGGTGCTGGACGAGGACGTGCAGGAGATGCAGGCGCTTAGCCCCGGCATGCTGCATACGCGCGTGCCCGACGCCGGCCACATGATTCCGTGGGACAACGAAGCCGGCTTCTATGAAGCATTCGGCGATTTCCTCGGCGCAAAGGTCGTCTAAAGCCAAGCACGGCCAAACACGGCCAAGCACGACCCAAGACGAGCCGACACTCATTCTTCAGGAGTCAACATGCCAATCAGCGATTACGAAATGATCGCCGCATGGAAGCAGGTACTGACGTTGTCGAAGCTGCAGGCCGGCCAGACCGTCACCATCCTCACCAGCGCGTCCACGCATCCGCAAACGCTTTCAAGCGCACTGATCGCCACGCAGTCGATGGGCGCGATCGTCAACCGGCTCGACCTGCTGCCGGTGAACGGCGAGAAGGCCCTGAGCCGCGACTCGCTCGCGTATCTCGGCACCACGCCGCTGACCGGCAATCAGGCCGCCATTGCTGCGTTGAAAGCGAGCGATCTCGTGCTCGACCTGATGACCCTGTTGTTCTCGCCCGAGCAGCACGAGATTCTCGCGACCGGCACGAAGATCCTGCTGGCCGTCGAACCGCCCGAAGTGCTCGCGCGGCTCGTGCCGACCGAAGCCGATCGCACCCGCGTGCGGGCGGCGGCTGCGCGGATTGTGGCGTCGCGGGAGATGCGCGTGACATCGAAGGCGGGCACGGAACTCGTGTGTCCGCTGGGCGAGTTTCCCGCTATCTCCGAGTACGGTTTCGTCGATGAACCCGGACGCTGGGATCACTGGCCGAGCGGCTTCGTGCTGACATTCCCGAACGAGGGACAAGCAAGCGGCCAGATCGTGATCGACCGCGGCGACATCTTGCTGCCGCAGAAAAGGTACGTGAACGATCCGATCACGCTGACGGTCGCGAACGGTTATGCAACACGCATCGATGGCGGCGTCGACGCGGCCTTGCTGAGCGACTACATGGCCTCGTTCAACGATCCCGAAGGTTATGCGATCTCGCACATCGGCTGGGGCCTGCAACCTCGCGCGCGCTGGTCAACGCTCGGCCTGTATGACCGCGAGGCGACCATCGGCATGGATGCCCGCGCGTTCGAAGGCAACTTCCTGTTCTCGCTTGGGCCCAACAACGAAGCAGGCGGCAAGCGCACGACCACGTGCCATATCGACATCCCGCTGCGCCATTGCGACGTGATGCTCGACGGCGAAGCGGTCGTCCGCGACGGCGTGGTGATGGACCGATAGATATTGACCCCTTGGAGCAATCTGAATGAGCGACATCCAGAGCCACGCCGAATCGGGCGTGTACAAGCAGCAGGGATTCGGCACGCCGTTGCCGGTGCAAGGCAACATCGGCTTGCTGATTGTCGACTTCGTTGTCGGCTTCGCGGACCCCAAGACCTTCGGCGGCGGCAACATTGCACCGGCTATCGCACGCACGGTGCATCTGCTCGCCGCCGCGCGCCGGCATGGCTGGCCGGTTGCGCATAGCCGCATTGTGTATGCAGCCGATGGCAGCGACGACAACGTGTTCTCGCTGAAAGTGCCGGGCATGGCGACACTCACCGAAGATCATCCGAACAGCGCGATCGTGCCTGAGCTGACACCTGCGCGCGGTGAGCTCGTTGTGCGCAAGACCGTGCCTTCGGCGTTCTTCGGCACACAACTCGCGCCGTGGTTATCGCAGCGTGCGGTGCAGACGTTGATTGTGGCTGGTGCCGTCACGAGTGGATGCGTGCGTGCAAGCGTAGTCGATGCGATGTCGCATGGCTTTCGTCCGCTGGTTGTTTCCGATTGCGTCGGCGATCGGGCGATCGGTCCGCACGATGCAAATCTCTTCGACATGCAACAGAAATACGCCGCTGTCATGACGCTCGACGAAGCGCTTTCGACGATCGAAAAACGCCAGGCCTGATCACCTTCGGCCTCTGCATGCCGGTAGGCTGCCTCTTGGTATTGGCGATGCCGAAGCGTATCGTCAATCGTTGAAGCGGTTTAGTCGAACAAAGCGGCATTTTCAGGAAACGCCATGCCTACTGCAGCAGCGCTCACCCGAGGTGAACTGCTAGCGCGCAACGGCTGCCTGACCATCGTCAGGCAACCGCTCGCGCCGGTAAAACCCGCGCCCGGTCAACCGGGCAGCGGGTCTTCGTACGTCCAGGACACGCCGGAGATTTTCGTCGCGGTGCTGGACGATGGCCGCATCCTCGCGTTCAACGGCCACGTCGATCTCGGCACGGGCATTCGCACCTCGCTCGCGCAGATCGTGGCGGAAGAGCTGGATGTGCCGGCTGCGCGCGTCCAGATGATCCTCGGCAACTCCGCCGACGTGCCCAACCAGGGGCCGACCATCGCGAGCGCGACCATCCAGATTTCGGCCGTGCCGCTCAGGTTCGCCGCGGCGCAAGCGCGGCTTGCGTTGATCGGGCTTGCTGCACAACGCTGGGGGTTGGAGGCCTCTCGCCTCAGCACCGACGACGGCTGCGTCATCGCCCCCGACAACACCCGCATAACGTTCGGCAGCCTGCTTCAGGAACGGCGTCTCTCGCTTCCCATCGACCATCGCGTTGCAGTGAAGGACCCGTCGACCTACCGGATCGTCGGACGGGCGACACCGCGCGTCGATCTGCCCGCCAAGGCCACCGGCACCCTGACTTTCGTTCACGACATGCGCGTGCCCGGCATGCTGCACGGCCGTGTCGTGCGGCCGCCTTATGCCGGGCACGATTGCGGCGCGTTCGTCGGCAAGACACTGATCGACGTGGACCGTTCGTCGGTCGAGACGCTGCTGGGCGTGCGCGGCGTGGTTGTCATCGGCGACTTCGTTGGCGTCGTGGCCGAGCGTGAGGAACAAGCGATCCGCGCGGCGCGTGCCCTACGCGTCCGGTGGCGCCCCCTGCCGCCGCTGCCGTCCCTCGATAACCCCGCCGAAGCCATTTCTAACGCCCCGGCTCAGCGTCGCCTTCTGCTGGAGGAAGGCGACGTCGAGAGCGTGCAGGGACAGGTGGGCACGACCACGCTGACACGCAGCTATGTCTGGCCGTATCAGATGCACGGATCGATCGGGCCGTCCTGCGCCCTCGCGGACTATCAGGACGGACGCATCACAGTATGGTCCGGTACGCAGAACCCGCAGACCTTGCGCTACGACTTGTCGCGTCTGGTTGAGCGTGCTGAAGCGGATATCGATGTCGTCCGCATGGAAGCCTCCGGATGCTACGGCCGCAATTGCGCCGACGACGTCGCCGGCGACGCGCTCCTGCTCTCGCGTGCAATGAGGCAGCCGGTGCGGGTCCAGCTATCGCGCGCCGACGAACATCAATGGGAGCCCAAGGGAACCGCGCAGGTCGTCGACGTGACCGGCACCGTGTCCAGCAGCGGCGACACGCTGGGCTATACGTTCGCTTCCCGCTATCCATCGAACGACGCGCCCATGCTTGCCCTTCTGCTCACCGGCGCGACGCCGGCCGAGCCGCGCGTCTTCGAAATGGGCGACCGGACCGCCGTCACGCCCTACACATT
>WNFJ01181991.1_pt5 | contig 10076 bp, 8 predicted proteins | sample 5400461 | NCBI WGS metagenome assembly WNFJ01 (sample SAMN13153349, study PRJNA577476) | soil metagenome | isolation source: 115 cm saprolite on Douglas fir-dominated hillslope | place: USA:California | collected 2013-09-17
CATGCCGCCGTGGAAGCGGAGAGCGACCACGCCGCGCGGAAGGGCGTGTCCCGGCGCCTCCCGCCGGCGACGGAGCGGTGCGGCTCCTCAGGCCTCCTGCTGGTGCGGCATCATGAAGCGCCCGACGTCCTGGAAGAGGGAAAGCCCGGCCGCGTACAGGAAGCCCGCCTGGAAGATCAGGATGAAGGGCAGGGTGCCATAGATCGCATAAGCGGCGGCGTACACCGCCATCGCCGTGAAGTAGAGGCCGAGGAGCAGCTCCACGAAAGGGACGAAGCTCAAGCTGCCCCGGTAGCGCTTCTGCTTCCAGTCGTCGCCCACCCCCTCGATCCGGTACTTGGGCGTGCGCTTGAACTCGGACTTGCGCCCGAAGAGCCCCTCCAGCACCGCCAGAGCGTTGTTCACGCTGAGGCCGATCCCCACCGCGAGCACGGCGGGCAGGTACTTCACCCGGCTCTTCCAGGTGTCGGGGAAGACCTCCTCCTGGGAGAAGAAGTAGAAGGAGCAGACGCTCGCGGTGGCCCCGAGGAACAGGGGCACGTCCACGATGATCATCTCGTACCAGCCCATGTTGTAGCGGATGACCATGGCCGGGAACATGAGGATCGAGAGGAGGACCATGAGGGGATAGGCGAAGTTCGCGGTGAGGTGAAAGGCCGACTCGAGCTTGATGGGCCAGGGCAGGGGCGAAGCCAGGACCTGGGGCAGGAGCTTCTTGCAGGTCTGCACCGAGCCCTTGGCCCAGCGGTGCTGCTGGCTCTTGAAAGCGTTCATCTCCACCGGCACCTCTGCCGGGGAGACCACGTCCTGCAGGTACACGAAGCGCCAGCCCTTCATTTGCGCCCGGTAGGAGAGGTCCAGGTCCTCGGTCAGGGTGTCGTGCTGCCAGCCCCCCGCGTCGGCGATCACCTCCCGCCGCCAGATGCCGCCCGTGCCGTTGAAGTTGAAGAAGCGGCCGGTGCGGCTGCGCCCGCCGTGCTCGAGCACGAAGTGGCCGTCGAGGAGCACCGCCTGCACCTGGGTGAGGAGGGAGTAGTCGCGGTTGATGTGGCCCCAGCGTACCTGGACCATCCCGACCTTGGGATCGTCGAACTGGCCGATCGTCTTCTCGAGGATGTCGGGGGGGGCCACGAAGTCGGCGTCGAAGATCAGCACCAGCTCGCCCTTGGCGATGCGAAGCCCCGCGTGGAGGGCGCCCGCCTTGAAGCCGCAGCGGTCCTCACGGTGCAGGTACTGCATGTCGAAGCCCAGGGCGCGGTAGCGCTCGACGGCCCGCCGCGCGAGGGCGGTGGTCTCGTCCGTGGAGTCGTCCAGGACCTGGATCTCGAGCAGCTCTTTCGGGTAGCGGATACCGCACACCGAATCGAGGAGCCGGTCCACCACGTACATTTCGTTGAAGATGGGGAGCTGGACCGTGACCCTCGGAAGGCGGGCGGGGAGGGGAACGGGGAGGGCGCGGCCGTCCTTGTTCCGGAAGTAGAGCCAGACCATGAGGTACCGGTGGGTGCCGAGGATGGCCAGGAGGACCAGGGTGACGAAGTAGAGGCCGAGGATGCCGAACTCGAGTGCGCTCATGGCTTCTTGATTGACGTCCTCCTCTAGCGGCGCTCGGGAACACGCGGCGGGCCGGCCCTTGACACCCGCGTGAGCGCAAGGGAACATGCCCGGTTCGAAGGCGCCGCAGCCCCTTCTCGCTGACGGGAGTCGACGCGTGCCGTCGCGGGCACAAGCGTGGAGTTTAACCGAGAGCCAGGACAAGTCAATGGACCCGAAGACTCTGCGGGAGCTGCTCGAGGCCGTGCAGAAGGGCCGGGTCTCGCCCGATCAGGCCGCGGACCAGCTGCGGACCCTGCCCTTCGAGGACCTGGGCTTCGCGAAGGTCGACCACCACCGCGCCCTCCGGCGCGGGTTCCCGGAGGCGGGGTTCGGAGAGGGCAAAACGCCCGAGCAGATCGCCGCCATCGTGGACCGTATCGCCGCCCAGGGCCAGAACGTCATCGTGACCCGGACCACGGCCCTGGTGCACAAGCGCGTCCTGGCCGCCCAGCCCACCGCCGGGTTTCACGAGGCAGCGCGCTGCCTGACCCTCGAGGTGAAGACGGCCCCCCCCTTGCCGGGACGCCTCGCGGTGGTAGCGGCGGGGACATCCGACATGCCGGTCGCCGAGGAGGCCGCGATCACCGCCTCCTTCTACGGGGCCACCGTGGACCGGATCTACGACGTCGGAGTGGCGGGGCTGCATCGGCTCCTCGACCGCGCGGACACGATCCGCCAGGCCCGGGTGGTGATCGTCGCGGCCGGGATGGAAGGGGCGCTACCGTCGGTGGTGGCGGGCCTCGTGGCGGCGCCCGTGATCGCCGTTCCTACGAGCGTCGGCTACGGCGCCTCCTTTCATGGCCTGGCCGCCCTGCTCGCCATGCTCAACTCCTGCGCCTCGGGAGTGGCCACGGTCAACATCGACAACGGCTTCGGGGCCGCGCATCTGGCCTGCCAAATCCTCAAGGGCGGAGTCCCCGAAACCCGGACCTAGGACGAGACCGGAACGCAGTTTTCCTGTGCGGTTTCCTTGACAAAACCCTTGATTCTGCACATCTTGTACTAGTCCTGCCCCCGCCCAGGATCGGGGAGCCTTGGACGGACAGGCGAGGGGGCAAGGGCATGAATCGCCGCGTCCCAATCCTCCCAAGACACAGAGTGGTCTGTGTTTCCGTGAGCGACCCCAGCGTGGGGCCAAGGAGTCGTGCGGTGTCGAATCAGGCGGCAGGGCGAAGCGGGACTGAGAGAGAGTGAACGCAAACACACTACGGGTTCTGGAGTTCGACAAAATTCAAGCGCTGCTCCTTCACCAGGCCGGGTCGGCGGAGGGGCAGGCCCGCATCAAGGCGCTCCAGCCTCTGACCGAACCCAGCCGTGTCCGCGAGGCCCTGACGATCACGGCGGAGGGGGGGACGCTTCTCCGAAGCCTCGGCCGCCAGCCCTACCATGATCTGCCCGACCTGGCCGAGACCCTGGCCGCGGCCCGGGTCTCCGGCTCGCACCTCGAGCCGAGGGCCCTCGTGGACGTCGCTTCCTTCATCGAAGGCGGGCTCGAGATCGCACGCCGGGTCGGGGCGGCGGAGGGGGCCCCACGGCTCAGCCACCTGGCCTCCGGCATCCGCGACTTGAGCGCGGTGGCCGGGGCCATCCGCAAGGCCATCGTCGGCTCGGGGGAGGTGGCGGACGACGCCTCGCCGAGGCTCCTGGAGGTGCGCCGCGGCCTCCTGCGCCTGAAGGCGCAGCTCACGAGCGTGATGGAGGGCTTCCTGCGCGGGAAGGACGCCGACCGCGTGCTTCAGGACAAGCTCGTCACCACCCGCAACGACCGCTACGTGCTGCTCCTGAAGGCGGAGCATCGCGGCCAGCTCCCCGGGATCATCCACGGCTCGTCCGGCTCGGGGGCCAGCCTGTTCGTGGAGCCGCTGCCCGCGGTCGAGCTGAACAACGACATCGTCTCCCTGCAGGACGAGGAGCGCCGCGAGGTGATCCGGATCCTGCGCGAGCTGACGGGCCGGGTCGGCGACCGGGCGGACGACCTGGCGCGCGCGGCCGCGATCCTGGGCGAGCTGGACGCGGTGCAGGCGATGGCCCTCCTCGCGCGCGACATGGACGCGGCCGCGCCCGAGATCGTAGAGGACGGTCGGTTGGAGCTCCTGGACGCGCGCCATCCCCTGCTCATGCCCGGCTTGGCCGAACGTCTGGGCATCGACCGGCGTTCGGCGATCCCGTGCTGGTCATCAGCGGGCCGAACACGGGGGGCAAGACGGTGGCGCTCAAGACCACCGGCCTGCTGGCCCTCATGGCCCAGTGCGGCCTGCACGTGCCCGCGGGGCTGGGGAGCCTGCTCCCGGCCTTCCGGCGGATCTACGCCGACATCGGCGACGAGCAGTCGATCGCCGCCAACCTCTCGACGTTCTCGGCCCACCTGACCACGATCGTGGAGATGACGCGCGACCTGACGGCTCCCGCGCTCGTCCTACTGGATGAGGTGGGAGCGGGGACCGACCCCACCGAAGGCGGGGCCCTGGGGGTGGCGATCGTCGACTATTTCCGGGAGCATGGGGCGATGGTGGTGGCTACCACCCACCACGGCCTGATGAAGGCCTACGCCCAGTCGACACCGGGGGTGGCCTGTGCGTCGTTCGGCTATCACCCGGAAACGTACGAGCCCACCTACCGTCTCACTCTAGGGGCCCCCGGCCGCAGCCTTGCCCTGGAGATGGCGGAGCGGCTGGAACTGCCCGCGCGGGTGGTGGCGGACGCCCGAGCACGGCGGGACGACAAGGAAGCCCAGGCGGAGGAGCTGCTGGCCCGGCTGGAGAAGGACCGGGCCGAGCTGGTCCGCGAGCAGGAGCGGATCCAGGTCGAGCGGCAGGAGGCGGAGGCAGCTCGGGTGCGCGCGGAGACCCTGGAGCGCGAGATCCAGGGGAAGAAGCGCCGCGAGCTGGAGGTGTTCACCCGGGAGTTGCGCAGGCGGGGCGAGGAGGCCGAGCGCAAGGTGGCGGAGGCGATCCGGGCGGCGGTGGATCGCCTGGAGAGCGCGCAGAAGGCCGCTTCGGCCGCACCGCGCCTGCGCACCGCGGCCGTGAAGGCGATCCGCGACGCGCAGGTCGAGGTCCTGAACGACCCCGAACTGCGGGTGGCGACCGAGGAGCAGGAGGGTCCCCAGGCACCCCTCGCGGTGGGGACCCGGGTGAGGGTGAAGAGCCTGGGCCTGGCCGGCGATCTGATCGCCCTCCTCGCGCACGGCGAGGCCGAGGTGGCGATCAGCGGGAAGCGGCTGCGCGTGCCCATCGGCGAGCTGGTGGCGCTGGCGGGCGGGGGGCCGTCGGGCGGTGGAGTGGCGGTGACCCAAGCGCGCACGAAGGGAGCGGCCGCGACGGAGATCAGCCTGGTCGGGCTGACGGTCGACGAGGCGCTGCCGCGCGTGGACAAGCTGCTGGATGACGCGGCCCTCAGCGACCGGCGGCAGGTGCGGGTGATCCACGGCTTCGGCCAGGGCCGGCTGCGCAAGGCGGTGGCCGGGCGGGCGAGGGCGGGGGCGGGGTGACGGTGGTGGAGCTGAAGGAGTAGGGATGGGGTTCCCCGACGGGTTCGTGGAGGAGGTCCGGCGCGCGGCGGACATCGTGCGCGTGATCTCCGAGCACGTGCTCCTCAAGAAGATGGGGACCTCCTGGAAGGGCCTCTGCCCGTTCCACCAGGAGAAGACCCCGTCCTTCAACGTGCGTTCCGAGCCCGCCGTCTTCCACTGCTTCGGCTGCGGGGAGGGTGGGGACGTCTTCAAGTTCGTGATGCTGCACGAGCGGGTGAGCTTCCCGGAGGCGGCGGAGTCGCTGGCCCGCCGTTTCGGGGTCGCCGTCCCCGAGGGCCGGGGTCGCTTCGAACCCGGGCCCGACCGCAAGGAGCGCGAGGAGATCCTGGCCCTCATGGAGGCGGCCGCGGAGCACTTCACCCGGAACCTCTGGACCGCCCGGGGCGCCAAGGCCCGCGAATACCTGCTCGGCCGCGGCTTCAAGAAGGAGACCCTGGAGCGCATCCGCGCGGGGGCGGCGCGCGACGCCTGGGACGACCTGCTGGGCACCCTCGGCGGCCGATTCTCGCCCAGAGCCCTGCTCGCCGCGGGGCTCGTGCTCGAGCGCCAGGGCAAGGACGGACATTACGACCGGTTCCGCAACCGCGCGACCTTCCCGATCCTGAACGAGTCCGGCAAGGTGGTGGCCTTCGGGGCGCGCAGCCTGGACGGAAGCGAGCCGAAGTACCTGAACTCCCCCGAGACCGTGGTCTACCAGAAGAGCCGGACCCTCTACGGCCTGTCCTGGGCCAAGGAGGCCACGAGGCGCGGGGGTCGAATCGTGCTCACGGAGGGGTACCTCGACGTGGCGCGGGCGCTGGAGGCCGGCATCGAAGAGGTGGTGGCCACCTGCGGGACCGCCCTCACGGCCGGCCACGGCCGGCTCCTCCATCGCTTCGCCGAGCGGGTGGTCCTGAACTTCGACCAGGACGAGGCTGGACAGAAGGCCGCCCGCAAGAGCTTCGAGATCCTCTTCGACGAGGGATTGCGCGTCCAGGTGGTGGAGCTGCCACCCGGCCACGACCCGGATACCTACTTGAAGGCCGAGGGAGCCGAGGCCTACCGCCGCCGGCTCGAGGAGGCACCCGAGGCCATGGAATGGCTGATCCGGCGCGCGGCCGAGGAGACGAAGCCCACGACCCCCGCCGGCAAGGCCGCCTACCTGAACGCCCTCCTGCCCGCCCTCGTCCGCATCGAGAGCTCGGTGGAGCGCGCGGCCTGGATCCCGCGGATCGTCGAGCGCGGCGGCCTGGACGAGGCGGCCACCCGCGAGGAGCTGCGCCGAGCCCTCCACACACGGGGACCCGTGTCGGTGCGGGAGATCGCCGAGAGCACGCCGAAGCCCGCCCCGCGGCCGCCCCTGCTGCCGGCCGAGAAGTGGCTGCTCGCGCTCCTCGCCCACGGGGCCGAGGACGCCGACGAGGCGCTCGGCGAGATCAGCGAGGCGGATTTCGCTTCACTGCGGTCGGCCCCGCTGCTGCGGGCGGCCAAGGGCCTGTATCTGAAGGGACAGAAGGTGGACGCGGTCGCGCTGCAGGCCGCGTTGGATGAGGAGGAATCGCGCCGGCTGCTGAGCGAGATCGCGATTATGGCCATGCCCGAGAACGGGCTGGTGGCCCTCGCCTGCGTGCGGGAGCTGCGGCACCACACGCTGCAGAAGCGGCTGGCCGAGCTCCAGAAGAAGCTGGACGCGGGACCGGCGGACGACCAGCTCCTGAAGGAAAAGAACGAGATCCGGCGAGAAATTGCGAGCCTCTGAAGGCTCCGCGAGGGAGTGAAACCGAAAGGCAATGGCTCTTTCTATCGAAGAGAAGTACGACGAGGTCCGACAGCTCATCACGATGGGCAAGGAGAAGGGGTACCTCCTCTACGAGGAGGTGAACGACATGCTCCCCTCAGAGCTCAGCTCCTCGGATGAGCTGGACGACATCTTCTCCATGTTCGGGTCCATGGGCATCGAGGTGGTCGACTCCGAGCAGAAGTACCGGGAGAAGGCGGAGGGCGAGGAGGGGGCGGAGCTGGACCTCACCCCGGGCGCCCTCGACAAGACCAACGACCCCGTGCGCATGTACCTGCGCGAGATGGGGACGGTGCCCCTCCTCACCCGCGAGGGGGAGGTGGAGATCGCCAAGCGCATCGAGCGGGGGAAGAACGCGATGCTGCGCGCGATCGCCCGCACCCCCATGGCCGCCCTGGAGGTGGCCCGGTACGGGGAGCGCCTGGGCGGTCGCGAGGTGAACCTGCGGGAGGTGGTGGTCTTCAACGAGGAGGAGATCACCGAGGAGAAGCTCGAGGCCAAGATCAAGGAGACCTTGAAGCTCATCGACAAGGTGGCGGGGGCCCACCGCGATTACCTGGCCTACCGCCGGCAGTTCCTGAGGCTGGACCGGAGGTCCCCGCGGTTCTACCGGGCCAAGTGGAAGCTGGGCCGGATGCGCATCCGGGTCTCGAGGACCATCCGGCGGATCGAGTTCAGCGAGGCGGTGAAGCGGCGGCTGGTGGAGCGCATCCGGGAGTCGGTGGACCGCATCCACGACGCCGAGGACAAGATCGGGAAGCTCGAGCCCAAGCTCCGGCACAAGGTCAGCGACGAGTACAAGAAGCTGGTTCGGCACCAGATCCGCGAGCAAAAGGACGTGCTGGCGGCGATCCAGGAGGAGTTCGACACCCGGCCCGAGGAGCTGAAGCGGACCGTCGACACCGTGGTCACCGGCGAGGTCCAGGCCGAGCAGGCCAAGAAGGAGCTGGTGGAGGCGAACCTGCGGCTGGTCGTCTCCATCGCCAAGAAGTACACGAACCGGGGGCTGCAGTTCCTGGACCTCATCCAGGAGGGGAACATCGGGCTCATGAAGGCGGTGGACAAGTTCGAGTACAAGCGCGGGTACAAGTTCTCGACCTACGCGACGTGGTGGATCCGCCAGGCCATCACGCGCGCCATCGCCGACCAGGCCCGCACCATCCGCATCCCGGTCCACATGATCGAGACCATCAACAAGCTCATCCGCACCTCGCGGGCCCTGGTGCAGGAGCTGGGCCGAGAGCCCACCTCCGAAGAGATCGCCAAGCGGATGGACATCCCGGTCAGCAAGGTGCGCAAGGTCCTGAAGATCGCCCAGGAGCCGATCTCCCTGGAGACCCCGATCGGGGAGGAGGAGGACTCGCATCTGGGCGACTTCATCGAGGACCGCAACGTGGTCTCCCCCTCCGAGGCCGTGATCAACATCAACCTGAAGGAGCAGACGGAAGCCCTGCTCAAGACCCTGACCCCCCGCGAGGAGCGGGTCATCAAGATGCGCTTTGGGCTGGGGGACGGGAGCGAGCACACCCTGGAGGAGGTCGGCCAGAGCTTCGCGGTCACCCGCGAGCGCATCCGGCAGATCGAGGCCAAGGCGCTGCGCAAGCTGCGGCATCCCTCCCGGTCGCGCAAGCTGAAGGCGTTCCTGGAGGGGAGCCGGATCTAACCCCCGTACACGCGGGCTGCGCCGGTACGCGTCCCCAAGCAAGGCCGGACCGGTCAAAAACCGGTCCGGCCTTTCCGTTTCGGGCCAGGCGTTGGTCGGCGGGCTCTAGAACCGGACGCCGAGACCCCAGGAGAAGGCCACCGCCGAGCCCCCGACGCCGCCGACGCGAAAGAGCGGCCCCAGGCTCAAGCCGACGTGCATGGCCGAGAGGTCCAGCTCCGGGCCGAGGTAGGTGGTCCCCCGGGGACGATCCCCAGGTGCGGGCCAGGGAGAGCTTGAGGCCCGCTGCGGCCGAGCCCCTGAAGTCATCGGAGTGGAGTCCGGCCCGGGCGCCCACGCCCAGGCTCACTTTCCCCCCTCCCGCGCCGGCGTGGAGCTGGACGAGGAGGCCGGCCCGGGCCTTGACCTGCTCCTCGTCTTCGTGGACGTCGACCTTCAGCCCGTAGAGCAGCTCCCCCATCACTGCGGCTCCCAGGGGCCCACCATAGCTCGCCCCGCCGCCGAGGGCTCGCTCCTGGGCCGTGGCGACCCTGGCCGGCGCGGCCAGGGCCAGCAGGAGCGCCGCCCGCCGAACGTGCCTCATGGACTCCTCCGGAAAGGTCTGAGGGTCTTACGCCCGAGGCGCCTCGGAGGTTCCTGGAATCGGACCCGGAACGCGCGGCCATTTCGGGGGAGAATCAAAGCCCGGGGGAACGGAAGGGGGCAGGCTTCGCGAAGGCGTCCTTCGGGGGCTGAGGCTGGCCGCCGTTGCGCTGCGGGAGGTCGAGTACCTGAACTCCCAGGGCGAGCGCATGGTCCGCAGCGTCGTTCGACCCACCCTCACCGCCTTCCTACCGGAGCCGTGCTCGGCCACCCGCACGGCGGTCATCAGTCTGTCCGGGCGGCAGTTTTCGCTTCCTCTCGTGGCAGACCGAGGGGACGGACGTGGCCCGCGGGCTCGCCACCCGCGGCGCCGCCGCGTTCGTCCTGCGGTAGCGGCTGGTCGACACGGGGGCGACCGAGCAGGAATTCCAGGCCAGCGTCGAGGCGCTCTTCAGGGGCATTCACGCGAAGACCCCCGCGGGGTGACCGCCACCGGCAGCATCGGGGCCCTCGCCGTCGAGGAAGCCCGCCCGGCGATCCGAGTCGTTCGCCGCGAGGCCTCCCGCTTCGGCGTGGCCCCCGAGCGGATCGGGATCCTGGGCTTTTCCGCCGGGGGCATGGTGGCCGCAGAGCGCCGGGGTCTCGCACGAGGCCGAGAGCCAGCCCGCCTTCACGGCGCCGATCTACGGTCTCCCGCTGGACGAGGCCGCGGTGCCGGCGGACGGCCCCGCCCCTCTTCGTCCTCGCCGCGGATGACGATCCCCTGGTGCCCGCAGGGGAGAGCCTGAGGCTGTACTCGGATTGGAGGTCGGGCGGCCGGCCCGCGGAGCTGCACGTCTACGCGAAAGGGCTGCCGATCGATCACGGGATCGAGCGCTTCGGCGACTGGCTCTCCGCTCAGGGCCATCTAAAACACGCCCCCTGAG
>WNFJ01238764.1_pt1 | contig 10076 bp, 11 predicted proteins | sample 5400461 | NCBI WGS metagenome assembly WNFJ01 (sample SAMN13153349, study PRJNA577476) | soil metagenome | isolation source: 115 cm saprolite on Douglas fir-dominated hillslope | place: USA:California | collected 2013-09-17
GAGCCAGGACAGCGCCAAGATGAACAGCACGATCATGCCGGCGGCGCCGGCCCAGGCGGCTATCGATGCGGTTGGCCGCCAGCCGATGCCCAGGCCCACGCAGATCACCAGGGCGGTAGCGAGCAGGTTGCGGGCCAGGCTGGCGACGATCTGCCCGGTCAGGATCGACGACGGGCTGATCGGCATTGACCGGAACCGGTCCACGATGCCGTTCGTCATGTCCGTGGCCACCGCGACGGCCGTCGTGCCTGCGCCGAACCCGGCACAGAGCACGATCAGGCCGGGAACGACATAGTCCACGTACCGGACGCCGGTCCGCAGCGCACCGCCGAAGACGTAGACAAACAGCAGCATGAGCACGACCGGCAACATCAGCGCGGTGAAGAAAGCCTCGGGGTTACGCAGCGAGCGGCGAATGCAGCGCCCGACCATCACGCGCGAGTCCGAGATTGCGTAGGTGAGGCTCATCGGGACACTTCCTTCGGTTCGCGGGCGGCGCCGCGGGGGCTGGTCAGGGACAGGAACACGGCGTCCAGGCTGGGGCGGTGGACGGAGACCTTCCGGGCCGGCGTGCCCGCGTCCGTAAGCCGGCCGAGCAGGGCGTGTACCTCAGCAGCCGAGCCGTCGGTAGCGACATCGACGGTCAGCAGCTGTGGGTCGGCTGTGAGCGCATCCACCACCCAGGTGAGCGCTCCCATATAGCCCGCTCGATCGGCGAATTGGAGCCGGACGACCTCGTGGCCGATGCTGGACTTCAGTTCGTCCGCAGTGCCGTGCGCAACAATCCGGCCGTGATCGAGCAGCGCGATCTGGCCAGCAAGCACGTCGGCTTCCGCCAGGTACTGCGTCGTGAGCAGGATCGTCACGCCCTGGGCGACCAGGTTCCGCACGGCCTCCCACAGCTGCTCCCGGCTGCGCGGGTCGAGGCCCGCGGTCGGCTCGTCCAGGAACAGCAGGGCCGGTTTCCTGATCATGCTGGCGGCGAGGTCAAGGCGCCGCTTCATGCCGCCGGAGTAGCTGCCGGCCCGCCGCTCGGAAGCGTCCTGCAGGCCGAAGGCGTCAAGCAGCTCGCGGGCCCTCGCTCTGGCGGCCGGCCTGGCCATACGGAGCAGCCTGGCCATCATCTCCAGGTTCTCCTGGCCGGTGAGCATGTCGTCCACGGCCGCGTACTGGCCGGTGAGGCTGATCGAGCGGCGGACGCCGACCGGATCAACGGCGAGGTTATGGCCCGCGATAGTGGCCGTGCCGCTATCCGGGCGGATCAGCGTGGCAAGGATTCGGACCATCGTCGTCTTGCCTGCGCCGTTCGGTCCCAGGAGCGCGAAGACGGTGCCCGACTCGATGGCGAGATCTACGTTATCGAGCACGACCCGGTTGCCAAACGACTTGCAGAGCCCATGAGCATTAACTGTGTATGACGTACACTTATTCTCCATGGACGGTACTGTATATAACGCACACAGTTTGTCAAGCCGGTCACGGAGACATCGGCACGCGCTGGCGGTTGAATGGATGCCCTAGCGGCCCCGGTGTTGAGGAGAAGCGAATTGCCAGGCGATGACCGAATCCGGCTGCCTCCGGTGCTCGAGCTGTTGTGGGGACGGCGCCAGCCAGGCCGCCGCGGGCCCAAGCCCGAGCTGACAGTCGATGCCATCGTCGAGGCCGCGATGCGGATTGCCGACGCCGATGGGCTGGACGCCGTGTCGATGGCGCGCGTCGCGCAGGAACTCGGTTTCACCACGATGTCGCTCTACCGGCACGTGACCGGAAAGGACGAACTGCTCCAGCTCATGTGGAATGGCAGTGCTCGGGGCGCTGAAAGCCTGGTGCTCGAGGGTGCCAGCTGGCGCGAGAAGCTCCGGATGTGGGCGACGGTCCAGCGGGACATGCTCGACCTGCATCCATGGATCACTCAGATGCCGATGGCCGCGCCGCCGCTGGGGCCGAACTCGCTGACCTTCGTCGAGCGCGCGCTGGAGGCCATGGACGGGACCGGTCTCTCCGATGCCGACAAGCTCCGTGTGATCGGGCTGCTCAGTTCCTACGCGCTCAGCGAGGCCCGGATGGCCCATGATGCCGCCAGGGCGGCTGCGCAGCTGCAGGCGGCGCGGGCCGGAGAGGACGCCGTTCCCTTCATGGGCTTTGAGCAGGTCCTGCAGCAACTGGTCGACGAGGAGACATATCCGCGACTACACCGGATCGCGTGGGCCGCCGATCCGGTCGGCGCGAGCGAGCGGGACGAGTTTTACTTCGGTGTGGACCGGATACTCGACGGAGTGCAGGCGTTCATGGACGCGCAACCTGCTGACGTGCGGCTGGGCGGGCGCTCCTAGGCTGTACCGCAGCGCGTCGCTGGCATGGCTATCGCGGAAACGCAGAGAGACGGACGAATGAGCATCGAGAAGCCTGAGGTTGATTTCCCCGGTGGCGAGCCGCCAGCCCAGCTTGAGATCAGCGATGTCTGGGAGGGCGACGGCGCCGTGGCGAAGCCTGGCGATACGGTCCTGGTGCACTATGTCGGGGTTGCGTACTCCACTGGCGAGGAGTTTGACGCAAGCTGGAACCGGGGCGATCCGCTGGAGTTCAGGCTCGGCGCCGGCCAGGTCATCGCTGGCTGGGATCAGGGTGTGCAGGGCATGCGAGTCGGCGGCCGGCGCCAGCTGGTCATTCCGCCGCACCTGGGCTACGGCGATCGCGGGGCCGGGAATGCGATCGCTCCAGGCGAGACGCTGATCTTCGTCTGTGACCTGGTGACGGTCCGCTCGGCAGCAGCAGCGGCGTAGTCCAGACGGCGCGGTCAGGAGGCGCGGTCGGGCGGGGTGGTCAGGCGGTGCCGTGGACTGGCCGGCCTGATGGCGCGCCGGAACCGGCGAAGATCTCGGTGAGGAGTTCCCGGGCCCAGCGCATCCGGTCGCACGCGGTCTCCGGGTGGTCGCCGTATTCCTCCGCCATCCGCCCGGCGCAGCCAACCGGGGCAAGCTGGCTCATGGTGCCGGTGATCGCGTCCGTCACGGTTTCGACGGTGACGGCGTCCGATCGCTGCAGCGCAGACGCGAACAGCGCCTCGCAGTCGATGTCGGTCACGATCGGGCGGGGCATAGCAAGTCTCCCTGCAGTCAAGGATGGAACCCGGCGCCTCGGGGTTCGGCGCCTGGAAGTGTTCGTCGGCTGCGGCGCATTCGGAGCCCGCGCTACTGGGGGTCGCGCCGCCTGGCGAAGTTACTTGGGAGTAGGACGCAGCCCATCGCCGCCGCGTTGCGTGATCCACGTCACCTTCAGCTACGGCGCAGTCGCTCCTGGTGAGATCAGAAGGTCGGAAGACGCTACCAACCGGGCAATTTGTCTCAAGGGTGAAGCGGTGAGGAGCCGGCAGGTCGCTGTTAGCCTCATCGTCACGTTTGCGACATTGTCGCGCGCGCGGCTGTTCCCCCGCAGATCGGAACCGCAGGCGGATGATCTTATGGGTGTGGAGTTCGTTCGCTATGTGGCAGTAGTTGCGTCACTCTCATAAACGATCTTGGCTGCTGACGGTGCTGATCACCGCCGCGGGCGTCCAGGATCGCGACGGAGCCAAGCCGCTGCTGTGGAACCTGCGCCGTGCCTTCCCCTCGGTGCGGGCCTAGCGATCCTTGGTCGCTAGATTCTTGAGGTTTGTGTCAAGTTTCACGCGGCCTGGCCGAGTCGGGCGCGGCTGATGTAGTTGTCGATGTGCTGGTCGATGGCGCGCCGTCGGCTTGCCCCCGGCCAGCGGCTCAGCCGGCCGCCACCTCGGGCTGGGCAGGCTTTGCGATGGTCAAGGCCGGCGCTTAATGGCGGCCTGCTCTCGCTCCTGGGTGCGAGAGTCCGGGTGCAGCCCCGCGATGGCGCTCTGAATGATCATTTCCAGGAACTCGGCGTCGATCTGTTCCCGTGAGAACCAGCGGCGGTAGAACAGCGGCCCAAGCAGGGCGGCGGCGATGGCGTTGCGGTCGGCTGCTGGCGGGATCTCCTCTCTGAGGGCTGCCCGGTCCAGCGCCGCTCTCAGAGGAGCGGCGTGTCCGCGCTGGATCCTGCTGTGGATGCCGGCGAACTCGGGATCATGCTCGGCAGCGTCGATGATCGAGGGCAGGATGGACGGCCACCGCGCCGTGCCCAGCAGACCGGCGATGCCGGTCAAGATTGCCCTGAGGTCGCCTTCAAGCGAACCGGTGTCCGGCGGCGCTTCCTGGCCGTCAGTCATCTGTGAGCAGGCGTCAATCACCAGCGCTGAGCGACCGGCCCAGTGCCGGTAAATGGTGGTCTTCGCAACCCCCGAACGCCGGGATATGTCGTCGATGGTCAGCTCGCCCAAGCCGCTCTCCATCAGCAGGTCCAGCGTTGCCGTCAGCACGCGCTCGCGGGAAACGAGGACGCGGGGGTCGGGGGCTGCCTTGCCGCTCATCCCCGGTCCCTCGCGCGAGCGCGCTGCCTGACCGGCGCCGGAGCTCTTCTTCGCCATGAGGCCCCTCATCTTCCGCTACTTGCCATTATCGCTACGCTACGGTATCGTAGCAGAGTATATCACTCATGAAGGGGGAGCGACCCGATGGATTTCGCCTCTGTCCGCATGATCACCGACGATCTCGAGCCGGTGGTCCGGTTCTACGAACAGGTCACCGGGATGCCGGCGGTCCGGCCCGCGCCCGTCTTCGCTGAGCTGCACCTGCCGTCTTGCACCATCGCCTTCGGCCACACGCAGACGACGCAGCTGTTCAACAATTCGGCTCGCCCCGCGGATAACCACACCGTGATCATTGAGTTCCTCGTCGATGACGTCGATAGCGAGTACGAGCGGCTGAAGCCCCTCGTCAGCGACTGGGTGCAGGAGCCAACCACGATGCCGTGGGGAAATCGGTCCATCCTGTTCCGCGATCCCGACGGCAACCTCGTCAATCTCTTCACTCCCGTCACCGAGGAAGCCATCAAGAGGTTCCGCAGCCACTAGCGGGGAACCGCCTGCCACTAGACCCCGGCTCGCGGCCACCCGGCACGTGCCAGCCGGGCAGGGTCTTCGGCTCACGGCGAGGTGGTCAGACCAGTGACACCGAACATGATCTGGCAGCTGGCCGTCGCAGCTGGCGACAGGGCGAACATCCCTTGGCGCGGTACTAACTAATTGGTTTCCAAACAGGCTCTAAGTCCCGCGCGGGCTTAACGCCACGTCGCCGCGCGCCCAGGCACAGGGATCAGCGAGACGTCAGTCCATCGTGATGGTCTCCGCTCGTCGTAGTCATGACGGGCCGAAGCGGCGGCTGAACGGGCCTCCCGGGTCTAGGACAGAGGGAGGAAGCCATGAATCCGGCGATCAACCTGGCTATCAGCGCCGAGCGGGGCAGGGAGATGCGCGAGCAGGCAGCAGCTTGGCGGCGTGCGCGAGAGGTTCCCTCCCTGCGCGCGCCGAGTCGCATCTTGGCCAGCCCGTCTAGGGCGCTTTCCAAGCCGGTGTCGCGGCACACGCAGTTGCTAGCGCGGGGCGCGGCAGCCGCATGCGGTTGCGAGCGCGCCGTGGCGCAGCCGAGCATCGTTACTAGCGCGCGGCGCGGCGGTCCAATGGCGGCTCCAGCCGGGGAAGGTCCGCCGCGGCAGGCAGCAGCAGTTCGAACACCGAGCCCTTGCCGACCGTGCTCCGGACTTGGACCAAGCCACTGTGCGCCTCCGCGATGGCCTTCACCACTGCCAGGCCGAGGCCGAAGCCGCCGGTCTTGCGGCTGCGGCCTTGATCAACCCGGGTGAACCGGCCGAAGATTCGGCCAACCTCGCTGGCCGGGATGCCTGAGCCGGAGTCTGCGACGGCGAAGACCACATTCTCGCCGTCGAGGCGAGCGCTCAGCTCGATCTGGCCGTCTCGCTCGGTGTGATCGACCGCGTTCTCGATCAGCGCATCCAATGCCAGCGTCAGGCGGTCTTCGTCAGCCAGCACTGTCGCCTCGGTCAGGGCGCCAAGTGACCAGCGTCGGGGCGTCTGGCTCCACCGGTGCAACGTTTCCATCAGGAAGTCCGTGACGTTGACGGTCGTCAGGTGCAGGAAGTCCGGGCCGTCCGTGGCCGCCAGTAGCATCATCCGGCTAGCCAGGCGGCGCATCCGCAGAAGCTCGTCGACCGCGACTCGAGCGTCCTTCGCGATGACCTGATCGGTCGCGGCGCGAGTGATGAGCTCGGTATGGCCCAGGGCGATGGTGATAGGGGTGCCCAGCTCGTGCGCTACGTCCTGCAGGAACTGTCGCTGGTGATCGAGCAGCCTCAGGTTGTGGTCGGAGACACGCTGCATTTCGTCCATAGCAGCGAGGCGCCTGCGGGAATGCCAGGCCATGACCACGAACATGGTGGCTAGCAGCGGGACTTCCGCGAGGTAGTCCAGGTCTTGTTTCCCTCGCAGGACCTGCCAGCCGATCAGGCCACCAGTGACCATCGTTACCAATAGGACGGTGAGCAAGGTCGAGCCCAGACGCCATAGCCGGAACCCATACAGCGTGGTCAGGCTGAGCCAGATGATAAGGAACGGCACGGTCTGCCACTGCGGGATGAGCCGCATCGCGAGCAAGTTGAGCGCGATAAAGATCATCCACGCGATGTCCACCCAGTGTGCCCTGAGGAATCGCCGCGTCCGGCTTGTCCAGGTCGCGGCGCGCCGGGATGTGACCGAGGCAGTCACGGGTTCGGCAGACAACGTTTCCATGTGATCCATCCACTGGTCAGGGAGCTACCGAATCCTATGGCCACCGGGGCCGGTTCAGGTATGCCTGTCAAGCGCGGGTTCGCTGATCAGGAGGCGCAGTGGATTCGCTGGTCGTCGCCGGTCAGTCGGCGCCCGGCCAGTGCGCCCCGAGGTAAGGTTCGGGACATCCCTGCGCCCAGCGATCGAGCAATGCTGCGAGGGCTGGAGCCTGGGCGCTGCCCGCAGGCAGGTTCCTCTTCGGGACGAACACTAAGACAAAGTCCCGCTCAGCGGAGAAGTCAGCGACATTTTCGGTAACGACAGCTCTGCCTTCGGCTCGGGCAGCGGCTGCGATCTGCTCGTCAGAGGCGCCGCGCAGGCCAGCCTCGGCTGCATGCATCGCGTGGCGACCATGCTTGTCTCGCAGCAGTCCTGCTGTGGCCGACGGAAACATTTCGTCGATGAGAAAGCCGATCACGCCAGCGCTGCTCTTCTGAACCGTGAAGTTCCTGAAGCCTGGCGATGATCTCCCAGATATCGGGTCCCTCTTTCAGCGCCCCGAAACTCGTGGGGAGTCGGCGCGCTTCAGGACAGACCGGCGCGACTGTCCAGACCGGCATTGCGGCCTCGTCGTAGTGGTGAAGGCCGCTGCCGCCGGGGCAGTCCCGGGCGTCGGCGCACATGACGCGACATAAAGGAGCAGGCGATGATGCCGTATCAGAGTTATCAGCTGTGGGAGACAGAGCGTTCCAAGTCGGCCGCTGAGCAGCGCGCTGCCGACGCGCGGGCCGGTGAAATCGCAGCGGCCCTGTCGCACCCGTTCAGCTTGGCGGGCCGCAAGCTGCGGGCCGTGGCGGCCCGGCGAGGGCGGATTGAGTATTCCGCTCCGCCCGTAGCCGCGCCGAGCAGCACGTGTGATGGCATCGGGCTCACCGGCGAACGGGCCGCAGTGGCGAACGCTTGCCGGTGAAGGTGCGGTGCGGGTAGGTGCGCGTTACTCCTGCGTGTAGGTATAGGTGTACGGGTTGTCGAGGACCCTGGTCTCCGGGATGTCCGGGTGCATGCCCTCGTCCCAGGCCACCGGGCCAAGGACGCCCTGGAGGTATTCGACAGTCCGGTCGATCGCCTGCCGCGCCTTGGCCAGGTCGGACCCGGCCAGCTTGTGCTCGTACTTGACCACCCTGCCGTTCACCACGACAGTGTGCACGTCGCCCCGCTGAGCCTGGAACACCACGTGACCGTAGGGGTTGAGTAGCGGGAACATGACCGGCGAGTCGTCGTTCTTGATCAGCACGACGTCGGCCTTCTTGCCCGGCTCGAGGCCGCCGGTGACCGAGTCCAGGCCGAGCGCCCGCGCACCGCCCATGGTGGCCCAGTCCACGACCTGCTCAGCCCGCAGCTTGTGGTGGGTCACCGTGTCATCGCGGGCGTGCGCCTCCAGATGCTCGCGGGCGCGGTCTGCGCTGAGCGTGGCTCGCATCGCGGAGAACAGGTCTGCGCTCCACCACACGCTCGTATCCATCGATAGCGAGACGCCGATGCCGTGCTCGCGCAGCTTCCAGGTGGGCGGGTAGCCCTGCCCCGCGCTTTGCTCGCTTTCGGTGGACAGCGACGCGGAGCCGCCGGTCGCCGCGATCCGGTGGTAAGAATCGGCCGACAGGCTCGCCGCGTGCACGTAGATCGTGGACGGGGTCATGAATCCGTGCTCGTGCATGAGCCTGATCCCGTCGTCGGTGGTCACCTTCCAGACGCCGGCGTGCGTGGTCACCGGCACCCCGAGGTCGCGGGCTACCGCGAACGCGGCCTTCTCCGGGAAGTCCGAGCTGGCCGGCGGCACATCGAAGGCCATCTGGAAGCCGAGCATGTCGTTGCCGCCGCTGAACCGCCGGGAGACGAAGTCGCGGAACTCCGGTGCCGCCGACCACTCCCACGGCGCCGCCTGAATGTTGCCGTAAGCAAGGACGAACCGGCCAGGTATCTCCTGCAGTGCGTCCGCCGCCGCCTCGGCGTGGTCGATGGTGTGCAGGTTGTGCGACCAATCGACGCTGGTCGTCACCCCGGCGTCGATCGCCTCCATGGCGCTCAGCAGGTTGCCAGCGTAGATGTCCTCCGGCCGGAACGACTTCCCCCACTGAAGGTAGTTCCAGACAAAGTACTGGCTGAGAGTCCAGTCCGCGCCGTAGCCGCGCATGGCGGTCTGCCACATATGCCGGTGCGTGTCGATCATCCCGGGCATGACGATGCCGCCGCTGGCGTCGATCTCCGTTGTGCCTGCGGGCACGGGCAGGGCGTGACCGACGGCGCTGATGCGCTCGCCCTCGACCAGGACGTCCGCGTCGCGCAGGATGGTGTGCGCGCCGTCCATAGTGAGCACGGTGCCATTGCGGAACACCACGGGCCGGCCGGCTTCTGGTGCCGCTGTCATCACAGTCTCCGTTCTCGGCGCCCTGTCTGATCGGGCGCGCGGACATGAACAAGTTACAGTCGTGAACTGACGCCCGGCACGCAGCGGAGAGCAAGGATGGCGCGGCCAGATACCAGCCTTCGGCCAGCGCCATCAGTGCCGACTGGGCGGCCTGCCAGTCCGCGCCAGCCATCCAGCAGAAGGGATCAGCATGACGCAGAACGGCGTCTATCCGACCTCGATCGGCGCTTCGGATTCGGACACGATCACCGTCCTCGGGCACGATCTCGCGGCCGAGCTGATGGGGAAGGTGGGCTTCGGCGAGCTCGCCATGTGGCTGGTCACCCAGCGCCGCCCCACCCAAGCGCAGGTCCGGGTATTCGAGTCCGTGCTGGTCGCACTCGCCGACCATGGCTTCACGCCGACGGCGATTGCCGCCCGGCTGACCTTCCTCAGCGCGCCGGACTCCGTGCAGGGAGCTCTCGCGGCCGGCTTGCTGGGCGGCGGCTCCCGGTTCCTGGGCGTCACCGAGGATGCCGGACGATTCCTGTCCGGCGTGCTCGCCGAGGCTGGCAGCGACCTTCCGGCCGACGAGGCGGGCTGGGACGCGCTGGCGCTAGCGGCGGTCCGGCGGACTCGCGACGCCGGCTCATTCGTTCCTGGTCTCGGCCATCCGGTGCACAAGGTCACCGATCCGCGCACGCCGGCCCTGTTTGCCATCGCGGCCGAGGAGGGGCTGTTCGGACCGCACTTGAAGCTGTTCGAGGCGATCGGGCGGGTCCACCCGCAGGTGCTCGGCCGGACGCTGCCACTCAACGGAGCAGGCACCTGCGGCGCTGCCCTCGCCGACCTTGGCTTGCCGCCGGACCTGCTTCGCGGTTTCGCCTTGCTGGCCCGCACCGCGGGCCTGCTCGGCCACATCGCCGAGGAGAAGCGCCGGCCGATCGCCATGGACCTGTACATGTCGGTCGAGCACAACACCCAGTACCTGCCGCCTGA
>WNFJ01464476.1_pt2 | contig 10076 bp, 5 predicted proteins | sample 5400461 | NCBI WGS metagenome assembly WNFJ01 (sample SAMN13153349, study PRJNA577476) | soil metagenome | isolation source: 115 cm saprolite on Douglas fir-dominated hillslope | place: USA:California | collected 2013-09-17
GTGCCTCCGAGTGTGTGCGTGATCCACTGCATCCCGTAGCAAATCCCCAGCACCGGAATTCCCAGCGCCAGCACCTTTGGATCGCACTTGGGCGCTTCAGCGTCATAAACCGAGCTCGGCCCGCCCGATAGAATGATTCCCGCAGGCTCCAGCTTGCGGATTTCTTCGATAGAAGACGTGCATGGCAGAACGGCGGAGAACACCTGCTGTTCGCGAATGCGGCGGGCAATCAGCTGGGGATACTGCCCGCCGAAATCGAGAACCACCACGCCGCCGAGTTCCGCCTTCATCCTGCCTCCCTGCGCTCGCACTCGATCCGCCGCCTGTTTTGCCGCGCTCTCCATCATGCCATCCCCCTCACGCTACAACGAGATTCAATAATTTGTCTGGCACGAAAATGCGTTTCACGATGCTTTTGCCGGCGAGATGCGGCGCAATCACCGGGTCGGCTTGCGCCAGCTTCTCGACTTCATCCCCGCCGGTCCCTACAGGTACTTTCACCTTACCCCGCAGGCGTCCATTCACCTGCACGGGAATTTCGACTTCTTCATCTTTCGCCAGTTCAATCTGTTCTTCTATCAAGCCCGGCCATTTCGCATTCCATAGCCCATCATCGTGACCCAACATTTCCCATAACTCCTCTGAGAGATGAGGTGTCATCGGGGCCAAAAGCAGTGTAAGTATCTGTAACACTTCCTTGCGGATTTCCGGACGAATGTTTTGCTCCATCGGCTCGTGAGCATAAATCTCGTTCGTCAACTGCATAATCTGTGCAATTGCCGAATTGAAATGCCACCGCGTCTCGAAATCCTGCGTGACCCTCTGTATCACCTTATAGGTGAACCTTATTAGCTCCCTTTCCCCCTCCGTCATCCCTTGGGGGTTAAAATCCCAATCTCCCACCGTTCGGAGTGAGCCCGCATGCTGTTCCAACAACCGGTATACGCGGTTCAGAAACCGCCACGAGCCTTCGATGCTCTCCTCGCTCCACTCCAGGTCTTTTTCCGGTGGCGCCGCGAACAACGTATACAGCCGTCCGGTGTCCGCCCCATATTTTTGTGCCATGTCTTCCGCGCCAACCACGTTGCCCCTTGACTTGGACATGGCCACTCCGCCCTTTTGCACCATGCCTTGAGTAAACAGCCGCGCGGCGGGCTCGTTGTGTTTGATGAGCCCGAGGTCGCGCATCACCTTGCACCAGAATCTCGAATAGAGCAGGTGCAGGATGGCGTGGGTGATTCCACCGATGTACTGGTCGATCGGAAACCAGTAGGCGACCTTCGCCGAGTCGAAGGGCGCCTTGTCGTTGTGTGGATCGCAGTAGCGGTAGAAATACCACGACGAATCCACAAACGTGTCCATCGTGTCGGTTTCCCGGCGCGCCGGCCCGCCACACTTCGGGCAAGTTGTATTCACAAACTCCGGCGTTGCTGCGAGCGGTGATCCGCCCTCTCCGGTGAGCTTCACTTTTTCAGGAAGTATCACCGGCAGGCCGCTGTCGGGGACCGCTACGATCCCATCTTTCGCGCAATACACCACAGGGATTGGAGTTCCCCAATACCGTTGCCGCGAAATGCCCCAGTCCTTTAACCTGAAAATTGTCTCGGCGCGCCCGAATCCTTTTTGCTCCGCGAACGCCGCCATCTTCGCGATCGCCGCCTCGCTCTCCATCCCGCTGTACGGCCCCGAATTCACGCTGACGCCATAATCGGTGAACGCCTCTTCGCCAGCTTCTTGGCCGGTGCGAACAGCCCCCGCTAATTTTTTCTCCCCTTCAACTTTCAACCTTAAACTTTGAACTTCTTTTCCCTCCACCACCACGCGTACCGGCAATCCATATTTCCGGCAGAACTCCAAGTCCCGCTGATCGTGCGCCGGAACGGCCATGATGGCGCCCGTGCCATATTCCATCAGTACGAAATTGCCGACCCAGATCGGAATCTTCTCGCCGCTGAAGGGATTGGTGGCGTATCGCCCCGTGAAGAAGCCTTCCTTCTCCATCGTCGCCAGATCCCCGGCTTTCAGCGAAGTCTGGCGCATCTTGGCCAGCTTGGCATCCGCTTCCACGCGCGCCGGCGAAGCTTCCAGCAGCTTGGACACCAGCGGATGCCCCGGCGCAACGATCACTGCGGTCGCGCCGTAAATCGTGTCAATGCGCGTGGTAAAAACTTCGATCGGTTGCGCGCCCCCCAGGTCCACCACGGCGAACTTCACCTTGGCGCCCTGCGACTTCCCGATCCAGTTCCGCTGCATCAGGATGACGCGTTCCGGCCATCCGCCCTCGAGCTGCTTCAAGTCGTTCAGCAACTGCTCCGCATACGCGGTCGTCTTCAGAAACCACTGCTCGATCTCACGTGATTCCACCAGCGTGTCTTCGTGCCGCCAGCAGTAGCCGCCATTCACCACTTGCTCGTTTGCCAGCACGGTGCAGCACTTCGGGCACCAGTTCACGCGGCTCTTCTTGCGGTACGCCAGCCCGCGCTCCAGCATGCGCAGAAAGAACCACTGGTTCCACCGGTAATATTCCGGCGCGCAGGTCGAAATCTCCCTTCGCCAGTCGTAGCTGAAACCAAAGCGCCGCAGCACGCGCTGAAATTCCGAAATGTTTTTGTTGGTCCATTCGCGCGGATGGGTATTGTTCTTGATGGCCGCGTTTTCCGCCGGCAGGCCGAAGGCATCCCAGCCCATCGGGTGCATCACGTTGAATCCGCGCATGCGCTTCACGCGAGCAACTACATCTCCAATCGTGTAGTTGCGCATGTGGCCCATATGCAGCGTGCCGCTCGGGTACGGCAACATCTCCAGCACGTAATACTTGGGTTTCGACGGATCCACGTCCGATTCGAATACGCGCGCTTCCGCCCAGCGCTTCTGCCACTTCTCCTCGATTTTCTGCGGATCGTATCCCGACCCCGTGCCCGGTATGTTCTGCTCCGTCACGCCTGCTTATCCCCTTTTCTGCCTCGCTGAACTCTTCCTTGCTCCGCCTTTCTTCGTCCGCGCATTCTTTGCTAAGCGTTTTGGCGTCCTCTGCATCTCTGCCGTAGCGTTTCTTTTCTTCTCCGCTTTTTTGTGTATGGAAATCTTTTTTTGCAGCGCCGCTGTCAGCATTGAGAATCCCTTCTCCGCCGCCGGCGCCTGCAACCCCGCCAGCTCCCACAACATCGCCACGTTCCGCCGGTCATCGCCGGGATCATCAATCGGCGTCTCGGCGACAAATACCCGCCCCGTTAAACCTTCCGGCGCCGCCGTACCGAAGCGCGGGTGCCGCAATATCCTCGCGAACGCCGCCGCTCCAATCTTTCCTTTTCCGATATGCTCGTGGCGGTCCACGCGCCCACCCAGCGGAGTCTTCGAATCATTCAAGTGAATCACCGGCACGTTTTCGAGCCCAATCGCGCCGTCAATCTGTCCGATCGTCGAAGCCAGTCCGCCCTCGCTCTTGATATCGTATCCCGCGGCAAAAAGGTGCGCCGTATCCAGGCACGCCCCGACCGGCAAGTTCCGCAACCCAGCCAAAATCGCTCCGACTTCTTCCAGCCGCGCCCCAACCGCCGTTCCCATTCCCGCGGTGTTCTCGATCAAAATTCGCAGTCCGCCCATGGGCGCGCGCTTCGACGCCTGCTTCACCGACTCCACGATCCTGGAAATCGCCTGCCCCATCGTCGACTCGCCTCGCGCCCCCGGGTGCACCACCAGGAAATCGGCTCCCAGCGCCATCGCCCGCACAATCTCATCGTGGAACGCCTGGATCGACCGCGTCTGCAGCATCCGCTGCTCCGACGCCAGATTGATCAGGTAATTCGCATGAATCACCAGCGGCCCGAGCCGCAATTCCTCCCGGCGCACCCGAAACGCCTGCGCGTCCACGTCCGGAATGCGGGCCGAGCCGCCCTGCCACATCCTTGGGCTGGCCGAGAAGATCTGCAGCGCGTTGCAGCCTAGTTTCCGGGCCGATTCCAGCGCATTCAGATAACTCCCCGCAATGGAGGTATGAATCCCGATTCGAAAGCTCCCATCCATCCACGATGGTGGCAGCGGTTCAGGCTCAGGTTCCGGGCGGTATTCGTCTTCTGGGTCAAATTGCGTCGGTTGGATAACGGGTTGTTCAGGGATGCCGGTGGACAATTTCTGCTCAGTCATAAACTCTATATTCTAGCACACGCTCCAAATCGTCCCTGTTGCCCAGGTTTTCCCTTGACAAATAAACTCTACTTATGTAGAGTTAGTGAGTGGGTATTCGCCTCCGCTCCTCGCGTCAGACTCTCGCCATCCTCGAGGCGCTCCTCGCCCTCCAGGCCACTGGCACCACGGCTATGCCATCTGTCGCCAAACCAGCGTTCCTTCCGGAACGCTGTACCCCATCCTGATGCGGCTCGATAAACTCGGCTGGCTCGAGACGAAGTGGGAAGAGTCTGTTCCGCAAGGCCGTCCTCCGCGGCATCTCTATCGGCTTACCGGAAACGGCCGCGAATGGGCCCACGAAGAACTCCGCTCCGCGCAGCAGCGGGAATTTTGGAAGCCTGCAGCGAGTCAGGCCTGAACATGCCTGCGCCACGACAATTACTTTCCTTCCGGCTCGCGCATTCTTCGCTGCAGCTTGCGCTTCGTCATTGGCCCGACGAATCGCGGCAGTGGGGCCACGCCCTTGCCGCCGAGTTCGATGAAATTGAAAAGCCATTCGAAGCCCTGCAGTGGGCATTAGGAGGACTTATGCTTTTCTCCCGCGCCTCGGCTTCTCACTTCCTCGCTTGATTGAAGCTCCCTGTGGGCTCGCGCCTTTCCCCAACTTCCCTTCTTCCGGGAAGCGGCTCGCCCATTCTTCCTAAACGATCGCGTCTCTTCACCGCAGCCATCCTCCTTTCAACTGCCGTGGTTCTCTTCCTCCCGCAAAGCCGTGAAGCCATCTCCACCGTACGCGCGAGCTGGAACGGATATCGTGGATATGACAGCGACCTCCGCGGATTGCGGAATCTCGCCGCTCGCGCCGAGAGGGAAAACGACGCCCGCACTCTCGCGTTCGTTTCTTTAGTCCTTCCTCATTCAGAACGCGCGACGACTTTCGCGAACCACGCCGTTGCCCTCGACCCAGCTCTCGTCTGGATTTACGCCAGCAGCCGAGTTGACGGTCGCCCCGAATTCGAACCCAAAGAAGGGCTTGCCCGTCTACTCGAATCCGACCGCGACAACGCCGTTCCCGAACTCCTCGCAGCTCGCATCATCTCCGAGCCTCGTTACTACGCGCTCATCTCCCACCACACGCCGTCAGATCAGGAGATCGAGGCAGCTGTTACTACCGACCCGGCATGGATCGCCCACATGGACCGCGCTTTTCGCGCTCCACGCTACGACGGCTATTTCGACCGTCATTGGCAACTCACCCGCGAAGTCTGGAATCACCATCCAGAACTCTCGGCATCCGTAATTTTCAATCTGTGGGTTCACTCGCTTCCCGAGGTGCTCTCCATCAGAAACTATGGCAATTATCTGGTGCACAGTGCACAGAGAGCCTCCGATGGCGGGCATGCCGCGGAGGCGGAAACCCTGCTGAAGCGTGTGGATGACTTCGTCGCCGGATGTCTGAGCAAGGTCAAGCCGATTTCGAACACGTGGTGGGTCTCAGCCTCTCCCATCAAGCCACGACCCAACTACGGAATCTTTACCAAACCCAGGGTAACGAGCATAAGGCCCAGCAAGCCGAGCAGCGCCTGAAGGTAATTGATGCCCGCATAGATGGCCTTGTCCATTCCTTCCAAAGGCTTGGCCCAGCGCAGGCCCGCGCCTTCGATCGGCGAGCCCTTTTCGTCCAACTCTCCGCCGCCTTGGCGGTGCTGTTTGCCATCGCGGCCGGTTCAGCTTGTTCGCCTTGGAATTGCGCTTCCTAAAACCGGGCCGGCGTATCACGCAGCTGCGTCACGCCGTTTGCCTCGCCGCGGACTGGGCTCCCCTAGCCTTGCTCCTCGGCTGTGTCGGATTGCTGTGGCTTTTTCAGCCCTACGCTCAGATACTCCGTTCGGCTCGCAGCCTCACCTCCGCTTCGGCCGCTTGGCATTCCTTGCATTTCGAAGGGCTCTTCACTCTCTCGTCGACTCTTGGCGCTCTGGAGCAGCCTTTTACGCCGGTCCGCTCCTGGCAATCTTTCATCTGTGCCCTTGTCGCCGTGGCCCTCTTCGTCGTGGTGCGCGGATTCCTTCGGTACAAGCTCGCGTAAACTTCACCATACTATTTGCCGCATCCCTCCAGCTTGCCGTAAACTCGATGTTCACTCATCGCGCCGGGGGAGCCGTCCATGCTGGTTGTAATGCAGTCGCACGCCACCGAGGAGCAGATCCGCGAAGTCTGCAAGCGCATTGAAAGCCTCGGTCTGAAGGCCCATCCCATGCCGGGGTCCCTGCGTACCGCCGTAGGCATTACCGGCAACAAGGGCGCCATCGACCTCGGCATCCTCGAATCCCTCCCCGGCGTCGTCGAATGCATCCCGGTCAGCAAGCCGTACAAACTCGTCAGCCGCGACACCAAGCAGGAAGACACTATCCTGCGAATCCCTACGCCCTCCGGCGACGTCATCGTCGGTGGCGATAAGATCGCGCTCGTCGCGGGCCCCTGCGCGGTCGAAACCGAGGAGCAATGCCTCGCCATCGCCGGACGCCTCAAGAAATCGGGCGTGCGGCTCTTCCGCGGCGGCGCTTACAAGCCCCGCACTTCTCCGTACAGCTTCCAGGGCCTCGGCGAAGAAGGCCTCAAGATCCTTTCGAGAGTTCGCGCAACCCACGGCTTCGGCATCGTCACCGAAGCCATAGACAACGAAAGCCTCGACCTCGTCGAGGAGTACGCCGACGTCATCCAGATCGGTGCGCGCAACATGCAGAATTTCTCCCTGCTCAAACGCGCCGGACGCGCCAAGAAACCCATTCTCCTCAAGCGCGCTATGTCCGCTACGCTCGACGAGTTCCTGATGGCCGCCGAATACATCCTCTACGAGGGCAATTACAACGTGATGCTCTGCGAGCGTGGCGTTCGAACGTTCTCCGATTTTTCACGCAACACCCTCGACCTCGCCGTCGTCCCTGCGGTAAAAAAACGCAGCCATCTCCCTATTTTTGTCGATCCCAGCCACGGCACCGGCAAGCGCCACAAGGTTTTGCCGCTCTCCCGCGCCGCCGTCGCCGTCGGCGCCGACGGTCTCCTCATCGAGGTTCATCACGAGCCGGACAAAGCGCTCTCCGACGGCATGCAGTCCCTGCTCCCCGAGGAATTCATCGCCCTCGCCGACGAAATGCGCCAAATCGCAGCCGTCCTCCACCGCACCATCAATTGATGTCCCCGAATCAGAACTACGTCAGCTAGGATGCCCCTTGTAGAGGTGCGCGTGAGAAGCGACGGCGCCCGTTTGTGGTAAGGGGCCTTTTGTATCCGCCAAGCAGGGGAATGGAAGGATCACTCCACGACTCTTAATTTGTACTTATCCTCCGCTTGCGGCCTTCCTCGCCAGTCCCCGCTTGCCATGCAACTCAAAAAATCTGCTGGTAAAGCGATTATCCGGATCCACGGCATGCTTCTCTTGGAAAAAGGCGTCAATCCCGCTGTACGCTCTGCTCAAGCAATCCATTTTCAGATCCCGCGCGTAGGTCAGATAAAATGTTCCATGGCAGTTCACAGCGAGCTGCGTCAACTGGTTGATCAGTTTATATGCCTTCGCCCGGCCACCGGTTGAGCAGATTTCGTTGAAGTAAAGGATCACCGCGAATGCATCTGCTTTTGGCGCATACGAAAGTGCCGTTTCGTTGTTGGCTTTCACATACCGCAATGTCACGCCAAGGAGATTGGTCTCCCCTTCTTGCAGAATTCCCCGCATGCCTTCCATAAAAGTCATGAACCGCGGAATCGGAACAAAGAACTCCTGTATCGCGTCGGTGTCTCTCTTAGAGTTATGTTCCAGCATCTTAATCGCTGATACGGGCGGCCGCATGGCGTTGTTCCTCGACACCAGCGTCCTTTTCGCTCCGTTGCCGGCGATATATTTCTCCGCCTCCCACCGCAGCGTCTTCCCCCAGTTGTATCGTCTCGACAATCCAAACAAAAACCGGTCGCGCGCCACGTTTCGCTCGTGGTCCAGCCGGAACATCCCCTGGCGGACTCTGTCCGTCCTTTTCCACACCGTTACGATCGTGTCGTCCAGAAAACAACGCGGCGAGATTGAGGGACGCGCCAAAAATAGTTCCGCAGCGGGATTCGCCCGGACCTCTTTTTCGAAATGCCCCAAGAGCTCTCTTAAGGGAATCACCGTGGAGCTCTGCTCGTAGACGCAATCGTCCACCAGCGCAAGATCCACATCGAGGATGATCCCGAACAATCCATATCCACCGATGGCATTCCTGAACATCTCGGGATGCTCATTCCTGCTAACGGACATCACCGATCCGTCCGCCAACATGATCCGGAAACCCAGCACGCTTTCCACAATCGTCGGGAACCGCATGTCGCGCCCGTGAGCATTCGCCGCCAGCGAACCTCCCACCGTAAAAATGTTGTCCGATTGCATGGCCTTCAGCGCCAGGCCCGAGGGATTGATCGCCTCTTGAATCTTGTCCCAGATAATCCCGCTTTCTACTTTTATGCACTTCTGTTCCTTGTCCACGTGGCACACGCGGTTGAACTGCCGCATGTCCAGAACCATTGCGTCATTCACAAAAGCGTGCCCGCCCAGGTTATGCCCGGTTCCCATCATGCAGACCGGCACATTCTCTCGATGCGCGCGCTGCAAAGCGTTTCGAATGTCCGCAACGCTTCTCGGCGTTTCAATGGTCCGCGCTACCGCGGCATAAACGCGTCGCGCGTCGGTAACGTGCAGATGGCGGGACCCCTCGAAAATGTCTGCAATCGTCTTGCTTAGCCGCTGGCGTTCCCGCCCCGGAACTTTTGGATACACCGGCAGGTATAGTAATTTTCGATAAGCCTCTCGCGTTTGTGACGGCGGATCGATCACAGAGAGCGCTGACCCAGACGCGGTTCCATCGAATCCGCGCCCGTGAAGTTCCGCCATGAATCGCTCCCGTGCCTCCACCAGAATCGGGAAGACCCAAAAGCTGTGAAACGCCGCTCGATTTCCGGGATACGAAATCTCACGCGGCAGCGACTTCGCAAATTCCTCTCCCACGCGGATTCTTTTATTCAGCTGGGAAGCGTTGAACCTCCGCAGCCGGTGTGCCAGTAGCGCCAAGAGGGGATACGAGCATTGCCACTGGATTTCCTTCAGCCAATCTTCCTCATCCAATCCCCGCACCTTAGCGATCACTTCCTCAAAATCCGCCCCCAAAAGAGCGCACCCGCGGTAGAACAGGCCAAACAGCAGCGGCAGCGTAAATAGCTTGAGGATCACATGCGTCAAAATTATTTTCGCAAACTCTTTCCGCTTCTGAGCCGGATGCGTCCTCTGGATGACGCGCATCTTCCGTAGAAGCTCCGCATCTTTTACGCGCAGGAGAGCTCCTCCCAGCGCCGTCATCGTCTTGATCGAACCGAAGCTGAACATCGCCGCATCCGTCTCCGGATGTCCCGTGTAATCCTGCCCGGTAAACGCCTGCGCGCAGTCCTCAATCACCAGGATTCCGTGCTTTTTCGCGAGCTCGATCACCGGTCCCATCGGCATGCGCGTGCCGAAGAGATGCGCAATCACAATCGCCCGCGTCCTTTCCGTAATCGCGGCTTCGATTGTCGCTATCTCGGGAGCCATAGTCCCGCTTTCGATATCCAGCGGAATCGGAACGAGTCCGTGATGCTTCGCGATATTCACCATCTCTTTGATCGTCAGCGCCGACATCAGAATCTCACTGCCTGCCGGTAACGCAAGTGCCCCAAGACACAGGTCGAATCCCGTCCGGACCGTAATCGCCGAAAGCACCGGGAAAGGAGACGCAAACATTCCTTCGAGTTGCGCTTCCTTAGCACGAATACTTCTGGGAAAGGCGCAATAGAGCGCCGCGTGCGCAAGATCCGCCCATCGGATATCCAGCTGCTTTCGTGGAAACATTCGGAATCGAAGTGACTCTGTCATCGGAGAGGCCGGCGCGCAGGGT
>WNFJ01110717.1_pt1 | contig 10075 bp, 6 predicted proteins | sample 5400461 | NCBI WGS metagenome assembly WNFJ01 (sample SAMN13153349, study PRJNA577476) | soil metagenome | isolation source: 115 cm saprolite on Douglas fir-dominated hillslope | place: USA:California | collected 2013-09-17
GTTCGCGTAAATCGCGCCGTGCTTCCGCACATGCGGCGCCAACGCAGCGGCGTGCTCATGCACATCAGCAGCGGCGCCGGCCGCGTGGTTCTTCCTTCTGGGGGTTTCTATTGCGCCAGCAAATTTGCACTTGAGGCGTTGGCCGAGGCCTACAGCTACGAACTTGCCGCGCAAGGAATTGAATCGGTAATTGTCCAACCCGGGGCGTATGAGACTCCTGTTTTCGGCAATACAGTGAAAGCTGCCGATGAGGCTCGCACCAATACCTATGGTGCCGTCAAGGAGATCCCCGCGAAGCTCAACGCGGCACTTTTCTCCACGGCCGGCAATGCTCAGGACGTCGCGGACGCCGTTCTGCGGATCATCGAGACTCCCGCGGGAGAGAAGCAGCTTAGGTATCTCGTCAGCCCCCGGGACTTGGGCATCGACGAGATCAACGCCCTCTCAAAGCAAGTGCAAGGCAAGCTGCTAGAAGCCTTCGGCCTCGCTGCCGACACAAAATTCCGCAAAGGAAAAGCAGTTGCCTCCGTTTAAAGACAAGCACCAAACACATCGAGGAGGCCCTCTGGATGGATGTCTCATCCGTTGGATTCCCGCCTCTGCCATCAAGAATTGAGCAAGATTTGGCCTAGGGTCCGATTTTTCCCAAGCGCCCGTTAAATCAAGTCGGCGGCCATGTCCAGCCCGTGAGTCTGTGCTGTCAGCTTCCGGAGGTATCGCGCGTTGTCGCGATACCTCCGATTGGTTTTTACGCGACGAATTAATCGAACAGACCCCAAGCTCAATACGCTGCGGCCTCATCTTTGCCTCTTTATGCCGATCCGTTGAGGCACTTCTCGCGAAGGGAAAATCACACCCCGCTAGATTCCGCATAAGTGTTCTTCGTCCTGGGAATACTTCTCCAAGCTGGGTGTTATACCGAGCGAACCATAACAATCCGCCAAGGCGGGCAAGCCATGGCAGGCCTTACACGAGCGAGGAGCACTGAGATGAGTTCGAATAATGGAAAACAATCAGCAGTAGATTTCGTAGAGCGCGTTCGCGTGAATCAGCGGAAGCTCAGCTCCGGTCTAAAGGCGCATTACGACTTCATCGTCTGTGGGTCAGGCTCCTCTGGCTCGGTGGTGGCGCGCCGCTTGGCCGAGAATCCCGATGTCAGCGTGCTCTTGCTCGAAGCCGGCGGCAGCGACGATGTGCCAAGCGTGACGGAAGCGGCTCGTTGGTTTGAAAACCTCGGGACCGAGCGCGATTGGAACTTTGTCGCCCAGCCTAATCCCCACCTCAAGGGGCGTTCCATACCGTTAAATATGGGCAAGGTCCTCGGCGGTGGATCGAGCATCAATGTGATGGCTTGGGCACGCGGACATGAGAACGATTGGGATTTCTTCGCGTCCGAGTCCGGTGACCCAGCATGGAACTATGAGTCGGTGCTCGAGATCTACCGCCGGATGGAAGACTGGCAGGGCGCACCAGATCCCACGCGCCGCGGAACCGGCGGGTTGGTTTTCGTGCAGTCTCCGCCTGACCCGAATCCAATCGCCCCGGCCATGCTGGAAGCAGCGCGCTCCATTGGGATGCCTACCTTCGATAGTAATAATGGCGCTTTGATGGAAGGCAATGGCGGAGCCTCTTTAATCGATTTGCGCCTACGCGATGGAAAGCGCCTGTCCGTCTTTCGGACTTACGCCTTCCCCTACATGGACCAGCCAAACCTGACCGTGCTCGCCCACGCACTGGTTACCAGGCTTACCTTAGAGGGAAAGCGAGCTACCGGCGTGGAGATCGCTTTTCAAGGAAAAATCCAACGCATTACGGCTGGACTCGAGGTTGTTCTGTCGTTGGGCGCAATGCACACGCCAAAGGTGTTGATGCTCTCTGGCATTGGCGATGAAGCTGAGCTACAACGCCTGGGCATACCAGTCGTCCAGCATCTTCCAGGGGTGGGGCAGAACTTTCAGGATCATTTTGGTATTGGCTGTATCTGGGAATACCAGGAACCGCTCCCCATACACAACAATGGGGGCGAGGCAACGTTCTTCTGGAAGAGCAATCCTGCTCTTGAGACTCCGGATTTGCAGACCTGCCTGGGAGAACTACCGTACTGCACTGCCGAGACAGCCGCCAAGTTCAATCCACCGCCGTCTTCTTGGACATTGTTTGGATGTGTCGTACGGCCGAAAAGCCGAGGTCAGATCCGCTTGAAGGGGCCCAACCCTCACGACCCTGTCCAGATCGAGGCCAATACGCTGGCTGACCCAGATGACGTGAAGGCCGCTATTGCATGCGTGGAGCTCTGCCGTGAAATTGGCAATTCGGCTGCGCTTCAACCTTTCAGAAAGCGGGAAGTCATGCCTGGCAACCTGAGAGGAGCCGCGCTAGAGGATTTCATTCGCGATGCGGCCACTACTTACCACCATCAGACTTGCACTTCCAAGATGGGCCGCGATTCGATGTCGGTCGTAGACGCCCAACTTAAGGTCTATGGAATCGAAAACCTTCGCATCGCGGATGGCTCGATCATGCCGCGCGTGACGACCGGCAACACCATGGCTCCCTGCGTCATCATCGGCGAGCGTGCCGCGGAAGCCTTGCGGAACGAGCACAGGTTGGAAACATCGTCGATGTCGCGTTCTGCGCGCGCTTGAACGGCAGCCTGCGATCCGAGTAGTCGCAGCTCGGCAGGTTGGTCGGACATCCGCTGCGAATTTGGCGCGCATCCCCGAGATCCATGAAGCGGAAAGAAAATGAAAGAGAGGACCGAGATGAGTGGAATTCCGATTGGAGTGGCAGCTCTGGAAGAAGTGGTATTGACTGTGCTGACCCACTTAAACAACGGAGCGATCGACGACGCGATCGCTCGTTTTGCCGGGGAGTTCACGTTCAAAGACCACGGTATTGGCTTGGAGTTTAAGGACAAAGAGCGCTTGACTGAATTCTTCCAGAAGGCACAGGAACTTTACCCAGACTCTTTGCGCCGGACTAACACAATTTTCGTGAGCGGAGATCACGTAATCACCGAATGGACTCTGCAAGCAACGTTAACAGAGCCTTTCTACGGACTCTTACGAAGGGTTCCAGTCTCGGTGCACGGAACCTCCATCGTGCGGATCGACGATGGAAAGATTACCGACTGGGCCGACTACTACGACGGACTGACCTCCCGGCGCACAGCCCAGGCTTCGCATTTCACGGAATGGGTCGAACTCTGACGGCGGTCCCTGCCGACTTTCGATGAACTGTGGAGATTGAATTTAGACCCAGACGGCACCTGCGTGGATTCCGTTGATAAAAACGAAGCGGTCGGCCTAATCGCGCCCCCGGCCGAGAACCCCAACGAACTGCTGCTAACCGCCGAGGACTGTGTGTTTCTGTCGGATGTGGGAATCAGGCCGTGAAAAAAACTCCTGCGCTGCTCGTAATGAAGGTGACGAGAGATTCCCACTCGAGAAGATTCCGCAAGATTCGGCCCAGAGGCACACCTTCAGACACAACTCAATCTCCGTGACGTAGTTTCCTGATTGCGTTGTAAGGAGGGCCTTTGCCAAGGAGGTTTACAAATGAAAATGTTATTGCCCTTTACCGCGGAAACAGCATTGGCTCTGATCCTGGGAAGCGCTTGCTTTGGGCAGCACTACACGCGAATCAATCTTGTTTCAAATGCAGCCGGAATCGCTCGCGTCACCGATCCTCAGTTGATCAATCCTTGGGGCATGTCTCGCAGTCCCAGCAGTGCGTGGTGGATATCTGACCAAAGGACGGGTTTTAGCATGGTGTACAACGGAGCAGGCGCCAAGGAATCGCTGAGCATCGCCATCCCGCCGTCCGACCCGAATGACAAGAACATACCAACGGGTACACCAACCGGCGCCATCTTCAACAGCAGTCAGGCAGACTTTTTGCTGGCTCCCGGCGAACCAGCGATATTCCTGTTCTGCACGGCTGACGGGACGATTGCCGGGTGGAACCCAAACGTGGCCATAGCTCAAGGGACCGCACTCCCTTCAAAGCATGCGGTGACCGTGGTCAAAACCGGCGACGGATCAAGTTACACCGGCCTGACCAGCGCGTTCATTGATGGCAAGCCCTACCTCTACGCGGCGAACTTCACCATGGGCCGTGTGGATGTTTATGACAGTTCATTTCATCCCGTAAGACTGTCCGACGAAAATTCGAGCGCGGTTTGGTCTGATGACCACCCCTACTTTTCCGAAAGTTCTTTTGTTGAAAGTTCTTTTGTCGATGATCGCTTGCCACGCCCATACGCGCCTTTCAACGTCCAAGCTATTGGGAACGATATCGTCGTCACCTACGCGATTCAGCAGCAAGGCTCGCCCTTAGAGATCGATGGCCCGGGCTTGGGATTCGTGGACATTTATAACTCCAGGGGCCGCCTCCTGTTGCGTCTCGAGCACGGAGATTGGCTGAACGCTCCCTGGGGTGTAGCCCTGGCACCAGCGGATTTCGGCCGATTCAGCAACAATCTGCTCATTGGGCAGTTCGCCGGCGGCGGAGATACTCAGTCGAGCGGATACATCGCCGCTTACGATTTGACTACCGGAAAATTTAACGGACTGCTGCAGGATGTAAGCGGGAAGCCGCTGGTCGTCAAAGGTATATGGGCGCTCAGCCCCGGGAATTTCAGCCCTAGCAATAGTGATTCTCCAGCCGCGCCTGGTGCACAAGTGTATTTCACCGCCGGACCAAACCACGGCTCCGGAGGGTTGTTTGGCTATTTGGCGGCCGTTTCGACGGAGGGCCGCGTTGAAGAGGCATCGCTATGGTCGCCGAGAACTGCGACCGACATACACGCACATATCAGCTCCGCTCCCACCGGTGCGGACATCCAGGTGGATGGAGCTGAAGTCGGCGCTACCCCTTCCGATATCGACCTGACGTGCTGCTGGCATGATGTGACCATCCTCAAGCCAGGGCGAAAGCCCTGGACGAAAAGGGTACGCAGTACCGGCGGGCACGTGAACATCAATGCGCAATTACAGAAATGAGGGAAGGACTCTTGTGCAGTGGCCAACTCCCTGCGGAGAAAGGCTGCGGGAGCCGTCGATCGAAGGTGCGATCCGATGATCTCTGCCTATTCCTAGGTAACTTCCCTTTTGGCCGTCATCCCGGAATGATTCGCCTAGACGAGTGCGCAATCATCTTATCTGATTCTTTTTGAACACTGGTTCAATCACATGCAAGCCTTTCACGCCAGCTACGCCGAAGGAGAAAATCAGCTCCAAACTGAATGGCAGGACCAACAGATTCGGAGGTTACAAGCCCCGTAACCTTCTTCCGTCGTGTCTCACTTTGAAACAGCTACAGGAACCCATCCCCTCCTCTAAGTAGACGGCCATATTGCGCCTCCTGTACGCCGCCCTACAATTATCACGACTTAGAAAATGTCTCCCGGCCAGGGAAGACATTGGAGAATCTCTACCTTGAATCCAGACCCCGGCGTGCGAGCAGTCCGGCTCGCCGCTGCTGCTCTAGCTGTGTTTTGCTTATTCGCCGCTTTCCTTGCCGGCGGCTGTGCTTCGGTGCCCTCAAACGCTAGCGCGCACTCCCCGTCCGCGCCAGGCAGCGACCCTCCACCCACCGTTACACCCCCGCCCCAACCCTCCATTTCCGTATCCGTCGCACCGGCGTCCATAACCGTCCAGCCAGGCCAGACCCAAAGCTTTACCGCCACCGTCGCCAATGACACACAGAATAAGGGCGTGTCTTGGTCTCTTTCGAATTGCGGTCCGGGCGCGTGCGGCTTGCTTTCCGCCACCTCCAGCGCTTCTGGCGCTGCCGTCACGTACACCGCGCCATTGCAAATGCCCGCGTCTCCTTCCGTCATTCTCACCGCAACCCCCATCGCTGATCCTGCCAAGCCCGCCTCGGCGGCCATCACCATCGCCGCGCCCGCTGCGGTCATCAGCGTAAGCGTTTCGCCACAGGCCCAGACACTCACGGTTAACCAAGCCCAGAATTTCACCGCCACAGTTCAGAATGATGCGCAGAACAAAGGCGTGAACTGGAGCCTTTCCGGAACGAACTGCACAATGAATGCATGCGGCACGCTTTCCAGCGCTACCGCCGCCTCCGGCGCGTTCGTGACCTACACCGCGCCTGCGCAGGTTCCGAATCCTCCCACGATCACGCTGGTCGCCACATCTGTCGCCAATTCTAATGTCTCCGCAAGCGCCGCCATCACCATCGCCGTTCCAGCCGGCAAGGTGGCTGTTGTCGTCTCTCCGCCAAGCCAAACCGTACAGGTCAATCATTCACAGGCTTTCACAGCCACAGTTCAAAACGATCCCCAGAATAAGGGCGTGACCTGGGCACTTAACGGAACCGGCTGTGCAGGCAGTGCCTGCGGCACCCTCTCGAACGCCTCCAGCGCGTCCGGCGCACCCATCACTTACACCGCACCGGCGAATGCTCCCAATCCTGCAACCGTCACGCTAACAGCTACTTCCGTCACCGATTCGAGTGTCTCCGCAAGCGCCGCCATCGCCATAGCCGTTCCAGCACCTCCGGTGAAAGTCGTTGTCTCTCCGCCGAGCCAAACCGTGCAGATCAGTCAGTCACAAGCTTTCACAGCCACAGTTCAAAACGATCCCCAGAATAAGGGCGTGACCTGGACACTTTCTGGTCCCGGCTGTGCAGGCCCTGCCTGCGGCACGCTCTCGAATGCCTCCAGCGCGTCCGGCGCACCCATCACTTACACCGCGCCGGCGAATGCTCCCAATCCTGCAACCGTCACGCTAACAGCTGCTTCCGTCGCCGATTCGAATGTCTCCGCAAGCGCCGCCATCGCCATAGCCGTTCCCGCACCTCCGGTGAAAGTCGTTGTCTCTCCGCCGAGCCAAACCGTGCAGGTCAGTCAGTCACAAGCTTTCACAGCCACAGTACAAAACGATCCCCAGAATAAAGGCGTGACCTGGACACTTTCCGGTGCGGGCTGCGCAGGCCTTGTCTGCGGTACCCTCTCCAGTTCCTCGAGCGCCTCCGGCGCACCCATCACTTACACCGCGCCCGCGAATGCTCCTAGTCCTGCAACCGTCACGTTAACGGCTACCTCCGTGGCCGACGGCAAATCCTCGGCTAACGTTGCGATCACCGTTTTCGCCATCCCGACCAACCTCAGCGTTGTCATCTCTCCCAAGCGCGGCGGCATCACGCTTTCTCAAACGTTGAACTTCTCCGCCACCGTTCCGAACGATTCCACCAATCAAGGTGTCACTTGGACTGCCTCGAGCGGCACATTCACCAATGTCACGCCCACTGCCGCCACATACCATCCGCCAACCAATCCCGGCGTGTACACAGTCACCGCTACCAGCGCTCTCGACGTCACCAAGACCGCTGCTGCCACCATCGGCGTCACGGACCTCCCCGGCGTGACCACTTATCACAACGATGCCACTCGCGCCGGCGTCAACTCGCAAGAATTTGCGCTGACCCCTTCGAACGTCAGTACGTCCACGTTCGCAAAACTTTTTTCCTGCGCGGTGGACGCCCCTGTTTATCCGCAGACTCTCTGGGTCGCCAATCTTTCCATCGCCGGTGGTACGCACAACGTGATTTTCACCGCCACTTCCCACAGCACCGTTTACGCCTTCGACGCCGACGCGAATCCCTGCGTGACGTATTGGTCCAAACAGCTGATTCCTTCCGGAGAAACCTGGCCCACCGCCACAGACATGGGAAGCCAGGACGTTCAGCCCGATGTCGGTATCGTCGGAACTCCGGTGATCGATCCGCTTACAAAAATTTTGTACGTTGTCACGAAGACAAAAAATGTAGGCACGGACGCTAGATGGGGGAACTGTCACCAGCGCCTCCACGCACTGAATCTTGCCGATAGCAGCGAAACCGCGAACGGTCCGTTCGAATTGACCTCGGCAATCACGGTCCCCGGCAGTGGCGATGGCAGCAATGGCACGCTCCTTCCGTTTGATCCTTTCCATGAAAATCAGCGCACCGGCCTAGCTCTCGCGAACGGCACCGTGTACGTGGCCTGGGGATCGCACACCGACCAAACACCCTGGCACGGCTGGGTCATTGGCTTCAATAAATCCGACTTGCGCGCCACGCCAATGCTCTTCAACGCCAGTCCCAACGGCGAAGGCGGCGGAATCTGGATGTCCGGCGGCGCCCCGGCGGTGGATAGCAGCAACAACCTTTACGCGATGACCGGAAATGGCGACTACAACGGCGCCACGGAGTTTGGCGACTCATTCCTGAAACTGAATGCCAGCCTTGCGCTGCAAGATTGGTTCACTCCCTCGGACCAAGCCTCCCTCAGTACTTCGAACTATGATCTGGGCTCCGGCGCCGCCGCCGTGCTCGCCGACTTGCCCTCCGCTCCGGTGAAGCATCTGCTGATTGGCGGCGGAAAAGCGGGTACCGCAATTTATGTGCTGAACCGCGATGCGATGGGACACCTGGAAGGCACCGGTTCCCCTGTGGTCCAAAAAATACTGTTAAACCGCAGCATTTACGCGACGCCGGCGTTTTGGAATAACACGATGTACATCGCCGGAGTCAACAGCGGGTTGCTGGCGTACGCGCTCGATCCTGCCACTGGCCTCTTCAACACCACACCCGTTTCGGCCTCCAGCTTAATCTTTCAAGAAAGAGGAGCGACCGCGTCGGTTTCCTCGAAGGGAAATTCGCAGGGCATCGCGTGGGTAGCCGACACGAGGCAGTGGGGCCCACTGAGCGATTACGGGACTGGCCCGGCCGTCTTGCATGCATATGATGCGACGAATGTCAGCCGGGAGCTTTGGAACAGCGCGCAAGCCGCGGCCAATCGCGATCTAGCCGGAAACGCCGTGAAGTTCACGGTGCCGACGATCGCGAACGGCAAAGTTTACATTGGCAGCTTTTCGGAGATCGATGTGTACGGTCTGCTGCCGGATTGAAATTTTCCGTAGCTTGCATCTTGCGCTGGCCTTTCTCTTTTCGGGCTCTTTTCGGGCCTTCACATGCCTTCGTAGTTCGGGCCGCCGCCGCCTTCCGGGACTACCCAATCAATGATTTGGTAGGGATCGGCGATGTCGCAGGTTTTGCAGTGTACACAGTTGGCGGCGTTGATCTTCAGTTTGAATCCATCTTTTTCTCGCACTGGTTCGTAAACGGCGGCGGGGCAAAAATATTGGCAAGGATTGCCGTACTCGACGGTGCAGCGGTTGGCGCAAATGTCCAGGTCGTGGACGATCAGGTGGCATGGCTGATCTTCTTCGTGGCGCGTGCCGGAATGATAGACATCCGTCAAGCGATCGAACGTGAGCTTGCCATCGCCTTTGAAGTGCTCGCGCGGTGGATGCCCATCCTTGTGATAGTGCTCGTGGCCGGGGCGCACGCGCATGGGATCGATTACACCGCGGCCGCCGGTAACGAATTGCAGTCCGGCATGGAAGAGGCCGCCCAGCAGACCGTACTGAAAGGATTGGTGGAAATTGCGCACCAACCACAATTCTTTTTTGATGTAGCTATCTTCGACTTTCTTCTGAAACGCGCTCAGTTTGGCCGCGGAAGTGTCGCCGGCTTTCAACGCTTCAAAAATGGTTTCGGCGGCGAGCATTCCGCTTTTTATGGCCATGTGGATGCCCTTGAGCCGCTGCGAATCGAGAAAGCTGGCGGAATCTCCGATGATTAACCCGCCGTCCACATAGGGCCGCGGCATGGAATACCATCCGCCCGCGGGAATGGTTTTTGCGCCGTAGCGCACCAGCTTGCCGCCCTCGAGAAGTTTCTTCGGGAATGGATGCGTCTTCCAGATTTGAAACGCTTCGTGCGGATCGAACTGCGGATCGGAATATTCAAGGCCGATCACCAAGCCGATCGAAACGCGATTGTTCGCGAGGCCGTAGATCCATCCGCCGCCGTACATGTCGGTGGGCACGGGCCAGCCGAGCGTATGCGCGACGTAGCCGGGCTGGATGCGTCCGGGCTGCACATCCCACAATTCCTTGACGCCGATGCTGTAAATCTGCGGATTGATGTTGTCCAGTTTCTTTTTCTGAACAAGTTGCTTGGTGAGCGAGCCGCGCGGGCCTTCCGCGAGCACGGTGACCTTCGC
>WNFJ01060149.1_pt1 | contig 10074 bp, 10 predicted proteins | sample 5400461 | NCBI WGS metagenome assembly WNFJ01 (sample SAMN13153349, study PRJNA577476) | soil metagenome | isolation source: 115 cm saprolite on Douglas fir-dominated hillslope | place: USA:California | collected 2013-09-17
GCGGCTGGCCGCGAGTGCGCGCCATTTAGGGCCGCGAGTCGGCGGAGTCAAGGATCGGGAACACGCGGCCAGACCGCGATTTCATCGACTGTCCTGCTTGTTTACCTCGTTCCGCCCCGGTACATCTTGTGCACGATTCTCGAGAAGCGGCTCCCATTCCATGCGCGCCCTCTTCCTCGTCATTGATCTAGCTCTTGAAATCTACATCTGGGTGTTGATCGCGGCAGCGATCTTCTCCTGGCTGGTCGCGTTCAACGTGGTGAATGTCCGCAACTCGGTGGTCGGTGCGATCGGCGATTTCCTTTACCGCATCACCGAGCCCGCCCTGCGGCCGATCCGGAACGTGATGCCCAATCTCGGCGGCATCGACATTTCTCCGGTGATCCTGATCCTCATCATCATTTTCATCCGCTACTGCATTGCGCTGTACATTCTTCCCTACGTGTTCTGAGGTTGATGGTCGCTCGGCCTTGGACGGCGTCGGCGGACAGCGTTGTCGTCACCGTCCGGCTCACGCCGCGCGGCGGGCGCGATGCGATCGACGGCATCGCGCAGTTGGCCGACGGACGCAGCGTGATCAAAGCGCGCGTGGGCGCGGCGGCGACCGAAGGCGAAGCGAATGCGGCGCTCGTAAAGCTGATCGCCAATACCCTCGGGGTTGCCGCGCGTGATGTCAGCCTGGTTGCGGGCACGAGCGCGCGGATCAAGCGCCTGAAGATCGCCGGCACAGGCGCGATGCTCGCCGCCACGCTGGAGAAAATCTTCACGATGGAGTAATGCCGTTCATCGCGCCCTCATAAAAAAAGGCGCACGGCGGCACGCCATGACCGCAAAAATCATTGACGGGAAGGCGATCGCGGCGGACCTGCGCGGCAAGGTCGCGGAGGCCGTGCATCGCCTCTCGCGCGACCGCGGTATCACGCCGGGATTGGCGGTCGTGCTCGTCGGCAACAACCCGGCGAGCGAGAGTTACGTCGCCAGCAAGATCAAGATGACGGGCGGCAGCGGCATGCGATCATTCGATCACCGGCTGCCGAAGGAGGCGAGCGAAGCGGAGCTCTTGGCGCTGATTGCGCGGCTCAACGCCGATCCAAACGTGCACGGTATCCTGGTGCAGCTTCCTCTGCCGGCGCAGATCAACCCGCACAAGATCATCGCCGCGGTCGATCCGGCAAAGGACGTCGACGGCTTTAGTCCGGTCAATGCCGGCCGGCTAGCGGTGGGCCTGCCGGCGCTCGCGCCGTGCACGCCGGTCGGCTGCATTCTCCTTGCCAAGACCGTTCAACCCTCGCTGATGGGCCTGGACACCGTGGTCATCGGCCGCTCGAACATCGTCGGCAAGCCACTGGCGCAACTTCTGCTCGCAGAAAATGCAACGGTGACAGTCGCGCATTCGAAAACCCGCGAACTGCCGGCGGTCTGCCGGCGCGCGGATGTTCTGTTTGCGGCAGTGGGACGGCCCGAAATGATCCGGCGCGATTGGGTCAAGCCCGGCGCCACCATCATCGACATCGGCGTCAACCGCGTGATGGCGGATGGCCGCTCGCGCATCGTCGGGGACGTGGCGTTTGCCGAGGTCGCCGAGATTGCGGGCGCGATCACGCCGGTGCCGGGCGGCGTCGGTCCGATGACGATCGCCTGCCTGCTCGCCAACACGGTGCGAGCGGCCTGCGCGCTCGCCGGTCTGCGGGAGCCGGCGTTTGGACAGCGCCCTATCGACGATCGCGAGTAGGGACGCTCAGTTGGTCCAGGCGAAAGCGACCTTGCCCAGGGTGCGCGCGCCGAAGCGTTCGGAGGAGCGGGCCACCGCCTTGCCACCGAGCGCCCGGTAGAAGCCCACCGCCTGCTCGTTGTCCGAGAGCGCCCATACCACGAGGCTTTGCAGCCCGCTCTGCACCAGGTCACGCCGCGCCGCGGAAAAGAGCTTGCGGCCGAAGCCAAGCCCCTGGAATTCCGGTCGTAGATAGAGCTCGTAGATTTCCCCGTCGTAGTAAAGGCTGCGCGCGCGATTGCGGCCGTAATTGGCGTAGCCGGCCACACATTCGCCGAATGCCAGCACCGTGATCCGGCTGCCTTTGCGCACCGCGCTGTCCCACCATTGCGGGCCGCGCCGGTTGATCAGTTTGTCGAGCTCCGGCCCTGGAATGATGCCCTGATAAGCGCAGCGCCACGCGTCGTCATGGGTTGCCGCAATCGCCCTTGCATCGGACGGCTTGGCGCGGCGGACTTCGATGAGGGTCGTGCTCATGGGCAGATTGAAGCAAGCAGTCCGCCGCGCTTCAAGAGTTATGTTTAACGCGCCGCTAACAACGTTCGGGATTGATGTGGATTTGCCACACCACGGCGTCACGAAGCATCCCCAAACACCGCAAAAATCGATACATGTTGGCGGGCTAACGCAATGTTGCAGCGGCGACACGCAGCCGGCGCAAAATGTGCCGATCTGGCATCCGGAGGTCTGGAATTACGGCTTCGGCGTGCCCAAGTTGCGCGGTGACGCCGGGCAGGAAGCGAATCAAGCTAGCCAGGGATGAATCAGTGCGAACGGTCGAGCGTCAGACCCGCTCCACCTCCTTGCGCCGCTCGTCCTTCCTGCGCTCGTTCGGATCGAGCAGCTTCTTGCGCAGCCGTATCGCTTTCGGCGTGACCTCGACCAGCTCGTCTTCGGCGATGTACGCGAGCGCCTTTTCCAGCGTCATTTGGATCGGCGGGACCAGCCGGACCGCCTCGTCCTTGGCGTGAGTGCGGATATTGGTGAGCTTCTTGCCCTTTAGCACGTTCACCTCGAGGTCGTTGCCGCGGGTGTGCTCGCCCACGATCATGCCGCGATAAACCTTGCGCCCCGGCTCGATCATCATCGGCCCGCGGTCCTCCAGGTTCCACAGCGCGTAAGCCACGGCTTCGCCTTGGTCGTTAGAGATCAGCACGCCGTTGCGGCGACCTGCGATCTCGCCCCGGTATGCGCCGTAGCCGTGGAACAGGCGGTTCATGACGGCGGTGCCGCGGGTATCGGCGAGAAGTTCCCCATGATAGCCGATGAGCCCGCGCGTTGGCGCATGGAAGATGAGGCGCACGCGCCCTCCGCCGGAGGGGCGCATCTCGACCATTTCGGCTTTGCGGGTCGCGAGTTTCTGCACGATGATGCCGGAATGCGCCTCGTCGACATCGATCACCACCTCTTCGATCGGTTCGCGCAGCTCGCCGTCGGCGGCGCGCTCGAGCAGCACTTGCGGGCGCGACACCGACAGCTCAAAGCCTTCGCGCCGCATCGTCTCGATCAGAATGCCGAGCTGCAATTCGCCACGCCCGGCGACCTCCATGGCGTCCTTCTCGGTCGATTCGCTGACCCGCAGCGCCACGTTGCCTTCGGCTTCGCGCAGGAGCCGCTCACGGATGACCCGGCTCTGCACTTTGTCGCCCTCGGTCCCGGCGAGCGGGGAATCGTTGATGCGGAAGGTCATTGCCAGCGTCGGCGGGTCGATGGGCTGCGCCGGCAGCGGTATCGTCACTTCCGGTGCGCAGATCGTGTGTGAGACCGTGGCCTCGGGCAGCCCGGCGATGGCAACGATGTCGCCCGCCGATGCCTCTTCGACGCCGGTGCGCTCGAGCCCGCGGAAGGCGAGCACCTTCGTGACGCGGCCCTCCTCGATCAGCTTTCCGTTGCGATCGAGCACTTTGACGGTTTGGTTGGGCCTGACCGCGCCCGAGCTGATGCGCCCAGTCACGATGCGTCCCAGATAGGGGTTGGCCTCCAGAATGGTGCCGAGCATCCGGAATGGTCCGTCCTCGACGATTGGTTCGGCGAAGTGACTGAGGACAAGGTCGAAGAGCGGCGCCATGCCGCGATCCTTCGGACCGTCCGGCGAGGCGGCCATCCAGCCTTCCCTGGACGAGCCGTAGAGGATCGGAAAATCGAGCTGTTGCTCGCTGGCATCGAGCGCGGCGAACAAATCGAATACTTCGTTCACCACCGCCAAAGGCCGCGCATCCGGCCGATCCACTTTGTTGATCACGACGATCGGTTTGAGTCCGACCTTGAGCGCTTTCGACACCACGAATTTGGTCTGCGGCAGCGGGCCCTCGGCGGCGTCCACCAACACCAGCGCGCCATCCACCATATTGAGGATACGCTCGACCTCGCCGCCGAAGTCGGCATGGCCGGGGGTATCGACGATGTTGATGCGGGTGTGGTGCCAAAGGATCGATGTCGCCTTGGCCAAAATGGTGATGCCGCGCTCGCGTTCGAGATCGTTGGAATCGAGCGCGCGCTCCGCCAGGCGCTGGTTGTCGCGCACGGCGCCGGACTGCTGCAGTAGCCGGTCGACCAGCGTGGTCTTGCCGTGGTCGACATGGGCGATGATCGCGACGTTGCGGAGCTGCATGGGCTGCGTGAAAAACCGATCGCGGGCCTCGAAGGGCCCGCTGTCGCGTGACATATAATCACGGCCGTGTCAGGCGCAATGTGCGAGCGGCCGCCGAAGATCCTCAGCGTTACCTGTTCCGCCCCCCTTGCGTCCCGATACCAGGAAGGCGACCATTGGGGAGAGGGAGTGCGGAGGCGGCGTGCGCTCATCGGTACCAGTCAAGAACCAGCGCCGGATATTGTGCGTTTTTCCGCACTACACCCCTGCGTTCGGCACGTTCAATCATGCCTATCGTTTGATGAAAGGCGTGCGCGCATTCATGCCGCCGCAGGGCCTGCTGCTGATCGCGGCCTATATGCCGCAACAGTGGCAAGTCCGCTTCATCGACGAGAATCTCCGCAGAACGAGCGATGCCGATTTCGCGTGGGCCGATGCCGTGTTGGTCAGCGGCATGCACGTCCAGGCGCCGCAGATCCATGATATCGCCGCGCGCGCACACGCGGCCGGCAAGGTGGTGCTGCTGGGCGGACCGTCGCCGTCGGCCTCCCCGGAAATGTATCCTGAGATCGACTACCTGCACATCGGCGAGCTGGGTGACGCAACCGATCAGCTCATCGCCCGCCTCGACGAGAGCGTTGCGCGCCCGGCCGCGCAGCTGCGCTTGGAAACAAAGGACCGCGTTCCGCTGCACGATTTCCCGATCCCAGCCTACGATCTCATCCCGCTGAAGAACTATCTCATGCTGACATTGCAGTTCTCCAGCGGCTGTCCCTATCTCTGCGAGTTCTGCGATATTCCCAACCTTTATGGCCGGCAGCCGCGGCTCAAGACCCCGGCGCAGATCACCGCCGAGCTTGATGCCATGCGCAGGCAGAAAGGCCATCCGCCGGTCGTTTACTTCGTCGATGACAACTTCATCGGCAATCGTAAGGCCGCCAAAGACATGCTGCCGCACCTCCTCGCCTGGCAGGAGCAGCACGGCTATCCGATGCAGTTCGCCTGCGAGGCAACGCTCAACATCGCCAAGCAGCCGGAAATTCTCAGGCTGATGCGGGACTGCGCGTTCCTGGGTATATTTGTCGGCATCGAGACGCCCGAAGCCGACGCGCTCAGGGCGATGCGCAAAAGTCAGAACGTCGCCGTGCCGATGATGGAATCGATCAAGACACTCAACGACTACGGATTGGAGGTTACCTCCGGTATCATTCTCGGACTCGATACCGACTCAGACGATACCGAGATGCGCCTCAAAGATTTCATCGACATCTCACAGATCCCGATGTTGACCATCAACCTGTTGCAGGCGCTGCCGAAGACGCCGTTGTGGGATCGCCTCAAGCTGGCCGGGCGCGTCGCCGACGATCCGACCCTCGAAAGCAACGTGCGTTTCGTGCGGCCATATGACGAGGTGGTGGCGATGTGGCGCCGGTGCATCGCCTATGCCAATGATCCGGAGCGGCTGTTCGCACGCTTTCACCATCAAGTCGATGCAACCTACGTCAATCGGATGATCACGCCCGCCCGCGGCAAGCTCAACTGGGGTAACCTGTCGAGCGCGTTGGTGCTCGCGTTCCGGGTGTTGCTGCACATCGGTATTCTGTCGGATTACCGCAAGCCGTTCTGGCGTGCCGCGCGCCACGCGCTGCGCCGCGGCCAGATCGATGCCGTCCTCGGTATGGGATTTATCGCCCACCATCTGATTCAGTTCACGCGCGAGGCGCTGCGCGGCGAGCAGAATGCGTCCTACTACTCGACCAAGCTGCGCACGGCGACACCCGCGCCTTCGCCGGAATTGGCGCCGCTGCGTAAGTCGGCGTAGGCCGACCTCTCGCCGCACTCGGGGAGAGATAGCAGCGCGGCGCGCACCCTGCACAGGCCGTGCCGACGCGCATTGACTCCCGAACAATCACCCCAGCTTGGGTTCCAGGCTCACCGACCAGAGTGCACGATCGTCCCAATCCTTGAGCGTCACGGTCATGACTTGTGTCGGGCCATCAATTGCAACGTGGCCAAAGAATTGCAGGCCATCAGTTGGCGGCTGGTTCGGCGCGCTCGGCGCCTTCACGTAGACAATCTGCGGTCCGAACGTGTTGTCGAGTCGGTTTTGGGGGAAGCTTCCAGCGTGGATAGGCCCCGACACAAATTCCCAGAACGGCTCGAAGTCCTGGAACGCTGCCTTGTTGGGATCGTAATAGTGCGCTGCGGTGTAGTGCACGTCGGCGGTGAGCCAGACGGTGTTGCGTACGCCGGCCCGCTTGATGAAGGAAAGGATATGGGCGATCTCGAGCTCGCGGCCGCGCGGCGGCCCGTTGCCCTGGGCGATCGCCTCGACGCCCCAGTTGCGATCGGTGTCGTAGACGACGATGAGGCCGATCGGCATGTCCGCGGCGATCACTTTCCAGGTCGCTTGCGAATTCAGGAGTTCGCGCTCGAGCCAAGCGACTTGCGCCGGACCCAGGAAGTAGGCGGCCGGTCCATAAGTCTCTTCCAGGCCTTCTCCGTTCGGCCCGCGATAGCTGCGCATGTCGAGCATGAATACGTCGAGCAGCGGCCCATAGGAAATCTTGCGGTAGACGCGTCCCGGCTCAGCCTGCGTGAAGCGTAACGGCATGTATTCATGGAACGCGCGGCCGGCGCGTGCTGCCAGCAGCAAGGCGTTCTGCTCGACATATTTCTTGCGCTGGTGCTCGGCGCGCGTCAGCGGCTCGCCCGGCCACCAATTGTTGGTCACCTCGTGATCATCCCACTGTGTGAAGATCGGCACCTCGGCATTGAACGCGCGCACGTTCGTGTCGAGCAGATTGTATTTGTAGTTGCCGCGGAACTCGGCGAGCGTTTCCGCGGGTTTCGCCTTTTCCTCGATCACGATGTTTTTCCAGATCTCGCCGTTCGGCATTTTCTGCTCCGCGAGGATTGGACCGTCGGCGTAGATATTGTCGCCGCTGTGGATGAAGAAATCCGGCCGATTGCGCAGCATGGTGGCGTAGGCGCGCATGCCGCCGCGCGTCTCGTCGATGCCCCAGCCTTGCCCGGCGGTGTCGCCCGACCACAAGAATGAGATGGAACGCTGGTCCCTCGGCGCGGTGCGAAAGCGGCCGACCATCGCCTCGCCGACAATGGTCGGCGAGGCAAGATCCTGGAAGCGGATACGATAGAAGATGTCCTGCCCCGCGGGCAGGCCCTCGATCAGCGCCTTGGCGGTGAAATCGGATTCGGGCAGCGCGTCGACGAAAACCGCGCGGTGGATCGTCTTGAAGCTGTCGGTAGTCGCGACCTCGGCCAGCATGCGCGCGGGACGGTCGGCGCGCGCCCAGATCACGGCGGAATCGACCGAGACGTCGCCGGACTGGACGCCGTGGGTAATGAGCGGGCGATGGGCGGCGCGGCTCAGATACGGCTTGGCGAGCCCGCCAATGGCGGAAATTGCTGCCGAAGCTGCGGCCGTGGTCAGAAACCGCCGCCGCGGCAAGTGGATGCGCACGGTCATGGAAACGCTCCAGTTGTGAGAACGCGGCAAAGATGCCGACGAGTTCTCACAGCATGTGGACCGCAGTGCGACAGCTTCGTGACAGTGGATAACGCGGATCACGCCCCGGTTGGGCGCGTCCATGGCCCGAGCCGCGCGCCCGCGGGCAACGCTTCGTGCAGCATCAGCATTTCGCCGACCGTTTCCGAGGTGACGAGGCCGACGAGGCGGCCGCTGGCATCGACCACGGCGACGGCGGGCGCCGATTTTTCCTGCAACATTCGGAACGCGTCTTCCAGGCAGCGGCGATGACCGATCGTAGGCACCGTGGTCGTCATCGCATCGCCGACGCGTGTATCGGGGCCGAGGTGCTTGAGCGCGCGAATGAGGTCGCCGCGACCGAGTAAGCCGACCGGCTTGCCCAGCGCAAGAGCGTCTGCACCGCCTCCTCCACGTGCGCCTCGGGCGAAAGCGTGGCGAATTGGGTCATCATCGCCGCGCTCGTCGGCACGCCGCGCGACATCGCCCGGATGGCGACAAGGTGCGCTTCCGAAGAGGCAGCGAGATAGACGAAGATCGCGATGAAGATCAGCATCGGGTTCGAGAACAGGCCGATGAAGCCAAGCGCAAAGGCGACGCCTTGGCCGATGAATGCGGCGATTTCGGTTGCGCGCACATAGCCCATGCGTGAAGCGAGAATGGCGCGCAGCACGCGCCCGCCGTCCATGGGAAACGCTGGGATCATATTGAACACTGCGAGGAATAGGTTGACGGCGGCGAGGCGGTCGACCATCGAGGTGTGCAGACTTTCGACCGCGTAGAGACCACCTGCATTTACGCGGGCGCCGGCGAGAATGATCAAGACGGCGGCGATCGCCACGTTTACCAGCGGGCCGGCGATGGCGACCAGGAACTCCTCATACGGTTCTTCCGGGATGCGCTCGAGGCGGGCAACGCCGCCGATCGGCAGCAAGGTCACGTCGGGCGTCGACACGCCGAACCCGCGCGCCGTGAGGATGTGGCCGAACTCGTGCGCGACCACGCACGCGAACAGAAGCGCGAGGAAGGCGAGCCCTTGCCAGGCAGCCTGCGGTCCGCCGGCGACCCAGCTGGCGGCGAAAATCCAGCCTAGAAACAGCAGGAAGGTGACGTGAACGCGGACCGCCGTTCCGGCGATCGTCCCGAGATTGAGCGACCAGGACATTTTAGCCTCCGCGCAGCATCCGGCTGGACACGGACCACCCGGCCGGCCTCTCAACGATAGGTAGGCGTTCGGGCCGCGTTTGCGAGTGGCCGCTGAGGTCGCATTCGTGGCACAATCGGACCGATCACGAGGTCATCGCCATGGCAGAGAAATTGACCGGCAGTGCGCGCAAGAGCGCGCTCGCCAAGCTTGATGGCTGGAGCGAGGTCGAAGCTCGCGATGCCATCACCAAAAAGTTCACGTTCAGTGACTTCAACGAGGCGTTCGGCTTCATGGCGCGCGCGGCGCTGATCGCGGAGAAGCTCGATCATCATCCGGAATGGTTCAACGTCTATAACAAGGTCGAGGTGACGCTTGCCACCCACGATGCCGGCGGGGTCACGGAACGCGACGTCAAGCTCGCCGAGGCCATGGATCGCCTGGCGAAGAGGCCGCCTTGATATAGCGTGCCGATACCGTTCGACCGGGCCGCCTGCTGTGGGACGAGGGATGATCTCGCCCGCCGCATAATGAGTTGAGGCGCCGGATTGGGCCGTCACACCCGCACTACCAGCTTGCCCATCACCTCTCGGTTCGCCAGGGCCTTGAGCGCCGCCGCTGTCTCCGCGAGCGGATAGATCCTCTGGACGTGGCACGACAGCTTGCCCTCGGCGCACCAACGGGCGAGCGTCTCGATGGCGGCCTTGTACGCCTTCGTCTCGTGACGAACCCACGCGCCCCAGAACACGCCGAGGACGGCGCAGCCCTTGAGCAGTACCAGATTGAGCGGCAGTTTCGGAATTTCGCCGGCGGCAAATCCGACGACGAGGTGGCGGCCTTCCCAGGCAAGCGAGCGCAGCGCCGGCTCGCTATAGCGGCCGCCCACTGGATCGAACACGACGTCAATGCCGTGTTCGCCGCCAAGGCGCTTGAGCGCGGCGCGCAAATCTTCCCGTTCGTAGTTCACCACCTCATGTGCCCCGTGTGCGCGGGCAAAGGCGAGCTTGTCGTCGGTCGAGGCGCAGGCGATCACGCGCGCGCCCATGCGGCTTCCGACCTCG
>WNFJ01470353.1_pt3 | contig 10074 bp, 12 predicted proteins | sample 5400461 | NCBI WGS metagenome assembly WNFJ01 (sample SAMN13153349, study PRJNA577476) | soil metagenome | isolation source: 115 cm saprolite on Douglas fir-dominated hillslope | place: USA:California | collected 2013-09-17
ATGGCGGAGCGGAGCCGGCATGGCGGCCTATGCGGCAAGCAAGGCCGCCGTCGCGGCGCTCACGGCCGCGCTCGCCGAGGAGGTCGTCAAGACGGGCATCCTGGTCAATGCGGTCGCGCCCTCGATCATGGACACGCCGGCCAACCGCGCCGCCATGCCGCAAGCCGACTATGGGGCCTGGCCCAAGGTCGAGGAGGTCGCAGCCACGATCCTGTTTCTGGCTTCGCCCGACAACAAGGTCACCCGCGGCGGCGTGGTGCCGGTCTATGGGCGGTCGTGACGTATAGGGAGTCGATCCGCGCCGCGCACCTCACCCGGCCAGCGGCACCACGTCGCGCGCCGAGCCGCGCACCAGGCGGGTCACGGCGCCGGCGGCGATCACCGTGCGCTGTCGCGCATAGGCTTCGTGATTCTTCTCGATGTCGTCGAGCTCATAGAGATAATTGACCATCAGGCCGTAGGATTGCTCGATTCCCTTGTCCGACACGTCGGCCAGCCAATTCAGCCGCTCGAGCCGCGCCCCGTTGCCCAGATGGAAGCGGGCAACCGGATCGGGCGGCGCGCCGTTTCTGCCGCGCGCGCGCAGGAAATACCAAGCCGCCGCGCGCAGCAAAGGCTCCTCGACCTCGTCCCGGGTCTTGGCGCTCTGCCACCAGAGCGGGCTGTCCAGATGGGCGAGCGCGGCGCGATCTTCGCCCGTGAGCGCCCTGGAGGCCTCCGCGGCCCGCTCACGCTTGAGCCACTCGGCGAAGTTCGGCGCCGGCGACAAGGTCACGAATCGCGAAAGGCGCGTATTCTCCCGCGCGATCTCCTCGGCGACCTGCTTGATCAGGAAGTGGCCGAACGAAACGCCGGTCAGCCCGCGCTGGCAATTCGAGATCGAGTAGAACACCGCGGTCGCCGCCTTGTCGGGCTCGATGACGTCGCGCTCGACCGCCAGAATGGGCGCAATCGCCGCCGGAATCTCCCGGGTCAAGGCCACCTCGACGAAGATCAACGGCTCGTCGACCAGGGCCGGGTGAAAGAAGGCATAGCAGCGGCGGTCGGGAGGGTCGATGCGCCGGCGCAGATCGTCCCAGCCGCGAATGGCGTGCACCGCCTCGTAGCGGATAATCTTCTCGAGCACGATCGCGGGCATCGACCAGTCGATGCGGCGAAGCACCAGGAAGCCGCGATTGAACCAGGACGAGAACAGGTGGACGAAGGCAGCGTCGACGGCGGCAAGATCGTCACGGCGGTCCATGGCTTCGAGCAGCTGTTCGCGCATGCGCACCAGCGCGGCGGTTCCGCCGGGCGCGAGATTGAGACGGCGGAACAATTCCTGCCGGCGCGGCTCCGACGCCAGGTGCACCTCGAAGGCGATCTCGTCCGACGGATTTTTTTGCCAGGCCGCGGTGGCGGCGGTCAGGCGGGCGTGATCAGGACCGAAATTCTGCGCCAGGGCCTCGAAGAAGGCGATGCGGGGGCCGGTCGTGAGCTCCACGTAGCGATTGAGGATCTCTCGTGCCAACGCCACCCCGGAGGCTTCTCCGCGCTCCGACAGGAGCTCCTCGCAGAGCTCGACCAGATCGGCGGAGCGCCGCTGCGCCATCTCGCGGCGATCGCGCGTGCGGTCGATGAGCGCGCGGCCGCGCTCGGAAATCGACTGCAGCAGCTCTCCGAAGAAGGAGGTGTTCACGGGGCCGGATTCCTCGCCAAGCTCGCCCCATCAGATAGGGACTTGGTGAAGATTCGGCAATGGAACCGCGGCCACTGGACAAGATCGAGCCGGCAAGCCACAGAAACGCGAAGCCATGGAAACCATGGTCACTTCGCCTGTTTTTCGACCGTTCTTGGCCCGGCGGCTGCCGGGCCGTCCTCGCAAAGGAGCTGTTCCATGCCGGGTCCGCTCGCCGGTCTGCGCGTGCTCGAACTCGCCCGCATCCTCGCCGGCCCCTGGGCCGGGCAGATTCTCGCCGATCTCGGCGCCGACATCGTCAAGGTGGAGCGCCGGGGCGCGGGCGACGACACGCGGGCCTGGGGGCCGCCCTTCGTTGCGGCCGCCGATGGCGGGCATCTGGGGGCCGCTTACTTCCACTGCACCAATCGCGGCAAGCGCTCGATCGAGCTCGATTTCGAATCCGAGGACGGGCGGCGCGTCGTGCGCAAGCTGGCGGCGCGCTCCGACGTGCTGATCGAGAATTTCAAGGTCGGCGGGCTCGCCAAGTTCGGCCTCGATTATGCGAGCCTCGGCGCCATCAATCCGCGCCTCATCTATTGCTCGGTGACCGGGTTTGGCCAGACCGGGCCCTATGCGGCGCGCGCGGGCTACGATCTCATGGCGCAGGGCATGGGCGGGTTCATGTCCTTGACCGGCGCGCCGGACGGCGAGCCGACGCGGGCGGGCGTACCCATCGCGGACATCTTCACCGGCGTTTATTCGGTCGTCGGCATTCTGGCCGCGCTGGCCGAGCGCCAGAAGACCGGACGCGGCCGCCATGTCGACACGGCGCTGGTCGATGCGCAGGTCGGCGTGCTCGGCAACCAGGCGCTCAACTACCTCGTTTCCGGCGCGCTGCCGGAACGGATCGGCAATGCGCATCCCAATATCGTGCCCTACCAGGTCTTTCCGGTCGCCGACGGGCACGTCATCATCGCGGCCGGCAACGATGGCCAATTCGCCAAGCTGTGCGGCGTGCTCGGCGAGCCGGGCCTGGCGCAGGATCCAACCTACCAAACCAATGCCGGCCGGGTGATGAACCGCGCCAAGCTCGTTGCGCATCTCTGCGGCCTGACGTCGCGCTTCAAGCGCGCCGACATCCTCGCCAAGCTCGAGGCGGTGAGCGTGCCGGCGGGCCCGATCTTCAATCTCGCCGAGGTCTTCTCCGACCCGCAGGTGGTCCATCGCGGCATGCGGCTCGATCTGCACAGCGACGCGGCCAAGGGCGGTACCATTGCGGGCCTGCGCACGCCGATCACCATCGACGGCAAGGGCATGGCGGCCGAGCGGCCGTCTCCGCGCCTGGGCGAGCACACGCAGGAAATCCTGCGCGAGATCGGAGAAGCTTAATGCTGTGACTTTGACGCTTGTTTCACACCCGTCCCGGGCGCAGTGCGGTCGGTCTCCTTCTCCCCGCGTGCGGGGAGAAGGTCGGGATGAGGGGGCGCTGCCGCGATTCCGAGCGTGCGGAAACGCCCCCTCACCAGGCCGAGATTGGGTTTTCCTCTGTGCCGTGGGACCCTCTCCCCGCAAGCGGGGCGAGGGAAGCCGCACTGCTCAGCAATCGTAGTCAGTCGGGACCCAAGGAGCGCCTCGGAAATATCGCTAGCGCAGAAAGTACGTGTTGAGCGAGTAGCCAAGGATGACGAGCCCGCCGATCGGCATGATCAACAACCAGCTGGTCCACGCGCGTTGTGTCCATTGGGGCGAGGCAAAATAGCTGACGGCTGCCGCTCCCGCCAAGGCTGGAATTCCCGACACCCAAACCGACCGCAAGAATTCGGCGTTGAAGCTTGCCCGTTCGTCGATGACGCCCGCAAGCGCAAAAAAGGCCGGCCAGAGCGCGGCCAGGACGCAAAAGAAAGCGGTCGCCCGCTGCAGCCACGCCACGGAAACCATCGTGGCGATCCAGCCCACTACGGCCGCGGCCGCGGCGGCGAGCACGATCCAGCCATACCAGAACATGGGCGGGCCATCCTCCGGGATGCCTGGCGCCCTGCCAAAATCCAGCCTCCCGACGGCCGGATGATAGGTAAAGAGCGGCCAATTCTGCCGTTCGCAGAGCGTGTACAGGATCGCGAACGCAATGCCGAACGTGATCGTGAAGATCCCGAGCTTGCTTATGCGCGTTGTCGTCGCACTCGCTGCCGGCGCGACTGTCGCGTGGGAGCGGCCGCGTTGAGAGACGCGCGCGTCCATATCCAGGGTCTGGGTCATGATCCGACTCCGCGGAAATCGTTGGCGACGTGGCCGACCAGGAAGGAGTACCAGACGCTGAGGGCGAGGAAAACGGTGACCCACTTGCGCACGGTGGCGTGCTGGTCGGACTGAGGCTGTTGCCAGAAATACCAATAGGCGGGAAGGAGCGCGAGACCCATGGTCACGACGTGCTCCTTGAATTCGAACGATCCGACCGTCCACCAGTGGCGGAATCCCTCCATGGGAATTCTGACATAGGTGCGGTACTTGATATAAATCCACGCGCCCATGAGGGCCTGGAGCACATAGACGATGACGATCAGGGTCGCGTAGGACGCCGCCGGCACCGGCGGGCCGCGATTGATGACATTGCCCGCCGCTTGTCGCGCCGGCATCAGCATGGTGACCGTCTGCAGCGTGACCATCGCCAGCAAGGAGACCGCCAGCACGAAGTGCACGAACAGCAGGATTTTCCAGAACGTTTGGATCGATATGATGCCGAGCAGCGTGTCCATGGCGTCTCCTCCACTTCTCCCGGTTGCGGCGACGAAGCACCAGGTTGGCGCATAACTATCGAATGAATTGAGCCGGCTGACAACCTCGAAAACGTCGCAGGCTCTTGCCGGTGCACTTGACGATTCTTGGGCGGCTCGTCATCCTCGGTGGCGGCTGGCGGCTACGAATGCAAGAAACAAAATAAAGAACATCAAGCTAGGGAGTTGACCTTGCAGTCCCTCACCGGTCTCTTGGAATGGCTGGAAGCCTCGTCGTTGGCCGTATTCATCCATAAAACGGCGTGGGCCTTCACGACCGTCGAGTTGATTCATGTCACCGCGATTGCTCTGGTGGTCGGCACGATCGCGATCGTGGACTTGCGCCTGCTCGGGCTCGTTTCGGCCAAGCGTCCCTTCACGGAGCTCTCGCGGGCTGTCCTGCCGTACACCTGGGCGGCCTTCGTGCTCGCGGTGGCGGCAGGTTCGCTCCTGTTCATCAGCCGCGCCACCGATTACTTCGTGAACCCCGTGTTCTGGATCAAGATGTTCCTCATTGTCCTCGCCGGGATCAACATGCTGATTTTCGAGCTCATCACCGCGCGCGGCGCGCAGAAATGGGACCTTGATCCGACCCCTCCCCTGCCGGCGAGGCTGGCGGGAGGGATCTCGATCACCTGTTGGATCTTGGTGGTTATGTTTGGTCGCTGGATCAGCTTCACCCTGCCGTCGCAGTGACCGATCGCAGCGCGCCTACCCGCTCTTGAGGCCCATGACCGCGTCCGGGAACCAGGTCGCGATCCCGGGGAACACGCACATCAAGACCACGGCGAAGATCATCAAGGCAACGAACGGCATCACGCCCCAGATCACGTCGCGCAGCGGGATATCCGGCGCGATATTCTTGATGACGAAAAGGTTCAGCCCGACCGGGGGATGAATCAATCCCATTTCCATGACGATTGTCATGACGACCCCGAACCAGATCAGATCGAAGCCCCCTGCCCGCAGCGGCGGCAGGACGATCGGCGCTGTCATGACGATGATCGACACCGGCGGCAGGAAGAAGCCGAGCACCCCCACAAAGACCAGGACGGCGGCGAGCAGCACCCATCTCGACAGCTGCAGCTCCACGATCCACTGGGCGGCGGACTGGCTGATATGGAGGTAGCTCATCACGTAGGAATAAAGCAGCGACATGCCGATGATGAACATGAGCATGGTCGACTCGCGCAGTGTCGAGACCAGGATCGGCCGCAGATCGCGCGGCGTCCACACGCTGTAGATACCCGCGATGAGGATCAGCGCCAGGAGCGCGCCGAGCCCCGCCGTCTCCGACGGCGTCGCGAAGCCGCCATAGAGCGCGATCATCACGCCGGTGAGCAGGATCACGAACGGCAGCACGCGCGGCAGCAGCGCGAACTTGTCCCACATGGACAAATCGTCCGGGCGCAACAGCTCCGAATACGCACCGGTCTCGTCCATGAGCCGGCGGGCGTTCCGGTATTCGAGGCGAAATCGCCAGATCGCATAACCGGCGAACAAGGCGACCAGCAACAAGGCCGGGCCGATGGCGGCCAGGAACAGCCGGCCCAGCGACTGCTCGGCGGCAACCGCATAGAGAATCATCGTGATCGAGGGCGGCAGCAGGATGCCGAGCGTGCCGCCGGCCGCGATGATGCCGGCCGCGAAGCTTCCGGAATAGCCGCGCTTGCGCATTTCCGGGATGCCGGCGGAGCCGATCGCCGAGCAGGTGGCGGGCGAGGAGCCGGCCATCGCGGCGAACAGCGCGCAGGCGAAGACGTTGGCGATGCCGAGCCCGCCCGGGATCCGATGCATCCAGGCGTGGAAGGCCCCGTAAAGATCCTGCCCGGCCGGCGAGCGGCCGATCGCGGCACCCTTGAGAATGAACAGCGGGATCGACAGCAGCGTGATCTGCGCCATCTCCTCGTAGACATTCTGCGTGATCGTATCCACGGAGGATGACGGCATGAACGCGATCATGAACACGGTGGCGACGGCGCCGAGCGCAAACGCGATCGGCATGCCGGAGAACATCACCACCAGCGTGGCGCCGCCGTAGAGCAGGCCGATCGACAATGTGGTCATGGCGCGGCCCGCCGCCCGCGCAGCGGCTTGGCAACCTGCAACATGAGCTGCAGGCTGAGCAGCACCATGCCCACCGTCATGAGCGAATAGGGAATCCACAACGGCGGGCCCCAGGTCGAGCCGGAATGGTAATCCTCGACCCAAGCCTCTTCGAGCAAGGTCCACGATTTCCAGGCGAAGTAGCCGCAGAACACCAGGCTGGCGACATCGACCAGCCATTGCCGGACTTTGTTCGCGCGCGGCGGCAACAAACCCACGATAGCTTCGATCGCCACATGTCCGCGATGCGCCTGGATGGCTGCGGCCGACATGAAGACGGCGCCGACGATCAGGAACACCGAGAGCTCGTCCTGCCAATCGGTGGAGAAATGCAGGAAGTATCGCGAGGCGACGCTGTAGGTGAGAACGCAGGCGGCGGCGACCAGCGCCACCGACGAAACGATCACGATGGCCTGATTGATGCGCTCAAGAATGCGCTCGAGCGGTCCGGCGGCGTCCGCAAGGGGCGGCGCCTTGATTTCGGTCTCGACGGCGTCGAGGCCGTGCTGCATCGCGGTTGCTCGACGACGTCAGGAGACGTTGACCGCCTCGGCAAGCTTGAGCAGATCGGCCGAGAGCGGCGTGCGGTCGGCGTAGTCCTTCCAGGCAGTGGCTCGCGCGATGACGCGCCACTTGTCGACGATGGCGTCGTCGAGGTCGGCCACCTTGGCGCCCTTCTTGGCATAGACCTCGGCGACCCTTTGGTCGTCAGCCATCGCCTCCTTGGTGCCGAACTGCTCAAGCTCGGCGCCGAGCGCCAAGACCACGTCCTGCTGGCTCCGCGACAGCTTGTCGAAGATGTCCTTCGACATGATGAGCGGCTCCAGCATGAACCAGTAGGATTTGCCCCGCCCGGTGGTGAGGCTCTTGGCGACCTCTTCGAGCCGGAACGAGATCAGGCTGGTCGACGAGGTGAGCGCCGCGTCGCACGCGCCGGTCTGCATCGCCTGATAGAGCTCGTTGGAGGGTGTCGACAGCGTGGTGGCGCCGGCCTTTTGCAGCACCATGTCCATTTCGCGGCTGCCGCCGCGTATCTTGAGACCCTTGGCATCGTCCGGATTGATGATCGGGCTGCCGCGGCTCGCCATCCCGCCCGCCTGCCAGATCCAGGACAGGATGAGAACGCCCTTGCCGGCCAGGAACCCGCCGAACTTCTGGCCGACCGGCGATTTCTTCCATGCGGCGCCTTGCGCGTAGGAGCTCACCAGCCCCGGCATCAGCCCGATATTGAGCTCGGGGAACTCGCCGCCCGCATAGGAGATCGGATAGAAGCTCAGGTCGAGAGCGCCTTTGCGCACCGCGGAAAACTGGGGAATGGTCTTCATCAAGGACGAGTTGGGATAGACCTGCGCCCCGATTGCGCCGTTCGTGCGCTTCTCGAGCTCGGCCGCGAACTTGAGGCACAAGCGATCGCGGAAATCGCCTTCATCGATGGTGCCGCCGGGAAATTGGTGGGAGATTTTCAGCATCTGGGCCGGCGCGGCCGAACCGTGCCGCGACGCCGCGATGACGGCGGGCGCGGCAACCGCTCCAACAAGGATACGACGCCGACTGATGGCCAAGTTACCGAAGGTCATGTCACCCTCCTTGCGGACCACCCTTTTGCAGCTTTTCGGCGGCCGCATTTGATTTTTGTTCAGGATCATACCTTATCGCGCCCGCCTGACACTGCGTCAAGCTCAGGTCATCATTGTCCTGCCGGTATCTCTCGCCCCGCCAGCGAGCCGCGGGCGCCCGGCAGGAAGATGCCCACACGCACAATCTCTTGTCAGTGCCCGCTCGCCCATTAGGCCTTGCGGGCCAAGGTAAAAAGTAGAGGACGACCAAGACCAAAAAAGTCATCGCCACATATCCGAGATGCATATTAGGAACCCCCGGAACGATTGCTCCGGCATATTCCGGACGTGTCATAAAGTGGCTCGCGTTTACAACTCCGTGGTTCAGCCATTCCAAGAGCACGAAGCTCACCGCCATCATCGCGAGCCCTAGAAACGTGCTCAGCAGCATCGTACGATGCAGTTCGTCCCCGCGGCGACTGTCGGCAGGGTCGATACTTGCTGCTTTTGTGTGATAATAAAACCAGTTCAGCAACCCGATCAGCACGGCAGCGGTCGCAAGCGCTTCGGGAATGTGCCGTCCCAACTGGAGCGAACTATAAAAAGCCCCAAGTCCGATCGCCCCGAATACCAGGCTGCCGCCACAGCACAGTGCCGCAACGAGCCCGACCAACAAACTTCCCCCCATCGGTCTGATATCGGGAGTTGTCCAAGTCCGGAGGCGACCAACATTGTTTTCATGCCTCATCATCCGTGCCATGACTTCGTCCTCCGGCGGCTGCAATTCCTGATAACCCGCTGCGGCACGTGATAAGCGGACTTCAATATCTTCGTCACGCAATCTCTTCCCGCGGATGAACACGCATCACTGCTGCCTAGGAAAACTTCCCCCACGCCCGCTCTGTGGCCCACCAAATGATCTTGCTTCCGGCAAGAATGAGAAGAGCCAATATAAGCCATCCATAAAAATCGACGGACACGATATCCGAAGCAAGCACCAGCACGGGCGCGATCATGGCGAGATAATACGGCCCCGTGTAGCAGCAGTGAGTACGTCCGCATCGCCTTGCATTGAGAATGCAGGCCGTCCCCATCCACGCGAGCGCGACAATCCAGATCACGGTCCGAACAAGTACGGGGACGAAGAGCCCGGCGACAATGGCGGCCTGAGGAATCCACCATGCCAACAGGTTGGTGCGGGGGCTGCGCAGCCAGTCGCGCGAGCTGTGGACCATATCGCTTGCCACGCCGGGTTACCCCCTACAACATGAGGCGCCGCCGGTCTCGCCCGAACGCTCCGCCTGAATCGGCGGGCACGGCACGGAGCCGTAGGAACAGAACACGCAGCAATCGCCCTGCTTCGGCCGCAACGTCGCGCCACAGCCGGAGCATGTGTAGAAGAACCGGCATGCGTCGGTCGGCATGGTTTCCGGCTTTGCGGTGCCGCAGTGCGGGCAGGTGATGACGGATTCAAGCATCATAGGGTTTGGTATAGCATCTCACCGATATCCGAGGCTCCGGTCGGATAGGCGAACATCGTTGATTTCAGGTCCTCGGCGGTGAGATCGTGGCGGATCGCGAGGCCGAACAGATTGATCACTTCGTCGGCGTGCGGCCCGACCAGGTGCGCGCCGAGAATTCGGCCGCTGCCCATTTCGATCAGCGTCTTGTATCCGTACACGGATTCGCCGACGCGCCGGGCGGTGTACCACTCCGGCACTGTGGCGGAATTCACGCGCAGGTTTGGTGTTTGCTGGCGGGCTGCCGCTTCGGAGAGGCCGACGGCGGCGATCGGCGGCAGCGTGAAGGCCACGCTCGGCACGCCGCGATAATCCGGCCGGTGGCGGTTGCCTTCGAGAATATTGGCCGCCACGACCTTGGCATCGTGGCTTGACACCGGCGTCAGCGGCGGACCCTTCGCCGCCGCGTCCCCCGCCGCGTAAACAATCGGACTGGAGACGCTTTGCAGGTAGTCATTGAG
>WNFJ01536270.1_pt4 | contig 10074 bp, 9 predicted proteins | sample 5400461 | NCBI WGS metagenome assembly WNFJ01 (sample SAMN13153349, study PRJNA577476) | soil metagenome | isolation source: 115 cm saprolite on Douglas fir-dominated hillslope | place: USA:California | collected 2013-09-17
CGACGGAAGAAACGGCTGATGTGGTAGGAATTTCTGTTCCAGCGGTGAAATCGCGACTGCTGCGCGCGCGGCTGAAGCTCAGGGAGAAATTGAATCGCTACTTCCGGCAAGGTGGAGCAAATTGAACTGCGAAGACGTCATTCACGAACTCTCGGACTTTATCGACAGCGAGCTCGATGCCGCGTTGAAGCAAGAGCTTGAGAGCCATCTCAGAGACTGCGAAGACTGCCGGCTAGTCGTCAATCAAACGAAGAAGACCATCGAGATTTTCTGCGATTCCGAACTTGTTGAACTGCCAAGCGCCGTGCGCTCCCGGCTTCATGATGCGTTACGCCGCAAGTTCAAGGAAGCGGCTCATTAGTTAGCTGATTTGGCTGGACGCTCCGCCAGCCCAGAACGGCAATTCCCTTCCCAATCTTTTCTCTTTGGCCAGCGCATACACTTTCATCGCGACTGCCAAATCCCATGAAGCAATGCCGTTGGATTTGAAAAGAGTGACTTCCGTGTCGCTCGTCCTTCCGGGCGTCTTTTTCGCGACGACATCCGACAATTTTTTTACGCCGGTCCAACACACCTCGTCGCCGCGAAACGCAAGGATGAGATCGCCGGCTTCCTGGCGCGATTGCTCTATGGAATCCACAACGATGACATCGGCGCTAGCCACGGCCTCATCGTCCAGCTCGCGCTTGTGTGCGTGATTCGCGCCGATAGCCGCGCCGCTCACGACGGGATTGGCGGCGGTAGTGGCGGTGCACAGAATATCCGCCCCCCGAACGGCTTCGCTCGAGGAATCTGCGGTTTGCACGGGAAACCCCAGACGATCGGTCATTTCTTTTGCAAGCTTTTCGCGCTTCGTGGCATCGCGGCCATAGACCCTCGCCGACTCAAGTTTTCGCACGCGGGAGATGGCTTCTAGTTGGGTACGGGCCTGGCCGCCCGTGCCAATGATTGCGGCGATGCGGCTGTTCTGCCGCGCGAGACATTTCGTGGCGACGCCGGAAGCCGCGCCCGTGCGTAGTTGGCCCATGTAGTCGGCCTCAATCATCGCCAGCAAGTCGCCCGTCCGCATTTCATAGAGCGGAACCATAAATCGGATATTTCCCTGAACATACGTGTACTGCTTCATCGACACATATCCCGCGGAGAAATCGGCCGCGGCCATATAGTGAAAAAAGCCTCCTCCCGGCAGTTCAAAACGTCGACGCGGATGGACGACGACTTCTCCATTTGCCTGCTTGCGCGAGATTTCCTCGACAGCCTCGATGGCCATGGGCATCGTGAGCACGGCTCGCACTTCGGATTCGCTGATGTGCAGCGCCATTCTTCGTTATTCCTTTCCTAGGCTTGAACAATCCCGTTTGCGCATCCAATGTGAGCGTGATCTTCGAAATCAATCACTTTGCAGATGGTTTGCTCGTTGCAGCGCGCCCGGATTTCTTGGCGATCTCTCCGTCCTCGCGGATGCGGCGGACGACGGTCTGCATCAGACGGTAGACGCGCTCCGCTTTGTTGCTGCCCATTTCCTGGAATCGAAATTCAGGCTCGCCTTTGGGGCCCTTCCCGATGCGCACCGGCAAATGGCCGCACAAGTCATTTTCGATGTAGGCGGTTTCGTAGCGTTCTCTTTTCAGGTTCCAGGTGTAGACACGGAGCGTCGTGAAATCGCAGGGCTGGCCTTCAGACCCGCGGGCTGCGGCAACGAGATACTGGATTTTGTCGCCAGAGGGATCGCTGATGCGGTTCAGCTCGAACCAAGCAATCGGGCGAATGTTGGCGGAGGAGGCTCCATCGCGCACGGGGTCAGGCAAATCGAGCTCTATAAAGCGGGCGATCACCCAGCCAGCGATGGGCAAGGTCTGGTCGCCAGGTGCAGTGGTTGTGGTCTCTGCACCGCGTGCCGTGGAATCGCCCGGCGGCCGCGTCGCTAATCCGCGAATCAGGAACCAGTCCTCCTTTTTCGTCTCTTGCGGCTCGTTCGAGGGTTCTTTTTCGTCGGAGACCTGGGCCCAGTCTGCGACCGCGCGTCCGACTATTTCGACGGGGACGCCGCGGGCAAATTGATAGAGACGCGCTTGTGTGCGACCTGGGTCGACGCGAAGGTTGGTGGCCACTTTGGTGCGGCCTCGGGCTTGCACAGGCATGGGCACGACTTGTTTGAGCAGTTTTGTGCTGCGCTGCCAAAGCGCGGGGTCCATCAAGTAACGACCTTCGACCCAGCCTAATTCGCCGGCGGCGGTGCGCACCTTGGCGCTGTCATTGCGGCGGGCAACGACGTCGACACGGTCGCCGTAGTGGAGAGTGTCCAGCGGCTCGCGAACTTGAGCGACGCTGCTCCAAAGAGTGGCGGTGCGTTCGCCCACGTAGGCCTCGCCCAGAGTTTCGTGCTTTGGCCGGAAGAACCACGCCACCAAAGCAACGACGAGGAGCAGAGGAACCGCGATCAAGAGTTTGCGCTTCATGCGGAGATTCCAAGTTTTACTTGTATGGATGTCTGCACAGCACCATGAAGGACAGCGGTCAGGCCCGGCGCCTCATCAGCCCCAAAAAACACTCGATCTGTTTGCATTGAATTTAGATGTCCCACCAGTTCTTCGCTAAAGATTGTACCTGATTCCTGGCTGCGTCCGGGCTTGACCGTGCCCCGTTTGCATTTCTGTTAAAATGGCGCTGCATTTGAAATGCTTTTCCAATTCCACTTCGAAGGAACTCGATGAAATCTCTCAATGGCTTGCAGCCGCTCGCCTTGCTGCTGCTGCGGGCCGCCTTTGGCATCATTTTCATGTCGCATGGTTATCCGCTGCTTGTTCATCGAACGAGCGCAACGCTGGCTCTCTTTGCGCAGCACGGGCTACCTGGCTACCTCGTTTATGTTTCGGGGGTGCTCGAACTTTTCGGCGGGGGATTGCTGCTGCTGGGGCTGTTCACGCGGGGAACGGCGCTTTCGCTGGCGATCGAGATGCTCTTGGTGATGTGGAAGATCAGTACGCCGCATAGTTACCTTGCTGTGAATGAATATGCTTATCCGATGGTGGTCGCGGCGGGTTGCTTTGTGCTGGCGACTACGGGCGCGGGGCTTGTTTCGGTGGATCGATTTTTGTTCGAGAGTGGCGGAAGAAAGTCGTGGGCATCGCGGAATCCAAAATCAAACAGGTAGTTCATGATCTGCCACGCGCCAGCATTGCAGAAAGACTTTTTACAATGAGGTCATAGCCGACACAGAGAGTGCGGAAGGGGCTCGTTTGTGAGCCATGAGGGCGCGACTCTTCGAGGCACAGGGGGGCAAGCCCCGCCCATACACCTTCTTAGGAGACGGAGCGGCGTCAGGTGGTCGTGACGGTGGTCGCCGATGTGGGCACGACTCCGCCTGGGGCGACGGGTAGGACGATCCAAAGGATCAGATAGGCAAGAAGGCCCGTGCCTCCGCAGAACAGGAACACCAGCCAGACTACACGGATGATGGTTGGATCCATGTCGAAATAGTCGGCGAGGCCGGCGCAGACTCCGGCGATTTTCTTATCGGTGCTGGAGCGCATGAGGCGCTTGGGAGCACCAGTGGCGGGAGAAAGACCCGGCGCGCCGGATTCGGGCTGTTTTGCACCGCAGTTGTAGCAATACTTGGAACCGATGGCGATGTTTTTGCTGCAGCTTGGGCAAGTCATTGGTATACCCCCAAATGGCAGTGTTTCTAGCCTACCTACAATAGAATACGCCAAAATGAGTGAAAAAGTTTCCTCGACCTTGGCGAGGAACGGTGGGCGACCGGACGGTCAGTATTCGAGAAGTTGTTTGACGGCGGCCGTGATGTGGCTCGTTTGCGGAAGGATTACGTCTTCCAGTTTGGGCTGGTAGGCGCAGAAGGTGTCCATGGCCGCGACGCGTTTGACGGGGGCGTCGAGTTCGTCGAAGAGCTCATCCGCAATGCGCGCGGCGAGTTCGGCGCCGTAGCCCCAACTCAGCATGTCTTCGTAGGCGACGATGACGCGGTGTGTTTTGCGGACGGTCTTGGCGACGGCTTCCCAGTCGTATGGAGAGAGAGAGCGCAAGTCCAGGATCTCGACGGAGATGCCTTCGCGCAGCAATTGCGCGGCGGCTACTTCGGCGCGGTGAACTAGGGCGCCGTAAGTGATGATGCTGACCGCGTTGCCTTCCGTGACTATGCGGGCTTTGCCAAATGGCACGGTGTAATCGGGGCCAGGATACTCGGAACGATTGTAGGGCTGGCGATAGAGGTGTTTGTGCTCGAGAAACATGACCGGGTCGTCGCAGCGGATGGCGGTACGGAGAAGGCCGGCGACATCGAGAGCCGTTGAAGGCATCACGACGCGCAGGCCGGGGCAATGCGTGAAAATCGATTCGCCGCTTTGACTGTGATAGATGGCGCCGCCGGTGAGATAGCCGCCAATCGCGACGCGGATGACAACTGGAGCTTTGAACGCGCCGTTCGAGCGCCAGCGCATGACGCATAACTCGTCGCGAATTTGCATCATGGCCGGCCAGATGTAATCGAAGAACTGAATTTCCGCGACGGGCTTTAGGCCGCGCGTGGCCATGCCGATGCCGCGGCCGACGATGCCGGCTTCCGCCAGAGGCGTGTTGAATACTCGGTCGTGCCCGTACTTGCGCTGGAGTCCGGAAGTGGCTTTGAAGACCCCGCCCTTCCCTTTCACTTGCTTTAGAGTCTCTTCGCGACTGGCGTCGGCGACATCTTCGCCGAACACAGTGATGCGCTCGTCGCGGGCCAGACCATTTCCACCATGGTTTTCGGCGCGCCGTGGAGTTGTGGCTGCGCCTCGAAGGCAGTAGACGTGGGATCGACATCCGGTGAATAGATGTTTACGCGAATCGAATCGATTTGTGGCTCCTCGGCAGCGAGCGCTTCGTCGGCGGCGTTGCGGACTTCCTGATCGACTTCGGATTCGAGGGCTTCGATCTCTTTTTGGTCGAGGATGCCTTCGCGGATCAGAAAAAGCGAGAACTTTGAAATTGGGTCGCGATGCGCTTCGTCCTCGCGCTCCTCGGGGGTCTTGTAAAGTTTTTCGTCGTCGGAAAGAGAATGGGAATAGGGGCGCGTTACGTGCGCGTGAACAAGAGCGGGGCCGCGCCGCTCGCGGCAGTATTGAACGGCGGTTTTGCAGATGGCGTAGCTTTCGAGAGGGTCGGTACCATCACATTCCGCGACGTGCAAGCCCGGGAAACTACGCGTGAGTTTCGAGATGCTGCCACCAGCGGTTTGTACTTCGACGGGAACGGAAATGGCGTAACCGTTGTCTTCAATTAGGTAAAGCAGAGGGAGTTTTTTGGCGCAGGCCGCGTTCAGGGACTCCCAGAATTCGCCTTCGCTGGTGGCGCCATCGCCCGCAGACACATAAACGATTTCGCCTGGCTCGTGGCGGACGTGTTCGCCAAGCGGAGCTTTCTTGGCTTGAGCCAAAGCTTTGGGATGATTCACGTAGTAGAGCGTGGCTTCGGCAGCGCCGACGGCCTGCACAAATTGCGTGCCGGTGCAGGACGACTTGTTGACGATATTCAAGGCGGGAAGGCCCCAGTGGGACGGCATCTGGCGACCGCCGGAGCTGGGATCGTCCTTAGCGCCTACTGCTTGTAGGAGCATGTCCAGCGGCTTGACGCCAAGCATCAGGCAGAGAGCGCGGTCGCGGTAGTAGGAGTAGAGCCAATCCATGCCGGGACGAAGAAGAAGCCCCATTGCCGCGGTCACTGCTTCGTGGCCCGCACCTGAAATTTGAAAGAAGATTTTGTTTTGGCGTTTTAGCTGGATTTCGCGGTCGTCCAGCCTGCGGGAGAGATACATCGTACGGTAGATGCGGATGAGGGTGTCGCGATCGAGGCCGTGCAACTTGGGTGCGTCAAGCTTGGTGAGTTTGACGCGCGTTGGTAATGCCATTCGTTCTGCCCTCGTTGCGAGGTGGGATTTTGCCTCTGCAGGAATTTATTATACCCGAAGTCTGGCTGCAGTCAGGCAATTTGGCAAAGCTATTCCAGAGAATCGAACTGTTTCACGACTTCGTCAAACTGCTCTTCGCCTTGACGCACGACGCGGGGGGAAGCTTCCTTGAAAGGCTCCTCGGATGGAATGCGATCGACCCAGCGTTGTTCGGTAAGCTTTTCATGACCGGAAAAATAGAGGCGCACGAGCAAATTCACTTTGCCGTTCGGGGGCGGAGCCTCTTCGGAGACTTCCGCTTTGGCCGATTTGGGTTTTGATTTTGTTTTCGGTTTAGACTTTTCGGATTTTGGCGCCTCGGCGGTCTTGTGCGCTTGTTCCGGAGCGCTTTTCGCTTCATCTTCGCCGCGTTCGAGTTTGTACTGCAGTTTTTTATCGAGGCGGAAGGCCTGCTTCCAACCCTCGAGTTTGTGGCGCGCAAGCTGGGCTTTCTCTTCGTCCGTGCCGAAATCGAATAGGAGATACGTGTGAGCCATGAAATTAGTCTGCGACGCAGACGCTGGCAAGTCAAGACGCGCGAAGCGTGACGTTCGCATGGGTGCTACCTACGGGCTCGCCGAGGCGTCTAAGTGGAGTATCATTGGGTGGACCGGGTCTTCGTGAGAACGAAAAGACAAGAGCGCATTCGATCGGCCACAGCATGGCTCTGCCTGCTGGCGGTGGCGTTTTTGTATGCCCCGCTGGCCGGTGCTGCCCTCTTGGCGCACGGCGTGGACTGTTGTTTGGGTGGCTTTTGCAACGTCCCGGAGCATCATCACCACAAACAGAAATCCGTTTCTTCGCAACAGTCGACGCCGATGGATTGCGGGCGCGATATGAGCGGCATCACGCAGTGCAAAATGTCTTGTTGCAAGGATCCGGCGCGCCCTGCGCTTATACCTGGCGCCTTTGTGCTGCCCGAGTTGAATTTTGCTTCATCGATAGGGCAAGTATTGTGTTCGGTACGGTGGGCAGATTCTTTAGCAATTTCGCGATTCGTCAAACCGCTTTCTCCCCCTCCTCGATTCACTGATTCGGTCCTGTAAGGGACTGGGCGCTCTCTACGCACGCTTATTCACCTGTGCCGCGGCTTCGTAGCCGCGCTGGAACTATTCCACGAGGAGACAAACAGTTTATGCCAAGAGTTTTTCAGGCATTCGCAGCATTCCTGCTGCTTCAAGCTGCGGCATTCGCCACAGTGTTTGGCACGGTGCGAGGGATCGTCCACGATCCGCAGCACCGGCCCGTTCCAGGAAGCGAAGTCGCTCTAAAGGCGAAGTCGTCCGACTACAAGCAAAAGACTCAGACCGATGTGAACGGAGAATTTCACTTCGATGCCGTGCCGCTGGGGGCGTACACCGTTACCGTGACGGGGGCTGCCTTTGCTGACCAGGAACAGAACGTGACCGTGCTTTCGGGCGCGGCGCCGATCTTGCATTTCGAGATGCCCATTGCGGCTCAAAACCAATCCGTTACTGTGTCGGCAGACGCCCCGCCGGGACAGACCGAATCTGTGACACCCACCACACTCATTGATCGCCAAGAAATTCAGGAGACCCCAGGGGCGGCGCGCACGAATAGCTTGGCTATGATCGCCGACTACATGCCTGGTTCGTACTTCACACACGATCAGCTTCACGTCCGAGGAGGACATCAGGTGAGCTGGTTGATCGATGGAGTGCCGATTCCGAACACGAATATTGCCAGCAATTTGGGGCCGCAAATCGATCCCAATGACATCGATACTCTGGAGATGCAGCGGGGGAGTTACTCTGCTGATTTTGGAGATCGAACTTATGGCGTGTTTGATGTAGCGCCTCGAACGGGCTTCGAACGCAATAGCGAAGCCGAACTTGTGGTGACCGCTGGGAATTTCTACCAGACGGACGACCAGCTCAACTTTGGTGGACACACCAATCGATTTGCTTATTACGCGAGCGTAAACGGCAACCGCACGAATCTCGGGCTGCAAACGCCGACTTCAGCGGTCATTCATGACGCTGCAAACGGCTTTGGCGGATTTACTTCTCTGATGTACAACTTGGATTCGCAGGACCAACTGCGGCTGGTCGCTCAAGTGCGGCGCGATTTTTATCAGGTGCCGTTCGATCCGAGCGATCCAAACACGCAGGGACAATTCTTGCAGGACGCTAACCGCGAGAGCGATTCCTTCGTCACGCTAACCTGGGTGCGCACGGTCAGCCCAGGATTGGTGTTCACGGTTTCACCGTTCTTCCACTTCAACAGCGCGAACTACCAGAGCAGCCCGCTGGATATGCCGAGTTCGGCGACAGAAAACCGTTCCTCGAAGTACGAGGGCGGGCAGGCCACGGTCACTTGGGTGGAGAAGCGCAATAACTTGCGAGCAGGTATCTACGCCTTTGTGCAGCAGGACTCTCAACTCTTCAGTTTAATTTTCAACTGTCCGACACCACCTACAACTACTTGTTCCGAGACGAGCGCGTCGAATCTGACTCCCACGCAGGTGAACCCCATGGGTAGCTTGACAGCTTTGTACGCCGAACATCAGTTCAGAGTTACTTCGTGGCTTACTCTGAATGGCGGCCTGCGGCAAACGCACTTTTCCGGAAACGTGGTGGAAAATGCGACTAGCCCTCGCGTAGGCGTTTCGCTACGTATTCCGAAGCTGAACTGGGTTTTCCGGGCGTTTTATGGACACTTTTATCAAGCGCCACCGCTCTTGACCCTTTCCGGCCCGCTCCTGAACGCAGCAACCAATCAGAACTTGGGCTTTGTGCCGCTTCATGGGGAGCGTGACGAGGAGCACCAATTCGGCGTGACGATTCCCTTTCGCGGTTGGACTCTCGATGCCGACAACTTCCAGACTCGCGCGAAGAATTTTTTCGATCACAACAATTTTAACGACTCGGACTTGTTTTTTCCAATTACGATTCAGGGCGCGCGCATCAACGGATGGGAACTCACCGTGCGTTCTCCACGCATCCGCAATCGCGCTCAGGTCTATTTGACGTATTCGAACCAGCTCGCGCTTGGATTCGGCGACATCAACGGCGGTCTGACAGACTTCTCGTTCGGCGATGGATTCGGACTTCTGGACCACGACCAGCGGAACACTCTGCATTTCGGCACACAATACACTTTGCCGTGGAATTCCCACGCTTCGACCGACATCTCCTACGCGTCGGGCTTCAGCAACGGCAATCCATCGGCTGCCAATCCCGGAGACCATCTGCAACCCCACACTACATTCGACCTTTTTCTTGGCAAAAGTTTTGGCGATAGATTCTCGGCGAACGTGCAAGCGATAAACGTCGCCAATCGCCGCGTGCTGCTGGATAACAGCTTCACGTTTGGTGGCACTCATTATCTGAATCCGCGCGAAATCTTCGTGCAACTGCGCTTTCATTTTCACTATTGACGGATTACGGGGTCCCTGGCGCAGGAAGGCAGTCGCGAACTGCTCTCTTCCTGCGCGGCCTCCCTCTCTCATCCGCGTAATTTGACCGCGGCTCTTTTGCGATTTAGGCTGGCGCGCGATGAATTCAATGGCTGCGGCGGAGCTTGCCACGCACAGTGCTTAGAGCCACGGCATCGTGTCTGTTCCGACCGTGTTCGTGGTGGAAGAGAGCGTGGCCAACGGAGTGAAGATGCATTTCCCGGAGTATGTCATTACGAAAGTCAATGCCCTGGCTAAGACGCATTTTCCAAGCTTTCAGCTTGGGTTGCGCTCGGGCGTGATAATTGCTGCCGGTTCGGACCATTCGTATGCTCCTGGCACAGGAACAGTGCGCGAGGAGATGATTACGGAGGTAAAATACGGAATGACGCCGCAGCAGGCGCTTGTTTCTGGCACAAAAACCAGTGCGGCATTGTTGGGATTTGAGCAGCTCGGGACGATTGAAAACGGCAAGGAAGGGGATCGCGTGGCTGTTGAAGGTGATCCATTGGGCGACATTCATGCGCTTGTGAAGGTTCGCGTAGTGATTTTCCAGGGTAAGAGCGTGACGCCTGCTGACCGTCAGTAAAAGAGGTTGGGCGGTGTGAACCGAGTTTTGTTTCCCTCGGCGTTAGGGCAGACGGGGCAGTACGAGCTGGTGCACGACAGTGGATGTGACGTGTTGCTTCGAAGTGCGAGGGGAAGTAAGCTTTTT
>WNFJ01379940.1_pt1 | contig 10072 bp, 10 predicted proteins | sample 5400461 | NCBI WGS metagenome assembly WNFJ01 (sample SAMN13153349, study PRJNA577476) | soil metagenome | isolation source: 115 cm saprolite on Douglas fir-dominated hillslope | place: USA:California | collected 2013-09-17
AAACTCAGCCGTACTCAGTGCTCACCAAACGGACTCTCGCAGAGATTGCCGAGGACGAAGGCGGCGACGTAAAGAAAGCGGCCACCGGTGATCCGAAAAAACTTCCTCGCCGGCGTGGCGTCAAGCGACGGAAGAAGACAGCCAAAAAGAAGGTCTGGCACAGTAATAAGGGTGCGGGCTGAGGACGCATAGGCGAACTTTTATCGGCACATTGAGAGGACGATCCACGAAATCACGCGAAACGAGGGATGATAAAGTGTAGCCAGATCTTCCCTGTCGATTTCATCTTGAAGGAGCACTGATATGGATCCCGATCCGATGCAGTTTGTCGAAGACAACAATGACAAGAAAGAAACGGAAACCAGGAAGTCCAGGGCTCACCTAAACACCTGGGTGGCTATCTCGGTGGCGTTGCTGGCGACGTTCATGGGTATTTGCAAAGTCAAAGACGACAACATCGTGCAGGCCATGCAACAGGCCCAGGCCGATAAGATCGATAATTATTCCTGGTACCAGGCCCGCAATGTTCGTTCGTGAGGAGGTGGCCCGAGCCACGGTCGCCCAACTGAAGGCGGAAGAAGCTGCCGCCCCGCCACAGGCAAAGCCGGCCTTTGAAGAACAGATCAAAACTTACGAGGCAATCGCCCAGGAGCAGGCTGAGAAAAAGAAAGTTCAGCAAGCCGACGCCGACAAAGCCGATCAGACATATAACGAACTCAACTATCACGACGACCAGTTCGATCTTTCGGATGCGATGCTGGCGTTGGCGATTTCACTGATGGCCGTGACGGCTTTGACTCAGAAGCGCTGGCTGTTCGTGCTGGCGCTGTTGCCGACCGTGTTCGGCGTCGTCATGGGTGTGGCAGGTCTGCTCGGCTGGCACATACATCCCAACGCGCTGACGAAGTTGTTGTCTTAACTTAAAAGGCGCGAATGCATGTTCCCGCGACAATTCCGCCGCGAACGCACGGTGATTACTTACTGCACTTGACCGCACGAAGCTTCGAGCGCCCGATCCACGAAAACACACGAAGCCGCAGGAACAGAAAACCTATTTACTGCTTCGTGTTGCTTCGTGGATCGTTCATGACAAACCGATCTCACAAACTAGAGGAACGCGCCCGCTCTTTGGCAGAGGTCGTGACCGGAAAGCCGCTTGCCGGCCGCATGACACCGGAACGCTGGAGCGCCTGGTTGGCGAACCTCGATCCCGTCGTCGGTTCTGAACAAGGAAGAACGCGTCCAGTGCTGGTCTTGAGCGACACGAGGCTCAATCAGATTCTGCCCGTCGTTAATGTCCTCCCAATCACTTCACGCAAGCATAACCGGCGCATCTATCCGAACGAAGCACTAATTCCTGCTGGGATCGCCGGGCTCGAAGTCGAATCTATTGTTCTCTGTTACCAAATTCGTACCCTCGACAAACAACGACTCATCAAGCGCCTCGGTGTGCCGGGCAAGAAAACCTGCGCACCGAGATCCTTGCTGCTTTGCGGTTCCAACTTGTGATGACTGACTAATGCGTTACCAGGCGCGTGCAACCTCGAAACGTTCCTAGTACTGCCAATTCACATTCACATATCCAGTACCGCTGGTTGGCACGGTGTACTGATGATTGTTGCCTGCCTCCCAGGTTACCGCGCCGTTGGCGGCAATCTTTATGAACTTGAATTGGATCGTTTGCCCCGCGGGCACGCTGGCGGTAAGAAACCAGTTCGGATAATTAGGCGTTAGCATTGGCCCCACCGCGCCGTCCCAAGTCGTGCTCCAGTTGCCCAGTTCCACGGTACTGCCCGTGAGAAAGATGTAGTCACCTGTCTGTGTGGGCGTGGCGTTGTAAACGGTGAACGTGACGGGAATCAGTTTTGCGGTCAGCACGGTGTACTGAATGCTGTTCGAGACCTGACTCGAAGAATTCGTCACCGTGACGTTGTAGACACCATTGGTAACTGACGGCGTGGTGCAGACGATCTGTGTAGGCGTCCATGAATTGATAGTGGCAGTGGTCGTGCCGAACTTCACACTTCCCTGCGTCGAGCCAAAGTTGCGCCCTGCGATCGTTACCTTAACGCCGGATTGGCCAAGCGTTGGCCCAATCGATCCTACCTCGGGTGTCGCCGCGCCTTCGGTGAATTGCCAAACTGCAACGGTGTGCGCCGGCAACGTAAAGTTGGTTACCGGATTGTTGCCGCCCGATCCGGTGCTGACAGTGATCGAAGAACCACCAAGCAAGCCGGTCAGGTAGTCAGAATAGTTCCCCGCCGGAAGCGCGGTGTTAAGACCGCTGATCGAATATGACGAGCTGTCATTCTTGTTGATGGCGACCAGCACGGTGCTGCCAAAAAACCTGCGCTCGTAGATGTACACGTCGGTATTGATCCAGCGCTGGCCCATCGAACCGTAGGGAACTGCCGGATTGTTGTGACGCAACGTCGAGAGCGTGCTCACCAACTGGTAGGCGGTGGTAGTCGTACTGAAGCCGGGCATCATCGGCCGATTGTAAGGGTCGGTGCCGCCGTTGGTGTCATTGTGGAGGTACTGCTCTGTACCGTAGTAGATACAGGGAATGCCACGGCTGGTGAGCGTGAATGCCAGCGCTTCGTGCAGCCGATTGTTGTTATTGTTGATGGTGAGGAAACGCGCCATGTCGTGATTGTCGATAAAGGTTACCAGGTCTTCTTTCCAGGTGAAGTTTGTGGCTTCCTGCGAGATTACGCCGTCAATTTCCGAAAACCCATTGTTGGTCGAACTAAACACGTCGCGAATCGCGGTATTGAGTGGGAAATCCAGCAGCGAGATGCCGCTCTTGTTCGCGAACTTGTAAGAGTCGTGATAGAGCGGGTCGGAAGTATTGCCTTGATACCATTCACCGAAGAGAAAACTATCGCCGTAGGTGTAGATCGAGTTGGCAAAGCCGTATTCCCAGCCCCACGTCGCATGTTTGACCGCGTCGATGCGAAATCCATCGACGCCATGCTGCTGAAACTGTTGCACGGCGGCTTTGAGATATCCATCGATTGTTGCGTTCTCCTGGTTGAGATCGGCGAGATCGAAAAGCGCGTAATACTGCAACTGATAACGGTCGTTAAAATCCGAGATGTTTCCGTTGTGGTGATAGTAACCGTTCGTGTCGTTGGTGTAGTTGCCCAGAAAGCTTCCGTTGTCGTACAGCGCGCCATACTCTCCCGCGTTGTCTTGCGTTGAATGGTTGGGTGCAAAGTCGACGATGACTTTGATTCCGTTCTGATGGGCCGCCGTGACCAGATTATCGAAATCCGTCCACGTGTTGCTCGTGTCACCGAAGTGTTCTTCGACGCGCTTGAAGTCGCGGCCCTGATAGCCGTGATACGCAGCGGTGGGATTGCCCTGCCCATCAGGAATGTTCGTGTTAAGGTTATCCACGGGCGGCGAGATCCAGATTGCAGTCACGCCCAGGCCCGCCAGATATGACATCTTCTGCTGAATGCCGGCGAGGTCGCCGCCCCAGTAGAGCCGCCAGTTGGTTTTCGTCGCGTCATAGAGACCCGAACTCTGCGATGGATTGTTGTTCGCGGTGCTGCCGTCAAAGAAACGGTCAGTCACGATCTGATAGATGACTTCACGCTTGAAGTCAGCCGCGCGAGCGCCGCTGAAAAGAAAAAACGAAATCGAAACTAGAATTGAGAGTACCGAGAGACACTTGAGTTTTCGCATGACAAACCTCCGGAAGAAACTAAGGTTGATAGGAAAGAGGAAGGGCGAGGCGCATTATATAGCAAGCTACTTATCTAGGATAGGCAAACCCTGCGAACGTACTGTTAAGCGAAGCCAAATCGCGAGGGATGAGGTCGCCTCCCTTAGCACGATCTCCAAAACTCAAGGCATGTTGATTTCCGGTCTGCGTCACGTGCGGCTTGGGGACGCTCTCCCGTATCAGTCTCACCATGGGCATTCGGTTGAAAGCTTTTACTAAGCTATGCTGAGCGAAGACCTTTCGGGTTCCGAAACAAGCTATGTTCACTCGCGCCATTGTCCGTCCGCCGGCACTAAATTTTTTTGAAGGTCTGACTACCAGCAGCCTCGGTGCGCCTGATTACAAACGCACGCTCGCGCAGCACGAAGCCTATTGCGCGGCCTTGGAGCAATGTGGATTGACGCTGACGAAACCCGAGCCTGATCCGGATTATCCGGATTCATCCTTTGTTGAAGACACGGCGATATTAGTCGGAGTCTCCGATGGCGGCAAGACTCTAAGTGCGCGACAAGACGACGTTGAGTCTCAGACCCACCCGCTGACGCAGGTGGTACTGACAAGACCAGGCGCTTCCGTCCGCCGCGGCGAAGTTGCGAGCATCCGCAGAGTGCTGGCTGACTTGTTCCCTGCTGTCTCTGAAATTCAATCACCCGGAACTCTGGACGGCGGCGATGTCTGTGAAGCAGGTAATCATTTCTTCATCGGCATCTCTGAACGGACAAACGAAGCGGGCGCACAGCAGTTGGCTGAATTGCTCGCACGACACGGTTACACGAGCAGCTTTGTAGATATCGGACAGAGTGGCACGGGCGTCCCGCCCGTGCCTCACGCGCAGGATGCGGGTGCCACTTTTAAGTTACTCCACTTGAAGAGCGGCCTCGCGTATCTGGGTGATAATCGTTTGGTAGTGACTGATGCGCTCGCTAACCGCGCAGAGTTTTCCGGTTACGATCTAATTCGCGTGCAATCGAACGAGGAGTACGCGGCGAATTGCGTCAGAGTCAATGACCAGGTACTGGTGGCTGCCGGCTATCCAAGGCTTGAAGGAAAGCTGCGCGAGCTTGGCTATCAGACGATCGCGCTGGAGATGGCCGAGTTTCAGAAGATGGATGGCGGATTGAGCTGTCTGTCGCTGAGGTTTTGAAACGAAGCGGCGTGCGACGTTCGGAAAGGATAAGTGGGCGCACTATTACTGATCGGCGTGCTTTTCGTCTTGATCGGAATCGCCGTTTTGATTGGCGGGATCGTAGGGGCGGTGAAGCAGGTGCGAAAGTCCGGCCGCGGAGTGGAAGCAACCGGGACCGTCGTCGATCTCGTAAAGCGAGTCTTCAATCCGGGCAGCGCGGGAGTGTATTGCCCCGTGGTCGACTTCACCACTGGCTCTGGTCAGACGGTGCGATTTGAATCTCAGTTTGGAACCGTGCCCGCAAGTCATCGTGTGGGTCAGTCGATCCCCGTGCGTTACGACCCCACCGATCCGCAAAACGCTGAGGTCGATTCGACAATTGCCAACTGGTTCGTCCCGGGATGCACGATCGGCATGGGAGTACTGTTTCTCGTGATGGGGTTGGTGTTCGTAATGATGAGAATTGTGGTGCTGGCCAATCAACCTTGACCGTCGAACGGTAAGACTCTTCGATAACCTGGTGTTCACGGACACGGCAATGCTGGACAGCACGCGCATGATAACCGAAGGGTCTTAGGCGAAGGTTTAGAGTAAACGATGCAAATAAGAAGGCCGGCGTGGCATGCGCCGGCCTTTCTGTTCCCGCTGCTACAGTGATGGTTCGTAACTTCGCGTTACGCATTTAATGCGCGCTCCCTCACCTGGCCCTCCTCATGGTAGGGTTCTGACACTTCACCACTTTGGCGTCACGCCGAGGTTATAGAAGAAGAACGAATAGATGTCCGCCGTCTGTTCAAGCTGCTTCGTTGTGCTGCTGGCGCCATGACCCGATTTGGTGTCGATGCGAATGACAATCGGATCGTCGCCAGCCTGCGCCGCCTGTAACGCCGCCGCGTACTTGAATGAATGCGCCGGTACTACGCGATCGTCGTGATCCGCGGTAGTGATCAGGATCGCCGGATACTTCGTCCCTGCCTTGACGTTGTGAATCGGCGAGTAGGCATAGAGCGCTTTGAACTCGGCTTCGTTAGCGTCGCTTCGTCCATAGTCAGCGGCCCAGTTCCAGCCGATGGTGAACAGGTGATAACGCAGCATGTCCATGACGCCGGCGTGCTGATGCACGGCGCGAAACAGGTCTGGACGCTGGTTCGTCACTGCGCCGACCAGGAGGCCGCCATTCGAAGCGCCTTCAATTCCCAGCTTCGCCGGTGAAGTGTACTTCTGCTTGATTAAGTACTCAGCCGCGGCAATAAAGTCGTCAAACACGTTCTGCTTTTGCAGCTTGGTCCCGGCTTCGTGCCACTTCTCGCCGTACTCGCCGCCGCCGCGCATGTTCGCAGAAGCATAAACCACGCCCTGCTCCAGCAGCGCCAGACGCAACGAGCTGAACGCCGGACTGGTCGTAATGTTGAATCCGCCATAGCCGTACAGCAGCGTCGGGTTGTTGCCGTCAAGCTTGATGCCCTTCTTGTAGGTGATGAACATCGGGACGCGCGTGCCGTCTTTGCTGTTATAGAAGACCTGCTTCACTTCAAAATTCGCGGCGTTGAACCCGGGAATCTCCACCGTGCGGAACACTGAAGATTTCCGGGTCGCGATGTCATACTTGTAAATCGTCGGCGGCGCATTGAACGAGGTGTAACTGTAAAAGACGAACTTGTCGTCGTCGCGGCCGCCGAAACCTCCGGCGGTGCCCAGGCCCGGAAGCGGAACATCATTCTCCAGCTTACCGTCGAGACTGTAAACGTAAGCACGCGTAGTCACGTCCTTCAGATAAGTGATAAAGAGTTTACCGCCGGCTGAATTCACGATATCGAGCGGCTCGGATTTTTCCGGCACCACGTCCTTCCAGACGGCCGGCGTTTTCGGATCCCAAACGACGACCTTTGCATTAGGCGCGCCCTTATCGGTGTAAAGCAGGAACTTGTCCCCGACATTGCGGATTACGAAAAAGCTGTCATCGCCGATCTCAGCGACAATCGGAGTAAAAGTCTTGTCTGACCTGGACAGGTCACGAAAAAAGAGCGCGTTTCCTTTTTTGCCCTTGCCACGTTCAGAGACTGAAAGGATCGCATAGCGCTGATCCTCGGTCACGCCAACGCCCTGAAAACGCTGAGGGTTCGCTTTGTCTTCATAGACCAGCTCGTCTTCCGATTGCGGCGTGCCTACTTTGTGATAGTAGACGGCCTGGAATTCGTTCTTGGTCGTCAGCTCTTTGCCCTTTTCCGGCGTGGGATAGCGGCTATAGTAGAAACCTTCGTCGCCACGCCACGAGATGCCCGACGCTTTGACCCACTGCAATTGATCAGTCAGCGGCTTTCTGGTCGCCACGTCGAGTACGTGAATCTCGTTCCAGTCTGAACCGCCCTGCGAAATGCCATAGCCGATATACTTGCCGGCGTTTGACCAGGAGAATGCGCCCAGTCGCGATGTGCCGTCCGCTGAGAACTTGTTCGGATCGAGTAACAATTCCGGCTGGCCGTCCAGACCCTTCTGAATAAAGAAGACGTTCTGGTTCTGCAGTCCGTCGTTCTTTGAAAAGATGAACCATTCGCCGCGCCGGCTGGGTGAAGAGTACTTCGGATAATTCAAGAGTTTGGTCAGACGATCTTTGACCTGCGCTCGATAAGGAATCTGGTCGAGATATGCGAAGGTGACTTTGTTCTCGGCCTCGACCCAGGCGGCGACTTCCGGCGCGTCGTTTTTCTCCAGCCAGCGATAGGGATCGGGCACTTTGGTGCCGAAGTAATCATCGACTACATCGTCTTTTTTCGTTTCAGGATATGTAAGATGACCGGCCCCGCCATCGCCGCCCTGCGCGCGCGCCAGGCGCGGCGGCGCGGAAAGCGACAGAGACAATACGGCTAGTACTCCCAGCGACAGAAAAACAAGCTTCATCTTCTTCATTTGGATTGGTCCTCCGGAAATCTCAGTGAACTGGTTCTGGGCGGACATACTTTAGTCGAGACGCTACAAGGAATTCAACCAGCTCGGGAAATACTCGTGCGAAGTGAACTGATACTATTCCAGGGTGCCGACCTGGCGGCCAAACGCGATCCCGTTCTTGCTCACGCGGCCGCGCTCGTCAGCGTCAAGCTTGATCCCGAGAAGGCAGGTTCGCTCTTTCCAAAGGAGTGGCGCAAGCAATAGAGGGATCGGAACGTGGGTCTAGTCCGAAACTCTGGAAATCTCAGAAGAGTGAAAAGCCAGGTGGCAGGGCATCTACCTGCGGGCTTTTGCGCGGGCCGGCGACACCGTCCCTTCAGTCGTTGGCGCGACCGGTTCGGCTGACAGCTCACCGCGTCCCAGATCGGCCAACGCCACAATCACCAATAGAGCGGTGACCCCAAGCGTGGCGAGAACATAGAGCAGAGCAGTCTGCTCGAAATAGATCAAGAGAAAAATCAATACGGCCAAACCAAAGATCCATAGATAGGTGAAGCCGCGTCGTTTCTTGTTTTTATTGGAGCGTAGTCTTTGACTCATTTCGCAGGGTTACCTAAGGATGTAGAACGCCGAAAAGCAGACAGGTCCGTCGTTTCCACGCAAATCAAAATTCTTAATAGATGATCCCTCTCTGAGTTACCATGCCGACCGAGCCGCGGAACATGTTCACAAACATATCGCCGAAGCTCTTTGCGGAGAACGGGCCACTCTGACGCACATCGATTATGTCGAAAGGTTTCAGCGCTACGTCCGGCGCCTTGCCCTTCTTGATCGCGTCGTAATTATATTTCAAATCATCCTGACCACCGACATTATCCTTCTGCCGATAAATGTGTACTTCGCTCGTGTTGGCCAGCCTTTGCGGTCCGCCGGCCATGGCGATCGCCCGGCCCAGCGTAAGTTGATCTCTCAACGGCAGCTCACGAGCGCCCATTACCGCTCCCATTACGTACACCGGCTCAGCTTCAGTCACTCTAACAATGTCCCCCGGCCGAATATAAGGATCAGCCTCTTCTTTACCCATCTTGAGATCGTTGAGTTTGAAAACCACAACCCCAAAATTTCCGGTTGCGGATAGAGCTGTTTTCTGAAAGATATCAGTGGGATCCGGACACATTTCAGCTTCCGTGTGCATGATCTCAATTGTTCCGCTGGCGCGATCTGTCCAGCCACCAGCTTTGGTGACTAATTCGTGCAAGCGAACTTTGCGCAACATGGTCACCTGCATCGGTGACCTTACTGCTCCCAAAATCGTGGCCGGTTGACGGCTTTTACGCTCAGAAATACGTACGCTGACCTGCGGATTCCGAATGTATTTTGCGTAAGCCTTAGCAATATCGATTTGCACTTCTTTGTCGGTTCGGCACTGAGCTCGAATCGGCGCTTCCAAAAAGGGAAGATTGGAAACGTTCCCGTCTGCGTCGACTTCTGCAAGTGAATTCAGATCCGCCTGGCCAAAAACCCTGACATCCAACACGTCCCCCGGACCCAGCAGATAACCCCTGATTCCCTGCATATCCAGGGCTGAAGGACCCTGGCCGGACCCCGGTTCCTGCGCCAATACAAACAGACTAGATCCAAAACTTAACAGAAGCGCGAAGAGGACCAGAGTTTTCTTGCTCATAGCTAACCTCGAAATTTGATTGAAGAAAGAGAGAGACACCCGATCAAATCTTGTTATGCATTTTCTTCCATGAAGACACCGAACCGAAAATCAATTTGGTCGCTTTACGCGTCTCGGCGCCGTTCCCGGAAGGACGAATCCAGTGAATAACCAGTTGCAATGATCGCACAAAAGGTTGTAGATGCCAAACAACCGGAGCAACCAGAATGTGCGCTTGTAACCCTGCCGGATTCTATCGCTGCCGCATTTCGGACATCTTCGCATAAGCATATCCCGCTCAAAATTCCTCCGAAAAAACTGATCAGCCGCAGGCCGGAAAAAGGTCTTTGCGGACTATGATCGCTGTGGCCTTCTGGTTTTCGCGCTGCCCGCCTCGGGCGACGTGATGATGGCTTTTCCCGTAGCCAACTGCGCCCGCAATAACTCGATTTCTCGGGAGATTCGCTCTGCTCCGGCTTCGCGATCTTTATCCAAGCCGTCGCGGGTAAGATAAAACAACGCATCCCGATAGCAGTCGATGGCGCGCTTGTAATAACCTTTGAAGGCGGCTCGCTGGCCCAGCTCAACCCAATGCGCAACCCGGCTCGAGGTAATGAATTCATGCACTGCTCTTGCCGAGCGATTCAATTCTTCCTCTTCAGGG
>WNFJ01701843.1_pt1 | contig 10072 bp, 14 predicted proteins | sample 5400461 | NCBI WGS metagenome assembly WNFJ01 (sample SAMN13153349, study PRJNA577476) | soil metagenome | isolation source: 115 cm saprolite on Douglas fir-dominated hillslope | place: USA:California | collected 2013-09-17
GGCGGTTCGCATTGGTCATGCAGTATGTCCAGGGGCATGAGCAGATCACCAACCGGGAGTACCGGGAGTTGACCGGCATCTCAGAGTCTACCGCATTGCGCGACCTGGAAACTCTGGTTGAGCGTGGGGCTTTGAAGCGCGTGGGAAAGAGACGAGGGCGGAATTACCAGCTTCCTTAATAGAGGGAACTCTAAGATCCTCGCGAAAATAGGCAATAGGGTTACGAACGAGCCTCTCAAGCCAGTTGAATGAACGAACCAGGGTGCAGAAATGATGAACATATTTGCACAAAGAACTCTTGTTGCCTCTTATACAAGTTTATAAAAAGCCTTTTCGGGATAATTATCTAGAACAGAAGTACTCTGTTGCCTATTTTCGCGAGGATCTTAGAGTTCCCTCATATTCACTGGATTCGCCTTACGCCATTCGGCGAGCAGTTCTATCGCGACAACTGGCAGCGTTATAGAGAGATGTACCCGGATGTGGATGCACCGGCGCCAGAGTAGTAAGTTATACTGTGCAACATGGCCCAATACATACATCGACACCACCAGGGGCAGAACCACTTCACGAACATTCATCGTGTGCCATGTTGTGCCAGAGGGAAGGAAAGAAAAGCGATGTCAGTCCACTTTCGCTGAAACACCCTGCTACACTCTGACGCTCAGTGAGCTGGTTCTGCCCCTGGTGGTGTCGATGTATGTATTGGGCCTGATAAAAGAAACAAATCGAATAGGAAGGAGGCCATCATGGCCAAACAACGCACGCGTGCTCGTGCTGAGCAATGGATCGCTGCATGCAATGCACGCAACCTCGATGCCATGGTGGAGCATTATGTCCCCACGATCCGCTTCAGTTTTGCCGCAAGCAAGTATGTTTTGTGAGCAGACTTGACAGCGTTGGTGCATGCAGATCAAAACGCTTCTCGTCTACGCTTTCTCTCCAGAGTCAAGTTGCCTGGCTTTTTCGTAGGCTTGCTGCGCTTCGTGTGGCCTTTCCAGCGAGGTCAACACATCCCCTATTTTCTCCCAGATGCTGGCATAATTGGAGATACTGGCATGCTTGAGCCGAATGGCTTCTTCATAAGCGGCGAGCGCCTCTTCGTAGCGAGAAAGCATCGAGAGCATGTCACCCTTAGACACATAGGTGCTAGCAATCCCGGGTTCGAGCCGAATGGCCTCTTCATAGGCAGCAAGTGCCTCCGTGTAGCGCGCGCGCGAAGCCAGGAGGGTACCGCTGTTCAGATAGGCCAGATAGGAGTAGAGAGGTTCATCGTCGTCAAGACGAATGACTTGTTCATAGGCCGCGAGGGCTTCCTCATCTCGATTGAGGAACACCAGTGAGATCGCCTTGCCGTTAGACGCCTCAGCAGAGGTGGGGTCGAAGCCAAGCGCCTGTTCATAGGCCGACAAGGCCTCCTCATAACGCTGGAGTGCGTAGAGCGTGTCACCCTTGCCGGTGTAGGCTTCTGCATCGGTAGCGTCAGGGGAAATGGCCTGTTCATAAGCGACGAGTGCCTCCTCGTAACGCCTGAGCGCGCGCAGGGTATAGCCCTTCATGCGGTGGGCCACTCCGTCGTTGGGGTCGAGGCGAATGGCTTGCTCATAAGCAGCGAGTCCTTCCTCATACCGTGTAGGTGCTTGGAAGGTGAGGACCTTGCCCTCCTCTAGCCATTGCTCTTTCGTCTTCTGGGATGCAGGTGGAAGCTCATCAGCTTCGCTCGTCAAATGGTTTTCCTCGCTCATACGGTTCCCCTCCAGGATGGAATGCCCTCCGCCTGGCTTCACTCCTCAAGAGAGGAAAGGCGCAGGGCACAGATCATCTTCATCTCAGTATACCTTGACTGTCGAGTGGGCTTCTTTTTCTCCTGGGATGATCTCTGGTTGGCATTCGGCAACTCAACCTGGCCCAGTATCACGTAAGCTGTCATGAAGTGCAAAGTATCGGTTTTAACGTGCATCAGAGCATTTAAGAGCACAATACGTGCGGAGGAGCGTGGGTTTCTCCCAAGCAGAACCAGCATTCCATGCGTATGTTGGGGCGAAGAGACGATGGTCGAGAGCTATTTCTGGTAAATTGGGTGAAAGGTGGACAGATTTTGAGCCGAAACGTGAGAAATCGGCGTCAACACTACAGTCGCACTTGTTAACCCATCAATAAGAGGCTGAAAAGCATAAAAAAGCAACATTTTTTCTTCTTCCAGATGTGACAATCTGTAGGTGCTAATCCTGTAATCAGACCGCACATCTCAAAGGAGAAGAAAATGAAGCAAAACAAGAATACCATACGTACTGAAACTAAGACGACCGCCTCCGATGTTTGCTGTTGGGTCCAACTCCTTTTTCGTCTGCATGAGCGCCTCGCCCCACGCTTTGCCCGACCAGAGCCATATCGTCGGGTGTTGGCCTATCTCCAAGGGATTTTAAGTGAAACGTCGCGAAAAAACAGCTGGCAATTAGCTGAACATGCAGGAGAAGCTCGTCCCGATGGCATGCAACGTTTACTCTCGCAAGCCGTCTGGGACACCGATGGCGTGCGCGATGATTTGCGCTCCTACGTCCTTGAGCTGCTGGGTCAAGAGCGTGCGCTCCTCGTCATCGATGAATCTTGTTTTCCCAAGCGCGGTAAAAAGTCAGCTGGTGTTGGCTGGCAATATTGCGGAACCACTGGCCGGGTCGAGAATTGTCAGGTTGGCGTTTTTCTAGATGATAAGTGGAATTTGGAAAATTCCCACTTATCTTTTATTATGTGGATTTGACCCTCGATTCCGCTGCCGTTTTTCAGGACAACGAGGGTCAATTCCACATAATCTCGTATGTGACAGCCAAAGGCCATACCCTGATTGATCGCGAACTCTATCTGCCCTTAGACTGGTGTGAGGACCGCGATCGCTGTCGAGCCGCAGGCATCCCAGAATCAGTTCGCTTCCAGACAAAGCCAGAACTGGCCCAAGGCATGATCGAACGTATGTGGCAAGCTCAGATCCCCATTTCCTGGATCGTGGCTGATACCGTTTACGGTGGCAATCTGGACCTGCGTACCTGGCTAGAAGCGTATGGGTATCCCTACGTGATGGCTGTGGCTTGCAATGAACCGGTCGGATTCCAGGCACCCACTGGTCGCAGACGAGAAGAAGCTGCAGTGGTCGAAGCGTTGATGCTCTCTGATCGAGATTGGCAGCGGCTGTCGATGAGCGAAGGTAGCAAAGGCCCCAGGCTCTTCGACTGGGCAATTGTCCCCATGTTGCACCAGTGGGAGGATGATGGAAAACAGTGGATGCTCATTCGTCGTAGCCTCGCTGATCCATCCGAGAAAGCGTACTACTTTGTTTTCGCTCCGCCTGGCACCACCCTCCAAGAGATGGTCACGGCTATTGGCGCCAGATGGCATGTTGAGGAACATTTTGAAAATGCCAAAGACATCGGGCTGGACCATTACGAAGTGCGAAGCTTTATCGGTTGGTACAGGCACATCACACTGGTGCTGTTAGCTCTTGCTTATCTTGCAGGGGTTTGCGCAACAGCCCATGGCTCTATTTCCCCTCCTGCGACCTCTGAGTTTCCTCCTCGACCTTCTGCGCTTCCCCTCACTATTCCTGAAGTGCGCCATCTGCTCGCACGGCTCATCTGGCCCTCTTCTTCGTCTGCACGCCGGGTGCTGGCTTGGTCCTGGTGGCGTCGCTGCCACCAAAGCATGGCGAGCTATTATCACATCAAATGTCGCCTGAAGGCTGGCTAATCCAGGCTGGTATCTCTACAACCCTCTGACGGTGTTGCCCACGGCGCTTTTTCCCAGACTTCCCAGAAATTTCCTGGACGTGTCGGAGTTCCTGGAACTCCGCTCGCGCGTGTCTACGATTGTTTTTTTCTTGAAAGGAGTTCTGATTATGACGACTTTTCCTGTAGCAGACGGTGCTCGGATGCTGGGTATTCATCCCAAGACCCTCCACCACTGGCTCACACAGGCCAATGTGCCTTGTGCTGCTCATCCTACAGATGCACATATCAAATGTCTGACGGAGGAACACCTCCAGGAGGTGGCGAGACTGCATGGCATTGAATCCAGAAAATGCTGGTATGCTGACGCGAAGGTGTTGTTCGCCCTTGGCGAGCAACACAACCCCAGAGCCAGCCGTGGCAGCATACCGCGGCGCCATGCAGCGGGTCGCCTCCTCTTGAGCACATGGAGGCAGCACGAGCCGGATGTGTCGGCCCTGGACGGACTGACCAGAAGCTGAAGTGACGCCGGCCTCACGCTCCTTCCCGGTCATGGGAGCAGGCAGGCATAGCCTGCCGCCGTCAGTCCCTGGGGCCCGAGCGTCGGCTCCTTGGGCTGCTGCGCTTTCCGCTTGTTGCTCGCCTTGCGACCGGGCAAGCCAGGATCGTGTGGGTAGCGGGGCTCGCGTTCGAGCCCCAAGCTGGCCGGTCGCGGCAGGATCGCGCTCTCCTGCACCGGCGGCACTTGGACCGTCGTGCGCCTGGAGGAGCGAATGAAGCCCAGTTGGCGACCCCGTTGCACACAAAAGGCAAGGGGATCCTCGCCTTGGGCCAGCCGTTGCGGCAAGCAGGTCACCACCAGCGGCAAGGAGACCTCAAAAGGATCGACCTGGGCGCGGCAAGCAATTTCCAGCCGCACGGCTTGCAGCAACTGCGCACTGATCAGACAGGCCCACACGTGCTGCAGCATGCCTGACACCTTGCTATTCCACCACAGATGCAATCCCAGGTACGGTTTGAGCGTCAAAAACGCCAGCTCGATATCGAAGCCTCGCGCGTACAGCCGGGCGATCTCCTGCACCGACAAGGTCGTGGGATCCAGCACATTGGTCAGGTACTCCACCGTCCGCACGCCGACTTGCACCCGCACCAGCCGCACAGCAGAGCGCGCACGCGCCTGCTAGTTCCCCAGCCACACCACCCCATCGAAGACCCCCTCCAGGTCATAGAACGTCTGCAGCAGCGTGTAGCTGGTCTTCTCGCGCAAGCGACACACCTACCAGTAGCGGCGGCTACTCAGCTCGTCGAGCCACTCAAAGCCGAAGTAGCCCAGGTCGAAGAGCAACAAGGTCCCGGTGACCAGCCCCGCCAGCATCGCGCGGGCATGCACTTTGCTGTTTTGCAGCGCATCGGGCAGATACTCGATGCGGCGCCACACCTGCAAGCGCACATCGAACAGCCCTGCCAATTTGCCCGGCAGCAACTCGACCGCCCCTTTCTTCAGCACGCGCAACAGCGGCAACTTGCGTGCCAGCGGGTCCAAGGTCGTTTCGTCCAGCACCAGCACCTGGCTGGCAAACGGCGCGAGCTTGGACCACGACTGCTGCTCCACCAGCGGCCTGAGCCAGGCCGCCAGCATGCTGGTGATCTGCCCAAAGAGCTGTTCCAGCCAGGCCGTCCCCTCCAGGTCGAGTCGGTCCTAGAGCGTCTGATCGCAGCTGTCGTAGCCCTGCTGGACCAGGGCACGCCACACGTCGCGTACCCCAGTCGCTCTCCCTAACACACACAGCAGCAGGGTGCTCCACATGGCCACACTGGGCAAGTCGCGGGGGCGTCCGACGCCTTTGCCAGCCGTTCCTGCTCCCCGGCTGCCTTCCTTGGCCTCCAGACGGCTCAAGCAGCGGCGCAGATACGTTTCCACTTGCTCGAGAAAACCAGGACTTGCCTTCCCCTGGCGCGATACGGTATCATGCATGTGAGGATCTTCCTTTCGATGAGCAGATGTATTCCCTTAAAAGGAGTATCCTCTTTTCTTCCTCGCTTGGCAACCCTTTGTCTATTTTCTGGATTCAATGGACTGCATGGTCGCCCGCTCCCGTCCCCGGCCACGGCTCGCCTGTTGGATGCACCCTCTTCCCCAAGTTTGCCTCAGAGGCAACCAAAGCGCTCACCTGCAGACGAGAGAGAGCCCCTTCAAACAGCTTCTTGCTGGCCCGCTCTCTGCGTGTCTGAGGCGGACCTCATCCAGAAACTTTCCTGCCTGGAAACCAAGGTCGTGACGCTTCAAGAGCAACTCGCCCAACTCGCGCTGGTGCTGCTCCAGGAGCGGGAGCGATCGGTCGAGCATCGCCTCACGGTCCTGGAGTCCCTCCTGCAACCACTGGTGGGAAGGCAGCTATCCGCATCGCCAACTCCTGAGGCTGAGCAAGAACCTCCTTGTCCATTGCGAGAGCCCAGACCTCTGCATCCCGTTGAACAACTGGCTCGGTCGCGCAGGCCTCCTCTGATCGAATACAGCGCACTGGGCATCTACGTGATCATCAGTTCACACGAAGGCGAGGTGCATCTGGAGCTCGATTCGCGCGCGTGGTTTGACTGGTTGGCTACCCTCTCCTCGTTCCGGTTCATTGGGCCTGTCGGGCGCTTTACGGCCCATCGCGGCTACAAAGGTGGCCAGCAGACACTCTATTGGTCGGCTTCTCGCTGTGTGCGCCGTCATACCTACAAGCACTATCTTGGCATGACGGAGTCTTTGACGCTTGCCAGTCTGGAGCACACAGCTGCCAGACTCCAAGCTGACATAGACGCGCGCTAGGTTTTTGCGCTGTTTCCTGTCCATGACCTCCTCTGGTTCCCAACAAGTGCGACTGTAGTGTCGCCCTGGTGAACCAACTTACCCGCTGTTACCAACCCCTTGTTCAGCCTGTGCGCGGCCCGAATCGAGTGAGAACGCGAGATGTGCTTCTGGGGAGATCTCCTCCCAAAGGAGCAAGTGCGAATGCTGAGTACACCTTCACATGGAAAAGATTGGGAATTGCAAGCAGTTCATCCATTGTTCTTGTAGTGGCATGATAAAAATCTCTTCTCGAGGCGGGTGAAGATGCGAGGCCGTCCCGAGGTCGCAGTGTGTACGAAGAGCATCACCACATTTCTCAGAGAGGAAATACCTTGAGAGTGAAGGAGCATATGAGACAAAACACACCTGTTTCCTCGCCCGTGGTGTGTGACAGCTTACGGATCTTTTCTGAAAGCCCGATCACGGTCCTGAGAGAGACTTTCAGAAGAAAACGAACTTGCACCCCTTGCCATGAGAGTGCATACAGCTTCCATGTTTGCTAACACGTATAGAGAGAGGATTGGACTAGCTATGACGTTGAACACTGAGATACGGCAGGCTCTGACTTCCGGGCACCTGGCTCATCTTGTGACGCTTAACTCGGATGGCAGCCCGCAGGTTACGCTTGTCTGGGTTGGACTGGATGACGATGAAATTGTCTGCGCCCATCTGCCCTTGCGTCAAAAAGTGAAAAATATCCAGAAGGATGCGCGCGTGGCGCTGTCGATGGAGACTGGCGGCAGAACAGGATTTCTAGATAATTATCTGGTGATCACGGGACGAGCCAGGATCACTGAGGGCGGCGCGCCTGAATTGCTGCACCAGCTTGCTCAGGTGTACGTGGGGCCGGGAACGAAATTTCCCGCTGAGAACTCACCTCCCGGCTATATCACGCATATCACGGTCGAGCACATAGGGGGAGTCGGCCCTTGGAGCCAGCAGCATCACTAAGTACACAACCGCATTGAAAAAGGTCGGCATTGATAGCGACTTCACTCCTGTTCTCGTCTAACAGGAAGTCACCTTCTGGTGGGACGAATGCCGATTCTTTCTTCTGCTGGGCTGTACTGAGGAAACCTGCTCAAATGATGCTTGACTCTGGTGGGCAGCATCTCCCGGAATAAAAAGAGCCATCTGGGCCTATTAGGTCCGCTGGTGAGATTTACAACGTTAAGCTGTGCTCGTTAAAATCAGTGATGAACTACTGGAATGCACATAAACCCCCGTATGTGTGGGGCCGACGCCGACGGCAGCAGCCGCGCAGGAAGCTTGGGATTGCTCGGCTGCCGAAAGTCGCCTAAACTTGCTGGATGCACCACTTAGTGGTGCATCCGCTAACTATGGTATACTGTAGAAAGGAATTTCTAGAGCAAGAAGTGGAGAGGGAACATGGCTTTGAGATTGCGAGAACTCACCAAGGAAGAATACACCACACTCGAGCAGTTGCTGCATGCGCGAAAGGTGCCAGCCGGGAAGCTGAAACGAGCCCAGCTTGTGTGGCTGGCAAACCAAGGACTGCGTCCTGCCGAGATTGCCGAGCGTCTCAAGGTCAGTGAGCGCATGGTGCGCACTCGGCTCCACCGCAGAGAGCGAGCAAGGATTGCAAGGACTGGAAGAAGCGCCGCGATCGGGGCGTCCAGTGATCTACCAGCCAGAGGTCGTGAGCCAGATTATCCAGACGGCTCTCTCCCATCCCCGGGATCTAGGGGAGGAGTACGCGACCTGGACGCTGGATCGGCTGGTGGACTACCTGCATCGGGTCAAGGGTATCCGCATGAAGCGCAGTCGCATCAGCGAGCTTTTCATTGAGGAAGGCCTCTCGTGGCGACATGAAGAAAGCTGGTTTGGCGAGCGGGTCGATCCCGACTTTGCCAGAAAAAGGGGGGCCATCACCAGCCTCTACACCACTCCTCCGGAACGGAGCGTGACGGTGTGTCTGGATGAAATGGGGCCCCAAGCCGTCAAAAGCTATCCAGGCAAGCAACTGGTGTATCCCGAAGCGACGGAAACCCAGCCAGCCGGCCGAGCCAAGCAAGCCATCGACTATGGCAGGCGCGGCAAAGCGGGCTACGTCTTTGGTGCCTTGAAGCCAACGGATGGGGAGGTGTTCACCGCGACCTACACGCGTCGCAAGCTCGTCAACTGGATTGACTTTCTCCAACACGTGGAGGAGTGGATCCCCAAAGACGTGGAGCGGGTCTATGCCGTGTTAGACAATCTGAGCATGCATCGCGCCATGGATGTGCTCTTCTTCAACCTGGCCTATCCGCGCTGGGAGTTCGTCTTCCAACCGACGGCGGCGGCCTATTTGAACCTGATCGAGCCGTGGTGGAAGACCCTCAAGTCGCTGGCCTTCAAAGGACGACGCTTTGAGAGCTGGGAGCAAGTCGAGGAGGCGGTGCAAAAGGCGACGGCCTATTGGAATGCGCACAGGCATCCGTATGTGTGGGGACGCCGCAGGCGACATCGCCCTCACCGCAAGCCGGGCATTGCTCGACTCCCAATGGTGGCATGAGCCTGCTAGTCTGTGCGATACTGAGACCAGCAGATGAGAGACGTTCATGAGTGTTTCAGAGAGGAGGACCCATCAGTGAACCAGGATCTGCCCCCCTCACAGGATGAGGTGGCTCTGCATCGCTGTCAGGATGTGCCGACTGTTTCTGTCGTGACCCCTGGTGCTCCTGTGGAGAAGCACCACGTCGTGATTGGCTGGGGCCAGTTTGGGGTCGATACTGACGATCGCGTTGCTCAGGTGGGAGAGGACCCCACGCTCTACGCCACTGCCTCCGACCGTTTGTACGCCGTCAATGCCAGCGATGGCACGGTGCGCTGGTGTCAGCAGGTGGAGCTCACCGAGGAGCTGATCCAGAAATGGAATGCTCGTCACGGCAAGCGTCACCCGCCTCCACAGATGACATTCGGCACTTCTCGGGTAGCCAATGGCGTCGTCTACGTCTGTGCCTCTGGCTATGGCAGGTATACGTGCGCGTTCAATGCCGGGGATGGGACGCTGCTCTGGCGCACACCTACCGATGCCTGGAGAGTCGCTATGCCGTTCGGAGACAACGCTGTTCCACAGGTGAGGGATGGGATCGTGTATCACGGCACCTATGCCTTGAATGAACAGGACGGTACCGTGCTCTGGCGCATCGCCATCGACACGCCTTGGCTCTCGCTCCAGGCACTCGTGAACGGCACGCTCTACGCGGTGACCCAGGAGAGTATCTATGCCATCAACCCACAGAACGGCGAGGTCCGCTGGCACTATGAGACGCCCATGACCATTGGTGGACCGCTCGTGGTCGCTGACCATTTGCTCTACGTCGGGACACTCGGCTCGGTCGATCACCCGGAGAAGGGTTGTTTGTATGCCCTGGACGCCGATACCGGGACGCTGCGCTGGCAGTATCCGATGGGCAACAGCTACGCGGGAGCTGTCATCCACGACGAGAGCATCTATGTCAGTTCACGCGATCAGCACCTCTACGCACTGGAGAAGCACAACGGGAGTCTGCGCTGG
>WNFJ01090958.1_pt2 | contig 10071 bp, 14 predicted proteins | sample 5400461 | NCBI WGS metagenome assembly WNFJ01 (sample SAMN13153349, study PRJNA577476) | soil metagenome | isolation source: 115 cm saprolite on Douglas fir-dominated hillslope | place: USA:California | collected 2013-09-17
ACAGCTCAGATCCATCGCCGCCATGCACGCATCCGTCAATCAGTAGCAGCCAAGTTACTCCCACTACGATGCTCCGCCCACGGCGCGCGTAAACGCAACCCTGCGTCTGGCACGGTTCTGCGCAGGCCAGCCGCCCGGCCGGGTAGCGAGGTGCTGTCGAACGGCCACTAACATGGGGCCATGCCGACCAAAGAACAAGTCATGCTGGCGCTGGCAGACGTCCAGGACCCCGAAATCCATCGCCCGATCACCGAGCTTGGGATGGTCAAGAACGTCGAAATCAGCGCCGATGGGTCGGTCCGGGTCGATGTCTGGCTGACCGTAGTCGGCTGCCCGATGCGGGAGACGATTACCCGCGAGGTCCGCGGCGCCGTCAGCAAGCTGGCCGGGGTGAGCGGTGTCACAGTCGAACTCGACGTGATGAGCGAAGGCCAGCGCCGCGACCTGCAAACCAACCTGCGTGGCGGCAAGCCGGAGCGCGAGATACCGTTCGCCAGCCCGACCTCGCTGACGAAGGTCTACGCGATCGCCAGCGGCAAAGGCGGCGTCGGGAAGTCGTCGGTCACCGTCAACCTCGCGGCCGCGCTGGCCGCGTCTGGGCAGAAGGTCGGCCTGCTGGACGCGGACATCTACGGGCATTCAGTTCCGCGCATGCTCGGCGTCACCGCCCGCCCGACTCAGGTCGAGCAGATGATCATGCCGCCGGTCGCGCACGGCGTGAGGGCGATCTCCAGCGGCATGCTCAAGAAGGGCAACGAGCCACTGCCGTTGCGCGGGCCGATCCTGCACCGGCTGCTGCAGCAGTTCCTCGCCGACGTCTACTGGGGCGATCTCGATGTGCTGCTGCTCGACCTGCCTCCGGGCACCGGCGACGTCGCGATATCGGCCGGCCATCTGGTGCCCGGGGCCGAACTCATCGTGGTGACCACCCCGCAAATGGCCTCAGCCGAGGTGGCCGAGCGGGCTGGGTCGCTGGCGACCCAGCTCCACCAGCGCATTGTCGGCGTGATCGAGAACATGGCCTACCTGCAGTGCCCGCACTGCGACGAGCGGATCGAGGTGTTCGGCAAGGGCGGCGGCCAGGCCGTCGCGCAGACGCTCAGCCGTCTGGTCGGCGCCCCCGTGCCCCTGCTCGGCGAGGTGCCGATCGACCTGCGGCTCAGGGAAGCGGGTGATGACGGCACGCCGCTCGTGCTGGCCGAGCCCAGCTCGCCCGGTGCGAGCGCGCTGCTCGCGATCGCTGCGCAGCTATCGAGCCGATCGCGCAGCCTTGTGGGCAGGCCGCTAGGTCTTACCCCGGTCGCGGGCAGCGGCGCCCCCGTCAGATAGTTACCGCCTTCAGGTAGCCGCTGGCCTCTGGCAGCTCAGGTGGCGTCCGCGTCGAACGGCGGCGGGTCGCCGAAAGACGTCGCGCCGATGGAATCACCGATGCCGCCTTCGGCGCCAGTACCGGTCAAGCCGTGACCTGAAGCGTCGACGTCCATGATGCCCGGTCCACTCGGCCCGGCCCAGCGGTAGTCCTCGTCGTCGAAGTCGTCGAGCAGGTGCTTGCGCACGAAATTACGCGGGTTCAGGTCGTTGAAGTCGAAGTCGCGGAACTCGGGGCCAAGGCTATCGGACAAGTCTGAGCGCGCGTTCTCCGCGAGCCGACGCAGGTCACGCAAAGCCCGTCCAGCCTGAGCAGCAATCTTCGGTAGCTGGTCCGGCCCGAAGATCATCAGGCCAATCAGCCCCAAAATCAGGAGTTTGGGGATCGACAAGTCAAACAAGCTGGCCTCGCCCTGCTAGTCAGTTCCGCTTCGTCTAGCGTAACGCCGGATCGCGCGGCGGGCGTTAGCCGAACGGATTCAACCACGAGCCTATTCGCGCCGAGCCGTGACTGACTCGCTGCCAGAACCCTAGGTCACGGTCGTGCGGAAGTTGCGTGACGACCAGATCCACGGCTGTCTGCGGTGCGTCGGAGATGACCGTGTAGACCAAGCCGTCCGCCGACCAAGCCAGGCTGCGCTGATCAGGCTCGCTCGAGTAGACGTTCACCCCCCGCACCTGGGCCACGTTCCAACCGGGAAGCACTCCAGCCAGCTCACCGCGCTGCATGAACACCGAGACGACGGACAGCCCGTCAGAGTAGGAGGCGTCCACCACGGAGCCGGTCCTGGCCGACTCACGGCTAACGCTGACCAGCGACATGTCACCCGCCAGCGTCGCTGGCACTGGCCAGCCTTCCCGGCGCAACCGGCCTAGATTCGACATCGTCGGCTGGGTGCTCCACGGCTGCGCCGCCGACGAAGGTGCGGGAACGACCGCACTGTCGCCGAATTTCAGATCGATGAACGTACCCTCGTTGACCAGATGACCGCTCTGATCGAACATCTCCCTGCGCAGCGGCAGTCCGGTCAGGCGGTCCAGCCAGAAACGCGCGGCGAGGCTGCCATCATGCCGCCTGATGGCGATGACCCGAGCGGAGCGGCCGATCGCTGTACTCGCTCCCGCGTACTGGATCAGATAGTTGGCGCGCAGCAGGTTCAGCATCCAAGGCGATACGCTCAGCACGCCGGCCGCCGCGTGCCGAGCCGCGGCGGTACCGGGCTGGGCGATAGAACCAGGTGGGGTGCTACCCCCGGCGCTGCCGACGCCCTCAGCGACCTCAAGCTCTCCCGACTGGTGCCACACGCCTATGAGATACGAGGTGGTGTCACCGGCTCCCCACCACGCGACCATCTGGACGCCTGAGTAGGTCACGCCGCGGCAGGCCGCCACAGCCCCGGTCATCAAGCTGATGCCGTGCCGCACGCTAGCCAGGTCGATCGGCAATGGGCGGCCAAATGACCGGCTCGCCAGCGTCTTGCGAGGCGCCGTGCGGCTGGCCCCGGGCATGACCGAGCCGGCCACGATCACCAGCACCGCGATGGCGCCGAGCGTGACCCCCACCACGACAACCACGGGCCGTACTCGCCGCCAGTAGAACCAGAGCATGGCGGGCTACGGCGAACTCGGGCGCGGCAGCCTTTTGGCGAAGTTCGGGCTGACCGTGCCGGGTGCGTAGGTAGCGGGTGACGACTGCGACCGCGGCGCACCTGCACCCGGAAGCTCCCCGGTGTCATAGATATGCTTCGTCCAGTAGACATCGACGGCCGGAGTCACTCCCGGAACCGGCCGTTGTACGTGGCCGCCGCCGAGCATGAACGCGAGGGCTCCAATCGCGAGTACCGCCGCACCCGCCGAACCGGACGCGATCCGCCAACCTGTCCAGGACGGGCGTACCCAGGGCGGGCGCGACCAGAAGCCGACCATGGCCGGGAACGCTGACCACGACGTCTGGCCCGCCGACAGCCCGACCCGATAGGGCTCCGATCGGGCGCGCTCGATCAACCGACCGGCGATCGCGGCGTCAGAGACCGATTCCCCCAGCGCGATCATCCGGCGCTTGAGCGCGCGCAGCGCGCTGGCCTCTTGCCTGCACGCATCGCATCCGGCTAGGTGGTTGAGCACCCGATCGCGTTCTACGCCATCCAGCTCGCCATCGACTTGGGCGGAGAGCCACCGGCCTAGGTGGCTCACGGCTAGCTCACCTCGCCGAGCAGCGCGGCCTCGGCGCTGGCGTTGACGCTGGCGCCGTCAGTCAGGTCGACCGTAGTGACGTCAGCCGCGCTTGCGGCCCGTTTCGGGCGGCGATGTTCAAGGGCCGCGCGCAGTTGCGCGCGGCCGCGGTGGATACGAGAGCGGACGGTCCCCAGCTTGACCCCGAGCACGTCAGCGATCTCTTCGTAGGTCAGCCCTTCGATGTCGCACAGCACGACCGCTGCCCGGTATTCGGGCGGCAGGTCGGCGAGCGCGGCCGAGATATCGAAGTCAAGGTGCCGGTCGTCGAATGCCTGCGACGGCGTCGGCTCGAGGCCGCGGAGCCTGGCCGCGGTCTCCTCGCCGAGCCCTTCGAACCTGATCCGTTGCCGTCGCCGGGTCATGTCGAGGAACAGGTTGGTGGTGATCCTATGCAGCCAGCCCTCGAACGTTCCAGGCGTGTAACTCGACAACGACCTGAACACCCGGACGAAGACTTCCTGGGTGAGATCCTCGGCATCGTGGCTGTTGCCCGTCAGCCGGTAGGCAAGCCGGTAGACCCTCGCCGAGTGGTCGCGCACCACCTCTTCCCACGTGGGCGGCGTCCAGCAGGCGACCTGCTCTTTCGACGAACCGGTCTGGTCAACCGACTCAGTCTGCATTGCCTCCCCTTGCCTGTCTTCGTCACGTGCCCGTGGAACCCCGGCCTATCTTGCCGTACGTTGTACTACCCAAACGGGTCCGTTACATGGGCGCACATCGTCAAACGAGCGGGCAGCCCAGCCTGTTCCCGCGCCGCGTTCGCTGACGCTAGGCTGCGGCGCGAGGACGTTCATCAATGCTTCCGGAGGTCGCCATCTTCCGCTCAGATATGACCGAAATCCTTGACGATTTCGTGTCGGAGGACGAGCCACTGCTGACCGCGCGCAGCAACGCTGAGCGGATGGGTGGTGCCGTCCCAGTGTCAGCGCTCACCGGTGCGGCCTTGCGCTTCCTCGCTGCCGCCATCGGCGCCCGAGCGGTCGTGGAAATCGGCACCGGCTACGGCACGTCCGGCATCTGGTTGCTGCGCGGCATGCGGCCAGGCTCGGTGCTGACCAGCGTGGACTCCGAACCCGGGCAGCTCGCGTTGGCCAAGGCGGTGTTCGCCGCCGCTGGTTTCCCGTCCAGCCGGTACCGGCTCATCACCGGCCGGGCGCTCGAAGTCCTGCCCAGGCTCGCCGATGGCGCTTACGACCTTGTGTTCTGCGATGCGGACAAGCGCGAGTACCCGGAGTACCTCACTGCGGCCCTCCGCCTGCTCAGACCGGGTGGCATCGTTGCTTTCGATAACGCGATCTGGGCCGATCAGGGCCAGAACGTCGCCCACCGCGATCCTGACACTGGGCCGATAGGGGACGACCTGCTCGAACAAGTCGGCGCGGCCGGAGACCTGGTACCGGTGCTACTGCCCATAGGCTGTGGCCTGCTCGCTGCCGTCAAGCGGTCTGGCTGACAGCCAGCGCAGCAGCAAACGAGTGCCGAAGCCCGTCGCACCCGGCGTGACCTCGCCGTCGTCAGAACCGCTCCGGGCCGCACCGGCGATGTCCAGGGGAGCCCAAGCCCGATCGCCCGCGAACTCCCTTAGGAACAACGCCGCCACGATAGAGCCTGCGCCGTCCTCGCCGGTCGACACGTTCGCCAGGTCCGCGACCGGTGAGGCCAGCATGGTCACGTAGTCGTTGGGCAACGGCATTCGCCACAGCCGGTCACCACTGGCCTCTCCGGCCGCGACCAAGGCGGCGGCGAGCTGGTCGCAGGTCGAGTACAGGGCTGCCCAGCTGCCTCCGAGCGCGATCCTGGCGGCGCCCGTGAGCGTAGCGATGTCGACGATCTCATCAGGCGAAAGCTCGGCGTCGGCGTAGGCGATGGCGTCGGCGAGCACAAGTCGTCCTTCGGCATCGGTGTTGATCACCTCGACGGTCTTGCCGCTCATGCTCGTGAAGACGTCGCCCGGCTTCGTCGCGCCGCCACCCGGAAGGTTCTCGGTGCACGGCGCGACGGCGATGACGTTCACCTTCGGCTTCAGTTTCCCGATCGCGCCCATCGCCGCGATGACCGACGCGGCGCCGGTCATGTCGGCCTTCATGTGGTGCATCCCGTCGGCGGGCTTGATGGAGATCCCGCCGGAGTCGAAGGTGATGCCCTTCCCTACGAGGCCCAGATCGAAGCCCTTGCCGCCGCGGCCCCTGTAGCGGAGCACGATGAACTGGGGCGGCTGGTGGCTGCCCTGGGCCACCGAGAGGTAGCTGCCCATGCCGAGGGCCTCGCACTTCTTGCGGTCGAGCACCTCGAAGCTGATCTTCAGTCCAGATCACCACCTCGAGTCCGGCGTTCTTGGCTACCTCGGTCGCGACGTCGGCCAGCCACTGCGGGCTCTTGCGAACCGACGGCGTATTGGCCAGATCCCGGGCGAGCGCCACGGCGGCGGCGATGGCGACCGCCGAATCGACAGCGTCCTTGGCTTGCTCGGGGGTCGTGCCGGACGGTACCAGCAGCCGCAGGTCGAAGGTCTTCACTGGAGCACCGGCATCGGCCGACTTCTCGGAGTACCGGTACGACCCGAGCAGGATGCCTTCGGCGAACGCACTCAGCTGATCGGCACCGAGCTGCTCGACGTTCTGACCGGCGTTCTGACCCGTCCTCCCCCGGTCGAATCAGCCGGGCGAGCTCACCGCCCGCCTTGCGTAGCGCGCTGGGGGAGCGATCAGCAACGCCAAGGAACACCACGCGAACGAGCTTCTCGCCCAGCATGGCGACCGCGCTGACGATCTGACCCGCTTTACCGGTGAGCTGCGCCGAGCCGATCACGTCGGCCGCGCGGACTCCGAGCACCGAATCAAGCGCCGCATCAACGATGAACGAGCCGTCCGTGCCGACTGGAACGGCCACGAGGTCAGCTGGCTCGCAGCGGCCGGCCTTCACCGCACGCAGGTAATCGCCGACTGACCGGGTGTCGTCCAGGCTCAGGGTCCCGACGAGGCTGGTGATAGGCATTCTTCGCGATCGCCTCAGCCTACGGCCGACTCAAGTGCGTTGCTGAGGGCTTTAGCCTCGTCGGGCGTCAACTCGACAACGAGCCGGCCACCGCCTTCGAGCGGAACACGCATGACGATTCCGCGGCCCTCCTTGGTGACCTCGAGCGGACCGTCACCAGTCCGCGGCTTCATCGCCGCCATCCTGCCTCCCAATCTGCCTAATTCGGGCAGCAACAGCCCGAGGCAGCTGCCCCGCTACAGCTGCTCGTCATATGCGCCCAGTACCGTCAAGCCACATCGACATCAATCAGTACCTCTATTATCGGTCAGTTCCTTTGCGTTGGTGGCATCGATCAAGGTTCCGTCGATGACGGCCTGTTCCGAGCGACACTAGGTGCGTGAACGCGCGATCGGCACTCTTCGATCTCTACGGTGATCACCTGCTGTCCCGCGGAGAGCAAGCGCCGGTGGCTGCGCTGGTCCGGCTGCTAGCGCCGGTCGCGATCTCGGCGCCAGCGGTGCGAACGGCCGTCTCGCGCATGGCGAGGCAAGGCTGGCTAGTCCCAGTCAAGCTACCGGGTGGAGCCGGCTATCGGCTCACGCCGCGAGCGGTCAGGCGCCTGCACCAGGCCGCCGACCGCATCTACCGCCGCGATACCCCAGCCTGGGACGGCACCTGGCACGTCGTCGTCGTCGAACGCGTCTCCGAGCGGGCTAGACGCGACCGGCTGAGGTCGGCCCTGGCCTACCTGGGCTACGCCTGCCTAGAGGGCACGACCTGGATCAGCCCGCGTCCTTCGGTTGAACTAGATCAAGTAATCGCCGCCGAACAAGTCAGGGCGGAGCGGTTCAAGGCCAGCTACGACGGTGACCCGCGCGGGCTCGCCGCCCGGGCCTGGGATCTTGACGGCTTGGCGCAGGCCTATCGGCGGTCCGGACCAACCTGACGACGTGATCTTTGCCGTCCGCAGCGAACTTGTGCACGAATGGCGCAAGTTCTTGTTCGTCGACCCTGGCCTGCCCGCCGAACTGCTGCCGGCCGACTGGCCAGGCACCGACGCCGTCACATTGTTCCACCACGAAGCCGACCGGCTGCTGCCCGCCACCGCGCGGTTCGTCGACTGGGCACTGGCCGCCGGCGGCAGGAAAAAGCCATCCGCGATCGGCGCTGAAGCGTCCCGGCGACCTACCGGCGGGTAACTGGACTCATTTCCGAAATAATGGGGGTAAGGAGTCCAGTTACCGGCGGGTAGCGTGGGCTGCGACCGCCGGACAGCTTTCGTCAATCGTTTCGCCGGCCTGGCTGGGGGCCAGCCTATTCGTCGAACGGGTCAGGGAATTGATCCAGGATGTCCTGCTCGGTGGCGTCGTCGTAGTTCGTACCGCCGACCGGGATTCGCTCACCGGAGGTCGGCTGAACCGTGTGACCGGGCTCGACCGGTTGGTGGGCGGCATTGAGTTCTTCGTGGGCCTCGACGATCCGTTCGGTCGCTTCCGTCAGGTCTGTCACCGACAGTCGGTCGTAGTCACCGGTCGGCTCACGCCACCAAATCACCTGGCCTTGGCACCAGACGCTCAGATTGTGACTGACGGACAAGACCGCCAGTTCGCCACCGGGTTCGGTCACCGGCACAAGGCCGGTACCCAGGCCCCGATCAGTCAGAGCGGTAGCGAGTTCCTCGATGGCCTCCGAACCACGGGGCGCAAGCCGTTCGCTGCGGGCAAGTTCGCTGGTCGCCGGCACCCGCAGCGCGAACCACACCGCCTTGCCCGGTACCTTCCAGACGCCCAGCCGACCCCGGCTCAGATGGTGGCCCCACTTCCCTGCCGAAAGCCCGGCGACCATCTGCAGGCCGCGACCCCGGACAGAGTCAGGCCCCGCAGGCACAGCGGCGCCGATCGGAACCGGCTCACCCGCATCCCAGCCAGGCTCTGAGTCGAAGATCTTGCAGACTATCTCCCTGCCAGGAATGGCGCAGGGCCCGGCATTTCTGACGTTCCTGATATAAAGCCAGAACTCCGGTATTCCGCTCACTGGCCGGTGGCCGTGACCGCCATATTCGATGTTGCCGTGCGCGTTCAGCGTGTTGGCAGCCAGTTCGCTGGCCATTGTGACGCCGTCGTGAATCAAGTCACCGGGCAGACCGACACCCGCGACCGCTTCCCGAAAGAAGCTCCTCGCCGCGCTCGCGCAGGTGTGGTCCAGAGGCAGCGGTCGCGCGAAGCACCCGCCAGCGCGGACGCTGGCCTGACCTAGACCTACCTTGGGCAGGCGGTCATCGACGACAGTCCCGGCAATCGCGCGCGCCCGAGCCAGTCTCCCGGATGGGGGCGACAACGTCGGGGTATCAGCGAGCGGAGCGGCCATCCAGCCAGCATGCGCAGCGCCGGACGCCATCCAGCCATCGTGCGCCGCGCCGGACGCACCAGGTGCCACCGAGGATCCCGGGGCGCGGGTCACGTCTGGCCCGCGTTCGGCGGGCGACAGAAACATTCTGACCCCGCCTTCCCACGTCCGTAGCTGGTATGCACAGATTACGAGTCTATTAGCTTTGCGTGCAACGGCTCTGGGAGAATTACCAGCGTGGCCTTTGTGCTGGCCAGACGAACACTCCCGATCATCCGTTCCGTGGCCGCCCGAGCATTGCCAGGCCATCCGTTCCGCTCTCCAGCCGCCCCACGAGTCCCATCCGTTGCCCGCCCAACCATCTCACTGACCTCACGTGGCTTCACAGACCAGCTAAGCACCATCAGCCTCAATCGTTCCCAGAACGCCACCGACCCACTCAGCGGATCAGCGTCTGCCCGTAGGTTCACGCAGACGTGTAGCAGGCGACATGTGCACGTAACCCCGCGTCACACTGGCCCTGACCCGCGAGCAGGGAGCCAGCGCTTCGTGTCCGGCCCGTCAGGGTCGTCGAGCCCCCAGGGACGTCTGGCCCCAGGGACGTCTGCTGGCCCGGGGAACGCCCGGCCCGGGGAACGCCCCGACCCCGGGGAACGCCAGCCCCCAGGGCCGTCTGGACCCCAGGAACCGTCCGGCCCAGGGGCGTCTGGCCCCCCAGGGACAGTACCCACCAAGAGGCCGCCCCGGCTTCATGATCATGGAGATCTCTCGTCCAGACCGCGGAGACCTTCCGCTTCGCGGAGACCTGACCGCGCCGGAGCACGGCAACTTTCCGCCGAACGACAACTCTCCGCCACGCCCACGGGCAACTCTCCGTCCCACGACAACTCTCCGCCACGTCGACCGGCAACTCTCCGCCGCACGACAACTCTCCGCCACGCCACATCACCTCAAGGCCGGCCGACAGGGGGACCACGCCGGCAGGCAGATGATCCGGCCCGACAGACGAAGTCGTACGTGTAAGAGCATCTGACTTTCAAGATCACGAGATTCGACAGCCTCATATCGCGGAAAACACTACAAATCCTTGACCGCCTCCTTCGAGCAACCACAGCGGTCGCACCTTTTCGAATGATTAATGAGGAT
>WNFJ01147739.1_pt2 | contig 10071 bp, 9 predicted proteins | sample 5400461 | NCBI WGS metagenome assembly WNFJ01 (sample SAMN13153349, study PRJNA577476) | soil metagenome | isolation source: 115 cm saprolite on Douglas fir-dominated hillslope | place: USA:California | collected 2013-09-17
CGCCCTTGACATCGGTATCGAGCGTGCTCCAGTCTTCCCGATCAATCAAATCCACGATCAGGCGGCGCAGGTGAGCAGGATTTTGAATTTTGTTGAGCGCCTTACGGAAAATAATGCCCAGCATGCCTTTCTGCTTACCCAATTGCTCTAACACATGCCGATAATGCGTCTCCAGCTCATCACCGTCACGCTCCATCAGGCTCTGCCAGTTGCAATCTGTGGGGATACGCTGCTGCTGCTCTGGAAGATACTGCTCTCGCTCATGGGCCATTTTGAGGAAGAGCAGATAGGTAAGCTGCTCTAGATAATCGCCATAGGACATACCATCATCGCGCAGAACATTGCAGTAGCTCCATAGTTTCTGCACGACCTGTTGTGCGTGTGTACTCATAATCTATCAGAAATCCTTTTTGATCAGTTTATGCGGCTGAAACAAGTGAGAGGAGAAGTTGCTTGGTCTGCTCCTGGCTCGATGCGGTGCTCAGCTCAACAATCAGTACTTCCAGACGACTGGGATCGCTGATCGTGGCGATGATAGCTTTGGCAAGCTGCTCAAGTGCCGGAAAGCGTGCTGTCACGATACTGATTGCTATTTGCTGCGCTGTCTGAAGAGCACCCTGCTGACGACCCTCTTCGCGTCCCTGCGCACAAGCACGCTCACGAACTTGCTCAAGACCTTCCTCAAGTCCTACCTGCTTGAGCAGTTCTGTCACAGAACTCTCATCAAACGTCGGCCTCTGGATACCCCCGCTTTCAAGCATGGGGAGGAAAGAGGCCTTCCTTTCTAGGTGGCTTGGGCACAGGGGTAAGTTGTGCCTAAACAACCTGTTCGAAGGAAACAGCAACCGTTTCTGCTTCCGGTTGGGCAAGCACAATGAGCGCTCCCCTCTGGTAACTGTAGCCATCTGACCGATGGAGAGCACGGCAATACTGGTGTCCAATCCCTTGGATGGTCTTGCCCTTGGTCGTGATATTGAATGAGCCCGTCGCACGTGCTGCAACGCGCCCGGTATAGACGCCAATATACTTGCCTTCCGTCACAATGGCTTTCACCATATCGCCTGTCTTAAAACCTTTCTTGCGTCCGGCTTGTTTGGGATTGCCATAGGTAAAACCGTTCTCGTCAACAGAACACATTCGTCTGCGACCATGCCCATTGGCTGTGATGAGCAGTAGATACACACTATCAACCTGTATCGTTTCGGGTGTACTCTTGCCGACACAAGCAGCATCTATCCAATGCGTTTTAGGCAACTCTCGTATGCTCCGGTTGTATTTGGTGAGACCTCCAGAACCACATTCGATAGGTAATCCTAGCGTTTCAAGTCTCACGTACAGCTCTTTGCGTGTTGAGTTGACTGCTGCCACGTCCTTCAGGGGCGTTTTTGCTTGTGCTAGGATCTTTTTCAGGAGTTCAGGTTTCTTCTTCAGAAAGTCCTTAATATCCCTGTTTCCCTTGCGTTGATTGCACTTCTCACAAGCGAGACACAAATTCGAGATCCGGTTTGAACCATCCTTGGCGAGTGAAACGATATGCTCTATCTGGAGTTGGATGTTGTCCTTGCCGCAATAGGTACATTTGCGTCCCCACTTGTAGGATAGGAGAATTAGCACATCACCGTCAGGTGATGGGACTTTCCCCCTCCACCGAACCGGACGTGCCCGTTTCCGAGCATCCGGCTCTCCCTCATATCTTCCGGCTTGTCCCATAGTTCTCTGTTGTGGTATGACAGGCATGGCAGAGGAGTCGTAGGTTCCTCGTTCCATGTTTGCCTCCTTCTTTCTGAGATCGGATATGATGCGCTTGCAATTGTTCGGGTTGAAATGTTTGCTTGCACATCTGGCACTTTGGCCCAAGTCGACCTAGCAAGTCTTGTCTTGCCATGGCATACTTGTTTTGTGCCGAAGTCCCATTCCATACTTCCTGAGCGATCGGTTTTTCTTCTGCAATTGTCAGATCAACATCCTCTGTGAGATAGGGATTGGGTATTCCTCCCTTTGGGGAATAATAGTGCTTGAACGCAATATCATTCATCCGTGCTAGGAAAACCTGCCCATATCCCAACGTTTTGTGTCCCCTGTAATTTCTCTGTGTGAGATACTTATCATATAACTCTTTCTTCCCTACATATCCCCCGTGTTTCTTCCGATGTAGCCATCTCCAGCATGCTTCATACGTCCAGTGATCCAGTTTTTGTCTGACCCAAGACGATTGTACATACTGGTAGTAGCGTGCCCATCCACGTATGACCCGATTGACCGCTTGAAGTTTGTTGACCACGTTGATGTTTGGTTCTGTGAGCAGATCGCGGATCTTCTCCTTGTATCGCTCGACACTTTTCTCCGTTGGCGTCACATACAGAACCTTCCGTTGCGGCTCAGAGAGCTTTGGTCGTCGCTGGATGTGAAAGCCGAGAAAATCGAAGCCATCATTGACATGGGTAAGCACTGTTTTCTCTGGCGAGAGCGTTAATTCGAGTTGGTGGAGAGCCTCTCCAAATTCTTCCTTAAGCGCTTCCGCTTCGGCCTTTGGGCCATTGGTGAGCACCAGAAAGTCATCGGCGTATCTCACCAGTTGGACATTTCCTTTGCCTTCCTTCCTCCGGCGTTCTCTTTGTCGGGTTGACATTGAGTTGTATCGTTGCTGCCAGTGCAGGTCCATCTCATGAAGATAGATATTTGCCAGCAGGGGCGACGCTATCCCGCCTTGTGGGGTTCCGACTTTGGGAGTGTGAAGACCTCCTTCTTCCATGTATCCCGCTTTGAGAAAGGCCCAAATCAAGGATAACAAACGTTCATCTGCAATTCGCTTCCTGAGAACATGTATTAACTTTTCATGCGATATATTGTCGAAACAACCTTTTATGTCTCCTTCTACGATCCAGAAGTATTTTCCCTTTTCGTTACAGAGACGTTGTATCTGGTTGATTGCCGTCATTGTCGAGCGTCCGGGTCGAAAACCGTTCGAGCACGGCAGAAAATGACTCTCGTAAATTGGCTCCATGACCATTTTCAGAGCTTGTTGCACCATCCTATCTCGGATGGTGGGTATCCCGAGTGGCCTCAGTTTCCCGTTGGCTTTTGGGATGTAAATCCTCCTCGCTGGCATGGGTTTATACGTTCCTTCTCGTAACTCTTCAATGGTCTGGTTGAGAATGGTTAGCCACTCAGAGACAGGAAGTTCCTGCCCATTGATGCCATCGACTCCTGGGGTTTTCGCCCCGTTGTTGGACATGATGGTGCTACGTGCGCTCTCTAACCAGTTGACATCTCGCACGTGCCGATACAGATCATCAAACCGATGCTTCGGTTGGTATAAAGCCTTTGTTGCAAGACTTTTCTGAACGCTGGCTATTTCCATTACAAATCCCTGGACGAGGCCAGTGTTGCCTGGTCTCACAGACGATATGACTATGCCCCTTCGCCCTGGACGCGGCTTGTTCCGCGCTCCGTGAGAGGGTCGTGACTCCCTCTTCTCTCCCTGACACTTTTTTGGTAGCATATAAGGAGCATTATGTCAATAAAAAAGAAATACATGCAGTGAAATGAGCCAGCCTATCTTGATAGTAGAGAGACTTTTGAGCTAGAGGAGAAACGGAGCAAACACGAGATCGTCAAGATTTAGCAGAACCCAAAATCAAGCTGAAAGAAGACGATCTCAATGAATGCATTCAAGCCATTATGCCAAGTCTGGCATGAACAAGTCAAGCAATTTTTTACCGAGCTACATGGACACCAAAGTAAGGTTCTTGCCATGTTTGTGTTAGGAGCCATCAAAGCAGAAAGTATTGTGATCCAAAGAGTTGCAGAAGCGTTATTGGCAGAAAGTGAAGCGAAAGCGCCCAGTATTGAGCGGCGCTTAGAGCGTTTTCTCAGCAATGAGCGCATTGAGACAGAAAAAACGTGGAATACCCTTTTAGAACAGGTGATGCCCTATTTTCGGCGAGGGCCCATACGATTGGTGATTGATTTGACGCCGTATGAAGAGCACGCACAGGTCATCTACATTGGACTCTTACAGCATTCACGCGTTTTACCTCTGGTATGGAAGGTGATGCCAGGACAAGAAAGCTGGGATCAAGGATTATGGGACTGTATTGACCAATTATTTGAGCGTCTGGCTCCCCATATTGGAAAAACGGATTGTACGGTCATTGGAGATAGCGCGTTTGGCTGTTTTCCTATGGTCACACTCTGCCAGAAATATGGCTGGCATTATCTCTTTCGTATCTGTGCCCAGCATACCTGTGAACATTGGTCTGCACAAGGTCGTCTTTTGCCAACTTGTCCGGTCTCTGATCTGGTCAACGAGCCTGGAAAGCGGTTTTATGGGCGCATTCGTCTCTGGCAGGAAGATCAAATCCAGACCAATCTGAGCGCCTATTGGGATAAGAATGAAGAGGAAGCACTCCTGGTCATTTCCGATCTGCCTGCTGGTCGTAAGCGGATCAAGGAGTATCGCTTGCGCTGGCGCGTCGAATCCACGTTTCAAGATCTCAAAAGTCGTGGATGGGACTGGGAAGAGAGTCATGTTCGTCGTTTGGATCGCGTGGATCGCATGCTCTTGGTACTCTTTTTAGTCGTCTGGTGGCTTGTTCATTTAGCTGCCTCTTGTATCCATGATGGACGAAGAGATCGGTATGATCGGCATGATCGGCGTGATAAAAGCATCTTACGCATTGGAAGACTCTATCTTTTAGATCTTGAGCGCAAAGCATCTCATATATCTGATCTTAAAAGAAGTTTACTGTTTAGGAGATCTTCTGTTGGATGGCTCTTTTCTTTACAGTTTTAAAATTTGCATGTATTTACGCTATTAAACTGCCATTTACTCTCATGCATGTCCCAAAAAAGTGTCAGGGAGAGAAGTGACTCCCTCCGACTACTATGAGCATTCCGCCCCTTTTCCATCACTTCAGTCTACCTACCCATCCCTTGCGGGCCGATGGAAAAGGTTCCCACGTTCACGATGATTGTTTCAAATCGGGTTCCCCTTAGACTCCGTCTATACACCTTGACGCCGTCTCCCCGACGACGCTAGAGAGAGTGACTTTCGGTGTGCAGCCTCCAGTCTGATAGGGCTTAGAAGAACCCGTTCACACCTTCTCGAAGCAGGTGTTACCTCTCTCTGTCCCTGTCGTGTCATTCCGTTTCGCTCAGGTTATACTTTCTAGGTGCCTCATCAACGGTTCGTTTTCACTCATCTTAGGGACTCTCTCCCTCGACGCTAGCGGGGCGTTTCGGACTACACCCTTTCACGCCTTTGTCAGCGGGCTTCACACCGTAAGCGTGGTAGTCACCTACCGCATGCCGCTCAGGGAAGAAGGAACTGCACTTCCTTCTAGCTTGCGCTCTTCAACCATCGCGCTTCTTGGCGCACCTCCAGCAAATATTCCCTGACCTCGTAGCCTTGCAGTGTGCCTTGCTGATACTCAACTCCTGAGATCTCAGCGTTCTCCATCAGTTGCATGTCGAACTTAACCCGCTCCAGACTCATGTTCCTGATATGGCAGACACGCATGAAACGTTGTACCCAGGTGATAACGTTGGATATCCTGCTCTGGAGCGATGGCGGCAACCACCCTTTGGGTCTGCTTCGGTTCTGCCACCTTGGCTTTCTGTATCGGGTATGCCGATTGCGTCTGCCTCTACGCACCCCACACCGATCGTCTAGGCCTGACTTGATCTGTTGTCCGCGATGGGTAAGTTCTGCTGCAAAAACCACTTCTCCAGTTGTATCGTTCAGGATAGCTATGCCCGTGGTTTTGCTTCCAGGATCGATCTTGACCCTGAGATCTGCAACCACTGGATCATCGATGGCAACCTTCAGGATAATCGTGAAAGGAAATCTTTTGAAGATTGCAGCTTTCCCAGAGCCAAGCAATATTCTTGCTCTTGCTGGATGCACCGGATTTAATGGTTGTTTGTTAGTATCTAATGCAAAGACGTTACTCAATATTTTTGTTTGCTCCTTTGAGAGCCTCTGGTTTCCCAGGTGATGGTGGCCTCGACAATGTTATGGAACGGTTTAACGTGAAGAGCACTGGCACTAACCCTCGTAATCCTGTTTAACCCTTCACCGTAGAGGTTGGGACTGGCCCACGCATCCCAACGTACCTAGTTTCGTTCCTAACGTAGGACCAGAGACATGCCCTCGTCCTGAGTCTGGTCAGGTGAAGCCGCGATAACCCTTACAGATTACTGCAAGCCCCTGTCTTTAGACAGGGGGTCCCTGACATCCTTTGTTCCTTACTTGGCCGCGTCTTAAAAGAGTTAATCCTGAATAGACTTTGTTGGCCAAGGCGAGAACCAATAGAATTGAGCTCCCGCTTGCCCACTAGCACGAAACCAATTTGAGCTGATAGGACTGAGAAAATCTGCACACATTCTATGTGCAGTGTCATTGGCCAACAAAGTCTGAATATTGTAGGTTTTTAGATGATGATTTCAGGATACCTCCCGTATGAGAGAACGCCAATTTGCGACTTCCTAATTCCGATCAATGCCCACATAGAACTTTTTTACTATATTCAATCGATTTGTAGAAGAGCAGGAGCCAATAGAAAGCCTGGGGTCACACTCCCCGCTTATTCCCCCACAACAAAACATGTAGTTGAGGCAAAACAGTTACGTTATACCACTTTTCGGCCACTACACGCTCAATGAGCCAGTCCATCCTACGCACGATACCGGCAATGTCAACCTCCTGTGCCAGATGAGGGGGAGTATGATTTCCTGCCTGCAGGTACAGAGGAATGTCTGGATAGCGCTCAGCAACATATCTGGCGTAAGCAAAATCTTCTTCGTCGAAAACAACGACTTTGAGGCATATCTCCACTTTGTGATCACCCTCTTCACCAGTCGCGTAGGTCATACAGCGATCGAGACGGTCCCAACGTGTAACTTGTTTGCTGCTAGGCGGCTTGGGCGAGAGTGTGAGATAATCCAGACGAGCAAACCACGGCTGAGTGATACTGCCCTGTGTCTCGATTGCGAAGGTATAGCCATGTGCGTGACCTAGATCGATCAAGTCACCCAACGGTTGGATAGCAGGATTGCCGCCGGAAAGTGTCACCAGGATGGGTTTGTTGCCAGAGAGGCGCTGCACTTCGGCAAATACTTCTTCGGTGGTCATGGGATACCAATTGGATTTGTACTCTGGTAGCACGGCATAGAGGGTATCACACCAACTACATCTATTATCACATCCACCTGTTCTCACAAACACAGTTGGCTTTCCAATAAGAGCGCCTTCTCCTTGTATTGTTGGACCAAATGACTCTGAGATCATGATAGTATGTGTTATTTCTGTTGTTTCTCTGATCGGATGTGTTGTTTTCATGATTTATATCCCTTCTCGTTCATCATGCGTAATCTCCACGAAGCCCCTTTGAGTCTCCCATAACCTGACGCGGTAGAGCAGGTGATCAGGTATCCCACTAGCAACCAGGGCATCCCAGATCCAGTGGGCAAGATTTTCGGCGGTAGTGCGAATGCCAGTAAGGGCATTCAAGTCATTGTGATCCATACCCCCACTTTCGATGGGCTGAGCGGCACTACCTCTTGGCGTGGAGTCAGGGAGATGCTCGAGGATTATGGTATTAACGCCTTGCTTGAGATCCTCGAAGTCCATCACCATTCCATCATCGGACTCCCCAGGCACGTCAATGATAGGTCCACGCAAGGAAACCTGCAAACGATAGGAGTGACCATGAGGACGCTTGCATTTACCCCGATGCCCTGGAAGATGGTGTGAGGCTTCAAATGTAAATTCTTGTGTGATGATAGCATATCTTGTCATTATTTCCTCCTTTCTCGCGACCAAATCCGTGCTAATTCACAGGAGATAGGATTAATGGCTGGCTTTACTAGGAACGTGTAGGTACTCTTGAGGATCATGAGCGTAGGCCGTTGGGTCAGAGATACCTGCTAGCTTGAAGGATTCGTACCGTTCCACACACGTACCGCAATGCCCACAGTGGCTGTCACCATAGCCTTCGTTACCACCTTCGTAGCAGCTCCAAGTTAACTCGAAAGGCACATTAAGGCTGGCTCCCAGACGAGCAATTTGAGCCTTGCTAAAATACATGAAAGGGGCTTCAACTTTGATCTCTTGCCCTATCATTGCCGTGGCGAGCATGTTATTGAAAGCGTCGACAAATACTGCGCGGCAGTCGGGATATTGCGTATAGTCACCATGGTGGGCAGCAAAGGCGACTACGCTGGCATGCTCGTTCCAGGCAACAGTGGCAGCTTGTAACAACATATTTGGATTGCGATAAGGCACAACGGTGACCTTCATACTATCGTCGGTGTAGTGACCATGTGGCATCTTGAGCTTCTTGTTGATGAGTGCAGAATCTGAATCGGTCAGTAGATGTGCAATAGGAAGTTCGATGATGTTGAATGCGATGCTGATGGCATTGGGACCTTGACCGTAACGCTCACGGAGATCAGTGACGTAGCGTTCAGCGTAACTCAGTTCCTTAACATGCTTCTGTCCATAGTTGAACGAGATCAGGTGCAGGTTCCAGCCTGCCGAGGCGTAGTAGTGGGCTAGTACACAACTATCCATGCCGCCACTAACGATTAGAACTGCTCGTTTGTCTAGTATAGTAGGCATATGTTCCTCTTTCATACTCCATGCGGGCTTGTCGTCAGGAGACAGACCTGTACAGAGTAGACAAATTTCTATTAGCCACCAGATGGCAAGTATCGGCGAAACTCTGGGCGAGGCCCGCTATAGTCAGGTTGAACATGCTCAGTAAAGATGATCGTTTTGATGTTGCCACGAACCGTGAAGTCACCCACCACACGTATCCAGCGCGGAGCAAGAAGTGCTACTAGATCATTGAGGATGGTGTTGGTCACCGACTCATGGCTGATCTGACGGTCGCGATAACCATTAATATACAGCTTCAGGCTCTTGAGTTCAACAATATACTTGTCAGGTACATAATCGATGACAATGGTCGCAAAATCGGGAAAGCCGGAGCGAGGGCAAAGACAAGTAAATTCGGGAATTTCAAAATGTGTAACATAATCTCTCTCCGGATGCGGATTAGGCCAGGGTGCCAGACGATTGGCTTCGATTTCGTCTAATCCGTAACGGCCAGGAATACGCTGCTGATTTTGATTTTCCATAAAGACCTCCTTTGAGTGAGACGAACACCAGTTATCACCCATAATAGCATAGGCAGCCTTTTCTTGCGACATCGAATTTTTGCTCTCCCCAAAGATCGGACTAACTCTTCTTAAAAGTTGAATACTTGAGTCTTGCTACTAGAAAGGAAAGGAAGCTTCTTTATTGCTCGGTCACTATTATAGGACTGTAGACGTGCTAAGAAAAGAGGGCAACAAGCGTCCCATGGATAAGCTCTCCAGGTCTCGCTCTCTGTTGCTCGATTCTGTGCAATAGCGATAAGAAGGAGATCAAGATGTCGAATCTCGTAGACCAGCAGTATCTTTTGAATGAAGAGTACAAGGATGCCTCCAATCTAAACGCACGCCTGCAGTTCTTCCAGCGTTTCAGCACAAACCAGATAGACCAGTATCGTTGGATCTTTGATCACTTCAATCTGAGACCGGGCAGCCGCATTCTTGAATTAGGATGTGGACCAGGCTTCCTGTGGCAGAAAAATCTGGATCGTATTCCACCGGACTCGACCATCACGCTATCTGACTTTTCGCCAGGGATGATCCAAGAGGCTCAACACAACTTGCGCGACAGTAGTCCAAGCTTCACCTTTCAGGTCATCGATGCGCAAGTTATTCCCCTTGAAAGTTCCCGCTTTGATGCAGTGATTGCGAACAATATGCTCTTCCATGTGCCAGACCGACAACGTGCGCTCTCAGAGATCCACCGTGTTTTGAAGCCAGATGGCCACTTCTACACCTCAACATTTGGAGAAGCATCTTTCTCGGAGATGAGAAGACTTATGAGACAGGATAGGATGATCCCATGGGCGGAAAGACTAGGATTTAGCCTTGAGAATGGTGCTGAGCAGCTATCCTTCTGGTTTGCACATGTAGACCTTTACCCTCTGGAGAATACACTTATGATCACAGAGG
>WNFJ01168463.1_pt1 | contig 10070 bp, 6 predicted proteins | sample 5400461 | NCBI WGS metagenome assembly WNFJ01 (sample SAMN13153349, study PRJNA577476) | soil metagenome | isolation source: 115 cm saprolite on Douglas fir-dominated hillslope | place: USA:California | collected 2013-09-17
GAGTGGCGGCCCCACGTTCGGCAGCCAAGACTTTCCGCTTCCGCTCCTGCTCGCCGATACGGGGCCCACAAGCGATCCTCAAGTCCATATCAAAGCACGATCCTTCCGCATCGGCAGCCAGTTCGAATGGGTTCCTAAAAACTCAAACATTGTGGTTACCGGCAAGGTCGAAGCCGATTACGAGGGCGACTTCACAAACCAGAACAGCGTAAACATCAGCTCACCCCGGAACGGCCAATTGCGGACGCGGCTGGCGTGGGCCCGGCTCGACACGAAGCTGGCTGGAAGCCTGCCGTGGTTCGCGGAGTTCGGCCAGGATTGGACCCTCTATTCTTCGACGCTGCCAAGTCTCTTCGAAACCACTGGCACGGCGATCTCAATGGGCGCCCTCTGGGAGCGCGCACCGATGTTTCGAACCGGCGTACAATTTCACTCTGGAAATCTGAAGGTTCAGCCCGAGTTTGCAATCGTGCTGCCGGTAGCGGGTACCTCCGCGCTCACTGACGAACAACGGGCACGGTTTGGTGACCGGGCCGGCCCAGAAAGCAATCAGCCGGCCCTAGAGAGCCGGATCGTCTTCCAGTTCCCGGTCTCAACTAGCTGGCAGGGCGTTGTGCCGGCACAGATCATCTTCAGCGGTCACCACGCGCGAATCAACGAGATCATCCCCTTCGGCAACCTCCCCACTACCGTGATTCCTGGAGCGGCAGGCTGCGGGACGGCAACCTGTTCAATCAGGGGCTTTTTCCCTAGGGGCCTCCAAATCGGCCATCCCCAAAACATCTGGACCGCCGAAGCGCAATTGCCGACGCCGTGGGTCACATTCACTGGAAAGTATTATCAGGGGGGCGATCTGCGGTTCCCATTCGGTGGCCAACTCAACGACGTTTTTAACGACCTAAACGGGGCAGTCACAATTCCCACCACCGGTGCAACTGCCGTGCCGGGCCTTGTACCGGTCACGGCCTTGGACAGTCGCACTGTTTTGTTCGGATGCGCGGGCGCGACAGGGGCCGGAGCCACATTTAATTGCAACGGCAACCCGATCGTCGCTCAGAGCTTTCGGCCTGTTCGGGGCTTGGGAGGATTCCTCGAGGCGAGCTTCCCGCTTTCCCGCATCTTCAACGCCGATTCAGAGGGCCACAACTCCGGATGGGTTTTGCACTTCTCGTATGGGACCGACCGAACGGTAGCCCGAGATGTTCGCCGTTCAGGTGCAAACGGTCTCGCCCGTACGGATCTTGACTCGGGTTCGCTGACCTACCGTCTGAACAAGTGGGTCACCTTCGTCCAGGAAACAAGCTACATTAACACGCGTGCTGCAACGATTGGCAGCAAGACGTTCCGAGGCCTTCCGGCCACTCGGGCGCACTCGTGGCGCAACGAGTTCGGAACGATTTTCACGTTCTGAGCGAACCGAACGTCAGCGGAGACCCTGCGGGAGCCCGTTGGGAGTGCGGCTCCATGGGGGCCCGTCGGCCTCGGAAGGAAAGCATCACAACATCGGGCGGTAATAGACTGAGCAGGGCACGCTCTGCGGGACGGGATGCTGCAAGCATTTCCGTCTCGCAGAAGCGCCACGCCGCGGCGGTTTCAAGCAATTGACTCTCGTGCCTGCGCGGTAGCATTATCGGTTCGGGCAAGCTCCTTGTCCTCTTGAAGTGAACTTTCCCGGGCCCATCTGTTTCTCGGAGGTAGCAAGATGACTAAGAAAGTGCAGGAAGGGCTTTCACGCAGGGACTTTATCAAGTTGACGGGGAGCGGGGCCCTCGCAGCCGGCGTCGGCTCCGGCCCTTTTTTTCTGTTCCCAGAACGCGTGGCAGCTGAGCAAAAAACGCTGAAAATTCTTCAGTGGAGCCATTTCGTCCCAGCGTACGACACCTGGTTTGACGGAACCTTCTGCAAACAATGGGGACAAAAGCACGATACGAATGTCATCGTCGACCACATCAACCTTGTCGACCTTGCCGCCAAGGCTGCTTCCGAGGCCTCTGCAAAGAAGGGTCACGACCTTTTTATGTTGCTCTCGCCTCCCGCGGCCTACGAAAAGCAGACCGTTGATATGTCCCATGTGTATCAGGAAGTTGAAAAAAGGCACGGAAAGAAGATCGATCTCGCGCATAAGTCTACTTACAATCCAAAAACCAAGCGCTACTTCGCTTTTTCCGATTCCTACGTGCCCGATCCCGGCAACTGGCACAAAGACTGGTGGACCGACGCGGGTTTCCCGAATGGCCCAGATACTTACGACGATCTGCGTGTCGGCGCCAAGAAAATCCGCGACAAGACCGGTCATCCTTGCGGGTTGGGGCTCTCGCAAGAACTCGATACCAGCATGGCCATGCGCGCACTCCTTTGGTCCTTTGGCGGTGCGGAGCAAGATGATGCCGGCAATGTCGCCATCAATTCCAAGGAGACCGTCGAAGCCCTGAAGTTCATGAAGGCTCTTTATCAAGAATCGGAAACACCGGAGGTCTTCACGTGGACTCCGCCATCCAACAACCAGGCCATGCTTGCCGGCCGCGTTTCTTATGTCGCGAATGCCATCTCCATCACGCGCCAGTCGGAACGCGAACATCTGCCCATCGATAGCAAGATCATGATCTGCGCCGCGCCGAAAGGTCCGGTGCGTCGCATCGCTGCCGAGCACGTCATGGACTGCTATCTCATCTGGGACTTCGCCGAAAACAAAGACGGCGCGCAGCAATTCCTGATCGATTTCATTGACGCCTTCCATGACTCTTTTATCGCCGGCCAGTTTTACAATTTCCCTTGCTTCCCGAGCACCGTACCCAACCTCACGGAGGAAATCTCCAATGATCCGCGGGCCAATCCCCCGGATAAATACAAAGTCCTCGGCAACGTTCTCGATTGGGCGACAAACGTCGGTTATCCCGGTTACGGCACCGCCGCGATTGACGAAGCTTTCAAAGCGTGGGTCATTCCCACGATGTTTGCGAAAGTGGCGCGCGGCGGCGAAACTGCGGAGAATGCCGCCAAGGCTGCGGAAGAGGAATACAAGCGTATCTTTGCCAGATGGAAATGACGGAACGGGGCGCTGATGGCTGTCATTGAGACACGGGATCTGACAAAGGTATTCAAAGAAGGACAACTCGGAGCCGTCAACAACGTGAACCTCGAAACTCGCGAAGGCGAGTTTCTGGTTTTCCTAGGTCCCTCCGGCTCCGGAAAAACGACACTCTTGCGGATGATCGCTGGACTGGAAACGCCCACGTCCGGCGAAATCCTCATCGGCGGCCAGGTCGTCAACGATCTCTCCCCGCGTGAACGCCGCATCGCCATGGTCTTTCAGAGCTACGCGCTCTATCCACACCTCTCGGTCTACAAAAATATCGCCTTTCCACTGAAGGCCCAGAACGTAAAAAAAGAACTCCACAAGGAAAAAGTCGAGTGGGCGGCGTCACTTCTCGGCATTGGCGCGCTCCTCGATCGCAAGCCGCGCGAGCTCTCCGGCGGTGAGCGGCAGAGGGTCGCTCTGGCACGCGCCATCGTCCGCGAACCGGCCGTCTTTCTTCTCGACGAGCCTCTCTCCAACCTCGACGCCAAGCTCCGCGCCTCCGCGCGTGAAGAGCTTGAGCGTTTTCATCGCCGCGTCGGTACCACGACCATCTACGTCACCCACGATCAGGTGGAAGCCATGGCCATGGGCGACCGCGTCATGGTGCTCAACAAAGGTGTTGTTCGCCAGCTCGGCACTCCCACGGATGTCTATGACAATCCCGCTGACACTTTTGTCGCCACTTTTCTCGGGTCACCGCCAATGAACCTCGCCGAGCTTGGGGACGTAATCGTCGGCTTCCGCCCCGAGCATTTCCGGCCCGCCTCTACGGTCACAGGCGACGGCATTTCATTCCGTTTAAGAGTGGAGAACATTGAATACCTCGGCTCGGAGTGGATTGTTTCCGGGACGTTAACTGGTGGAAAGCTCGACGGCAAGAAAGTCTTCTCGCGCCTTTCTTCTGCGCAGAACCTTCAGCTGGGCGGCATGTATGACTTCGCCGTGCCGCAGCTTCGCCTGAAATTCTTCGACCGCTCGTCCGAAAAGCGCGTCGAGCCGAGGGCCGTGTCATGGCAATAGCCCAAAACAAAATAAAGTCCCTCGGCGCGGCTCAGAGCCCATTGCTGGGCGCGGCCATGTTTTCACCTGCGGTTCTCTACATCTTGCTGCTCGTCGGTGGACCATTTTTTCTTGCTATCTTTTATGCTTTCAGCGACGCCCGCATCGGCAACGCCGAAATGCATTTCGTTGGGCTGGAGAACTTCCGCAGCATCCTGCAAAGCCCCAGTTTTCGCGTCGCCATCCGCAATTCTTTTATCTTCACCATCTGCTCCCAAATCGTGGTGACCGTTGGCGCCAATATTCTCGCCATTTCTCTGGAAAAGACCTTTCGCGGCCGCGGCCTGATCCGTTTTCTGATTCTTCTGCCCTGGGTTGCGCCCATCGCGCTCGGCGCCATCGGGTGGAAATGGATCCTTGATTCGATCTACAGCGTGATCACTTGGGTCCTCGTGGCCGTGCACATTTACAAGCCCTTCAGCGCTCCCATGTGGCTCGGCGAACCTCGTCTTGCCATCGCATCCCCCTTCTCCACGGTCATCTTACTTGCAGGACGGACGGCTATCCCGAAGGACATTCCGGAGGCCGCCGCCGTGGATGGCGCCGGCTTCTGGCGCACACAGCTCCAGATCGTCATTCCCATGATGAGGCCCATCATCAGTGTTGCCGTGCTCTTTGGCCTCATCTTCACCTTCACGGACATGACCGTCGTCTACATCCTTACTGCCGGTGGGCCGTTCGACTCCACGCAGACTCTGCCTTCGCTCGCTTTTGCGCTGGGCATCCAAGGCAGCGACCTCGCCGCGGGCGCCGCGATCTCGCTCTTCCTTGTGCCTTTGCTGGTGGTCCTTGCCTATTTCATGCTGCGCGTGGCTCATCGCGCTGAGGTGAACTGATGGCCAGGGGAATTTCTCGGCGCATCTGGGACAAGCTCGTCCACGTTTTCGTGCTCGCCACTTTTACAATACTGCTGGCGTTCCCTTTCTATTGGATGCTGATCACCAGCTTCAAGCAGAATCTCGATCTCTACACAATGGAGAACAACCCCTTCCTCTTTAATGCCAAGCCCACCCTTGATCATCTGAAGTTTCTTTTCACGGAAACCAGATTCGTCCGCTGGCTCGGCAACACCGCATTCGTCGGTGTCGTCGTCGTTGCCATCACCTTGCTGCTGGCCGTGCCTGCTGCCTATTCACTTGCCAGGCTCTCCGGCCGCTGGGGCGAACGCCTCGGCATCGGCATCTTTCTCACCTACCTCGTCCCGCCGACCTTGCTCTTCATTCCGCTTTCCAGAGTGGTGGCGTATCTCGGTCTGCAAGATTCTTTGTGGGCGCTTATTCTCGTCTACCCCACCTTTACGGTGCCCTTTTCCATCTGGCTTCTGATGGGTTTCTTCAAATCCATTCCTAAGGAGTTGGAAGACGCGGCGATGGTGGACGGGCTCACGCGCTTCGGAGCTTTCGTCAAGTTGGTGATCCCAATTTCCGTCTCGGGTATTCTCACCGTGGTGATCTTTACGTTTACCCTGGTAACGCAGGAATTTGTCTATGCGTTGACCTTCATCTCTTCCGAATCGAATCAGATGATCGGGACGGGCATCCCCATCTTTTTGGTTCGCGGAGATGTCTACTACTGGGGAGCGCTGATGGCCGCTTGCCTGGTCGCCAGTCTTCCCATCGCGTTCATGTACAACCTGTTCCTCGATCGCTTCATTGCCGGCTTCACCGTCGGCGCGGTCAAGTAGGCATCCGCTGAGAAGATGCACTCGTCAAGCGTGGTAATGTCTCCAATCTCAAGGTCTCGCTCGCTTGGCTCAGCAGTCGCATGATCCTTCCGCTACTCATTTTCGCAGTTCTGAGAAGCCAGATCTTGACCGAACAGCAACTGAATCAAGGGTGCTTGGCTTTTTTTTCTTCCAGCTTGCGCGTAGGCATTCCACTGGATGACCAGCAGCCGGACGACAAGGGGGGAGAACAGTGCCTGTGAATTGGGAGTCCAATCGTGGGCTCGTTGGGTAAGACAACCCGGCCAGGCCCTGAAATCGGAACGGTTGCCAATCATCTTCTGTGATATCACTCGCTAGCGCCCCACTCCTGATCATAAACTTGAAGAACACATCCCGCGGGACTAGTTCTAAAAGAAAAAGCCCACCGAACTGCTAGCACAGTCCGGCGGGCGAGAGAAAATGAAACTAGCTAACTAACATGAGTACCCTAGCACCGCCTAGCCTTCCTTTGCAAGCAGTTTCAGCCAAGCTTCTTGTGCACTGCCACACGCGAGTCACATTCTTGCCGCTCCCCGGGCAGTCCGACGTGAGCTCGACGTTCGCGGAAATCTGCGCCTCTCCGCCCGGGCTACTGCAATTCCGCAAGCGGGTCGGCGCAACCAACTGGAGCCTCAGCGATTGCTCGGCCGTTAGATTCACCTTTCAATTTTTCCCAACAACTTGGAGCATCTACTTTTGGGCGCAAAGCTAAGCCCGATGGTTCGAAAAAGATAGAATTCCGGCACAGTGCCATCACAGCGACATAATCATTGATGGACGATTCAAGGATCCGGTTGTCACTCGTTTCGCCGAAAAACAACGCACAAAACCGGGTCATTGGCCTTATCTGTCCCCTTTCGCCCCCTCGTGTTTTCGTTAAATCCGCGCCAATCAGGAAGATGGTTGGTAGGGGCGGTGGGGATCGAAAACAATATTGGTCGGAATTTCAAGGACTTAGAAGAAATGCGAGGGAACGCTAAGGCATTGAAAAAGAACAATAGGGAATGCGAAGGAATCCTTATTGGCCCCTTAAAGGCCCCTCGTCTTTCTCGGTGCTGACATTCCGTCGTTGTGTTTTTTCTCGTTGCACGAAAAGCGAAGTCGGCTTCGGATCAAATTTTGCGGCGCGGATGGCAAGCCGACAGACAAAGGTGGAGACGGAAGTCAGCCGATGCCTACGCCAGCGCAGAACGTAAAACATGCTCGTTGGGGCCACAACCCGTACAGTACTTCTTCACACAGTACACGAAATACGCGATGAGACAGGAGGATAATCAGTTGCCAAGACAACAGAGTCAGTCGGTCCTCCAAATGGTAGGAAATAGCTTTCCAGCCTGTTCTGGCCTGAGCTGAACTCCAAGTTCCGCAGCGGCAAGTGCCAGAGTCGGATCGCGGTCTCTGGCGAGGTCTTCCGGTGTTGGCAGAACAACCTTATCCGGGTTCACACCTGCATGTTCCAGGCTCTTGCCGTCCGTCATGAGGAGGTCCGCCTCCGTTATGCTAACGCCCGCCACAATAGGGTCGAACTGGCCAGCAGAAAAATATGAGTGACGCGATTCCATGACCATACCTGCGGATCGATCCCCTAGAACCAAGGCGCGTTTCTCAATCTGGGTCACACGCGCAAAAATCTCGGCCGCGGATGCCGATTGGCTGTCGATCAGCACGAGGAGTCTGCCAGAGTATGTGCTCGCGGCACCTCGTGATTTTACTTTCCAAGGCTTGGTCTGATGCCGCTGAATTTTATCCCCAACGATTACGTCTCTATCAAACACCGATGCGAGCAGTCTGGAAAGTATAAGTTCACCACCCCCGGGATTGCCCCGCAAATCCAGGATGAGCCCACCGTGCTTCCGGGCTTGACGAATGTATTTATCGACTTCTCCTTCGCTGATGTTGAAACGCGGGAGTTTCCAAATCATCAGATCATCCCCCATCTCCACCACGCGAGGCTCCCACAAACGCCCTATATCTTTTGACCGGAACCACTCGCCGGGCCCGAAAATATCCAATTGCTTGGCAAGCTTTTCTACCTTGGCATTCACAAGTGTTGTACGCGTATTGCCGTCAGGGCTCCGCAAGATCATATGTATCCCGGAACGTGGAGCGAGGACTTCAAAGGCGTATTGCAGTTTCCAAAAATTCTCTCGAGTAACGGTAAATCCCTCGAGAGACATGAGTTCATCACCCGGTTTGATCCCTTGCTTAAAAACATCCGATTCTGGCCGGACTGCGATGATGTAGCACTTGTCTCCAACGAAACCGAATTCCCATCCGTAATCTACGTCGTAAGGCCGACCCGGAGGGAGGAAGAACGTGTGCGAATCGTTGAGACCGTCCAACATCCAGGCAATGACACCATACCCTTCACTCAGGGTCTGAACTTTGGCGATGCGGTCTTTCGCTTCCTTGGCTCGGGCTTTTAAATCAATTCCATGAAATGAGGCGTCGTAATACCTGTCTTCGACTGCTTGATATACCTTCTTGACGCATTCTTCCGCGGCATCGCGCTGTCCAAAACTCATGTTTTTGTTGTCACCGGTGGACGTTGCCAGTGCATGCAAAACCATGATTACAAAACAACAGAATAACAATCCAATCGCAAAGCGAACTCGTTTTTCGACACAACTAACTGCCCACATTAGCTGTTCCTCCGGCAAGTAAGCATAACCTTTCGTGCTGCCCCGTCACAGCAGCCGAAGACGCCACCGCCTCGCTTGTAGCGACCGTCTGTTCGTACCCCAACGCCTTGTCGGTGAGGAAGCGAACCTTCGAGCTTATCGGCTCGCGGGGCTCGCAGCATTGTTGTCCCTGATTCGCCCTACTGAAATCAATCTCGACTTCCTGACTCGAATTGACCGCGAGCAGGTTTCTCGAATCGCTGAGACATTCATCCGCGTACCAGACGGACCTCAGAGAAAATAAAAGGATGGCCCGGATGTCGGCACCTGCCAGTGCAGAGTGCCACCTTTCACCTCTAGGGTATCGTTGTGTTTTCGGTGGGTTGCACTGGCACGGAACAAACCGAGACGTTGCGGTCGTTCAGGATCGCCAGCTTGGACCCGTCCGGGGACAGCGCAAAGTCGTAGTCGTTCTTTGGCAGTGGCTCAACGCTCACAGTAAGTACCCGTTTCTTTAGGACGAGGTCGTACACCACTATGTGGGTCGCTGTGATACGTACGCTCGGCTCACTGAGAAGATTTGTCTTCACTTTGGTCGTGTCCACGGATATGGCGACGAATCGCCCGGCTTGTGCAACGGTCGTCTTGCCGGAGGATGCATCCCCAGTTGGGAACGAATCTGTCATGAGAACATGGCCGTCAGTCGAGGTCGCGGTGAACTTGTCACAGCCATATACCAACTGCTTGTCGCTATATAGAGTCGGCATATTGTGGCTGGCACAGAATCCAGACCCTTTGCCGGCAGTCCTCCATCTTTTGGTCCCGAATTCGCTGACAATAATGTTGCTAGAATCCACAGCCGCTATGGCCTCGTCCGAAATTGAATATAGGTGGTGGTACAACGGTGGAGACTCGCTCCAAGAGTAACGAGGCTTCCCCTGCTGAAGGGAACCGTTGGCGTTCCAGGTGAGAGTCCCGGTGAGTGATTCTTTTGGAGTGGACTGTCGAAGCCTAAAAGTGCAGTGGGGGATTGGCAGCGGAGTTTGAAGCGGCTTCTCATTTTGGCCGGCGTGCCAGATGGCCACGCCCATCGCTTCCGCGATACGTTTTCGGTGTTCCGCGATACGTTTTCGGTGGAACTCCTGCTTGCGGGCGTGCCGATTGAGCGCGTTTCAATTCTCTTGGGTCATCAAAGCGTGCGCATCACCGAGAAGCATTACGCGCCGTGGGTTCGGGCACGGCAGGAACAATTGGAGGCCGACGTTCGGCGCACTTGGCATACTCACGAACCGCAACAAGGGGTACACGCCGGGTACACGGAGAACGACGCGCGCGTAATTCCTTTCAAATCAAGGCGAAAAAATGGTGGAGGCGGGGGGAGTCGAACCCCCGTCCGAAAAGCGCTACGGACCGAAGCCTACATGCTTAGCTCAATTCCGTTTTTTTCGCCCGCCACGCTCAGAATGAGCAAGAAACGCAGCCGGCTAGTCCGATGAATCTCGCCCGAGCCTTACGGACCGAAAGGCCCGGGCCAGCTCACTGTGTGACGCCTCTGACCGGGCCCATGAGCAAAGCCCGGGGAAGCGGCAACTTAATTAATTAAGCT
>WNFJ01334748.1_pt1 | contig 10069 bp, 10 predicted proteins | sample 5400461 | NCBI WGS metagenome assembly WNFJ01 (sample SAMN13153349, study PRJNA577476) | soil metagenome | isolation source: 115 cm saprolite on Douglas fir-dominated hillslope | place: USA:California | collected 2013-09-17
CGCTGCAGCTCCGCCCGCTCCTCGGCCGGGGCACCACCGTTCTTGCTGTAGTACTCCTCGTTGACGATGTAGGCGCACACGAAGCTTCGGTTGAGCGTATCGATGATATGGCGATTAGAGAGCGGACCCGCTCTCAGTGCAAAGCCACCCCCTCAGCAACGTCCCGTGTTGATCCGGCCGTCCCCGGTGTAGAGGACGATCGGCCGGTTGTATTCCTTCCCAAGTGCGATCGCGGTACGAATGTCGGTGACCCAGGCTATCTCGTCGAAGCGCTTGTCCTCTGCGGGTGGCTGGCGCTCGGCGACTGTCTCCTCGACCCAGCGGACAACGCGGGCGTCGGAGATTGTTCCGAGCGAACAACTCGTTGCTACTACGCCACCGAGAAGGAGCCCAAGGATCAGTGCGGCGCGGTGCGGGCTTGTGTCTTGAATCATTGCCTATCCTCCTACCCACATATCCGAAACCCTAACCGCCGATCGGGACCCGGCACGAATCAGCATACATGAGCCGCGACCGGTCCGCTCGAACTGGAGGCCGAGGCTCACGAAGTAGCCCCCTAACCCAAGAGCTGACCCGGCCCCACAGTCCGCCAGATTTCAGGCGGAGGGCATAGCTTCGCCCTCAACGGCGGGATCGTCAGCCCGAGTGCCTTGGAGGTCTTGAGGCTGCCAGCCCTGGAGTTACCCCGGTTTCGTGGACGGGGCCCGGCTCTCGGACTACGCGACGACGGGGTGTCGTTGTTCATAGCTGATCGACGACAGATAGTCCAGACCCGAATGCCGGCGGTGCGGGTTGTAACAGCCCTCGATGAAGTCGAAGATGGCCATCCGGGCCTCGGCCTGGGTGGGGAAGCGGCGCCGGTCCAGCGGCTCGCACTCGAGGGTGGCGAAGAAGCTCTCACAGAGGGCGTTGTCATAGGCGTCGCCCACGCTGCCCATGGACGGGCGGACACCGGCCTCGCGACAGCGGAGCCCAAAGATGATCGAAGTGTACTGGCAGCCCTGGTCGGAGTGATGGATCACGGTGGTGGGCCGCCGCTGCGCCACGGCCATGTTGAGGGCATCGAGCACGAGCTCGGTGCGCAGCTGCGTCGCCATGGCCCAGCCGATCACGCGGCGACTCGCGAATGTGCCGGGCGCGGCCGCAGCACCCGGTAGGTTCAGCTTACGGGCTTCTATCGCCTAGCGCCAATCGTGGTGGTGGTGCCAGCCTCGCTCGGGGCCGACGACCACGAAACAGGGTTGAGTGCCAGCAGACAGGATGTTCAATGGAGTCAGCTACTTAAAGGCTCCTTGCCGCAGACGTGATTGATTCGCGTTAACAGCACCTATCTCCAATTCATCATAATTTTCATCACCTAGATGGGTATGCTCCCTCGTATGCGCCCAGCGCCACTTTTCGATGGCCGCCAGGCCATAGCGCCAGCCTTTTCCGGGCACCAATGGATCGTCTTCCTCGTGAGACGGGAATTGGATACAGTTCCCACTTAGGGAAGAAGGAGCAGAGAGGGTTTGCGGGCAAGCTTGAAGCTGATCGCCGTTCCTGCTGCGCCCCCTAAAGTAGCCGAGAAGATGACGGGTGGTTCCCGCGCAGATTCCGGAGCATTGCCTGAATGGCCGCAGCCGCCGCCCTTGTTCGAGGCACTGACTGAGCTGGAGGCGATGAAGCGGTCATGGACGTGGAGGATCGGGCGGGTGATAACGGATCCCGTGACATTGTTCAGCAGATTATTGCTGCGCCTGCGCGGCCAGAGCGTCCAGTGAGACGATACGCCCCTGTGAGTCAGGCAAACTCGCTCGATCCGCGAACTTCCGGCGTGTGCCGCCGACGGGTTAGCTCGCCGGCTTTCCGCGCCGTCGATATCGAGGTGCGTCACGATCGCGATACTCGCTGCCGCCACTACGCTAGATCAACCGACATACCAGCTGCGCGACTCCACGCCAGGTCATCTTGCGAGCTACGTCGCACTCGCCCTGGTTCTTCTCGCAGCGATGGATCATGCCTGTAACGTTAGGGCGAACTCTAGCCTTGGGAGCCTGCCATCAAACGTCCAACTCGCCGCGGGACAGAGCGACAATGATTGTTAGAGAGATGATACGAACGACAGACTGGCCGCGTCGCATACCTTTGACCCTGGTCGCCCTCGCCGCTTTCGCCGCACTGGTTCTCACGCTGTGGCTACCCTTCGGCTGGAAGGTCACGGGTTTGTATGAAGAGTGGTTCTACATGAGCTATACCGATGAGGGCAAACCATTACGACTGATCTACGATCCGTATCCCAGTGAGGAGTACCGTCCCCTAACTCTCGCTCCCTTTGCGTTTGGGTATCTCCTGACGCCGAATTCTTTCCTCGGCCTCAATATCATTCTGGCGCTCTGCTTGCTGGGCAAGGGCACCGCGATGTACGCGCTGGTCCGTCGCCTGGTGCCGGCCAATCTGGCGCTGGCCTTCGTTTCGGGAGCGTTGCTTGTGGTCTATCCGGCAGACAGCGCGTTGCTTACGTTGCGCACGACGAATCATCACGCGGGCGTATTCTTTTTTCTGCTCGCTCTGAATCTTCTCATCGTTGCCTGGCAACGCTTTCGCTGGACGACGCTGCTTGCGATGCTGGTCGCGGAAGGGGTCGCCTTGGGGACGTATGATGGCGCGATCCCGCTATCGTTCTGCGCCCCTGTCCTGCTCGTCTGGTTGCGGGACGGGATTGACAAGCGGCTCGTCGGCCTGGCAGCGGCCTGGTGGGGCGTTTCACTCTCTTTCTTGGTCCATCTGATTCTAGCGCTACGGAATCCCACTACGTATGTAGCAGCCCAACTGTGGGCGGGGTCCGACCTCGGCAAGACACAGTTTGTGGAGATCTTGCGCTCGTGGCGCTACAGCGTGACCCGCGCATATGGGCGGAATTTTGGCACCGGGTGGTATGAGGCGTTGCGCGGACTGGACTGGCAGGACCCGTACTTACACCTGGCCGCCGGGTTGACGGTCTTCGTGATCGTTCCCGCAATCTGGCTGCACGCCAGACGAGATGCAGAAAGCACGCCCGTCGTGGACATGCGCCGCTATCTGGCCCTCGCCGCTCTAGGCGTGATCGCGATTGTGCCAGGATTCGCAGTGTATCTGCCGACGGTATGGCGCAACTCGAGCTGGAGGGTGTTCCTCTATTCCTCGATCGGTGCCGCCCTGGCCGTCAGCGTCGCGTGCTTTCTCTTCGCGCGGCTGCTCGGTCAGTGGCAGCGCATCGTATTTGTCGGGGTAACATCGTTCCTGATCGGGATCGCGACGGTCCATGCGCTGGCGCAGCATCAAGGCTACTTCGAGTACTCGCAGCGTCAGCAACAGATCTTGGCCAATATCATCAGCCAGGCGCCCCACCTCGCGCCGGGGACCACCGTGTTGCTCGTCGACCGGACGCCGACGGCGGCTTTCAAGGCGTGGTCGATGTGCACTGTGGTCAGCAATTGCCTCGAATGGGCCCTTCGCTACATTTATGGCGATCCGACGTTACGCGCGATGTACTGCGCCCCTGGCTACCGTCCTCGCGAGGAATTCAGTGAAGAGTGCCTCTTTGAGGCCGACCGGGTCACGGTTCCATACATCCATAGGGGATTGAAGAAGGAGATGCGCCCGTCCTCTCCGTACGCTTCACTGGTCGTGCTTGAGAATTCCGTTCTGGGGTTATATCTATTGAACGATATCAGCACCTACCGATCCTTACCCGGAGCCGATGGCTATGACCCAGGCCGACGGATCGATGCGAGCAGCCCTCTACCGCCCCGAGCCCATACGGTCTTTACGCGGTGGCCGTTCAAATGGACAGAGCCGCGACCAGAACACGACCTGGGGCCGTTTCCGTGCAGTCCACTGTGCTAGGGATCGCGCACCGGCGGCAAGGGGCTGGTTAGGACGAACGCCTCGGTGTGAGCGCCGTGATCGAACGACACCTCGTCGATCCCCGCACGTGAATGTAATCGCCAATTTGCTCTTCCGGATCTCTTTCGTCAGGTGAGCTATAGCCGCCTGGCCGGCTACGAGGACACCAATGACGCTGATGGCTGGAGCCGGCGTTTTCAGATGTTGGCCTCGCGCGAGCGCAGGGACACGAGCGTCGCGCTCACGTCGACGCTCCGGCGGTTCAAAACGGGGGGGGCTCGGCAAGGAGGGTAATATCAGGGACTCGGCCGCCTCAATACGGAATTGGTTCAGCACGAGGCGGTGCGAGTGCCCACCCAGCGAGTGAACCTCGATGTCGATAGCTCCGAGAGGCGACTTCGAATCCGTTTGCGCTACCATCCCCTGTCTTTGATCAGGACGGCGACTGCCTCGCCGCCAAGCTCCGGCCGGGCAACGTCCACAGTGTTGCGGGGTGGGATGAGGTTCTGCTTCCCGTCATTGACCGCTTCCAGGCCGAGGGCCAGACCGTCGGCGTCAGCTGACGCGGCCTTTGCCATCCCGACCCTCTACGAAGCGCTGGGGCGGCAGGGGGTGGCGTACGCCATCCGCCTCCGCCAACGATGTGCCGGAGCGAAGGATCGAGGAACTGCTCGCGTGGCCCGCGGCCGACCCAGCCACGCCCCGTTGGTCCGCTATCGAAGCTTCAAGTATTAGGTGGCCTCCTGGGACCGACGCCGTCACTGGGCCGGCAATCGGTCCCAAGTGCCCCTGGGAGCCGTCGAAAGTTGGCCGGCGTGATCGAGGACATGCGAAAAACGCTGTGTTTTCGCAGTCTCTTCTCTCCAACGGCACGTCGCTGATCACCTCAGAACCGGTTTGTCAGGAGCCTGTTAGTCATGCAAGGACCGGCGCCGTCCCCGCCCGAGCGCGGCCGCGTCGCGCCCGCAGGACCGTAATGTCCCACTCTCGTAGCTGGCCGCGACCGTCCTCCACACCGGTTGACCGCCGCGCGCAGGTTGGGCAGAATCGCAGCCAATGGTACGGGAGAGAACCTACGAACGCTCGGGCGCACCTCGATTGACATGAAAGCCCTAGTCCTTTGCGGCGGACGGGGTACCCGGCTCCAACCCTACACGACTGTGATTCCCAAGCCGCTCATGCCGGTCGGAGACTACCCCATCCTCGAAATCCTGCTTCGGCAGCTCCGAAAGGCCGGCGTCGACGAGGTGATCCTCGCGGTAGGCTACATGAGCCACCTCTTTCGGGCTTTCTTCGAGGACGGGAACCGTCTCGGCATCCGCATCCGCTACTCGTTCGAGGAGCGCCCGCTGGGAACGGCCGGCGCCGTCGCTTCCGTAGTCGACGATCTGGGAGAGAGCTTCCTCGTCACGAACGGCGACCTCCTGACCACCCTCGACTTCAGAGCGATGTTCCAATCCCACCGCGCTTCCGGTGCAGCGGCCACCATCGGCCTTTACACGAGGGAAGTGAAGATCGACTTCGGAGTCGTCGAAATGAACGACCGGGGCGAGCTACGCGAGTACCGTGAGAAGCCGGTCTACAAGTTCGACGTGAGCATGGGCGTGAACTGCCTCCGCAAGGACGTGGTGAAGAACTACATCGTCAAGAACGAGTACCTCGACATGCCGGACCTCATGATGCGGCTCGTGAAACACGGGTACAAGGTCGACAGCTTTCGGAGCGATTGCTTCTGGCTCGACATCGGACGTCTCGACGACTATCAGCGAGCGTCGGAGATCTTCGACGACCGTCGCAACGAGTTCTTACCACTCCTTCCAGGTGAAGGATGATCGCGCTGGTCACGGGCTCCACAGGGTTTTGCGGTAAACGCCTGGTCCGAGCGCTACGAGCCCAGCACGTCACCGTCGTACGGGTCAGCCAAAGGGCGGCCGGGCCCGACGTCGAGCGCGTCGACTTGACGGACCCTTTGGCAATCGGACAGGTGCTCGAGCGCTCCCGACCCGACGTGGCGTTCCACCTCCACGGCGTGATGAGCGCGCCCGACGTCACCACGTTCGTCCGTGAGAATACACTTCCGGCGGCCGCACTCCTGGACGCCGCCGAACGCCTGAAGCTGAGGGACACCACCTTCCTCTTTACGGGCACGGCCGCGGAATACGGCAACGTGGGCGCCGGAGACCTCCCGGTGCGCGAGAGCACGAGGGCTGCCCCGGTCACCCCGTACGGCATCAGCAAGTGGGCGCAAACCGAACTCGCACTCGAAGCGGCGCGGCGAGGCCGAAGGATCGTGGTCGCACGTCCGTCGAACATTCTCGGAGCCGGCATGCCTTCGTACTTCGCGCTCGCGAGTTTTGCGCGACAGCTCGCGGAGATAGAGCGAGGTCAGCGGCCGCCTGTCCTCGATACCGGGAATCTGGAAAGTGTCCGGGATTTCATCGACGTCGACGACGTGATCCATGCCTACCTTGCGCTCGTCCGAATGCCGGACGCCGTCGGCCAGGTCGTGAACGTCTCTTCCGGCACGGGCGTCCGGTTGAGCGACGCGCTCGCGCGGCTGATCCAGGCTTTCGGAGTGCGCGTGGAGATCCGGCGGGCCGCTTCGCGGCTGCATGCAGCCGACCTATCCTCCTTTTACGCGAGCCGAGAGAAGCTCGACGCGCTCGTCGGCGCGCGCTCGCTGTTGCCGCTCGAGGAGAGCCTCCGGCGTCTCGTGGAGCACGCTCGCCTCTCGCCCCACGGTGACTCATGATGGACTCGATCCCGAAGATCCAAGACATCACGGGCTGGCTCCCGACCGGACCCGGCCGCCAACTCGTCTGCGTGCAGGGGCTCGGCTTCGTTGGAGCGGCGATGGCGGCCGCCGTTGCGGCGGCGAAGAGGCCCAATGGGACGTTGTGGTTCGACGTCCTCGGGGTGGATCTGGACACGCCCGACGGGCGCGAGCGGGTCGGAGCCATAAACCGCGGTGAGTTGCCCTTCCCCACAACGGATCTGAAGCTTGTGAAGACGACGGCGGAGGCGCACGCGGCCGGGAATCTCCACGCGACGACGGACCCGCGCGCCTACGGGGTCGCCGCCGTGATTCTCATCGACGTCAACTTCGACATCGAGCACGAGAACGGCGAACCGAAGTTCGCGCTAGGCGCCTTCCGAGAGGCGCTTCAGGCAGTCGCGGGACACATGCGCGAGGACGCCCTCGTGATTGTGGAGAGCACGGTGCCGCCCGGAACGTGTGCGCGGATCGTCGCGCCCGAGCTGGCGCGCGCCCTCGAGTCACGCGGCCTCCGCGGGGATCGCCATCTTCTGGCGCACGCCTACGAACGCGTCATGCCGGGAGACCACTATCTCGACTCCATCGTGAACTTCTGGCGCGTTTATGCCGGACACACCGGCGCGGCTGCGGATGCGTGTGAGGCGTTCTTGTCCAAGGTGATCGACGTCGAGCGATTTCCTCTTCGCCGGTTGCACTCGACGACCGCCTCTGAGACGGCCAAGGTGCTCGAGAACAGCTTCCGGGCCGTCACCATTGCGATGATGGAGGAGTGGGGGCAGTTCGCCGAAGCGGTGGGTGTCGACCTCTTCGAGGTGATCTCCGCAATCCGGGTCCGGCCCACGCACGCGAACATTCGGACCCCCGGACTCGGGGTCGGCGGATACTGTCTCACCAAGGACCCGTTGTTCGCCTCCGTCGCGGCAAAGTCGCTCTTCGGGCGCTCCGACATCGGGTTTTCGTTCTCCACGCGCGCCGTCGAAACGAATGCCCGCATGCCGGTCCGATCCGTGGAGCGGCTCGAATCGCTGTTTGTGGACGGCGGTCTGCGCGGGCGCCGGCTGCTCCTCCTCGGCGCCGCTTACCGACCCGACGTCGGGGACACGCGTCACTCGGCTTCGCAGATGTTTTACGAAGAGGTCCGCCGCCGCGGCGCAGAGGTGATCGTGCATGACCCGCTCGTCCGACGGTGGAAAGAAGTCGGCGTCGACGTCCTGCTGGAGCTTCCGCCGGCTCGCGACGTGGACGCCCTGGTGTTCGCCGTCGCCCACAGAGAGTACGCGGCGATCGATTTTGCGGCATGGCTTTCCGGCTCGCGACCCCACGTGCTCGACACGAACGGCGTCCTCACCGCCGCGCAGCGAGGCGCCTTTCGGGACGCAGGCTGTCGTCTCGCCAGCATCGGCCGAGGAGATGACGTTTGAGCAAGGTCCTGGTCACTGGCGGCGGGGGATTCATCGGGGGCCATCTCGCGAGCCGACTCGTGGAGCTCGGTCACGAAGTGCACCTTCTGGAGAACTTTTCGCGGGCGGTCCGGGATTCGTACCTCGAGGGTCTGCTCGCATCGCCAGGCGTACGCCTCATCGAGGCGGACCTCACGAGGCCGGAATCCGTGGAGCGCGTGAGCACGGACTACGAATTCGTGTATCACTTAGCCGCGATAGTCGGCGTGGCCAACGTGCTGCGTGCGCCAGTAGCGGTGCTCACGGGCAACGTGCGGATGCTGGACGCCGCGCTCGAGATCGCCGCTCGGCAGACGCGGCTGCGGCGCTTCGTATTTACATCGACGAGCGAGGTGTACGTGGGAACGCTGGAGAAGCTGGGATTGCCATTTCCGACCCCGGAGGACGTTCCTTTGGTGTGCCCCGACCTCGGAAGCAAGCGGATGTCGTACATGCTCTCCAAGATCTACGGGGAAGCTATGTGCCGAGCGGCACAGGTCCCGACGACGATCGTCCGGCCGCACAACGTCTACGGGCCGCGCATGGGTCTATCGCACGTGATCCCGGAGCTCCTCCAGCGCGCGCATGCCACTCGGGAGGGCGGGAACCTGGAAGTATTCTCGGTTGGGCACAAGAGGACGTTCTGCTACATTGCGGACGCCGTGGAAATGCTGCGACTTGCCGCGGAGAACGACGTCGCCGACTCCGGAACGTACAATCTGGGGAACCAGAGCCCAGAGGTGAGCATCCTGGAGCTCGCGCGGCTCGTCGTGGCAGCAGTCGGAAAGAGGCTGTGCTTGGTTCCGAAACCGGACACCGTGAGCTCGCCGGCTCGGCGCGCTCCGGATACGACCAAGATCCGCAATCTTACCGGGTACACCTCGCGCATCGACCTCCGCGAAGGTATTCAGAGGACCCTTCAGTGGTACAGCGCACAAGTGTTCTCGGGGGCCGAGGAATCCTCTCGCTGAGGACGAGCAAACCGCGGCCACGCAAGAGCCGGCGCCACCCCCGCTCGAGTTCGGGCGGCGTCGCGCCCGCAGCGTCGATCTAACACGCCCTTTTCGTGCTTAAGAGTGCACTTTCTATGAGATTGTAATCAGTGGGATCAAGGGCTTTCTCGGAAGGTATCTCTCCAAGCTAGCGGTTGCGTAAAAGAGGGCCCGTTCATGGCCTGGACATCTCCGACTTTCCGGCCGTGACTGATGGCAAATTATCGTCCATGCGTCTGGGCATCTATTCCGTGGAACTGAGCCAAGGTCTTAGGCCCGGTTCACACACATGGGCCAGAAAATCGATGAAAGGCCGCGGTCCCTTGGGCCAAAGCTCTTTCAAAATCTGCGGAACGTCCAGCTGCCACCACTTGAACGGTTGCATCAAGCGTGTCAAGACATGAAAGCTGTGATCCTCGCCGGCGGTAAGGGCCGGAGGCTTGCCCCCTATGCCACCACTCTTCCGAAACCGCTTTTACCGGTGGGCGAAATGCCCATTCTTGAAATTCTACTCATACAGTTGAAGTCCTTCGGCATCACGGACATTTCCCTTTGCGTGGGCTATTTGGGCTCTCTGATTCAGGCCTATTTCGGCCAAGGCGAGCGCTACGGCATGAACATCGAATACAGCTTCGAAAGTCAACCCCTGGGCACCGCGGGCCCCTTGAAGCTGGTTGAGGGTCTTACCGAGCCCTTCTTGGTCATGAATGGAGACCTTTTGACCACGAGCAACTTTCGTGACCTCATCGACTATCACCTTCAGCACGGTCAAAAGGCCACCATTGCATTGGCCGAGCGCCGTGTGAAACTCGATTTCGGCGTGATTGAATACGATCGGAATGGCAACCTCATTGACTACAAAGAGAAACCGGAGACACGGGTTTTCGTCAGCATGGGCCTGTATGTCTTTCATCCCGCGGTACTCCACTTCATCGAGCGCGGAACCAAGCTTGATCTGCCCGATCTCATCCTGAAGATGACGCGAGCGGGAACGG
>WNFJ01520462.1_pt2 | contig 10069 bp, 9 predicted proteins | sample 5400461 | NCBI WGS metagenome assembly WNFJ01 (sample SAMN13153349, study PRJNA577476) | soil metagenome | isolation source: 115 cm saprolite on Douglas fir-dominated hillslope | place: USA:California | collected 2013-09-17
GTCGCCCGAGAGGGCGCCCTGCACCGACAGGAGCTGCGCCCGGGAGGCGGCAAGGGCAGACCGGGTGGAACCGAGCTTCGACCTGGCCCCGGCGTAGGCGATGGCGAGCCCGATGACGGCTGCGAGCAGGAGGGCGGCCACCACCGCTGCGGAGAGCTGGATCAGTCGCACGCCGTTGGTGCCGGCCCGGGTTCCGTGGGACGCTGGCGCAGACGGAAGATGCGACGCCCCCGCTGGCGGGGCGCTGCTCTCCCGGCGGTACGGCGATCCGAGTGGGCCGCCCGACCACTGTCCCAACGCCGCCTCCCCAGCGATCCGTGCCGCATCCCGGCCCTTCGCGACGGCTCGCCCTCGTTCGTGGGACCGGCAGTGAGATCGTCGCACATTGGGAACGGGAGGCGGGGCACGGCATCACGGCCAAGCCGGAGCGCTGGGTACGGCCACGGACTGATTCACAGGAAGCCAACAGGAGGTCCTCAGAGAAATCTGGGCTCCCGACCCAACACTTGGAGAGCAGAGGTGGCATCCCCACTTCGAGCAGAAGCCAAAGGAGAACCGACATGGACAGCTACCCAGGGCCCCCCGAGGGCCCGGATAAGGAAAAAGAAGGGCCCCCCGAGGGCTCCGTGACGGGCCTGGACATTCAGGAGCCGGGCTCCGTGACGGGTCCGGACATTCAGGAGCCGGGCTCGGTGACGGGCCCGGAGGAAGGCCAGCAGGCCCCCCCACCGCCGGTGTGGGCGCCCGGTGCCGCGCCGCCCACCTGGGGCACCGGTTACGGCGCCGATGGTCCCTACGGTCCCTACGGCCCCTATGGGCCCTACGGGCCGATGCAGCCGCCGCCCGCACCGCCGAGGCGCAGCAACCCCCTTGCCGTGGCCGCCCTCATCGTGGCCGTGTTCCTTTCGTCGATCCTCGGCGTCGGGCTGGCTACCCGGTTCCGGTCGGGCTCGTCTGGGTCGACGTCTGCCGGGGATTCCACCGCGATCGACGGCTCCAACACCTCCGCCGCCGGGGCCCTCTCCTCTCAGGTGCAGGCGATCGTCGGCAAGGTGAGCCCCGGCATCGTCGACATCAACACCGTCCTCGCCTACCAGGGCGGGAGCGCGGCGGGCACCGGCATGGTGCTCACCTCCTCGGGGGAGGTTCTGACGAATAACCACGTCGTCGCCGGGGCAACCAGCATCAAGGTCACCGTCGTCACCACCGGACGGACCTACACCGCCAAGGTCGTGGGCACGGATCCGGCCGACGACGTCGCGGTCCTGCAACTCCAGGGGGCATCCGGCCTCAAGACCATCGGGACCGCCGACTCGTCGAAGCTCGCCGTTGGGACTGCGGTCGTCGCCCTGGGGAACGCCTACGGGGCGGGTGGTACGCCCAGCGTGGTCACCGGCAGCATCGTCGCCCTCGACCAGACCATCACCGCCGGGGATGCCGGTGGCGGCGCTGCCGAGCAGCTCTCCGGCCTGATCGAGACCAATGCCGCACTGCAGCCCGGGGACTCCGGTGGCCCGCTCGTGACCGCCGACGGGAAGGTTGTCGGCATGGACACCGCGGCGTCGGCAAACTACCGGTTCCAGGCCGCCAACGGCGTCTCCTTCGCCATCCCGATCAACACCGCCCTCTCGGTCGCCAAGCAGATCGAGTCGGGCACGGCCCCGAACGGGGGCACCATCGGCAGCGGAGCGTTCCTGGGGGTCTCGGTCGATCGTACCCAGACCGGAGGTGCGGTGGTCGCGGCGGTGCCCGCGGGCACGCCGGCCCAGGCGGCCGGCATCGTTGGCGGCGACACCATCACGTCGCTCGACTCGAAGACCATCAACTCGGCCAGCGACCTCACCAGCGCCCTGGCAGGCCACAAGCCTGGCAACAAGGTGACGGTCGGCTGGGACGATGCGACGGGCCAGCACCACACCGCCGTGGTGGCCCTCGCCGCTGCCCCGGCCAACTGAACCGGGAGGTCCTGCGGCCCGCCCGGGAACGGGCGGGCAGCAGCGGCCTTTCCCCTTGTCCGGCGCCTTGAGGGGCGCCTCGGGCCTTTGATCCGGCGCCTTGAGGGGCGCCTCGGGCCTTTGATCCGGCGCCTTGAGGGGCGCCTTGGCCAGCCGCCCACAGCCCCGGGGGGGCCAGGACTACAGTGGGTGAGGAGGCGGCCGATGAGGAATCACGTGGACCGGCGGGATAGTCCGCTGGCGCGTGCGGACGTCGCCCCGGCATTCGAGATCGTTGCCGTCGCCTCCTCTGCCGGCGGGTTGGCGGCCCTCACCTCCCTCCTGTCGGGACTTCCAGGGTCGTTTCCTGCCCCGGTGCTCCTCGTGCAGCACCTCGACTGGGCCGGTGTACCGAGCTGTCGGTCAAGATGGCCGAAGGCGGCGACCGCCTCACCGGAGGATCGGTGTTCGTTGCACCCCCCAACTACCACCTGGTCGTCGATCCCGGTGGGACCCTTGCCCTCACGCAGTCGGAGTTGATACATTTCTTGCGTCCCTCCGCCGACATCCTGTTCGAGTCCGTGGCGAACAGCTTCCCGGGTCGCGCGATCGCAGTCGTGCTGTCCGGAACAGGGTCCGACGGGGCGAAGGGGGTCAAGGCCATCAAGAATACGGGCGGGACGGTGATCGCCCAGGACGAGGACACCTCCGAGTTCTTCGGCATGCCATCCGCCGCGATCGCGACCGGCAGCGTCGACATCGTGCTCCCCCTCGCCCTGATCGCCCCCGCCCTCGTGGGCCTCGTGCAACCTCCTCCTCATCCCCCCGCGGGCCCCGAGGGAGCCTCGTGACCCCGCCGCCACCCCCGGAGCCGGCGTTTCTCCAGTTGCTCGAGTACCTGCGCAGCACCCGTGGCTTCGACTTCACCGGCTACAAGCCCTCAAGCCTGACGTCGCGGATCCACAAGCGCATGCACATGCTCGGCATCGAGGGCTTCGCCGAGTACCAGGACCACCTCGAGGTGCACCCCGAGGAATTCGGGGAGCTCTTCAATTTCATGCTCATCAACGTCACCTCGTTCTTCCGGGATCCCCAGATCTGGCAGTACGTCGCCGAGGGGGTCATGCCGGCGCTCGCAGAGCGTGCCCAGCAGCGGCAGGTGCGCATCTGGAGTGCCGGGTGCGCCTCGGGGGAGGAGGCCTACACCATGGCGATGCTGCTCGCCGAGCGGCTGGGGAGGGAGGCGTTCGTCGACAACGTGAAGATCTACGCCACCGACATCGACGAGGAGGCCCTGGCCGAGGCGCGGGCGGCGACGTACGCCGCGGCCAAGATGGAGGGGATTCCCGAGAACCTCGGAGCTCGATACTTCGAGCCAGTCGGGGGTGGGCACCGGTTTGTCTTCGACAAGGAGCTCCGCCGTTCCATCATCTTCGGCAGGCACAACCTCGTGTCCGACGCCCCCATCTCCAGGATCGACCTGCTGGCCTGCCGCAACACGTTGATGTACCTGAACGCCGAGACGCAGGCCCAGGTCCTCAACAACTTCCATTTCGCCCTGAACGACGACGGGTACCTGCTGCTCGGCAAGGCCGAGATGCTGTTCACCAAGGACAAGTCCTTCACGGCCGTCGACCTGAAGCGGCGGGTCTTCCGCAAGGTCCCCGGCGACGACGCCAGGGCCCGGCTGTGGCTCACGCCTCCGGCTGACCTCGCCGGGGCTGCGCTGGGTGCCTTGGCCGGCAGCCTGATCTTCGAGGCCACCCCACTGGCGCAGCTCATCCTGAACCCCGATGGGATCGTGGTCGGGGCCAACCAGCAAGCCCGAAGTCTGTTGCGCATTCAGCCGGCCGACGTCGGACGGTCGATCCACGACCTCGAGCCGGCCTACCGGCCTCTCGACCTGGTCCTGCCCCTGCAGCAGGTCATCGGCCAGCGGGCATCGATTCACATCTCCGACGTCTTCTTCGCCGGAGGAGCCCCGAACGTCACCCACATCAGCGTCGACCTGAGCCCGCTCGTCGACGGTCACGCCAACCTCACCGGGATCCTGGTCTCCTATGCGGACGTGAGCCGCCTGAAGAAGGTCGAGGAGGACCTGCAGGCCGCCTCCCAGGAGCTCGAAACCGCCCTCGAGGAGCTGCAGTCGACCAACGAGGAGCTCGAGACGACGAACCAGGAGCTGCAGTCGACCAACGAGGAGCTCGAGACGACGAACCAGGAGCTGCAGTCGACCAACGAGGAGCTCGAGATGATGAACGAGGAGCTCGAGTCCACCAACGACGAGCTCCAGGCCGTCAACGACGAGGCCCGCCGGCGTGCCGCCGCCCTGGACGAGTCGCGCGTGTTCCTGCAGTCGGTCCTGAGCGGGCTGGGGTCCGCGGTGATCGTCATCGACCCCGACCGCAGGGTCAGCATGTGGAGCAGGGCCGCCGAGGAGATGTGGGGCCTCCGGGCCGCCGAGGCGAGCGGGAAGGCACTCGAGGGCCTCGACTTCGGCCTGCCCATCCGCGAGTTCATGCCCTCGGTCCGCCGTGTCCTCGCAGGGGAATCGGAACGCGAGCAGGCCACACTGAACGCGACCAACCGCCGGGGGAGGAGCATTGTCTGCGCCGTGTCGGCGGGCCCGCTGGCAAGCGATGGCAGGGTGATGGGCGCCATCCTGCTCATCGAGGAGCAGAAGCCCGGTGCCGCGCCATAGGGGGAATTCAGGGGGGAATTCGGTGCCTGCCGCTCGGGTCAGGGTCCGAAGACCTGCGCCTTCCAGGTGGCCCCGGCGTCGGAGGAGACGAGCAGCTTCGCATCCGGGCTGGCGCCGAGCACCACCACCCCGTGGGTGGGGTCGGTGAACCCGAGGTCCGTGAGGGGGGCACCGCCTCCGGTGTCGGTGAAGACCGTCTTCCAGGTCTTTCCGCCGTCGGTGGTCCGGTACAGGTAGGAGGCACCGCTGGCTGCGGCGACCACGAAGGTGTGGGTCGACGCTGCCGCGAGCCCGCTGGTCTGGCCCCCCCGGGGTGCGGCGCCGGCCGTGGACCAGGTGCGGCCCCCGTCGCGGGAGAGGAGCAGCGTCTTCGTGGAGGAGCCCGCCCCAGGATCCGCGGCGCACACCACCGCCACCCCCGTGTCGCTCGGCGCAGCCACGGCGGCCACGCTGGCTGCGGGGCAGGGCACGCCACGCTCTTCCATGCCGGCTGGTTCGAGGGCGAGGATGGCGCCGTCGGGCGCCACGGCGTACCCCACCTTGCCGTGCAGGGTGATGCCGATGGCCGCCGCAGCGGGGCCGACGGGTTGCCAGTCGTCGGTGCCGACCGGGGTGGCCTGCAGCGTGGCGGAGACGCTCCCCGCGGATCCCACGAGGCCCCACACCCTGCCGCCGGCGGCCTCCAGGCTGATCATCGGCCCGCCGAGGGTGGCGACCGGGTGCCAGCTCGTGCCGCCGTCGTGGGTCGCCCAGACCTGCGGCCCGAACAGCCACCCGTCGCTGGCGTTGGCGAACCGGACGCGGGAGATGCCGTTGGGGCTCGGCGTCTCGACGGCGGCGGGGACGGGGACCGAGTGCCACGTCGCACCCCCGTCGCGGGTGCGGGCCAGTGCCGTGCACACCTCCGTCCCGCAGACCGACGTGCCAAGCGCCCACCCGACCCGGAGCGAGATCCGGGTGATCGAGACGGGACTGAACCCGGCGGGGAGTGACCCGTCGGGTGGTCCGGCGACGGGGGAGCCGGTGGATGGCGACGGGTCCTCCACCTGTCCCTGGCCGCCGTCGACGCTCACGTGCGAGGTGCGGCTCAGGTAGCGGGCGACGGTGCCCGGGCGGGGAAGGTTCCGCCGCGTCCGGCCGGGTCAGGAGATCCTCCCACGCCGGCTGGTTGGGGAGCACGCCGTCGGCCCGTTGCCGCAGGGCCTCCCGGAGGCGATCCTCGAACGACCTCACTCTCCGACCTCCTCTCGCAACCTGGCGAGGCCCCGATGGATGAGGGACTTCACCGTTCCTTCGCGGCAGCCCAGGATCGTCGCGATCTCGCTGCCGGGCAGGTCGGCGTAGAACCGCAGGACCAGGGCGGCCCGCTGGCGCTCGGGCAGGGTGGCGAGGACGTCCAGGAGCTCGTGGGCCCCGAGCTCCGCCTGCCGGCCGGGCGTCGCCCGGAGATGGTCCCGCTCCCGGCGCTGGCGACGCATCAGGGACCGGCAGCCGTTGACCACCGACCGGTGGAGGTAGCCCGCCGGGTCGTCGATGGTGTCGAAGCGGGGCTGGAGGCGAAGAAAGCAGTCCTGGACGACCTCCTCTGCCAGATGCTGGGAGCCAAGGAGCAGGGTGCCGAGGCGGACCATGGGCGCGTAGCGTTCCCGGTAGAGCTCGCTCAGATCCCCCGCCCGTCGCTGCACAGCTCCAATCTGCACACCTGATCGACGTCTCACAAGTCGGGGAGGTTGCAGGCAGCCCGCTACGAGGTGAGGCTGCGGCCGGTCTCGGCGTCGAAGAGGTGCAGCCGCGCGGGGTCGAACCACAGGGACAGGACCTCGCCGCGGCGAGCCCTGGTCTGCGGATCGAGGCGGGCCACCATCTGCTCGGTTGCGGCGTGCGGCAGCTCGTCGAGGCCGGTGCGGCCCGCCACCTCTTCGAGCTCGGCGGCCTTGTCGCTGCCGCCGACGGTGAAGTACACGTACACCTCCGACCCGAGCGACTCGACCAGTTCGACGTTGGCCTTGAAGGTCACGCCCCCGGCCGTGCCGTCCCTCAGCTCCGCCTCCTCGAAGTGCTCCGGGCGGATGCCGGCGATCAGCTTGGGCGCGGCGTCCTTCAGCCGCTCGGCCAGGGGGGGCGGGGGATCGGTGTCGCCAAAGACGGTGTGGAGCCTGCCGCCGTCCCAGTCGACGGGGCTGAAGTTCATCGCCGGTGAGCCGATGAACCCCGCGACGAACAGGTTGACGGGCCTGGCATAGAGGTTCGCCGGCGTGTCCACCTGCTGGATCAGACCCTTTCGCATCACCGTCACGCGGTCGCCGAGCGTCATCGCCTCCACCTGGTCGTGGGTGACGTAGACCATCGTCGTCTTGAGCCCGCGCTGCAGCCGGGAGACCTCGGTGCGCATGGCGATGCGGAGCTGGGCGTCGAGGTTGGAGAGCGGCTCGTCCATGAGGAAGGCCTTGGGCTGGCGGACGATGGCTCTCCCCATGGCCACGCGCTGGCGCTGGCCCCCGGAGAGGTTGGCCGGCTTGCGGTCGAGGTGCTCGACGAGGTCGAGCACCTTGGCTGCCTCCATCACGCGCCGGTCGATCTCGGCACGGTCGAGCTTGGCGAGGCGCAGCGGGAATGCCATGTTCTCCCGCACCGTCATGTGGGGGTAGAGGGCATAGTTCTGGAACACCATGGCGATGTCGCGCTCGCGCGGTGGCTTGTCGTTCACGACCTCGCCGGCGATGCGCAGCTCGCCCTCGCTGATGTCCTCGAGCCCGGCGATCATGCGAAGCGCCGTCGACTTCCCGCAGCCGGAGGGGCCGACGAAGATCATGAACTCGCCGTCGGCGATGTCGAGCGTGAAGTCGCGGACCGCCACCGTGTTGTCCGAGTAGCGCTTCGTGACGCCCTTCAGGGTGATCTCGGCCACGTCTCCTCCCTCCTCCTACCCGGCGCCTTGAGGGGCGCCTCGGGCTCCTACCCGGCGCCTTGAGGGGCGCCTCGGGCTCCTACCCGGCGCCTTGAGGGGCGCCTCGGGCTCCCTTGAGGGGCGCCTCGGGCCCTACCCCTTCACGGCTCCGGCGGTGAGCCCTGCGACGATTCGGCGTTGGAAGGCGAGCACGAGCAGGACGATGGGGATCGTCACGACGACCGCCGCCGCGGCGATCGAGCCCGTGGGCTGCTCGAACTGCGAGCTGCCGGTGAAGAACGCGAGCGCAGCCGGCACGGTGCGGGCGGCGTCGGTGGAGGTCAGCGAGATGGCGAAGAGGAACTCGTTCCAGGCGAAGATGAAGACAAGGATGGCGGTGGTGAACACGCCAGGGGCGGCCAGCGGTGCGATCACCCGCACGAACGCCTGGAACGGGGTTGCCCCGTCGATCTGGGCGGCCTGCTCGAGTTCCCACGGGATCTCCCGGAAGAACGCCGAGAGGGTGTAGATGGCGAGCGGGAGCGAGAAGGTGAGGTAGGGCAGGATCAGCCCGGGCCAGGTGTCGTAGAGATGGAGTCTGAGCCAGAGCTTGAAGATCGGGCTCACGAGCGAGATCAGCGGGAAGATCGCGACGACGAGCGAGGCCCCGACCAGCAGGCGCTTCCCCCTGAAGTCGAGTCGCGCGACCGCGTAGGCCGCCATGGCCGCCAGGATCACCGACACCACGGTCGTGATGACGGCGATGCCGATGGAGTTCAGGAAGGACCGGGTGAACAGCGTGGTGTGGAAGATGCCCCGGTAGTTGGAGAAGCTCGGGTGCTGCGGAAAGAAGGCCCCGTCGGTGAGGGTGGCCGGCGTCTTCAGTGACAGCGACACGATCCACAGCACGGGCACCAACGCGAGCGCGATGACGACGATGTCCGCCAGGCCCCAGAGGGCCCGCTTCTCGCCCGAGACGCTCACCGGGCACTCACCGCCCGGTGTCCATGCCCGGGGCGGCGGCCCCGAAGCCCTTGATGAAGCCGAACCCGATGATGGCGATCATGACGAAGATCAGCACCGACATCGCCGAGCCGATGCCGAGGTTGAGGCCGACGAAGAGCTGGTCGTACCCCAGGATCGACACCGACTGGGTCGAGTTCGACCCCTGGGTGAGGATGAAGATGTTGTCGAAGATCCGGAACGCGTCCATGACCCGGAACAGCACGGCGACGAGGATGGCCGGCTTCATCACCGGCAGGATCACATTCGTGAAGCGCTGCCATGCCGTGGCGCCGTCGACGCGGGCCGCCTCGAGCAGCTCGTTGGACACGAGGGCGAGGCCGGCCAGCAGCAGCAGCGACATGAAGGGGGTGGTCTTCCAGACCTCCGCCACGATGATGATCGCCAGCGACGACGCATGGGCAGTGAGCGGGTCGCCGTTCAGGTGCAGCCACCGCGGCAGGTAGCCGAGGCTCGGCGTCCAGGCGAAGCGCCAGGAGAACGCCGCGACGACGGTGATGATCCCGTACGGGATCAGCACGGCGGTGCGCACTGCCGTCCGGCCGATGAGGGCCCGGTGCATGACCAGGGCGATCGTCATGCCGAAGACCAGCTCGATGGCCACGCTGACGACGGTGATGATGAGGGTGTTGGCCACCGCCTGCCACCACAGTCCCGAGCGCAGCACCGTGAGGTAGTTGGCAAGGCCGACGAAGGCGGACGCGGCGGGGAACCGCAGGTCGGCCCGCTGCAACGAGAGCCAGACGGCGTAGAGGATGGGGTAGGCGGTGACCGCCACCATCACGACGACGGCCGGGCCGCAGAGCAGGTAGGCGAGCCGGCGCTCGTCCCTGACCCGGCGCGTCGCCTTGCCGCGCCGGCGGGCCGGAGCCGGGGGATTGAGGACGTCGGTCCCGGCGGCCACTACGGCACGAGCCCCCGTGAGGCGATTGCGTCGCGCAGCGTGGTCTCGAGGCGGGATGGGACCGTCGGCGGGTCGATGTGGCCCGGCGGCGACAGCACGCTCTGGATCTCGAGCGAGACGTTGGTGTAGGCGGGGGTGAGGGGCCGGGTGCTCGCCTCGCGGAGGGACTGCAGGATGGTGTCGGCGAACGGATAGGACCGGCGCAGCGCCGGGTCACCGTAGAGCGACTCGATGGTTGGGGGCAGGCCGCCCTTGACCGCCGCGTACTTCTGGTTGTCGGCGTCGCGCAGGCAGGCGGCCGCCTGGAAGGCGAGATCCGGGTGCCGGGAGTAGGCGCTGACGCCGAGGTTGATCCCGCCGATGGTGACGTGGCTGGGCGTGTTCGGGTTGATCGAGGGCCAGGGCGCCCAGGCCATGACCCTGGCCAGCGCCGGGTTGTCCTGCTGGGCGGAGGGGTACACGAACGGGTAGTTCAGCTCGAACGCCGCCTTGCCCGACTCGAACGTCAGGCGAGCCTGGTCCTCCATCGTGTTGGAGAGCGACGGGTCGGCGGCGGGCGAGGTGGCGAGTCGGTGCATGATGTCGGCCGCCACCCGGCTCGTGTCGTCGACCGCCACGTT
>WNFJ01201188.1_pt3 | contig 10068 bp, 10 predicted proteins | sample 5400461 | NCBI WGS metagenome assembly WNFJ01 (sample SAMN13153349, study PRJNA577476) | soil metagenome | isolation source: 115 cm saprolite on Douglas fir-dominated hillslope | place: USA:California | collected 2013-09-17
TTCACGCTGACCGGGGTCCTCGACCGGGGCGGGGCGAAGGACGACCTGGTGCGCGCCGCCGTCGAGGCGTGCGGCTGGCCGCTGGCCGTGGCGGACAACGTGGAGCTCTTCGGTCTTGTCAACGGGCAGGAGCTGGCCGCCATTCGCACCTACGATCCGACCGGCAACTTCGTCCTGTGACCAGGCGCCAGCGCAGGCCGCCCGCAGGGCGCGGCCTTGACCGTCGGCCGGGTGCGGCGCTGTGATAGCAGCCAGGCAGGAACGACGCCGGGGAAACGAGACCAGCCCACAGCACGTGGGGAATCAAGGTCTCCACAAAACCCGGGGCAGTCCAGCGCCGGCTGGAGTCTCAGGGCTTTCGGTGTCCTCGGTAGCGGCTGCGCAAGCTGGCGGCCACCATGGCCTGGCTGATCCGGGCCCTGGCGTGCGACACGAGCTTGTGGGCCGGCGACGTGCGGGTGGTGGATTCCGCCCCGGGCCGGAACCACAGGCGGAGGCGATGACTCGGTGGCTTTTCTTCTCGCTCATGGACGAGCACCGCGGTCCCGGCGGTGAAGCGGCGCCTCACGGCCCTAGCTGGTGCCGAGCGCGGCCGCCAGCAGCACCGCGATAGGCATGAGGACTATGGTCACCCACCGCGCTAGAGGGGCTATCATGCCGCACAGACAAGCCCGAACATGAGCGCATAGATCCATCTCATCTGGCCGGGCAGACCTCGCTGGGTTCTCCGCGGCGCGCGCCGCGAAGTCACGGCGGCGGAGGGCAGAGCGGTTCGCGTCGCGGCCAGGGGAAGGTCCGCGGTTAGATCCCGCAGCTCGCGGGCTGGCAAAGTGACGTCCGTCGGGCGGCCGGGGAGCACGCCGCCGCGCGTTACCTGTATCTGGGGGTGCTGGTCATCGCGGTGGCCGTGGCGGCCGGCCTCGTTGGGCTCGTACGGCTGATCCACGATGTGTATGTCGCGCTGGCGGCCCGGCTGCTGCGCCGGCACCTGCCGAGGCTGCTGGCGCGGCTGACGGCATCTGTGCTGGCTGCCGCCCTCGCGGTAGGCCTGGTCACCGGGCTGCTCAGTCAGGGACTGGTGCGTGTGTCGCCGGATTCGGCGGGGGGAAGTGTTGCCCAGTCCGGGTGCGGCGGCAGGAATCAGCGCGCGGCACTGGTTGCCAGCGGCGTGACCATTGCCGCGCTCGCGGCCCTGAATGTGGCCGATCACCTGGTCCGGGGTGGCCTCTGGCTTGCCCCGCTCGCGACGCTGGCGTTGCTGGGTTTCGCCCGCTGGAGAGGACTGAGCTGGCAGCAACTCGGGCTCGGCCGGGACCGGGTGCGGGCCGGCAGCGTGTGGGCGGCGGGAGCGATCGCCGTCGTCGCCTTGATCTACCTAGCTGGCGCGTTGCTGCCGCTGACTCGGCCGGCGTTCCTCGACGCCCGCTATCACTTCGGCGTGGCAGGAGCGCTGATATCGGCCCTCGTTGTCATTCCAGTCGGCACAATCATGGTCGAGGAGGTGGCGTTCCGGTCGGTCCTGTGGGGGAGCGGTTCGAAACCCTCAGCGCCCACATCGGCGTGGTGCGCAACGGCAACATGGTCGAGCGCTGGTGGGCGATAGTTAGATCGGACCAGTTGACTTCCTCGGCGTGAACTATCGGCAACGGGGTCAATGACGGTCGTTCGCGCAGGTAGCCAGGTCAACGGCGGCGAACTGGAATCGGTGAGCGTCAGCCTTTTTTCTGCACTTTGCTGTTGCACGGGTTAACGCTCACGGCTCCCGGAGGCGGTAGGTCACCAATGCGCCTAGCTGCGAGGATTGCGAGCCGACCTAGTACCTGGTCCGTGTCCGGTCCACCGATGCGCAGGGCCGACTTCGGGGTGGTCGGTGATCTGTTCACGATCGTCCCGCAACTGCTCCGGGGCGGGCAGGTGAATGTCCAGCGACTGGGCTACCGCGTCCGCGGCCAGCTTCAGTTCGCCGATCCACTCGAGTACCTCGGTCCCTGTGGCGCGTGCCGGAAGATGGCGCAGCTGCAGCAACAGAGCCAGCTGGTCGTCATGGCAGCGGACGGGCACGACGAGCGACTGCAGGTCGTATCGCTCGCCTGACGACACCTCGGCCGGTTCCTCGCGTGACGAGTAATTCGCGATTGTCTCGAGGATGGCGCGGACGTTGGCTGGTGTCGCCCTCCCCGCCGTGTAATCGCGAAGGGCGTCGTGAAAACGCACATCCTCGTCGGGCGACCATCGTGACACCGCCCACTCGCGCTTGCGGGTTCGGACGAGGCGTTCGGTGAGCCGTGCGCGGGCGGCCGGGTCGATCACGCCGCCGCGGTCCAGCCACCGTTGCTGGGTTTCCTGGTCCATCCATGCGACGATCTGCTGAGCGAATGGGGCCATGAGCGGGATCCGCATCCCGAGAAACGGCCCGCTCGCCCCCCGGCCCGATCCGGCAGTGGCGACGAACACCAGCTCGTGGCCCACCAGCGCGATCGCGTTGCACTCGGCGCTGAGCCGCGTCGCCAGGTCCTCCAGCTGCGGCCGGGCCAGCTCGGCCATCCGCACCGCGGGAAGGAGCTCGGGAACCGACGCGGCGACCAGCGACAGGCTGGCAAACCGGCCGTACCCGCCCTGGTAAAACAGCAGCGGCGCGACCGGATTAACGATCTCCATTTCCTCCACCCGGCCCAGCACCAGGTAGTGGTCCCCGGCCTCCTGCGCCGACTCGACCGTACAGTCGAGCCACGCCACCGAGCCCTCCACCACCGGCGTTCCGGACGGACTCGGCGACCAGGACACGCCGTCGAATGCGGTATCGCCGCGCGTGGCGAACCGGCGGCACAGCTCCTCCTGGTCCGCGGCCAGGACGTTGACGCAGAACCGGTTCGACGACCTCAGCCGCGAATACCGGGCCGACCCCCTGGCCGGGAAGAACGCGACCAGCGGCGGGTCGAGCGACACCGATGTGAACGACCCCACCACCATGCCGACCGGGCTCCCGTCGCGCCCGAACGCCGTGATCAGAACGACCCCGGTCGGGAAATGCCCGAGCATCTCCCGGAAGCGACGGCTGTCGAACGTCGCCATCTCGCCTCCTCGCGGCTGCCATTCTAACTCGCTAGTGGCTGGGTGGATCTCGCGGGCGGTTCAGGGGCGAGCCGCGCGGCCCGTCCGGCGGACCGACACGACGGCCAGGGAGGGGTGCGGCCTGAAGCGCTCTCCCAGTTCAGCCCACATAACCCCACGGCGTCCCATCACCGTCATTTCCCCGTCCGGCTCGTACCGCATGACCGTCGCGCCGTCGGCGTGGAAGAGTGTGCCGACCTCTTCGGCCACCGCGGCGAACACCAGATCCGGTCTCACCCCCGGGCGACAAGTGTCGCCACGCGCCGCAAAGCGGCCTCCTCGACGGCGATCCACTGCAGCTCGCCGGGGCTGCGCTCCTGCGACTTCGCCATCACGCCCGGCCCAGATCGTCGCGAGGCGCCGACTCAGCGCCTCAGCATGCTCACGCAGACGAGGCTAACATCTCGCAAAGGATCTTCGCAGGCTCAAGGCACCACGGTGACCAGCCATCTGGCCCGCCTTCCCCGGCGGCATGCTCGCAGGCATACGCCACCCGCCCTTACCTGTGGAGTTTTCCGGAAGCGGTCTGCCGACCGTAAACATCCCGGACCGTGGTCACGGTTGCTGCCTGATCCCAGGTGGCGCTGACGATCATGCCCTGGTAGTCGAACAGCGGCGAGGTCAGCCGGTACTCGAAGTACTGGTTACCGTGGTGCTGGCCACCGGCGCCTCCGGCCGCGCGGGCGGCTTCGGCCATGGCCAGCGCCTGCAGCGGACCGTGCGTGAGCAGGCCTGGGTAGCCTTCGGCGTCGCGCGCGTAGTGACGGTCGTAGTGGATGCGGTGGGCGTTGTAGGTGAGGGCTGAGAAGCGGAACAGCAGGGTGGGCGAGACGTCTATCGCCCACTCGCCGCCGGCGGCCGGAACTGCCGGGCCCTCAGCCGGTAGCGCGGGCGGCGGCCCGGGCGATGAGGTGGCCTCGCGGTAGACGATGTCCTGCTGCTCGTCGATGACCACGCGGTCACGTTGCAGGATGTGGTGCTCCACCACGACGAAGGTCAGGGCTCCCGTCCGGCCTTGTTTCTCCTGGACCGACCGGACGCGGCTGCGTTTGGTGGCCGGCTCGCCGCACCTCAGCGGCCGGGTTGAGCGCACGCGGCCGCCGGCCCACATCCTGCGGCGGCCCGGTCCCGGCGGAGCCGGCAGCGTTCCCCGGACGGGGTGCCCGTCCGGGCCGAGGTCGGCCTGGGCGGGCCGGTCGAGCAGGTAAACCCAGTGCCATAGCAGGGGTAGGCCCTCGCCGTTCCCCAGGTCCGGTACCGGCACGGCCAGCAGCGCGCCGAGCGCGTGCGCCGGCTGCGGCAGCAGTATTTCCGTCCGCTCGATGAGATCGCTCATGCCGATACGCCCTTGCGCTGGGCAGCCCGGAATTCCGCGCGTACCGCCTCGGTATGCTCGCCGAGCGCGGGAACCGGTCCCATGACCGGTTCCCGGCCGGCCGCCTCGACCGGCGGCAGCAGCGCGTCGATCTCTCCGCCGGGAGTGCGGACACGGCGCCACCGGCCGCGGGCACGCAACTGCGGGTGGCGGGTGAACTCCTCGGGCGTGCGGAGCCGGGCGCTGGCGATCCCCGCCCGTTCGAGCATGTCGCTGACCTCGTCGGCGCTCCGGCTCGCGAAGCAGTCCTCGATGATCGCGGTCAGCTCGACGTTGTGCGCGACGCGATCCGGGTTGGCCGCGAAGCGGGGGTCCGTCGCCAGGTCGCCCCGCCGCAAGATGTCGCGGCAGAGTACGAGCCACTCCCTTTCGTTCTGGATACCAAGAAAAACGGAACCGTCGGAAACGCGGAACGGCCCGTACGGCGAGATGGACGGATGCCTTGCCCCGGTCCGCCGGGGCGGTTCCTGGCCGTAGCGGGAGAAGTAGGCGGGCTGGCTCATCCACTCCCCCAGCGCGTCCAGCATGGCGACGTGCAGGCTCGCCCCCTGGCCGGTGCGCTCCCGGTCGTACAGGGCGGTCAGGATGCCGCTGTAGGCGTACATGCCGGTGGCGATGTCGGCGATCGAGATCCCCGCCTTCGAGGGAACCTCCGGGGTCCCGGTCGACATCACCAGCCCGGTCTCACACTGGACCAGCAGGTCATAGGCCTTCTTCGACCGGTATGGCCCATCAGGACCGTAGCCGGAGACCGAGCAGTGGATCAGCTCTGGCCGGGTCTCTCGCACGGCGGCGGCGTCGAGCCCGAGTCGCTCGACCGCGCCGGGCACGAGGTTTTGCACGAAGACGTCCGCACGGTCGAGGAGCGCGTCGAGCACCGCCCGGTCATCAGGGTCCTTGATGTCGAGCTCGACGCTTTCCTTGCCGCGGTTGAGCCACACGAAATAGCTCGACTGCCCGTGTACCGTGCGGTCGTAGTCGCGGGCGAAGTCGCCGGCCCCGGGCCGCTCGACCTTGATGACCCGCGCGCCCAGATCGGCGAGCTGGCGGGTGGCGAACGGCGCGGCCACGGCCTGCTCGAGCGCGACCACGGTGATGCCGTCCAGCGGGTGTCCCATGATTCACTCTCCTCAGTACAGAACCGGTAATGACTCCCCTTGGCGCGGGCCTGGTCAAGAGCCGATGGGGTACCGCTTGATCAGCTGCCGGCAGATCACGTTCCGCTGGATCTCGTTGGTCCCCTCGCCCACGATCATCAAGGGGGCGTCCCGGAAGTACCGCTCCACGTCGAACTCGGTGGACGCGGACAGCGTTCAGCGCGATCTCCATGGCGGTTTCCGAGGCGAACAGCTTGGCCATCCCGGCTTCCATGTCCGCCCGCTCGGCGGAGTCGTACCGGCGGGCGGCGTGCCGGGTGAGCTGGCGGGCGGCCTCCAGCTTGGTGGCCATGTCGGCCAGGTAGTGGCCGACCGACTGGTGCTGCCAGATCGGCTTCCCGAACGCTTCCCGTTGCTGGGCGTAGCGCAGCGAGTCTTCCAGGGCGGCGCGCGCGACACCGAGCGCCCGGCAGGCAACCTGGATCCGGCCGATCTCCAGCCCGCGCATCATCTGCGCGAACCCCTGCCCCTCGGTCCCGCCGAGCAGTGCCGACGCTGGGACCCGGAAGTCGTCAAAGGAGAGCTCGCAGCTTTCGACGCCCTTGTAGCCGAGCTTCGGCAGGTCCCTGCCGACCGAGAAGCCGGGGCCGTGCTCGGCCAGCAGGATGCTGATGCCCTTGTGGGCGGGCGTGGCGGCCGGGTCGGTCTTGCACAGCAGCGCGACCAGCTGCGAGCGGCGCGCGTTGGTGATCCAGGTCTTGGAGCCGTTGACCACATAATTGTCGCCGTCGCGCCGCGCGGCGGTGCGCATGGCCTGCAGGTCCGAGCCGCCGCCCGGCTCGGTCAGCGCCATCGTCGCCCGGATCTCGCCGGTGGCCATCTTCGGCAGCCAGGCGTCCTGCTGCTCCGGCGTGCCGTAGGTGACCAGGAGCTTGGCGACCACCGTGTGCCCGCCCATCGCGCCGGCCAGGCTCATCCAGCCGCGTGCCAGCTCCTCGGTCACCGCGGCGTAGCACTGGGCTGACACGTGCGCCTCGCCCCACGGTTCGGGGATGGCCAGCCCGAAGATGCCCATCTCCTTCATCTGGTCGATGAGCTTCTCCGGGTAAGTGTTCGCGTGCTCGAGCTCCTGGACGACGGGACGCACCTCACGGTCGACGAATTCCGCCACTAGCGAGACGATCGCGGATTCTTCCTCGGTAAGGCCGTCCATCAGGCCTCCTCTCCTGTCGCACTCATGGAGATATCATTACTCCTAATAGGAGGGTTTATGAAATACCGATTTGTCATGCATGTATGCCGTGACGCGATCGCGCTGGGGGTGCAGTGGATGTCAAGCAGCTCAAAGCCCTGGTGACGGTGGTCGAAGTGGGCAGCGTGACCCGGGCTGCCGAGCTCCTGCACCTGGTGCAGCCTGCCGTCACCCGGCATATCCGGTCCCTGGAGCACGAGCTCGGAGTGCCGCTTTTCGAGCGGACGCGGCAGGGCATGCGGCCGACGCCGGCCGGGATGAGCCTCGCCGACCGGGCCAGGCGCGCCCTCACTGAGCTCGATCGCGCCCGCGCCGAGCTCGCGCCGGCTCCCGGTGCGCTGACCGGCGTCGTCACCGTTGGTCTCCTGGAAAGCACCGTCGGGCTCCTGGCCGTGCCCCTNNNCCATCCGGGAATCGAACTGCGCGTTCTCACCGCCTATTCCGGCCACCTGCAGGCGTGGCTTGATGCCGGCGACTTTGACCTGAGCCTGCTTTACAACCTGACCAGCGTCCCGTCGCTGAATGTGCAACCGCTGGTGCGAGAGAAGCTCTGGGTTCTCGCGCCTTCCTCCGCCGGGCTGCGCGCCGAGCACCCCTTGCCGATGAGGCAAGTCGCCACGCACCCCCTGGTCATGCCCGCGCCCGGGCACGCGCTGCGCACGCTCATCGACCGCGCGGCCGTCCAAGCTGACGTGGAACTCGACATCGCGGTCCAGACGAACTCCATGAGCTTGCAGAAAGAGCTTGTGCTGAGCGGGCACGGCTGGACCGTCCTTCCGGGCGCCGGGGTCGCCGCGGACATTGCCGAAGGCGCCCTCAGCGGTGCACCGCTGTCAGATCCGGAAGTATGGCGTTCCATCGCTGTCGGCACAGCGCGATCCGGACGGATCACGCCCGCCGCCCAAGCGGTCTCAGATGAGCTGCTCCGGCAGATCCGCGCTGCGGTCCGCCAGAACCGGTGGCCTTCCGCCCAGTTGCTCGATTCCCGGGCGTGGTGCGGGTAGCGTTCGATCACTTGGACCTCGCCGCCGAGCTGGGCATCGACCCGACGGATGACCGGGCGCTGCTGCACGCGCGCGCCAGCGTCGTCCTTGCGTCGGCGGCAGCCGGACTGGCCGGGCCAGTTGACGGGGTCACCACCCGGCTGCACGACGAAAAGACTCTGCGGGGCGATGCGCAGGCCGCCGCCCGGCTGGGTTTCACCGGCAAACTGTGCATTCACCCGGCGCAGATCGGCCCTACCCACGAGGCGTTCAGCCCGTCATCCGCCGACATTGACGCGGCCCGCCGCGTCGTCGGCGCCGGCGGCGACCGCCCTGCCAGCACACTCGACGGCGAGATGATCGACGCGCCGGTCGTGACCCGAGCCCGTCGGCTGCTGGAACGGGCGGCCAGCTACGGCCTCCTCCCCAGCGGCGACTCAGACACCCCGCAACAAGGGGGGTGACCGTGACGACCAGCAGGAGTCCCATCGTGTCCACTGCGATGTGCCGCTTGCGCCCGGTCGTCGGGGGGCTGCTCGCGGCCACCGCACACGTCCGGAATTGGACACTCGTAGGGCACCCTGGTCCCGGTGATGACGGGCGTGCCACCCTGCGTCTCCGGGTCGACGGACAGGCCAGGGCGTGGCCGGAGCAGATGAGGCACGAGCACGCCGGCGCGGGCGGCAAAAGGCTCGATGATCTCGCCGATGACTGCGACCAGCTGCAGTTGTCCCTGCTTTTCGCCCAGGTTCACGGCCTGGTTCTCGGCGCCCTTTGACACACAATCATGGAAGCGAGGCAGCCTGGCCGAATTCGGCGCGGACCCAGGCGACTATCTCTGTGGTGGACGCTCCCGGCGTGAAGATCCTGGCCACACCCAGCCGGGACAGCTCCTCGATGTCCGCGGCCGGGATGATGCCGCCGCCGAAGACCACGATGTCTGAGGCGTCGCGCTCCTTCAGCAGCTCGATGACGCGGCTGAACAGCGTCATGTGCGCGCCGGAAAGGATGGACAGCCCGACCGCGTCCACGTCCTCCTGGATCGCGGCAGCCACGATCTGCTCCGGAGTCTGGTGCAGCCCGGTGTAGATGACCTCCACCCCGGCGTCACGCAGCGCCCGCGCCACGACCTTTGCCCCCCGGTCATGGCCGTCAAGCCCAACCTTCGCGACGATCACCCGGATCTTGCCCATAACCGCAAGCCTAGCCGGAACAGCTCTGCCTGCTTAGCGCAGGTACCGTGCTCAGTCCACGCAAGGGATACCGTTTTTCGCGCTGACCGCGCCGCCTTGCGCACCACTGGTGGGGATGGGAACCGCCGAACTGGTCGGCGCGGCGGTGGCACTGGCGGCGGGCACGGTGGCGTTCACGCCGAGCATGACCTCGACGTGGCCTGCCGCCATCGCGGAGCTGGCTGTCGCGGTCACACCGAACAGCGAGGCGATCTTGCCGGCGCTCGCCGACGAGCCTGGGCCGTAGAGAACCTCGGTCGTGGTCAGCGAGCTGGTGTTCCCGACATGCCCGGCCTTATACCCGTCCTTGACCAGCGCGGCCGAGACCTCCACGGCCAGCCCCGGGGTGCTGCCGCCGTTGTACACGTCCACGGTGGCCTGCCCGGCGCCGGCGGTGCTGGCGCCGGCGGTGCTGGCGCCGGCGGTGCTGGCGCCGGCGGTGCTGGCGCTGGCGGGACTTGGGCCGGGCGAGCTCGGCGCCGGGTAGAACGCCTCCTGCACGATCTGCTGGATATATGCAGGGTTGACCTGGTTGGCGTCCTGGCCGTAGATGGTTTCGTAGGCCACGATCGGCAGCGTGCGGAAGGTCAGGTTGCCGCTGGTCAGGCTACGCATCTGGGAGGCGAAGTCGAGCAGGTTCCAGCCGGCGTCGGTGATCACATACTTGCTGGCGACCGACAGCAGCGAATTGATCTTGCCCAGGTCGCTGAGCACTCCCTCGGTGCGCAGTTGCTGCATTACCGAGTCGACGAACGCTTGCTGGCGGTGCGTGCGGTCCAGGTCGCCGTTGGGCAGGCCATCGCGCTGGCGGACGAACGCCAGCGCCATCTTGGCGCTGAGATGCTGGTAGCCGGCCTTGGCGGCGTAAAAGCCCGAGTTGGGATCCAGCGGGACAGGGCGTTTGAGGCAGACCTCCACGCCGCCGAGGACCCTGGCCAGCTCGTAGAACCCGTCCAGGTTGACTTCGGCAAAGTGGTCGATGTGCACCCCGGTGAGCTGCTCCACCGTGGCCACCGCG
>WNFJ01589100.1_pt1 | contig 10067 bp, 8 predicted proteins | sample 5400461 | NCBI WGS metagenome assembly WNFJ01 (sample SAMN13153349, study PRJNA577476) | soil metagenome | isolation source: 115 cm saprolite on Douglas fir-dominated hillslope | place: USA:California | collected 2013-09-17
TGCCAGGTGAGTTCACCTTCACCGTAGCCTGTACGCACGAGGACGCTTCGGGCGCCGGCGTTTCGCGCGAGTTCCATGTCGCCATAGCGATCGCCAACCACGAAGGAGCGCCGCAAATCGAGAGCGTGCTCCAGAGCTGCGCAGTCCAGCATGCCGGTTCTTGGCTTGCGGCAGCTACAGTTTTCGGCGGAGATGTGCGGACAATAATAGATCGCGTCGATCGCCGCGCCCTTCTCTGCAAGTTGTTGCGTCATCAATTCGTTCACGGTGTGCACGAGCGATTCCGGGAAGTAACCGTGGCCGACGCCCGACTGATTGGTGACGACGATGACAGGCAAGCCCGCCTCGTTGAGCCGATGAATAGCAGCGGCAACAAAGGGAAACATGCGAAAACGGCTGGCGTGATTCAAGTAGCCTACCTCCTCNCGGGGCGCAGTGCAGATTGCTCAGGCACGCTGCACCTGGGTCAAGGAAAGCCAGGGTCTTGCCGCGGCCTCCACCATGTCGGCCGTGATTGCGGTCATGCACCGGTGATCGGTCGGACAGCGGCGGAGAAAACACGGGCTGCAGTAAGGCTTTTGCTGAACGATACTGCAGCGAGGCGTGACCGGAGCAGTTCCCTCCGGATCGGTGGGACCAAATACCGCGACGACGGGCAGGCCAACGGCGGCAGCTACGTGCATCGCGCCCGAATCGTTGCCAATGAAGAGATGGCACTGCGAGAGCAGTGCAGGCAGATCGGCAATTGCGGTTTTCCCCGTGAGATTAATAGGAGGCCGGCGCAATTCCCCAGAGATGGCCGTCGAGACGGTTGCCTCGGCGGCAGTCCCGAACAGGATGACGTCGGCACCCGCTTCCGATTGCAGCCGGTTTCCCACTTCGGCAAATCGCGAAGGCGGCCAGCATTTCGCCGATCCATACGACGCACCTGCCCCGATGGCAATTCGCGTCGCGCCCTGGCGTACTCCGGACTTGCAAAGGAATTCATCGGCGATCCGGCGCTTCTCTGCTGGAACGTGCAGTCCAATGAACGATTCATCCTGAGCGACATCCGGCCAGCCCGCACGCCGCAGAAGTTCCAGATAATAAAACCTTTCATGCGCAGGGATTTCCCCGTGCCGAGGGAGAGGCACCGCCTTGGTCAGAAGAAAGCTGCGGGCGTCGCGCGCATAGCCGATCCGTTCCGGAATATTTGCGCGCCAGGCCAGCCACGCGGCATCGAAAGCGTTTTGAAGCAGCAAAGCCACGTCGAACTTCTGCGCTCGAAGTTCTGCTGCCAGCCGCTCGCGACCGGAAAATCCTTTGTGAAAACCATTCGGATCGTACGCGATGAGTTGATCGCAGATCTCTTGATCGCGATAAATATCCGTAACATAGGGCCGTCCCACGATCGCGATCTCCGCTTCGGGAAAACGCTTGCGCACGACGCGCAACGCCGGCAGCGCCATGATGGCATCCCCGACCCAGTTGGTCGCGCGTATGAGGATCTTCACGCCGTCTCTCCCGCGCCGGCCGCAAGTGTTTGATTGAGAACATTTCTGAAATCAGCTTCAGGGGTCACTATCAGATCGATCACGGCGACGTAGATCGGGGTTTCCTCGAACTTGAGACCACCCAGATTCTGCGCGTCCTTTTCAGTCGTCACAAACGCGTTCGCACCAGCCTGCTTCCCTGCCTGCCTGACCTCCAGGATGTCCCGCTGCGTATAGCGATGGTGATCGGGAAAAATGGCTTGGCCGCAAACGGCAAGCCCCCAATTTCCCAGGTCGCGGAAGAACGCGTCTGGGTTACCGAGACCACAGAATGCAAAAAAAGGACCGGCGCCGATTTCATTGGCGGAGAGGGGAGTGATCTCGCCGCCGAAAGGGCGGAACCCAAGCAGTCGAGTGGAGGCAGCGAAAACCGGATACTGATCAAGCTTCCCAATCGCCTCGAGCGTTCCAGAAGCCGTCTCGGCGCGGGTAAAAATAATCAAATTTGCGCGGCTCATGGCTGCAACGGGCTCCCGAAGGCGGCCAGCGGGCAGTAACAACTCCCCTGCGAGTGGCCGGGACGCATCCATCAAAAGAATATTCAGGTCGCGCGCGAGCTGCAGATGCTGAAAACCATCATCCAGAAGAAAAACGTCAATGGACTGTTGAGTTTCGAGCCGGTGTCCCTCGGCAAAGCGGTTCTTGTCGACACCAAATAAGACGCGGCCTCGCAAACGGAATTTCATCAACTCGATTTCGTCGCTAGTGCCATGCGCGCCTCGATACCCGCGGCTAAGTATGGCAACTCGCTTCCCATCGGACAGAAATTTTTCGGCGAGCCAAATCACCATGGGTGTTTTGCCGGTGCCGCCAACCGTCAGATTCCCAACGCTGATGACGGTTGCCTTCAGGCGTTTCTGCTTGAACCATTTGTTGGCATAGAGCCAAACACGCGCACGGACGCCGACACCATACAGAAGCGAGAGGGGCCACAGCAGTCTCCGCAATAGCGGCGGAACACTCATCGCCCGGCACCGTCCAGATGCTTCGCAATCTCCGCCACCGCCCGATCCGTCGCTCCGCGCGAGTCAGCTACCAAGTGGCGCGCCCTCTCGCTCATTTTCTGCATACGCTCCGGATCGCCAAACAATTCGATCCAGGCGACCCCGACGTCTTCCGGGCTTTCCACCTGAATGGCCGCTCCCGCCGCAACAAAACGCGCGGCAATTTCGGCGAAATTTTCCATCGATGCGCCGAACACGGGGATCTTACCGAAGGCCGCCGGTTCCAGAATATTGTGACCGCCGGAAGAAACGAGCGAGCCTCCCACAAAGGCGCCGTCGGCTAGTCCATAGAGCGAGGCCAGCTCACCGATGCTGTCAAGCAGAAGAACGGTGACGTCATCGGGTATGGTGGAGTTATCAGGCGGCTGAATGGCTTGCGATTGTCCCGGCTCTGGAATCGGCAATCGTGACCGCCGGATGAACTTGCGGTGCGATTCATCTATGAACGCAGCGGCGTCATCAAAACACTCCGGCTTGCGGGGCGCAAGCACAAGCAGCGCCTTTGGATACTCGCCTTGCAAAGTTCCGAACGCGATGAGCGCGTGTGGCTCCTCCGTCGCAACGACACTCCCTGCCACAATGATTGGCGATCGGCCGCTGCGCTTGATCTCAGTTGCGAGCCAATTCGACAGCGGCGTGGGCGCAGGAAGGTCCAGGTCGTATTTCAAATTTCCGCTGACCTGCACGCGGTGTGCCGGCGCGCCCAAGGCCCGTACGCGATCCGCATCCTTCTCGCTCTGCATGAGGAAGGCGCTGGCATTGGAAAGTGCGTTTCTCAGGAAGGGACGCAGGAAAAAGTCAAAAACTCCGAGAGAACTCTGATAGCGTGCAAAAGAGCGATCCGAAATGCGTCCGCTGACGAAAAGTACGGGAATCTTACGCCGCCCGGCTTCCCGCAGAAAATTCGGCCAGATCTCGGTCTCCAGCACCAGCACAACCGACGGCCGCGCGGCGTCGAGAGCCCGCCGGACGCACAAGGCCCAATCCAGCGGAAAATAGATAACGGCATCGGCAAAGGGCATGCGTTCGCGCGCCAGCGCCTGCCCCGTGTTCGTGGTCGTTGAGATAATGAGAGGCCGGTCGGGGTAGGCCTCTTTCAGCCGCCGCGCGAGAGTAATGCTGGAAAGGGCTTCGCCGACACTCACCGCATGAATCCAGATCGCGCCCGTGGGATGCGCGGGCAGCTTGGCGAGCGCCGGAAATGAGAATCCCAAGCGTTCCCCAAGGTTAAAGAGATACTTTCCGTGGCGCAGGCCCTGCACAACCCAATAGGGCACCAGCAAAAGGGCCGCGAGGCCCATGAGAAGGCTATAAATGAAATACACTAAGCGTGGCTCCGGTCTGTCCGTGCTCCGCCAACAGCAGGCGGCGCGCGACGCAGGGCAACCCAGCACAACCCCCAGGAATCGAAGGCCTCAAGATGAGAAAAGTCTATTATAACCCGATGCGAAAACTAACCCTCATCCTTCCCTTTCTTGCCGCGTCACTGCTGGCTGCCCAACAGGGAGCCTCCCAGCAACCTTCTTCGCTCAAGGCCACATCGTTGGAATCCCACGAAGGCATGACCATTACCGCGCGGCCGTGGACCGATCCCGCACTCTACAAGGGGAAGTTTCCGAAGAAGTCGCCATTTGCGGCAGGAATTATTGCCGTGCAGGTCGTTTTTCGGAATGATTCCGAAGACAGTATGAAAATCAACCTGGAGCGCATTCGATTAAACCTCACACTCTCCGAAGAAGATCATCAGGCGTTGTACCCACTTTCTCCGGAAGAAGCAGCTGACGTGATCACCCATCCCTCCACGAAAAACGTAACTAGCAAGAGACTGCCCATCCCCCTGGGCGGCCCGAAGACTGGACGGGACAAGAAATGGACGGAAGTGGAGCAGTCCATCCGCGATGCGGGGGTGCAAGCGAGCGTCGTCGCGCCGCATAGCACAGCGCAGGGGCTTCTCTATTTCGACCTTCGAAGCCAGTTCGAGCTTCTGAACACGGCTCACCTATATGTGCCTGAAATAGTGGCCATCGAAAAGAATCGCGGCCTCATGTACTTCGAAATTGACCTGAGCCGGTCCGCGGAACGCTGAACCACTCGAAATGGCAGGCCAATCGCGCCGGTTTGCGCGCATCGCCGCCGTCGGCTAACATGACCTGTGCAAACTTTCTCCAACCACCGCGGACAAATGCTCGCTCTTTTCGATAAACTGAATCCCGAACAACGGCTGGCCGTCGAAACCACCGAAGGCCCGGTGCTGATCCTCGCTGGCGCGGGCACCGGCAAGACCCGCGCGATCACGTATCGGATGGCAAATCTGATCGCCAACGGCGTGGCCTCCGAAGCCATCCTTGCAGTCACGTTCACCAACAAAGCCGCGGAAGAGATGCGCAATCGCGTCTCGGACCTCCTGTTGCGCGGCGGGGTGCCACCCGCGCAGCGCTGGCTTTCCACGTTTCATTCGCTCTGCGCGCGCCTTCTGCGGCGCGAAGCGGCCGCGGCCGGTCTGCCGCGGGATTTCGCCATTTATGATGACGATGACCAGCTCGCAGCCGTCAAGCTGACTATGACCAAGTTGCAGATCGATGACGATAGCCTGACGCCGAGGAATGTCCTCAGCCGAATCAGTTATGCGAAAAATCACGGACAGACTGTGGAGCAGTTGCGCGCCGAAACGTTCGATCAAGACGGCCGCCGCACCGCGGATATTTTCGCTGGGTATGAAAAGCTCCTGCACGACAGCAAAGCCCTGGACTTCGATGACTTGCTCCTCCGCTCCGCGCGTTTGCTGCGCGAATCCACGGCCACGCGTGAGAAATGGCAAGCACGCTTCCAATACATTCACGTGGACGAATATCAGGACACGAACCGCGTCCAATATGAGCTGATGCGGCTGCTGACTGGGCCCAAGCAAAACGTGTGTGTTGTGGGTGACGAGGATCAATCAATCTACCGCTGGCGCGGCGCCGACGTTTCCATCCTCCTGAGTTTTTCCCGGGATTTTCCCGCCGCCCGAATCGTCAAATTGGAACGCAACTACCGTTCGACGCAGAATATCCTTGACGCCGCCGGCGCGGTCGTCGCCAACAATCCGGAGCGGTTGGGCAAATCGCTGAGCGCGGAGAAGGGCCCAGGCGGAAATTTGCGGTATTTCGAAGGCCGGGATGCGCAGGCCGAAGCAGCATTTGTCGCCGGCGAGCTCGAGGGCATTCTCAATGACGATTCGGACCAGACGTGCGCGGTGGAGTATCGCACTAATTCACAGTCCCGAGCCTTCGAAGAGGTTTTCCGCAGGCGAGGCCTGCGCTACAAACTTGTGGGTGGGTTCAGCTTCTACAATCGCGCCGAAGTGAAGGATGCGCTCGCCTACGTCCGCCTGGCAATGCATCCGGAAGATGACATTTCGCTGCTCCGCGTATTGAATGTCCCCCCGCGAGGCATCGGCAAGACAACCGTGGACGCCCTCCGCGAGGGCGCACGCGTTGACGGAATACCGTTGTGGTCGGCCATTGAAAGATTTGTCTCCGGTGCATCGGCGGGGCGGGCGGTAACTCCGTTGCGGGCGTTCCAAGAGCTCATCCGCAAATTACAGGATGCCCTTGCCACCCAGGAACCCCCGGGATTCCTTCATGCCGTTCTTGAGGAATCTGGCTATATGGCTATGCTTAAGGACCGCAACGCTCCTGAGGATGTCGCGCGGATGGAAAACCTCGAAGAGCTTGCGCGCGCCGTTGCCGAAGGCATGGAAGCAGGAGAGACCTTCACCGATTTCCTCGATGCCGCGGCGCTCGTCAGTGACGCGGATCAATTTGAAGGCAAGCCCGGCGTGACTCTCATCACCTTGCACAGCACCAAGGGTCTGGAATTCGACCACGTGTTCCTCACGGGCATGGAAGAAGGCATCTGCCCTCACAGCCGGGCCATCACTGAAGAAAAAGGAATCGAAGAGGAACGGCGTCTCGTTTACGTTGGGATGACCCGGGCGCGGCAGTCGCTCACGCTGACACGCGCCGTGTACCGGCGCATCTTCGGCAATGAGCAACAACTGCGCGCTTCCCTGCCGTCGCGCTTTCTTGCCGAAATTCCAAGCGCGCTGGTGGAGACGGTTCGCGGATCAATGGCGGAAATTGGCGAGACTCGACGCTACGAGCCCGACCCGGAATATTCATATTCGCCGGAAGAATTTCTGCGCCGTGTGCGCGGCGAACCGAAGCAAGTCCCGGCAACTCCGCGCCGTCTCCCGGCTCAAAGTTCCTTCGGGCGCCCCGCTGCGAAGCGCGGCGGCGATGCCAATCCCATGCTGGGGCGCAAAGTTCGCCATCCGAGCTTCGGCGTCGGAACCATCGTTGGCGTCGAAGGCGACGACGAAGACCGCCGTGTATCCGTGAGCTTCCCCGGACGTGGCACGAAAAAGTTTATCGAGCGGTACGCCCAGCTCGAACAAGCATAATGGGGGGGATCTGCACTTGAACGCGGGTGCGCCGGCGGGTTGCGTGTCCGGGCTTCTCGGGGTACATTGAGGCGCGTTCATTCCTCAAAACCGTATTGTGTAGTTTCGGGCTTCCGGCTTGCCCGTATGCGATCGGAGAGCATGGGTGGGATCACAACTCTTCCGCTGCAAGAGTATCGATCAACTGCTGTCGGATTCGGAAAATGCTGAAGTCCGGTTGAAAAAGTCTCTTGGATGGCTGAGCCTGACCTCACTAGGAATCGGTGCGGTCATCGGCTCAGGCATTTTTACCATCATCGGCACGGCCATTGCCGGGCAAAAGTTTCAAGCCTCGTCCATCTTGAACGCTCCTCTTCTTGAATACCTGATTCACCACTCCGCGTCCTTTGGGCGCCCTGGCGCCGGACCAGCCATCGCTCTTTCCTTTATTTTGGTGGCGATTGTGTGTGGATTCGCGTCGGTGTGCTACGCGGAGCTCGCCGCCATGATTCCCATTGCCGGGAGCGCGTACACGTACACTTACGCAACGATGGGAGAACTCATCGCCTGGATCATCGGCTGGGATCTCATTCTTGAATATGCGGTCAGCAACATGGCCGTAAGCGTTGGTTTTTCCGCGCACATGGTGGGCTTGCTCGATTGGTTCGGGTTGCATCCCGATCCTCGATGGATTTCTCCGTCCTATCTTCCGGGCGGATTGAGTGACCTGCAGGGCAACGCGCTCTATGCGCCTGGATGGCATTTTGGCTTTAACTGGCCCGCCTTCATCATCGTGATGTTGCTGACGGTGATTCTGGTGCGGGGCATCAAAGAGTCGGCGCGAACGAACAATATCATGGTGCTTCTGAAAATTATCGCCATTCTGGTGTTCGTGACTTTTGCATTCAAACTCATCCATCCCGCGAACTATCATCCCTTCGCGCCAAATGGCTGGCCCGGAATCCTGACCGGGGGGTCGATCGTTTTCTTCACCTACATTGGATTCGATTCGGTCTCGACCGCCGCCGAGGAATGTAAGAACCCCCAACGCGACCTGCCCATCGGCATCATCGCCACGCTTGTGATTTGCACGCTTTTGTATATTGCCGTCGTAGTAGTGCTCAGTGGGCTGGTTCGCTGGGACACACTAGTGGACGATGCCGCGCCGGTTGTCAACACACTCAAGAAGCTTCATTTCTCGGGCGTTCGCCTGGTGGTGCTAATCGGCGCGCTCATGGGCATGATCTCTTCCCTGCTGGTTTTCCAACTCGGGCAGGCCCGCGTGTGGTTTGCCATGTCGCGTGACGGTCTATTTCCCAGAATATTTGGGCGTGTGCATCCGCGATTTCAGACGCCGGATTTTTCGACATGGATGGCGGGATTCGTGGTCGGTATTCCAGCAGGCCTGCTCGACATCGGAACCCTTGCCGATCTTTCGAATATCGGCACTCTGTTCGCGTTCGCTCTCGTCGCGGCAGGCGTGCTTATTCTTCGCTACCGGGAGCCGGACCGCCCGCCCTATCGTCACGATTTTCACATGCCTCCTGCTCATGGCCGGCCTGCCGATCATGAACTGGATCCGCTTCTTTGTCTGGATGATCCTGGGCCTGGTGCTCTATTATTTTTATGGCCGGAAGCACAGCACTCTAAGAGCAGCAAATCGCGCGTAAGAGGAATTGCAGAATGCAGGGATTGTCTTTTCAGCATGCGAGGCGGCGAACGGGAGTCGCGCTCGTCTGCCTTGCGCTCTCCCTTTCCTCTCCGCAGAATTCGCGCGCGTGGGGAAGAAGCGGGCACAGGCTTGTCGTCAACAAAGCCGTCGACACCCTTCCGCAGGGTATCCGGGAATTCTTCGACGCAAACCGCAGCTTCCTGTTGCAGCATGTCACCGATCCGCTGGATGTGCTCACGAAAACTCCGGCCGAGCGGCACAATCACTTCATTGCTCTCGACAAGTACGGGCGATTTCCGTTTGAGACCCTGCCGCGCGACTACAAAGCCGCGGTAACGAAATTTGGCAAATCTAAGCTGGAAGCGAACGGCCTGCTTCCGTGGCAGATTGGCGTGTACAGTAAAAAATTGACTGAAGCGTTGAAGGACGGGAAGTGGGAAGAGGCAAAACTGGATGCGGCCATACTCGCAAATTACGTGGCGGAAGCGCACGATCCCTTCAACACGACCGATAATTTTGACGGCCACCTGAGCGGCCAGCCGGGGGTCAACGAGCGATTCGGGACCACCCTGATCGATCGCTATTCCTCGTTTTTCCCGATGCGGCCAAATGATGCGTTTTTCATTAGCGACCCGACGGACCGTGCTTTCGAGGCTTGCCTTGGTTCCCATAGCTGGCTGGAGACCATTCTTCTCGCCGACCGCAACGCGCGTCGCGGGGAGAACTCCTTCACCGACGAGTATTACGACCGCTTCTACAACCAAGCCGCCGCAATTTTGATTCGGCAGCTCTCCGATGCGGCAACTGATGTGGGTTCTTTCTGGCTTACGGCGTGGGTGAACGCCGGGCGGCCGCCGTTGCCCCACTGATCTCTCGCGGATGACGCCGCCCTTGCTCTCCAACCGGATCGCTTCCCTGCCAAAGGCCGAGCTGCATCTCCATCTCGAAGGCTCCATCCAGCCTGCAACCGTCTGCGCGCTCACCGCCCGTCATGGTGTCGTTATGACCGAACAGGAAGTTCGCCTGCGCTACGCCTACCGCAACTTTCCCGAATTCATCGAAGCCTTCAAGTGGGTCACTTCGTTCTTGCGCGAGCCTCAGGACTATGCGCTCATCGCTGGCGATCTTGCCGAACATTTGCTCACGCAACGTGTGACCTATACGGAGGTAACCCTTTCTATCGGCGTGATGCTCCTTAGGAAGCAGCGGCCGGAAGCGAATTTCGAAGCCCTCCTCCGCGCCACCGAGCCATTCGAAAGCCGCGGGCTCCGATTCCAGTGGGTCTTCGACGCGGCTCGGCAATTTGGCGCCGACGCAGCGATGGAAGTCGTCGAATGCGCAAAGCGCTGCGATTCGAAAGCTATCGTGGCCTTCGGCATCGGCGGCGATGAGCTCAGTGTCCCGACAAAGGAATTCCGTCCCGTCTACGACCGCGC
>WNFJ01099238.1_pt1 | contig 10066 bp, 10 predicted proteins | sample 5400461 | NCBI WGS metagenome assembly WNFJ01 (sample SAMN13153349, study PRJNA577476) | soil metagenome | isolation source: 115 cm saprolite on Douglas fir-dominated hillslope | place: USA:California | collected 2013-09-17
CCTGACGGGCGAGCCGCACGAGATTTCGAAGACACCGGGCTCGCTGGCGATTTCCGGCGCGGTCAGCGGAGAGAAGGCGTTGGTGATCCGCGCGGAGAAGCTAGCGGAAGATTCGCGGTACGCGCGAATCATAAAAGTGATGCACGAAACGGAGCAGCAAAAGCCGCAATTGCGCCGGCTGGGAGACCAACTGGGCGCACGGTAGACGCCAATTGCCTTGGGTGTAGCAGCTGCAGCAGCGTTGTTGAGCGGCCAGGCGGAGCCGATCCCTGGCAGTGGTGGTGATTGCCACGCCGTGTCCGCTGCTGCTCGCGATTCCCACGGCGATTATCGGCGCGATTTCGCTTGCGGCGCGCCGGCCATCATCATCAAAAACCCCGCTGTGCTGGAGTGGATTGAAAAGTGCCGCACCCTGATCTTCCACAAAATGGGCACGCTCACATACGGCTTTCGGTCGACAAGATCCGCGAAAAACCTTGCGAAGGTTTGAAAGGAAGAATCGCCGCAAGCTGATCGAGATAACCGGCCGGACAAAAGTGACCGATGGCACGCTGCCGTTGCCGGAATTGGTGAGCGGCCTGGAGTGCCTGATGTTTGTGGAGGGCCGATACACCGCGGCGTTCCGCTTCCACGAAAAGACAGCGCCTCGTTCATCGAGCATTTGAAACCGAAACACGGGGTGCGCAAGGTGATGCTGGATTCCGCTGACCGTGAATCGGAAGTCAGGTACCTGGCAGAGAGCGTGGGCATCACGAGGTCCACGCCGGGAAAAGTCCGGAAGAAAAAGTGGCCATTGTGAAGGAAGAAACCGCGAAGGCGGAAACGCCGTTTGTGGGCGACGGGATCAACGATGCTCCCGCGCTGCTGGCAGCGCCTGTTGGCGTGGCCTTCGGTTCGCAGAACGACATCACCACGGAAGCGGCGGACGCCGTGGTGCTGGAAACAGCGCTGGGGAAAATCGATGAGTTGATGCACATCGGTCAACGCATGAGACGAATCGCCTTGCAGAGCCGGCTGGGGGGAATGGCGGCCAGCATGGTTGGAATGGTGGCGGCGGCGTTCGGTTTCTTGCCAGCAATCCGGGAAGCGGTGGGGCAGGAATTGATCGATTTGCTGGCAGTGCTGAACGCCGTGCGCGTGGCGCTACCGACGGACGATCTGCGAGATTTGTGATCGCGAAAGATCTCCGTGATCAAGAATCAGGGATCCATAACCAGTTCGCAATCCCAACTACGGTCTCGAAGGCGGATTAGAAGATGGCGCGGATTGTTGTGCCGGCGGCTGCGCCGATTTTATGATTTCGTTCAGATCGGAATGCACCGGTTGTCCCGCGCTGCTGCCGCTTACACTCGGATGGCCTGGAGGCATGGTGGACACAGGAGGAACTGCGCCAGGGCCGGGATGTTGCAATGTGCCGCCCGCCGGCTGGCTCTTCACCACCACCCACTGATCGCCGCGCTTTTCCAGATTGTAGGCCAGCTGCATGCTGCCGCCGGACGCATCGCCATTCTTGGCGCGAATTTCCACTTGAGCCTGAGCCTGGTTGCCGTTCACGGAATACTGCGTGACGGCGATATCCATGTTGGGAATGTTCAGCCCCTTCAGTGACGTCAGATAGGTCACCACTCCCTGGCGGATGGCTTCCTTATCGTCCGCCTTCCGCGACTTGCACGCGACGGTACACAACAGCAGCGCGCCAAGCAGAGCAGCAAGAAATGCGCGATTCATTCAGAGTTCCTTTCCCGAAGAAGAAAAACGCTGGGCCCTAGCGCCTAGCTGGTTTCTTCCATAGTAGCGAATCATGCGGGGAATGCAATCCGCTGTGGGCGCGTTGCTGCGAGAAATGTAATTCAAGGTTCCAGGCGTCGCACCCAGACGCCAAACTATTTGCTGAACTCCAGTCAATTTAGTTTTTGGGCAAATCCGCGTGGTCGGAAATCGTGTCCGTCGAGCCGTGGAAACCCGGCAGCGCGCTCGCGCGGATGTTTGAGGCGCCAGCCTCGACAGCGACACCATCACGAAAGGCCACAAAGCGGCCGGAGATGGCCGGAATTTTTTCGCCGGGAACCACGATTCCGGCAAGATTCAGCGGATCAGCCGCCGACACCGTGACAACCTGGCCGGTGGCGGGCCCAGAACGCATCGCGCGAAGCGACTCGACCGCGATTGGCAGCGCAAATTGCTCGCCCAGCAGGCCGCTGACAAATCGGCCGCCGCGAATTTCACCGCGGTCTTCCAGGCGCCGCAAAGCGATCAGCAACTCACGCCAGCGCGGCAAAATCGACTCGCGGGTTAGTAGTTCGCGAAACAGCACTCCGTAACGATTCAGAAGCATCCAACAAATCGATTCAATTGCGGGATTCTTGTCGCCGGCTTCGCCCGTTTCGTGCGGAGACAGCAACGCCCAGCGCCCGCCGCTGTGACGAGGACGCGCGCAACGGCCGCTCCCCTGCCCCGCGCGGCGTTTCGGGTCGATCAGAGCGCGCAAATTGTCGAAACCGTCGGCGGTCACAACCCCAGCCGCGACCAACTCCCACAGGGCGGACTCCACTTCCGCTTTCAGTTTGCGCACCCCGCGCACAATATCCGCAAAAAACGACGCGCCGTGAGTTTTCAGAAACTCAGCGACCTGGCTCGCGTCGGGAGTAAGCCCGCGCATCTCGGCGCTAACGGCGGAGCGATGCTCGGCAAATATCCACTCCACATTGTCGCGCAGAAAGAATGTTACCGGCGCGACCTTGGTTCACGCGGTAGTTTCGGTCGGCGGCTTCGTGGAGAAACGCCGGATGCGGCGACAGCCGTCCCCAGCCGATTGTGCCGTTCAGACACAACTGGTCGAGTACGGCGCCATCATAGTTTTTAATGCGCCGCGCAAGGATTTCGCGCTCCCACGCGCTCGCCGGCGCTTCGTAACCCTGAAGTTGTTGCAGTACTTCGAGCGTGCCGCGTTCGCCGGCAAGTTGCGTTCCCGGCGCGAGATGCTGCCAACGCAGCAGCCAGCGCATGAATTGCGCCGCAGTTACGGGCTCGATTTCTTTGCGCAGTCTCCCCAGCGTCAGCCGGTGGATGCGCGCCAGCAAGCGCCGGTCGCACCACTCCGCTACCTCGGTAGCCTGCTCTGTAAATCGCCCGCGTAGCACTGCTCCACTTCCTTCCAATCGCAGCATCGCGGCTTCAGTCTCGGACGCCGGGAGCCCGATCAAGTCCGCCAGCGCGGGCACCGTTACCGGGCCGGCGTGCTGCATCCAGCCGGCAACCAATCCCAGAAGGGCGTCCTCCTTCGATGGACTTGCAGCAGCGATCTCCGCGAGATTTGTGTCGAAGTGAACCATGGGAAACAGTTGTGCGAGCGTTTTGACGTTCTCGGCAGTGACCCAATACCCGCGATCGGAAACCCATGCGCGTGTTGAGCGGCCTTGCGCGATCAATTGTTCAAAGAATTCTTTCCAGGTGGAAAGCGAATCTCGAACTGCCGTCCGAATCGCCTCGGGAGCATTTTGCTGCACAGCTGTCACGAAATTCTCTGGCAGCGCCACCAACGTTTGCAGCGCGTCATCAAGCTCGTCGGCATTGCGCACGTCGGGCCAAGCCTGTTCGCGCACCTCAGCGACGGCGGCAGGATCCAGCCGCCCGATCTCCGAAACAACCGCGTCGGGCAACACGCGGCGCATCTCTACGGCGCGAGCGCGGCGCTCTTCCAGTGGCGCATCATCGAGATAGGCGTAAGGATTCGCGTTGATGATTTCATGCGAGAACTGCGACGCCATGGGAGTATCGATGGCCACGCACTGAATTTCCCCGCGCGAAATGTCGTCCAGGACCTCCTTCAGCCCTTCGATGTCCATCGCTTCCGTCAACGCGTCCTTCATCACTTCGCGGACCAGGGGATGTTCCGGGATGCGCATGTCGCCGGCGACATTTTCCTGACACGCAGCCGCGTCGGGAAACACCGACGCCAGCAAATCATCAGCACGCATTCGTTGAATTTGTGGAGGAACTTTCTTGCCCCCTTGCCAGCGCAGCAGCATCAGCGCGCGCGAAGAGTTCCAGCGCCACCGCGCAGTGAAAATTGGCGAAGTCAACACGGCCTGTTGTAAGACCTGCGCGACGGAAGCTGGGTGCAGAAACCGGAAAACATCAGCCAGCGGAAAGCTGTGCTGGTCGGTCAGGGAAATATTGATGCCATCATCGGTGGCGGCCGCCTGCAACTCCAGATTGAAGGAGCGGCAAAAACGTTTACGCAGTGCCAGTCCCCAGGCTTTGTTGATGCGCCCGCCGAAAGGCGCGTGGATGACAAGTTGCATCCCGCCACTTTCATCGAAGAACCGTTCCGCGATGATGGTCTTCTGTGTTGGCACCGCGCCCAGGCCCGCGCGCCCCGCGATGATGTATTCGACGACTTGCTCGGCGCCCGCAACATCGAGTCCACATTCACCCTGTAGCCAAGCCACCGCCTCGCGAAATCCGGCTGAACTCCGAACCTCCGGATCCGGCGTGACGCTCCGCGTTCTGGCATTCACCTCTTCGCGCAATTCCGAAACCTGTTGCGACAGTTCTGCCGTTCGGGACGGAGCTTCCCCTCGCCAGAACGGAATGTTCGGTGCCGCGCCGTGAGCATCTTCGACAATCACGCGCCCCGCCTGCACGCGCCGAATCCGCCACGAACTATTGCCAAGCAGCATGATGTCGCCGCGCAAGCTCTCCCCCGCAAAATCTTCATCCACCGTGCCGACTACGACGCCTTCGGGTTCCGCCACTACGGTGTACAGCGCACTGTCCGGAATCGCTCCGCCGCTGGTGATCGCCGCCAGACGGCTGCCGCGCCTGCCGCGCACACGCCCATTCACGCGGTCACGGTGAAGATGCGTTCCGTAACGTCCACGACGCGCATTGATCCCTTCGGAAAGCATGGAGACAACTTCGTCGAATTCGCTGCGCTGCAAATTGCGAAATGGATACGCGCGGCGTACCAGCGTGAACAGAAGGTCTTCGTCCCAATCCTCCACGGCGCACATCGCGACCAACTGTTGCGCGAGGATGTCCAGCGGAGTCTCAGGAATCGCGATCCGGTCCAGATCGCCACGGCGCATGGCGCGAACAAGCGCCGCGCATTCCAACAATTCGTCGCGGGTAGTTGCGAAGATGCGTCCTTTCGGGATGGCGCCATGCCAGTGGCCTGCCCGCCCGATGCGTTGCCAGGCCACGGAAATAGCGCGCGGCGACCCGATCACGCAAGCCAATTCCACGGAGCCGATGTCGATTCCCAATTCCAGGGACGCGGTCGCCACGAGCACGCGCACCTCTCCCGCCTTCAATTTTCGTTCGGCAGCAAGCCGCAGTTTGCGCGAAAGGCTGCCGTGATGCGTGGCCACGGCATCAGCGCCCAAGCGTTCCGCAAGGTGGTGGGCAAGGCGCTCGGCCAGACGGCGAGTGTTCACAAACACAAGCGTCGAGCGATGCTGCCGCACCAGCCGCGCCAGGCTGTCGTAGATTTCGTCCCACACTTCGTGCGACGTCACCGGCGAAAGTTCGCTGGAAGGAACCTCCACCGCAATGTCGGCGGTGCGCTGGTGCCCGATCTGCACGACGGAGGGATACGGCCGATCGCTTCCCGCCAGGAATTGCGCGATTAGCTCAATCGGCCGTTGCGTAGCGGAAAGGCCGATGCGCAACGGCGAGCGAGTGGTGAGCGCTTCGAGTCGCTCGAGCGAGAGCGCCAAGTGCGAACCTCGTTTGTCGTCGGCAACCGCGTGGATTTCATCCACAATTACGGTTTCCACGGAGGTCAGGATTTCACGGCTCTTCGCGGCCGTCAGCAGAATATAGAGCGACTCCGGCGTGGTCACCAGAATATGCGGCGGACGCTTCAGCATGGCGCGGCGCTCGTGCATCAGCGTGTCGCCCGTACGCACAGCGGTGCGAATTTCGGGCATCGACATTCCGCGGTCCGCGGCCAGTTGCAGAATTTCACGCAACGGAATCTCAAGGTTTTTCTGGATGTCGTTGCCGAGCGCCTTCAGCGGCGAAACGTACAGAACCTCCACGCGATCGCGCAACTCACCGGCGAGCGCCTTGCGCACCAAGCGATCAATGCAAGCCAGGAACGCGGCCAGTGTCTTTCCCGATCCGGTGGGTGCGGAGATCAAGGTGCTGCGCCCTGCAAGAATGTGCGGCCAGCCCTGTTCCTGAGGCTCGGTAGGTTGCCCCAGGCGTGTCAGAAACCACTCCTGAACGATCGGGTGTGCCCACGCAAGCGCGGGAGAAATACCGAATTGTGAATCCAGCGGTTTCAAGGGAGACAATTCACCTCAGTCACAGGAGGGTACAGGAAGGCTTGGAAGCCTACGAGAGAAATTCTAGGATACCGCATATGATGCCATTGCGGCTACCTCAGCCGAGCAGTGATCTGAGCCGTCCTATCCCGCCTGCTTTCCACGGGCCTTGCCGCGCAAGAATTACAGGGAAAGCTTGATAGCGCGAGCTGAGCCCACGCTGTACATTTCTAAAGTTCGAATGAAGTCTCGTTCCGTCACGTTCGGACCGGGCCAAGTACACCGTAACCCAATTCACGATTTTCGCGAGTGCAGCGGAGAAGCAAGCTGCCCCGGCTCATGTCGCCGCGGCCGGCGAAATCTAAGGGATAAAAGAGGCGAGGACCAAAAACCTCCAGCAAGGGAGCGACATACTTGGGAGTGGCAATGCTTCCCAGAAGGACCACGCGGGCTTCTTGTGGAAGCACGCCGCAAATCAGTTGAGCGTCACGAATCAGAGGATCGCGATATTGCGGATTCTCTGGATCAATCGAGGATTCGGTCGTGGCTCGCAGCCAATCCAGAGTGGCGAGATATTCCGGCGGGAGCAGGCCGCTTGACGAAGTGATGATGCGCACGCCGGAAATGCCAACGGGCGGACACGCGAATTGCGAGGCGTAGGCCAGTTTGCCGCGAAAGTACAGGCCGCTGACGAAGCTGAAGATTTCACCAAGGGTGGCCTGGGAAGATTGCAGCCGCAGGCTCAGCTCGAAGCGGGAGGTTCCTTGCAGCAAGCGTTTGCCGCGCACTCCCGCCAGGTTAGCAGGAGAGAGCAAAAAGATCGTATGCGGCTCGCCGGATTGCGGTTCTTTCAACGGTGCATTGCCCGGGGCGTGGCCGTGAAATGAAATTCGCTTCTCTGACATTGGCTTGCTTTGGTACAAACATCAGAATACGACAAGTAAGGACGCCTGTTTCTACCGAGTTCGCTGCACCGGGAGCGTTTTTTGTTGAGCGATAAGATTCCATTTCGCGTTTCACCGATGCTGGCCACACTCGTCGACAAACCTTTTCACTTGTCCGGCTGGATTTACGAGGAAAAATATGATGGCATCCGCATCCTGGCCTACAAGCAAGGCGCGCATATCTCGCTGATCACCCGCAACGACATTGTGCGGACAGAACGCTATCCGGGGGTCGCCGCGGCGGTGAGCAAGCTGAAGCCGCGAACCTTGCTCATGGACGGCGAAGTCGTAGTGTTCGACAAACATAATGTTTCTCATTTTCAACTGCTGCAACAGGGAAACGGTCCCGTGAAGTATGCCGTGTTCGATTGTCTGTACCTGAACGGGAAGGATTTGCGAAGCGCTCCGCTGCGGGAGCGCCGTGAGAACCTCACCGAATTGCTGCGCGGTGGCGGCACCGGAACGATTGTGCTTTCCGAGGAGCTCGCCGCCAACGGGCTGAAGGCCTTCGAGGTCGCAAAAAGGCGAAAGCTGGAAGGGCTGGTGGCAAAGAATCTGGAATCGAAGTACGTGGAAAAGCGTTCTCGAGAATGGCTGAAGGTGAAGGTGAACCGCGAGAGCGAATTTGTGATTGGCGGCTACACCAAGCCGGGTGGCTCCAGGGAATATTTGGGAGCCCTGCTCCTCGGAGTGTATGAAGAAAACAAGCTGCGCTACGCAGGAAAAGTTGGAACAGGATTTGACACCGAGACGCTGCGGACCCTTTCCGAAAAATTGAAGAAACTCAGGCAGGAGAAATCTCCTTTCGCCGATGAAGTGCGAGAAAAAGGCGCGACGTTTGTTCGCCCAAAATTAGTGGCCCAGATCGCATACACGGAATGGACCAAAGACGGCAAGCTCCGCCATCCAACGTTTCTGGGGCTGCGCGATGATAAAGCTCCGCAGGAAGTACGGAAGGAGGAGGCGTAGGTGAAATCGTCAAAAAAAGAACCGTCGGTTCAAATTTCGCATCCCGAAAAAGCTTTCTGGCCCGAGGATGGATACACGAAGGGCGATTTGGCCAATTTCTATCACGAAGTGTTCCCGTGGCTTCAACCTTACGTTCGCGGAAGAATTCTAACCATGGAGCGTTGCCCGGATGGAATGAAGGGCGAATGTTTCTATCAAAAGGAAATGCCCAAGGGCATGCCCCCCGGCACTCCGACGAAGCGTCTGCCGAACAAGGGCGGCTCACGCCCATTCACGAACTACGTTGTAGGTGGCTCCCTGCAGACGCAGTTGGCTCTGGTGAATCTCGGCTGCATTCCGGTTCATGTGTCCCGAAGCCAGACTGGGTCTGTTTGGACATTGACCCGATGAGCGGATCATTCCAGGACGCGGCCCGCGCTTCGTTGCTGGTGAAGAAGTTCATGGATGAGCTGCGGCTTGTATCGTTCCCCAAAACATCGGGAAGCCGCGGCGTGCATATTTTTATTCCCATCAAATTGGGCCCGACGGCGGACGAAGTTCTGGCCTTCGCGGAGAAGTTGGTGGCGCTGGCGGCGAAATCGTATCCCCAAGAACTTACCGTGGAGCACAGAATCGCGGATCGCAGCGATCGCGTCTATCTGGACCCGTTTCGCAATGGCGCGGTACAGACAGTCGTCACTCCCTATTCAGTCCGGCGCAAACCTCATGCCCCGGTCTCGACTCCTCTGGATTGGGCGGAAGTAGCGCGTATTAAGGACTCGGCCGAATTCAACATCAAAACATTTTCAAAACGCTTGAAGAAAAAAGATCCTTGGGCAGATTTCTTTTCACGCAGGCAATCGCTGCAACCGGCATTGAAACAACTAGCCCGTTTGTGATCAAAATGGGTGGTTCAGTCAAAAGAACTGCAGGAGAGAGGGTCATTCACTATGTCACTGAAGAAATACCGCGAAAAGCGCAATTTCAAAATTTCTCCCGAACCTCAGGGAAATTCCAAAGATGGCCAGCAAGAGAAGGCCAAGTCTGATTTGATTTTTGTGGTGCAGAAGCATCGCGCTTCTCAACTGCACTACGATTTTCGCTTGGAATACAACGGCACCCTGCTTTCCTGGGCGGTGCCAAAGGGTCCGTCGCTCGACCCTTCCGTGAAACGCCTGGCGATGCAGGTGGAAGATCACCCCATCGAGTATGCGAAATTCGAAGGCGTGATCCCGAAGGGAGAATACGGCGGCGGCACGGTGATGGTGTGGGATATCGGAACGTGGACGCAGGAGCAAAGCGACGTGGAAGCTGCGCTGAAAAAAGGCGATCTGAAATTTACGCTGCACGGAAAGAAGCTGCGCGGGTCGTGGGTTTTGGTGCGTACGCGCGGTTTTGGCGGAAGCAGCAAGCCGACGTGGCTGCTCATCAAGCATCGCGACGACTATGCATCCGATGACGATATCACTCAGACAAAGCCGAAATCAGTGCTCAGCGGCCGGTTGCTTGCCGACATAGCAAAAGAAAACGGCGGTGGCGTGGAGGAAGCAGCGACCGGAGATCCCGCGCGTCCCAAAGCCCGCAAAGCCGCTGGCGCGTAGCAGATCATCTGAACAATCCGCACCGACAGCCTTCCACACGCGCAACGCGTTCGGTGAGACTCTATGGCGCCAACGCCGCTTGTCGCTCCTGCAGAAAGAGCCGCACAGCAGGGTCGCGCTCCAGCCCGATCGCGATTTCGTAGGCGTGGTGAGCTTCGTCGTGCGCACCAGTCTTGGCCAAAAGTTCGGCCCGCGCCGCCCAATAAGGCTGATATTCGGATAGCCGCGCGTCAGCCTTCGGATCTGGCATCGCGTCAAGGGCGGCAGCGGCGCCGTGTAGTTCAGCGATGGCCAAAGCGCG
>WNFJ01693980.1_pt1 | contig 10066 bp, 11 predicted proteins | sample 5400461 | NCBI WGS metagenome assembly WNFJ01 (sample SAMN13153349, study PRJNA577476) | soil metagenome | isolation source: 115 cm saprolite on Douglas fir-dominated hillslope | place: USA:California | collected 2013-09-17
CGACCCCTTTAGGCAAGGGCTGTCCCCAGCCGGCCTTTTCCGCGGCGAGCTCGAGGACGGCTTTGGCGCGGGGCGACTTGTCGAGGAGAGCCCGCCGATAGGCGACCGCATCTTGCTTCGCCGCCGCCGCCAGTTCGTCCATGAAGCTTTCGGTCACGAAGACGTTGTGCGACGGCCCGACGCTGCGCCAGAAGGCGGTTGGAATGCCCGGAGGTTCCACCCGCAGATACTCGACATGCATGTTCGGGAGGGCATAGACCAGATCGATCGCGCCCTCGGTGGTGTCGGGATCGAGACCGTTGTTGAATCCCGGAGGCAGCCATCTCGCGATGATCGAGGAGCCCGCGAAGCGATGGTTCCAGGCGACCGGCTTTCCCTTTTCGTCGAGACCAGCGGAAATTCGGTCGAAGAAATAGGGCCGGTACATGTCGTGCTGGATGTCTTCCTCGCGCGTCCAGACGACCTTCACGGGGCCGTCGACATGCTGCGCGATCTGGACGGCGCGAATGACGCCATCGATCTCGAGCCGCCGTCCAAAGCCGCCGCCGATCAGGTGATTGTGGACCACGACCTTGTCCAACGGCAGGCCGGTGGTCTTCGCCGCCGCCGCCTGGGCTCGCGCCACGACCTGGGAGCCGACCCAGACTTCGCAGCCGTCCTTGCGGACATGAACGGTGCAGTTCATCGGCTCCATTGTTGCGTGCGCGAGGAACGGAACCTGGTATGTCGCCTCGACCTTGCTGGCGGCGCTCGTCATGGCGTTGTCGACATTGCCGATATTCTGCGCAACCGGCCCCGGATTGAGCGTCGCCTTTTCGAGCTCGCCCGCGATCTCTTTCGTGTCGAGCTTGGCGTGCGGCCCGTCGTCCCATTCGATCACCAGGGCCGCCAGCCCTTTCTTCGCGGCCCCCATATGGTCGGCCACGACGGCGACGGCGTCGTCGAGCCGTACGATCTGACGCACGCCCTTGACGGCCTTGGCCGCCGCATCATCCACGCTCTTCACACGACCGCCGAAGACGGGCGATTGCGCAAGGGTCGCGATCTTCACGCCCGGCGGCCGAGCGTCGATGCCATAGACGGCGGTTCCGTTGACCTTGGCCGGCGCATCCAGACGCTTGGCCGGAGTGCCGATGAGCTTGAAATCCTCCGGCCGCTTGAGCGCCACGTTTTCGGGGACGGGCATGGGAGCGGCCTCGGCGGCAAGCTCGCCATATTTGGCGCGTCTCCCCGATGGCGCGTGGAGCACTTCACCTTTTTGCGCGCGGCACGACGCCGGATCGACATTCCAGCGCTTGGCCGCCGCCGACACGAGCATGGTTCTCGCGGTCGCACCTGCTTGGCGCAGAGGCTGCCACGCCGCACGCATCGCGTTGGAGTTGCCCGTCGCCTGCACTCCGGCGATCAAAGGGTTGCCGTAGAGCTTTTCGTTGGGCGGAGCATGTTCCACCCGCACCTGTTTCAGCTCCACCTCCAGCTCTTCGGCGATCAGCATCGGGATCGAGGTGTAGGTGCCCTGGCCCATCTCGACATAAGGCATGGTCAGGACGATCTGCCCATCGCCGGCGATGCGGATGAAGGCGTTGGGCGCGAAGCCATCGGCGCCGGCCGCTTCGGCTTCGCCGTTTGCAAACGGCAGGCTCAGGCTCAGCATCAAGCCTCCGCCCGCGGCCGCTCCGGCCTGCAGGAACCTGCGCCGGGAGAGACTGCTCGCTGATGGCGATCGACCCGGGGCGGCGGCTCGGGAAGCGCGGTGATCGAGGGTCATTGTCCGCCTCCCTTTCCGCTCGATTGCGCGGCCTGCTTGATCGCTTCGCGAATGCGGACATAGGTCCCGCAGCGGCAGATGTTGCCGGACATCGCATCGTCGATATCGGAATCCGTCGGATGCGGGTTGCGGGCAAGGAGCGCCGAAGCGGACATGATCTGGCCCGATTGGCAATAGCCGCATTGCACGACCTCCCGGTCGAGCCAGGCCTTCTGGATCTTGGCGCCAGCCGCCGTCGCGCCGATCGCCTCGATCGTAGTGATCTCGGCGGTGCCGATGCTGTCGATAGGGGTGATGCAGGAACGGGTAGCGCTGCCGTCGACATGCACGGTGCAGGCGCCGCACAGCGCCATGCCGCAGCCGAACTTCGTGCCGGTCATGCCGAGCACGTCGCGCAGGACCCAGAGCAAGGGCGTGTCGCCGTCGACATCTACGCTGTACGCGGTTCCGTTGACCTTGATGGTGAAACTCATGGGCGCCTCGACGATAGCTGTGTGCAGGTGGCTAGGATTGATCCGACGGACGAGAGCCTGCAGATCGGCAGCGCTCCGGCGGTCGCCGAAATTTCGATTAACTGCGGTGGCTACCCACTCGCATCTTTGGAACTGGTTGCGTCCATGCCCATGGCGGCCTGCCGGTCGCACAGGCAATCGGCCTTTATCAGCGGCCGCTTACAATCATGCTTGGGTGATGCCCGCCGCTTCGAGTTAAGCTGTGTGAATCTTCGTTGTCGCGAGAGCCACAAATGATTCACGAGCTGGTGTGCCGCGCGTTTAACGGCGATTAACACGTATTCCCACCCCTTCACTCCGCCTCTCTGTCCGCCGACAATCATCGGGTCTCTCGAGCCCGCACGTACCGGCTCCTTGGAGAATCGCGCATCGCTCGCTCCGCGTTTCTCTGAAGCGAGCAAGCCGTAGGTCTTACGTCGCGCTCGTCGCCTCGGCCGGCGTCCATTCGGTGCCCCAGCCGCGTCCGGCACGATACATCTCGTCGCCCGTGTGTTGGGTGAACTCGACGGCAAGGCGATCGCTGCGCAGCCCTAGCGTCTCGACACAGAGGTCGATCAGCGCCTGGGCCAGTTCGGCCCGTTGCTCGGGCGGACGGCCACGCCGTATGTCGCATGAGAGCAGGGCTGCCGGTTCGGGGTCGCCGGCGCTGCAGCACCACACGCCGCCTTCGCCCAGCTCACGAAACGCAACGGTCACGAGGTCGGGCGTTATCTGCATGATACGCGCGTATTTTTCGCCCAAACGCCGAGCCAGGCCGCGCTTCACGTCGGCTGGATAGTGGTTCGGAACGTCGAGCTGAAGGTAAGGCAATGTCTGATCCCGCTCAGCATTGAAGTGACTGCCTCCGACGGCGCCAGCACGTCACACGAAGCCTAATGCGTTTACACGGCCGGGATAATCGGCAATGAATTCCCGTCACTCATGAAGGAATTTCCCCTATGGCCAGTTCGCCAACCGAGATGGCCATTTTCGAACGTGTGGCGGAGCGCGGCAGCTTTGCGGGCGCAGCCGAGGACGTAAGCTTGTCCCCATCCGCCGTGGCAAAGCTCATCACGCGATTGGAGCACCGCCTCGGTGCGCGGCTCATCAATCGGACGACACGGCGGCTGGCACTGACCGCCGAGGGAGAGATGTTTCTCGATCGCGTGCGCGAGATACTGGGGGCCATCGAGGCGGCCGAGTCCGAGATCGCATCCGCGCGTGCGTCGCCCCGCGGACACTTGCGCGTGCACACGTTTCCGGTCATTGCGGCCCATCAGCTTGCGCCGGCATTGCCGGACTTCCTCGCGCGCCACCCTCGCATAACCCTCGACTTCATCGTGACCAATCGCAGTGTCGATCTCGTCGGCGAAAACGTGGACGTGTCATTGCGCATGGGGCCGCTCGAAGACTCCGGGCTTGTCTCGCGCAAGATCGTCGATCTCTCCCGGGTCGTTTGCGCAAGTCCAGGGTACCTTGCCCGTCATGGGCGGCCGGCCGAACCTGCCGATCTCGTTCGCCATGCATGCCTGACCTTGAGCCGAAATCCCGGCTCGGCGAGCTGGCCGTTTCGAGTCAACGGCAAGCTGACCCGGATCGATGTCAAAGGTCCCGTCAGCGCCGATAGCGCCGAGATGTTGCTGCAATTGGCAATCGGCGGAGTGGGCATCCTGCGGCTGAGCGAGCACGTGGTCGCGCGCTCCATCCATGAGGGACTGCTGCAACCCTTGCTGCAGGACGCGCAGGATCCGGAAAGCTACCCATTGTTCGCTCTGCAGCCGCCGGGCCGTCATCAGGCTGCCAAAGTGAGGGTCTTCATCGATTTTCTGATCGAGCGTCTCGGCTCCGCACCGTGGCGAATGGGCGTTAAACGCAGTCCGTAGGGTCGGCTGGGCCATAAGGACGGTCACGCCGTCTTCGCCGGGACCACCTTCAGCTTGTTCTATCGGATCGACCTGCAGGCGAAGAACAAGACTTCGGCGTTGTCAGCCTGGCAACCTGGCGGGTTGGCGATCTGACATTGAAGCATAAGCTTCTTGTCGCTGGACTCGGGTGGGGCGGAATGCCGGAACCGATGGTTCGCGCCGATATCGAATCCGGCAGGCTCGTGCGATTGGACCTTCGTGACTGGCGCGGCGCAGAGTACCTGCTGCAGGTGGTGCACAAGATCGAAACGCCGCCGGGTCCCGCGGGCCGGTGGCTGATCGAACGTCTAGCGCTTTCGTCGCCCGACATACCGGCCGCCGACCTTAACCCCGAACTGACGACTACCCATTAGACCTTGGCCAGTATCGCTTTCTTGATCTCGCGGATGCGCGCCTCGTCGCGCCGATAGAATGTCCATTGCTTGATCCGCTCCTCGCCGTCGAGCGTCGGGCTGACATGACGCGTGGTCCGCTCAAGGAGACGCACGCCGAGCCGTGCTTCGAGCCGCTTCGGTAATGCGCCCGTCGACATGGGACCGCTGATCGACCGCGCGGCGGTCGACAAAGTGCAGGGCAAGGTCGGCCGCGCGACCGCCGAAGGGGCTGAGCTGCTGACCGGCGGCGGGGGCGTATATCGTGCTCATCCATCAGCCTCGTCTCGCGCAGCCCGGCATCAAACCTTCACGGTCGAGGCCCGATAAATCTCGTCGATGGATTTTGCCAGCGTCGCGTCAAACGCGGCATCGCTCATCGAATGCCTGAGGTCTTCGGTCAAGGCTCGCGAAAAGCTCGCGATCATGCCGTGATTGGCGGAGAGACGTTTGCAGGCGTCGGCTCGCGTATAGCCGCCGGAAAGTGCGACAACCCTGGCCACGCGCTTGTGGTTCGTCAGCGCTGAATAGAAATCCGGAACATTCGGGATCGTCAGCTTGAGCATCACCTGGGGGCCATCCGGCACGGCGGCGAGCTTCCTGGTCAATTCCGCGAGAAGGATGGCTTCCGCACCGGCTTTGTCCGGGCTCTTGATCGAGACTTCCGGCTCGATGATGGGCATGAGTCCATGCTCGGCGATCTGCGCGGCTACTTCGAACTGCTGCGTCACCACGGCAGCGATACCGTCCTTCGAGGGCAGGTTGATGACGGAGCGCATCTTGGTGCCGAAGACACCGAGCTTCACCGCCCGGGCGAGAAGGGCATCGAGTGCCGGCATCGGCTTCATCAGGTTGACACCGTCGTTCTCGGCCTCAAGCCCTTTGTCGACCTTGAGAAAAGGGACTACGCCCCGCTCCTCCCACAGGAAAGCCGGAACAGGCTTTTCCTGCGCCTGGCCGTCCATCGTGCCTTCGAAAAGGATCGCCGCGATAACCTTAGCTCCGGTGAAGGCCGGCGCGGTCATGATACGCACGCGCATCTCATGCATAAGCCTGAACATTTCGGCATCGCCGCTATAGGCGCTGTCCGGAATGCCGTAGAGGCGCAGGGCGCCTGGCGTCGATCCGCCGCTCTGGTCAAGCGCGGCGATGAAGCCGCCCTGCCCAGAGATTTGCGCCATCATCTTGTCATTGGCCATGATCATCATTCTCAAACAGGTTCCCAAGCGAGCTCGGATTGGCCAACAATTTCGCTCGGAAGGTCTCCGCCTGTTGACAGGCCAGGCGTGCGGGACGCTATTGGCCAACGCAGGTTGGGGCGGTTCTCTATCGCATCACGATAGGCGCCGATCTGACCGGCGACGCGGATGCCGTGGACTCCTGCGGTCTATGCCGACGCTGGCATACTCTATCGCATCGCCACCGCATGTCACAGTGTCTGACCAACTTCCGCCAAGGGTAGGGAAGCGAAGTTCGCGTATCACGCAATTGATTTCCGCAGATGGCACCGATGCGACGCGATCGATCGAACGCTGACGGCCCGCCAAAGGCGTCGATTCCGGACATCTGGCGCGGCCCTATGCGTTTACGAGTACACGCCCTAGACCTTGGCCAGTATCGCTTTCTTGATCTCGCGGATGCGCGCCTCGTCGCGCCGGTAGAATGTCCATTGCTTGATACGCTTGGCGCGCAGCAATCCAGCCTGGGACAGCACTTTGAGGTGCTCGCTCACGGTCGGCTGGCTCACGCCCAGCTTTTCGGCGATGAGCACGCCGCAAACGCCGTCCTTGACCAGGTCGCCGTCGATCTGCGGCCGGAAATGCGCCTGCGGGTCTTTCAGCCATTCCAGGATGAGGAGCCGCCGCTCGCTGGCGAGGGCGCGCATGGCCGTCATAACAGACATATTGCCAATTTGCTAATTACCTAATCTAATGTCAAGCGTGCTCAAGCTCGCGGAGGATGCCAGGTGAGCGACGACGTGACCAGCCGCGAGCGGATAATCGCAACAGACCGGCTCATCCGGCCGCACATCCGGCGCACGCCGGTCATCGAGGTCGCCGGCGCCGATTTCGGCCTCGATGTCGATCGCCTCACGCTCAAGCTCGAGCTGTTTCAGCATTCGGGCTCGTTCAAGGCGCGCGGCGCCTTCGCCAATCTGCTCGCCCGCGCGGTTCCCGCGGCGGGCGTGGTCGCGGCCTCCGGCGGCAATCACGGCGCCGCCGTCGCCTATGCCGCGATGACGCTCGGCCTGCCCGCCAAGATCTTCGTGCCCGGCGTCTCCTCGCCGGCCAAGCTGGCGCGCATCCGCTCTTATGGCGCCGCTCTCGCCGTGGTGGGCGAGCGCTACGCCGACGCCCTCGCCGCCAGCGAGGAATGGGCCGCCCGCTCGGGCGCGCTGCCGGTCCATGCCTTCGACCAGGACGAGACGCTGCTCGGCCAGGCGACCCTGGGGCACGAGCTCGAGCAGCAGGCCGGCGACATCGATACGCTTCTCGTCGCCGTCGGCGGCGGCGGGCTCATCGGCGGCATCGCCGCGTGGTATGGCGACGGGGTCAGGATCATCGGGGTCGAGCCGGAGGCCGCGCCGACGCTGTCGCGGGCGCTCGCGGCCGGACGGCCCGTCGATGCCGAGGCCGGCGGCATCGCCGCCGATTCGCTGGCGCCGCGCCGCGTCGGCGAGCGCGTGTTTCCCATCGCGCGGCGCCATGTCGAGCGCGTCGTGCTGGTGGCCGACGCGGCGATCCGGCGGGCGCAGGAGGCGCTGTGGCAGGTCCTGCGCATCGTCGCCGAGCCGGGCGGCGCCGCGGCTCTGGCGGCGCTGCTGTGCGGCGCCTACCGCCCGCGCCGGGACGAGCATGTCGGTGTTATTATCAGCGGCGGCAACACGACGGCGGTCGATTTCGCCCACTGATCGACGCGCCGCGGTCGTCGTTGCGAGGCGCCCGCAGGGCGCCGCGGCAATCTCCCGCTTGCGTGGGCCGCTGGCGGGAGGTTGCTTCGCTGCGCCTCATCCTGAGCGCGCGCCCGAAGGGCGTGCAGTCGAAGGACGCAACGACAGCCGACTTGTATAGCGGCGCTGTCGTGCGGGTGGTCCTGTCGTGGTGCGGTCATGGTGCGCGGCATCATCCGCTGCTGTAGCGAATCCCGCGCCCCTATGGTCCAGTCGGAAGCACATCTGTAGGTTTCACGTGGCACAATCGCGGCGTTTTCCACGGATTCCGCAAGCTTTCGGCGATATCGCCGCCGCCGCGCGCCGCGCCGCCTGTAGCAACCTGTAGCACTTGCCCGGCGCCGCCGATTGCCGTTTGCGCAGGCGCCGGCGAATCGGCAAACTGCCGGAGAAGCGAGGTCGCCGTGGCCGGACGGCCCGCCAGGGAGGGAGAATGGCCGAGCATCAGTTCTGCGCCGTGGCCCGCGAGGGCCGCGTGCTCGTCGTCACCATCAACCGGCCGGAGGTGATGAACGCGCTGCACCGGCCGGCGCATTTCGAGCTCGACGAGGTGTGGAACGGCTTCGCCGCCGATCCGGATCTCTGGGTCGCCATCATCACCGGCGCCGGCGACAAGGCGTTCTCCGCCGGCAACGATCTGAAATACCAGGCTGCCGGAAACCAGACCGGGCATCCGCCCTCGGGCTTCGCCGGCCTCACCGGCCGGTTCGATCTGGTGAAGCCGGTGATCGCCGCGGTGAACGGCGTCGCCATGGGCGGCGGCTTCGAGATCGCGCTCGCCTGCGACCTCATCATCGCCGCCGAGAATGCCGTCTTCGCCCTGCCCGAGCCGCGTGTCGGCCTTGCCGCGCTGGCCGGCGGGCTGCACCGCCTGCCGCGGCAGATCCCGCTGAAGCAGGCGATGGGCATGATCCTGACCGGCCGTCGCGTCGGCGCGCGCGAGGGGCAGGCGCTCGGCTTCGTCAACGAGGTGGTGCCGGAGGATCAGGCGCTTGCCGCGGCGAAGCGCTGGGCCGAGCAGATCCTCGAGCTTTCTCCGATGTCGATCCGCGCCTCGAAGGAGACGGTCTATCGCGGGCTGGCCTTCGCCGACACGGCCGAAGCCTATCAGGCGCAACGCGCGTTTCCCGCGGTCAAGGCGCTCGTCGACAGCGCGGACCGCGTCGAGGGCCCCAAGGCTTTCGCCGAGAAGCGCAAGCCGCAATGGCAGGGCCGCTGAAGGGAGCAACGACGTGGATCTGAAGCTCGAGGGCAGGAAGGCGATCGTCACCGGCGGCACGCGCGGCATCGGCCGCGCCATCGTCGACACGCTCGCCGGCGAAGGCTGCGCCGTGGCGCTCTGCGCGCGCACCAAAGGCCAGGTCGACGAGACCGTCGCGACGCTGAAGGGCAAGGGCGTCGAGGCCAGCGGCGGCGCGGTCGATGTCGCCGATACCAAGGCGCTGCGCTCATGGATCGACGATACGGTCAAGGCGCTCGGCGGCCTCGACATCTTCATCGCCAATGTGAGCGCCCTCGCCATGGGCATGGACGAGGAGTCGTGGCGCCGCAGCCTCGACATCGACATCATGGGCACGGTGTTCGGCTGCGAGGCGGCCCTTCCGGCGCTGGAGAAATCGGGCGAGGGCGCGATCGTCGTCATCGGCACCACCGGTCTCGTCGAGATCGCCGGCCCGACGCGGCCCTATGCCTCGGTCAAGGCGGCGCTGGTGCCCTACGTCAAATCGCTGGCGCGCAATCTCGCCGCCAAGAATATCCGCGCCAACATGGTCTCGCCCGGCACGGTCTATTTCAAAGGCGGCGTGTGGGACGTGACGGAACAGCGGCGCCCGGACGTGTTCAAGGCAGCGCTGGCGCGCAACCCGATGGGGCGAATGGGGACGCCGCAAGAGGTCGCCAACGCCGCGGTGTTCCTGGCGAGCCCGCGCGCGAGCTTCATCAGCGGCACCAACCTCATCGTCGACGGCGCGCTCACGCAACGCGTGCAGTACTGAGGCGAGCCCGTGAATTTCGACTTCTCCGACGATCTCAAATCGCTGCGCGACCAGGCGCGCAAGTTCCTGCGCGAGCGCAACGCGCTGGGCGCGGCGCGCCGCGTCGTCGATGGCGCCGGCGCCTATGACAAGGCACTGTGGCAGGAGATCGCCCGGATGGGCTGGATCGGCGCGGCGATCCCCGAGGAATATGGCGGCGCGGGGTTGGGGCATTTGGGCCTCTGCGTGCTCGCCGAGGAGCTCGGCCATGCGCTCGCGCCGGTGCCGTTCTCGTCCTCGGCCTATCTCGCCGGCGAAGCGCTCCTCATCGCCGGCAGCGCGGCGCAGAAGGAGCGCTACCTGCCGAAGCTCGCCTCGGGCGCGGCGATCGGCACGCTGGCGCTGGCGGAGGGTCCGGGCGCGGTCGATGCCAAGGCGCTGCGCGCGAGCGTCGTCGATCGCCGCCTGAGCGGCGCCAAGCTTCCCGTGCCCGATGGCGACATCGCCGATCTCGCGATCGTCGCCGCGCGCGGCGAGCGGCCGGCAGAGCGTGGGTTGTCGCTGTTCGTGGTCGACCTCACCGGGCCC
>WNFJ01184096.1_pt3 | contig 10064 bp, 11 predicted proteins | sample 5400461 | NCBI WGS metagenome assembly WNFJ01 (sample SAMN13153349, study PRJNA577476) | soil metagenome | isolation source: 115 cm saprolite on Douglas fir-dominated hillslope | place: USA:California | collected 2013-09-17
GGCGGCGACCTGGTCCGCAGCGGCCCGGGACAGTCGGCTGGCGGCGGCGGCGGTGCGGGCAGCATGCCGCAGCGGCACCATGGCCAGCAGGCTGGTACGCCGGAGCGCACCGGTCGGCAGGACCCGCCGCTCCTGGCTCTCTACCGCTGCCCCCAGCGACCGCTGTTGACGCTGATGTCCGTCGGTCATCTCGACGGTCCTCCTTCTGTTGTCGCTTGCTTCATAGGGCGGCTCGCAGCTCGGCGCGCGCGGCGCGGCGCAGCCGGCCTGCCCGGCGGCGTGATCGCCAGGGTGGCCAGGGCCCACGCGCCCACGGCCCGCGCGATCAGGTGCGTGCCCCGCGCTGGCGGTGCCGGGCCGAGACGAGCAAACATTCGCGTCCTCACTGTTGTGGGACCGTCCCCGCGGATCGGGCGCCGCGACGGCGCAGCGGCAGGGTCGCCATTCAACTACTAACACGCATAGGAGACATGGGGTGTTCAGGGGTCCCGGTCCGGCAGGCGTTCCGGCAGCTGGCAGCAGGCACGACCCGGCCTGAGCACGCCAGGCCGGGACTACCAAGCGCGTCCGAGTTGGCACTGGACTTCCTGCCCAGCGCGGCTTGCCGGGGGATTTACAGGTGCGGGAGCTGGTAGCCGTGGTAGTACCACAGCGCAGAGGTGTACCAGAGCACGCCGAGGACGACGGCGAGCGTCCCGCCGGCCAGGGGCAGGACCCAGCCGGGCAGCCGGTGGCTTTGCACCGCCAGGACCTTGGCGGCGAAGGCGCCATAGAAGAAGCAGCCCGCGACTGAGTGGATGGCCACCCGCGCGCTGGTCAGCTGGACGCCGTAGGCGATCAGGCAATGAACCGCGACCGGGACGGTGAGCGCGAACAGCACGAAGCCGGTCAGCCGGTGCGCCAGCGGCACCCGGCGCGGCGGGCCCAGCAGCGGCAGCTTGCGGTACATCCACAGGGCCAGCAGGACCTGCAGCCCGGCCAGCGCCAGGCAGATGGTCGCCAGCAGCGACTTGGCCGGTATCGGGTTGGCGCCGAACAGGCTGAAGGTGTAGTCCGGCTGGTGCAGCCTGCCTGCCACGTATAGCGCGGCTGTCACGCCGGCGGCCAGCAGCCCGATCCCGGCCAGGCGCCACCTGGCAGTCCCAGGGCGGTGGACATCCGGTGCGGTCATGTCGCTCCCCTCGGCCCTTTCCCCACACTGCCCATCCCCCCGAGCCGCTGCGCCACCTCAACTGTTGCCGCCATCCGGCCCCACGCGGTCAGCGGGCCCAGATGCCGCTGTGGCCGCCCCGGGCGGCCCCGACGTGGCCGTGGCAAGGGAGTCGGCGGGCCAGCGGGACGTTATCAGACGTGCTTTTCCACTTTTTGTCCCGGCCGGGCTGACCAGATCCCACCCGCCGCCGAAGGCCTGCGAGCCCTCGCCACTCATATCGCCCGGCTGCTGGCCGGCTGACAAATAATACAGCGGGTGCACGGCGTAGGTCACCCGGGTGGTGCCGTCCGCGCGCAGGACCGTCCATGAAGCCCGCCTGAGCCCCGCTGCCCGCCGCTGGGACGTACGAGCTCCTCCAGGCATGGCGGGCCGACGGCGCCGGGGACGGTCAGCTTGGGGTCAGCAGCAGGGCGTGGGTCTGGCTGGTGGCGGTGCTCACGGCTGGATGGTGAGGCTGAACTGCTGGGTGGCCTGACTGCCGGCGCCGTCGGTGACTTTCATGGTGAACGTGAAAGTTCCCGCGGTGGTGGGCGTGCTGGCCAGCTGGTTGTTGTTATCGGCGGGGGCGCCGGTGGTCACCAGCGCCAGCCCGGGCGGCAGCTGCCCGGATGCCACCGACCAGGTGTAGGGCGCGACGCCGCCGCTGAGGAAGAAGTTCTGGGCGTAGGCCGTGCCGACCGTGCCCGAGGGCAGGGTCGATCCGCCAGCCGGGAGGACGACGGCCAGCGGCAGCGGCGGGTCCACGGTGATGCTGTAGGCCTGCTGGAGCGGCTGTCCCGGCCCGTCGGTGCCCTTGACGGTGAAGGTAAAGGTGCCTTGCTGGGTGGGCGTGCCGGCGACGATGGTCCCTGCCGCGCCATAGGACGCCGGCATGCTCAGGCCGGGTGGCAGGCTGCCGGCGACGACCGCGAACGTGCCGCCCGACTCGTGGCTGGTGATGATGAACGCCTCATACCCCTGCCCGATATTCGCGCCGGGCAGCACGCACACCCCGTTGACCAGGGTGCCGCCGTTGGAGCTGAGATCGCACAGCAGCGTGTCCGGCGGCTGGTTGGTGACGGTGATGCTGTAGGCCTGGGTGGCGGTGGCCCCCTGCGGGCTGATGGCCTGGACCGTGAACACGAACGTCCCCGCCTGGGTGACAACACCGGTCACGATCGTGCCCGACCCGTACTGCGACAGCACCGTCAGGCCCGGCGGCACGGTGCCGGAGATCACCTTGAAGGTGTCCCCGCCATTGGGGTTGCTGACCGCCAGCGGCTGGATGTAGTCATTGGCGACACCGACCGGCGAGGGGCTAGGCAGCACGCAGACCCCGTTGACCAAGGTGGCGCCCATGAGGCTTTGCGAGCACAGCAGCTGAATCGGCAGCGGCGGNNNNCGTGGTGACTGCCAGTAGTGACCCTGCCGCCCCCAGGACGGCCATCATCTTTCTCACCGCTACAACCTCCTCTGGCCGCGCAGCGCGGTCTGGCTTGAGCGGCCGGCGTGCATGCTGCCGGTGACGGCCCAGGTGCCGGTCGCCGGGTTGTACAGCTCGGCGCTGCTCAACGCGATACTGCCGGTCCCGGAACCGCCCGCGACCAGGACCTGGCCGTCGGGCAGCAAAGTGGCGGTGTCAAACACGCGAGGGTTGTTCATGCTGCCAGTCACGATCCACATGCCGGTCGCGGGATCGAACAGCTCGGCGCTGGGCTGCGGGCCCGTCCCCGAACCCACCTGCTCGCCGACGGGATGATCGTGGGCTGGCTCACCGGCCGGGCGGCATGGCGCGTCGGCCTGCGCCAGCTCACTCCGGGCGCGGCGGCCATCGGGATAACCTTCACTGCCGGCAGCCTCATCGGCCATCACGGCACCTAACCGGGCCTCCGGCAGGTCAGCCGTCCGGCGCTCCGGGTCTGCCCGTCCGCTAAACCACGCTCTTAATAACCGTAGCCGCCGCCACTGCCGTCAGAGCGTGTGCCAGGGGACGGGCCGGAGGCGGGCGCCCCTGCGCCCGAGACCGTGACTTCGTGCCAGAGCCCGCCCGAGGCCTTGAGCCCGTTGCCCCTGGCCTGCCCGGGGGCGGTGTCCACGGTGGCGGTATACAGAGGGTGCCCGTCGTACGTCACCTGGATCGAATCGTCGGCGCGGGTGATCCAGCCGACGGCGCCGGTCACGCCCGCGGCCGCCGTCGCGGGCCCAGTCACCGGCGGCCAGCGCCGGGCGCAGATGCCAGAGCAGTCCGACCTGGTTGCGGTATCCGGAGCAAACCAGTAAACAGTGAATCCCTCGGCGTCGGCGAGCACGGTCACGCCGCCGATTGTCTCAGTCTGCAGGACGGTCCCGGATGCGGTCGGCCCGGACGGGGATGAGCCTATGCGCGGCGCCCAGCCGGTGGCAGCGGCGGCCACCAGCACGGCGGCGGCCGCGGCCAGCGCCCACCGGTGACGACGTCGCCGCCGGGCCATCCGGCTGAGCGCCCGGCCCAGCAGGGCCTCCCCGGCATCCCGCTCGCGCGCCGCGGCACTCTCACCCGAAGGCTGCGCGGCGGCCCAGGCGGGCGGCCTGCGCAGCAGGGCGGGCAGCGCGGCCAGGCCGGCCAGCTCGTCCCGGCACCATTCGCAGGAGGCCAGGTGCCGCACGACCACCGTGCGGTCGGCCGGGGCGATCGCCCCGGTGACATACACGCCCATCTCGGCCTGGATATCGGCGCATTCACCGGTCCTGCCCATATGGCCGCCCAGCCTCTACGGCACCGGCCGGCCTGACGCGGCTTCCCGGGGTGGTTAGCGAACGCACGGCGCATCCGGCCACAGCCATGTACCGTCTACCAGATAGAACGCCCACATCCGCCTGGCAGTTCACGCACCGTCGCGCTGGTTAGCTGTTCCGGCAGGGCGGCTTAGGTTCATGTCGCTGTCTCAGGGCCCTGTTCCGGTCAGCGTCTGCTTCCCCACCCGGCCGAAGATGGGAGAGGCTGCCAGGCTGGCCCTCCGCCTCGACTAACGCTGGCATCGTTGAGGATATGGCGACGAGGCTTCGCTGAGATCACCCGGTCGCCGCAACTCTCCGCTCGCAGCTGAACCAAACGTTATCGCGCCACGCAATCCCTGACAGAAGATCACTTGCGCGGTGATGGGAGAACCTGCGAATGCGGAACGTGTGGGGTGCCACCGGACTGGCCGTGGTCGCGCTGGTAATAGCGGCATGCGGGAGCTCGGGCAGCTCGGCAGCCCAGGGCAGTGGCGCTGCCGGAGCAGCTACGTCCAGCCCTGCCTCGTCCTCAACCGGGACTGCTCTGATGACCACGACGATCATGGGAACGAAGGTACTGACTAACTCGCAGGGCTTTACCTTGTACTGGTTCGCGCCGGACACGGCGACCACCTCGAAGTGCACCGGCTCCTGCGCGACCTACTGGCCGCCGGTGAAGGGCCCCGCAACGGCAGGGGCCGGGGTCACCGGCACGCTCGGCACGATCACCCGGCCGGACGGCACCACGCAGGCCACCTATGACGGCCATCCGCTCTATACCTACGCCGGGGATACCGCCCCCGGACAGGCCAAGGGCAACGGGCTCAATATTTCGGGCGGATTGTGGCACGAAGTCACGGTCTCGGGTGGCGCGGCGCCCTCGTCCAGTACGTCGGCCAAATCCGGCGGTTACGGCTACTGACGTCGCGTTCCGGCAGCGGGATCGGTTCCTCGATCGGCCGATCAAGGACGGCGGCCGTGAGGGCGGCCGTGCCGGAAGTGCCGTTCGTGCGCACGCATAACGCGGGCCAGTCGCAGATGGCGGCCGTGCTGCTGGATGTACGAGTCAGAGGGCGAACGTGGCTTCAATCGTGAGCCAGCGCGCTGGCCCGGCTGGACGGTTAGGGGATTTAGTCCCCTATCGGGGGTTGGATCAAATCCCCCACGAAGGCGAGATCATCGGCGCTGTCGTCGGCGGCGGTGTCATGGTATTCATCCTGGCTGGGGTCCAGGATGGCGGGGATGGCTTTGAGGGTGGCCTCGGTGATCTCGGCCTACACGGTGGCTTGCTGTCCTGGCTTGTTCCACAGCACCTGGAGGTGGAAGGCCCGGAACAGCTCGGCCTTCAGCCGCGGGGTCAGGCCCAGCAGGATGTCCCCGGCCAGCGGGAGCTCGTCGAGCAGGGCGGGGTCGGCGGCCGCCTTATGCGCGGGACGGGAGGTCCGTAGCTCGCCCGATGTTGCCCGCTCAGATCCGGTCGATCGGCGCTAAGCAAGAGGTACGGCGGCCGCAAAGCCAGCGGTGCAGTTCCCGTGCCTGTGCGTTGCCGCCGTGGTAATCGCCGCCCATGTCGCGGGCGACCTCCTGGATGCTGTGACCGCGCGGCCTGGGACGGCGACAGCCAGGCGACCGGCCGGTCCGCGACGGACGAATGGATGCGCATCTGGGGCGCAGCGCTAGCCGGGCTGTGAACGTACTAGGCCGTCGCCGCCGACGTTCCACAGATGACTATTTGACATTCATCGGCGTTCATATACGGTGATCTCGTTGACATTGTAAGGCAGGAGTGGTGTTATGCCTGATGACGACCGGATCCCCCGGTATCTCAGCGGACCGTGGCGGAAAGTCTTGCGGTGCCTCCGCGGGCGGGAGTCTGCCGAGCGGGCCGCGGACGCTGTCACGAGCGCGCTGGCTGCGACGCTGCGAAGCGTGCACGCCGTCCCGAGTCTCCCGGCTATTGCCGCTCGGATGCAGGAAGCCGCAGTCGGCGGGACGGTCGTCTCGTTCCGTGTTCCGGCATCTGAGGCCGCGCGGCGGCATGTCCCTACGGATGTCGCGGAGCGGGCAGCGGCCTCGTTCGCCGTAACGATGCGCGAGGAACTCGCCTTGGTCTCCCCGCTCAGGAAGACCTGATGCTGGCCAGGCGCGTGGTTACGGGCCTGGCGTACCAGTACGGCCTGGACCGCATAGGTCCCCTCCTGGCTGCCGAGGGGGCCTACAGCACTGATGAGCTGCAGGCTCTCTTCACCGAGATCCTTGCCAGCGATCAGGTCTCCAAGCTCGCGAAACGCCTGCTGGCAAGACCCAGCGCCACGGGGCTCCGCGCACCCTCGCGGCGGCGCCTGCGGAGGCCGCTGGAAGACCTCGTCCACGTCAGTCTTGCGGAGCTGTTATGGCCACGCGCAGTTCACGGGTATGCACCGCGGCGTACTTCGCGGCGCCGGGCGAGGCTTCGCAGCCGCTCCGGCTCGGGTACGAAGCGGTCCTTGACGGCCGCGCGGTGGTCCACCGCCTTGCCTGCGAGCCTCCGGCCCTGTCGGCTGACCTGATCGAGGTCGCTGCCACCGTCTACGCGGTTGACCGGCTGGTAGCATGCCCGACAAGGCTGGAGACGAGCGCGGGGTCTTCCTGGGCGCGTGACCTGCGGCCGGGGATACCGGTTCGCGAGCCGCAGCTTTGGAATGCTTACGTCGGCCAGCTCACCGAACTGCTCGCATGGCTGACCGACGACACCTGGAGCCTCGAATTCTTCCAGCTCGCTGGAGGTACCGGCCCTCTTGATGAACCTCAGGCGTTCCTGTTCCACACGATCCCGCGGGGGTCAGCCTCGGTGTTGTTCTCGGGCGGCCTTGATTCAGCTGCGGGCCTGGCGGCAATGCTGTGGCAGGTTACCCGGCTACGCACCTGCCTTACCCGCCCAGATCCATGGCAGGCCTTGGTCTCGGAATTCCCGGAGATCTTGGACACGGCCCCGCTGACCCCGACGGAAGTGATCAACCTTTACCGTTCGTACGTACAGGAGTGTGATGGTCTCCAAGGGGCCTTCGGGATCGGCAGGACGGCGGCATGATGACGGATTACGCCCATGGGGATCACGACAGCGGCAGCGCGGCGTTGGCGCAGCGGCTGCGAGCGGCCAGGGAGGCAAGGGGACTCACTCAGGCGCAGGCGGCATCCGAACTAGGCGTGAGCCGCCCGCTGCTGATCGCGATCGAGAAGGGCACCCGCGAGCTCAGCCCTGAAGAACTCGTCAGGCTTGCCGAAATATACGGCAAGCCCGTCAGCGAACTACTGCGCCCGACTCCTCCGCCGCTCGCGATCGGCACCCGGTTCCGCGCAGCACTAGCCTCCGCGCCGGACGCGGACGAGCTGGCAGGCGCGGTAAGCCAGCTCGAGGAGCAGGCAGATAACTACCTCGATCTCCTGCGCCGCGCAGACACCGAAGCGCCCGGCCGGTACCAGCCCGCCCGGAACGTAAGCCACCTGGACCCATGGCAGGCCGGGGAAGACCTGGCAACCGAAGAACGGAACCGGCTCGGGATCGGCGACGGCCCGGTCCTGCCGCTCCGGGAGGTGCTCGAGATCGAGGTAGGCCTGCGGGTCTTCCTCCTGTCACTTCCCCGGCACGTGGCAGGATTGTTCGTCTACGTTGAATCTCTGGGCGGCTGCATCGGCGTGAACCTCAATCATCCAGCCGAGCGGCGCCGCTGGACCATGGCCCACGAATACGCGCACTACCTGGCGACCAGGGACCGCGCTGAGGTCACCCCCGTCACCCAGCGGCGCCACCAGCCCGAAAGCGAACGATTCGCTGACGCCTTCGCGGCGAACTTCCTCATGCCCCGCAGCGGCCTATCACGGCGCTTCCACGAGCTCAAGCGCAGCAAAGAGGGCAAGGTAACCCCGGCCACGCTCGTCCAGCTCGCCCACGCATACGGCGTCTCGGTCCAGGCGCTTACCCTGCGGCTCGAAGACCTCCGCCTCGTCGCCCCCGGGACCTGGGACAAGCCGCGCGACCACGACTTCCAGCCGCGCGCAGCCGCCCGCATACTCGGCCTGGAACCCGCCGAACAGGCCGTAGACGCCCTCCCGCTGCACTACCGACTCCTCGCCGTCCAGCTCTACGCGGACGGCGAGATCACCGAAACCCAGCTTGCTCGGTACCTCAACACCGACATCGTCGGCGCCCGTCGCGCCTACCAGGAACTCACCGAGACCCGCGACGTAGCTGAGGACGGATCACCCCAGATCGTCGACCTCGCCGAAGCAGCGGGGTGACACGTGCCGCGCACCCCCCTCCTGCTCGACGCCTGCGTCGCAATCAACCTCGCCGCCACCGGCCACATCCAGCTCATCGCTGAGGCCATCGATGTCACTTTCATCCTCGTCCGGCAGGCAGCAGCCGAAGTGGGCCATCTGCGGGATACCGCCGGCGGCGAGCCGGTCCTTACGCCCATCAACTTGAGCCAGCACACCAGCGGCATCCTGGAAATCACCGACCTGACACCACCGGAGTACCCGCTCTACCTCGACCTCGCCCGCCTGGTGGACGACGGCGAAGCAGCAACCATCGCCGTCGCTGCCCACCGGAACCTGCAACTCGCAACCGACGACCGCAAAGCCCGCAGGCTCTGCGCCGAACGCCACATTCCAGAACCTGTGCACACCCTCGCCATCATGGACGCCTATACCGACGCAGCCGGGCTCCAGCACTCCCGGCTTCGCGAACTCCTCATCAAGATCCGCGACAGAGCGAGCTTCCAGCCACCCCGCAGAGACCCCGACCACAAATGGTGGGACGACCAGATCGACAACCTATAAGATGCGATCGACTCGCAGGTCATGCGGCAAAAGAACTTAACTCATATCACCACGAAACCGCGCGGTCATCTGATATAACTTCATTTCCGCGGCGGTCGGACCGATGGTGACGCAGCGTAGTGATAGAGCAGTTGCCAGCGGATGGCGCCCAGCCCGGCGAAAAAGACAGCAGCCGCGCGTGTCAGGCAGGCCGAAGCCGGCGCTGCGGCGGCGGAGGCCGCCCGTGACACCACGATGCTGGTGCTGCGCAACCCCGCCCCAGGCCAGGCCGGCATCATCACCAACCAGGTGTTCGACGCGCTGCACGCCCCAGTTGAGGCCGACTACGCCGAGCTGGCAGAAGCCGAGACCGCCCTCGCCCGCAGCCTCGAAGGCCACTACGCCCGCGTCGGCGACGAGGCCTACGCGGTCATCCGCGAGGCCCTCACCGCCTCCGGCGACATGCAGCCCAGCGCGTCTTGCGCATCCGCCTCGAACCGCTCACCGCCGCCCGCCGCACCCAGGCATTCGGAAATAGGGAGGCTGGCCGGGCAGAGGCTGGCGCCCCGCGCCCGGCCTGTCTTCCGCGGCATTCTGTAGCCAACGACGAACGCGTGGCGCTAGGGGGTGTACAGCTCCGCACCGTTGGCGAGGGTGCCCCCGCCGATGGTGAGGACCTGCCCGTTTTGCAGCAGCGCGGTGGAGTAATTGCCGGTCCGGCTCGTGCTGCCTGTTGTCGTCCAGGTGCCGGTGGCGGGGTGGTACAGCTCCGCGCTGGTGAGGAGCCCGGTGGCGCCGAGGCCGTCAGCGACGAGCACGTTCCCGTTGGTGAGCAGAGTTGCGGTATGGGCCATCCGGCCGGTGTTCATGCTCCCGGTGAACGCCCATTTGCCGGTGGCGGGGTTGTACAGCTCCGCGGTGGCGGCGTAGCCGCCGGGGCTGATGCCGTCGTTCCCCCCGGCCGCCAGGACCTGCCCGCTGGGCAGCAGCGTCTGGGTGAACACGGCCCGGGCGTTGTTCAAGCTGCCCGTGACCGTCCACTTGCCGGTGGCGGGGGCATACACCTCTGCCTCGGCGAGCAGGCCCCCTGTTGCCGCGTTACCCCCGGTGACGAGCACCTGGCCGTTCGACAGGGACGTCGCCGGGAAGCCGTAGCGGGCGACCAGCAGGCTGCCGGTGGTGGTCCAGGTGCCGGTGGCGGGGTTGTACAGCTCTGCGGTTGGGGTGTAGCCAGTTGCGTTTTCTCCCCCGACGACCATGACCTCACCGTTTGGGAGCAGCGCTGCCGCGTGCTCGTAGCGGGCCGTCTTCATGC
>WNFJ01435557.1_pt1 | contig 10064 bp, 16 predicted proteins | sample 5400461 | NCBI WGS metagenome assembly WNFJ01 (sample SAMN13153349, study PRJNA577476) | soil metagenome | isolation source: 115 cm saprolite on Douglas fir-dominated hillslope | place: USA:California | collected 2013-09-17
TCGATCCCGCCGACGCTCCCGGCGTCGGCACCCCCGTCCGCGGCGGCGTCACCTACCGCGAAGCCCATCTGGCCATGGAAATGATCGCCGACACCGAGTCCATGGTTTCACTCGAAGTCGTCGAGATCAATCCCATCCTCGACGAACACAACCGCACCGCGCTCCTCGGCGTCGAACTCGTCCTCTCCGGCCTCGGCCAGAAAATCCTATAGACGTATTTCTATCAAAGAGCGCGCAATTCTAACCCGTTGGATGAAATTTGATACCATACTCTTCTCAGCCCATCCGGATTTTCCGCATGATTGTGGAAACATGCCGTAGCTCAGGCCTTCAGGCCTGAGGTTTTTTCTGGAAAAATACTGAACGTGACTACCGACAAGAAACGATTGCGGGTTGGCATCCTCTTCGGCGGCCGCTCCGGCGAGCATGAAGTCTCCCTCGCCTCAGCAGCATCCGTAATTCGCGGCCTCGATCCGGACAAGTACGAAGCCGTGCCCATCGGCATCACCAAGGAGGGCCACTGGCTCATCGGCGCAGGAGCGCAAAAAATGCTGCCCGAGGTTTTGAAGGGTGGCCAGCGCGTGATGATGACCGCCGACCCCACCGATGCCGCGCTCGTCAAACTGGACGGCAGCGGCGGAGGCCAGCGCCTCGACATCGTTTTCCCCGTGATGCACGGAACATTCGGCGAGGACGGCACGATTCAAGGGTTGCTCGATCTCGCGGGATTGCCTTTCGTCGGCGCGCGCGATCTCGACGCCCAGGAGCGCAAAATCGTCAAGAAATCCGGCGTCCGTGTTTTCACCATGCGCGACATTGACGAGCGCGGCTTGCGCGACGTCATGTCCGAAGCCCTGAAGTACGCCATGGACGACACCGCCGGCGTCGCCGTCAGCCTCGATATGGATTTCGTCGATCCCGCCGACGCCCCCGGCGTGGGCACTCCGGTCCGCGGCGGCGTCACCTACCGCGAAGCCCACCTCGCCATGGAAATGATCGCCGACACCGAGTCCATGGTTTCGCTCGAGGTCGTCGAGATCAATCCCATCCTCGACGAGCACAACCCTCGGCAATCACAATCCGCAAGCATCTGTCCCCGGCGAAATCGTCCCGCACCGCGAATTTTACGATTACGCCGCGAAATATCTCGAAGAAGGCACGCAGCTTCTGATTCCCGCCGAGCTCAAGCCCGCGCAGGTGGAGAAAATCCAACAGTATGCCGTCACCGCATTTCGCGCCCTCGAACTCAGCGGCATGGCCCGCGTCGATTTCTTCCTGGAGAAAAAAGGCAGCAAGATCTATCTCAACGAAGTAAACACCATCCCCGGCTTCACTTCCATCAGCATGTATCCCAAGCTCTGGGAAGCCAGCGGCATTCCCTTCCGCGAATTGATCGACAAACTCATCGAGCTGGCTCTCGAACAGCACGCCGAAAAAGCCCGCACCAAGTACCAGATCGAGCTCCCCGCCGGCTCCTCCGGCGCCCTCGACGCATAAGTCGGAAGTGTATATCTCGGGCCCGGAAATATCCCATTTCATTCGACATGCTATTTGCCTATGCTATTTTTAGTTATGCGGTTGCTTAAGACTGGAGGCATGAATTGCGCCAAATATTTTTTGCCCTAGTCTCGATATGCTTCCCAATCACAGGCATGGCCTCTCCGCAGGAAATTTCTGACTCCCGCGTAGGTTTCGACAACCAGTTTCAGGAAATGTTCAAGGCCTACCGAGCGGACGACCAACAAGAATTCAAATTATTCGTCGACGAATTCGCGATTCCGCCGCACTGGTTCCCGGAAGTCTTCGGCGTTGACCAGGGGGAAGTCCTCGCAAGGCAATACGCTGATGAGTTTTCGGACTTCGAGCCGCACCTCGTGCGGAATTTCCGATTGATTGAGACATTGAAGTTGAAGCATCGCCTCGATGCGAGCACGCCAACTGAAATCAGAACCAAACCATGGGCATCCCACGACGGGCCCAAGAAAATCGCGGAATCCCAACCAGCATCGCTCTTGCCTTTGCCTCGCGTGGACAAGTTCGAGATAGCGGCATTCGTGCTCATCGGTCGCGACTACAAACAAGAGCTCAGTTGGATGGATTCCTTCATCTATGTAGATGGCAAGTTCCGAATCTTTGGTCGCGGCGCGAGTGCGTTTTGGAAACCCGCGAAAGTTCGGCGGGCCGACACATGTGCCAGACCGGGCCAACAAACTGGTGGACTTCTCATCACAAGAGTTGATCCTGTTTATCCCGCGGATGCCTTAAACAACCACATAGAAGGATTTGTCAAAGCAGTGTTGACCGTCGATAAAAATGGAACTGTTAAGAGCGTGGAAATTGTCGAAGGAAATCCCTTGCTGGTGGATGCAGCGAAGGAAGCGTTCCTGCGCTGGCAATACACGCCATTCTTGAACTGTGGCCAACCTGTCGAGATGGGTTCGTTCGAGCATGTGAAGTTTTCACTTCAGCAATAGGGCTAAAGTCGCCGCCTTTTACTCGGACCTACGTACTCTGCTAAAATTTGAATTGTAGCTGAACGGCGCTGGGATGGCGCCGCTGCAACGGCAACTTTGATTCCGACGCTCGCGGGGCAGGAGACTACCGAATGTCACTTCTCGATCCACCTGCCGATAAACCAGATAAATCCCGGGCCATGGCCTTCACCATCGCGGCGCTTGCAGTGATCGCGATTGTGGCGCTGTGGTTTACCTTCCGCTACTACCCTGAAAAGAGGGCCGCGGAGCGTTTCTTCGACGCGCTCGTCGCGGGCGACACGGCCCAGGCTTACCAACTTTGGAAGCCCGGCCCCACCTACGCGATGAAGGATTTCCTCGCCGACTGGGGATCCCAGGGCTACTACGGCCCGGTGAAGAGCTACAAGATTCTCCATGCCAAAGCCCCCAGCGGCTCGAACGCCATTGCGGTTTCGGTCGAGGTCAGTCCCTTCTCGCCGATGCCGGACATTTCCGACACGGAAAAGAGCCGTAAAACCAGAGTCGTCGAAGTTTGGGTCTTGGCAGGGGACAAATCCTTCAGCTTCCCCGTTCCCTAATCGCTTCTGCAAAAATAGACTCGTCCTGGCTATCGCCGGATGTCCTCGAGCGCGTCAAGGAGTTCCTGCGGGTTCACGCTGGCGGTGCCGAGTTTTCCGACGACGACACCAGCGGCAATATTGGCGAGTATGGCAGCGTCGGCGAGCGGCGCTCGAGCTGCAACGGCAAGAGCCAGAACGCCGAGAACGGTGTCCCCGGCCCCGGTGACGTCGAAGACCTGCCGGCCGGTGGCCCCGCGTTCGATCCCGGGCTGTCCAACGCGCGCGTAGGTTACTTCAAAACTCGTGGCGGGAATTTGGATGTGCCGCGGCGACGCTTCTTCAAAGAGACTCATTCCCCTTTCGCCCTGGGTGATCAGGACGGCGCTGCAGCCGAAATGCGCAAGAAGTGCGCGGCCGGCTTCTTCCGGGGATTTTTCATTGCCCAGCACGCGGATAAACCACGCTTCCTTCGCGTTGCAGACAATCGCTCGCGCGCCGCGATATGCGTACAACCTCGAGGTCTTCGGCTTTACGAAAACCGGAACGCGCAATTGATGCGCCGCGCTCAGAACCCGATCGGCGAAATCATCGCTAATCAGGCCTTTGTCGTAGTCAGACAGGACCAGCACGTCCAGTTTCTTGAGCGAGGAAAACAATATTCGGAGAAGTTTTTCCTGAGTTTCGGCGCGGAGCGGCTCGCGGCACTCGTGATCGACGCGAACAACCTGCTGGTGCCGCGCGATGATCCGCGTTTTCACCGTGGTGACGCGTTTCGAATCGGCGATGATGCCTTTGTGCGCGATGTTTGTGCCGCGAAAGCATCTTTGCAAAGCGCGCCCGGGCTCGTCATTGCCGGTAACCCCGAACGCCTCCACGCGCGCGCCAAGCGCAGTGATGTTTGCGGCCACGTTTCCCGCCCCGCCCAGGCACGCGCTCTGCTCGACAAAATCCACGACGGGAACCGCCGCTTCCGGCGAGAGCCGCGAAGCCGTGCCCCAAAGGTAGCGGTCCAACATCACATCGCCGAGCACGCCGATGCGCTTGCCGCGCAGCCGGGGGATCAATCGTTTCAACCGGGGAACGGCATCGGCAATGTTGGTGGACATGCGGCCTCTTTGATTCTTCTGTTACTCGATCGCCTATTCCTCGGCGATTTTCGCTTCTTCCGGCAGCATTACGGGAATTTCATCGCGCACCGGATAGACCCGGCGGCACGTGACGCACTTCAGCCCTGAGCCGTCGGCCAGCAGTTCCACCCGCGTCTTGCAAACGGGACAAACCAGAATGTCCAGAGCATATCTTGGCAGTTCCATTCGTATCTCCGTCCGGGATTCGCGCATCCTCTTGGGTGAATAGGCACTGTACCAAACGCCGTCGCGCAGGAGCAACTGCGCGCGGTCGCGCGATTCGCGCGGGTGATCAAAATATCGCAGCGCTGACTCTCGAGATTCCGCGGCCTGCAATCACCTTGACCCATATTCGTTACGGGCGTAGCGTCTTCTTATCGCCCGCGGAAGACCGGTGTCGCCCATGAACCTTTCTTTCAAACTCAGCGTGCCGGATCACTTCTTCACCCCGCGTCAAGAATTCACCGACGGAACTGCACGCACCCGCAATTTTGTGCGCTATCAAAAAATGATCTGCGGTCTGCTGGCGATGGCTTGGCCGTTCGCCGCAGCTTCCGCGCAAGCTTCTTCTTCCCCGCAGCAATCTTCCACACAAGCTCAAACGCAATCCCAGGCTCAGCCCGCAACCCCGGACCAGCCTCCGCAAAAAGAGGATTCGCTCGCGGAGGCAGCGCGCAAAGCCAAAGCAAAAAAGCCGGCTCCGGCGAAGGGCAAGGTGTATACCGAAGCTGATCTGGCCGCAATGCGCGGCAATGGCGTGTCCGTCGTGGGAGAGGATAAGCCGGCGGGCGTCGGCGGAACAGGAACGGAGAAAGCAGATGGAAAAACGAAAACGGGCGTCGTGCCCATGTCCGGACAGGACGAGGAATACTGGCGCGGCAAGTCCCGGGCGCTGCTGGAAGAGATAGCCGCAACGGACCAGGAAATCGCAAAAACAAAAGACGAAATCAAAAAATACGGGACGGGCGGTTTTGACATAACCACCGGGATGAAAGACAACATCGCGTACATTAACGACAGGAATTGGCAGTTGAAAGCATTGGAGAAGCACAAAACGGATCTGGAAAAGCAGCTGGACGAGCTGCGAGACGAGGGGCGCAAAGCCGAAGCGTCTCCTGCCTGGTTCCGTTGAGCGAGTCACGAAGGCGCTCCACAACATGAGTAATGCAGCGCGAGGATGGAAAAACGCGCCGCGACACAACCATGCGCTGCGTTCGAACGACGTGGGGCGGAAAAACGGCGCTTTTCGCTGGAATGCGGCGGGCAAGACTTTGGTGCAAGAATTAAGACTGAGACCAAAACTGACCTTCAGACCAGTAGTTTTTGGAACGGCAAGCGCAGTAAGCTGGCGGCGATCGCTGGTTTGAATCCCTGCTTGCGGGAGAGCACCGTGTATTGCGACCGCTGTGGACTGAACTTCCTGCCCAAACAGTCCGTGTGTACTCGTTGTAAAAGAGTACCGACGCGGTACTGGTTCCAATTCATGAGTTTGGTGACGATTTTCGTGGCCGTGCTCTGCAACACGGTTCTGGGGCTGTTCCTCTTGCCCCGGCTGGCGATGGCGAAACACGGGCAAGTTTTGTTTCGGGGATGGTACTCGTTCAACCAAAAGGCGGCCCTGTATGGATGGGTGCCGCTGGCGCTCGGCCTGCTGGCCTGGGATTATTTCGTATGGAAAGAAGCCCGGCCGAAAGTTAAAGGCTGGTTCACACGCAAACTGCTGACCTTCTCGCTGGCGGCGGGTATCGCGCCGCTGCTGCCCTGGTGGATACCCGCGGGCCAGCCTCCGGGGGAATTTCTTTCGATGATCGGCAGGCACCAGGGCGTGCCAATCCTGCTGGCCTGGGGCGTGGTGCTGTTCGTTATCATACTTCTCTGTATCGATCCCGAATCGCGCGACTATTTGCTGGGGCACGGACGGACGCTGAGCATCGTCGGCACGGGGATGCTTTTGCTCGTGCTGACGATGACGGTGGTCGGCTGGTCGCTGACGTACTGAACAAGCGGTTGGCCCCCGAACCTGTTCGCCCGGCTGGCGTGCTCCACCCTCGCCGCTTTCTGATCGCGGTTTCTCCTCGATTTGTGACTTGCGGATCGAACAGGGGCCGGGAACACTCCCGCAGACCTTTAGCCAAATACACACGGAGTCTTTGTGTTTTGTAGAGGCGACTTTACGTCGCCATCGTGTCACTTACTGGCAGGCGTTGCGCAGCTGCGGCTGGCCCGCGATTATAGTGTCGATGCAGGGGATGGCGCTGAGATATTCGTAAATGGCCCGCAGGTCATGGTCGGTCATGTCCTGGAAATTGAACCTCGGCATGATTTGGAGAAGATTACCATCGAACGGAGGCGGCACGCAGCTTGAGTTTGGCATTCCTGTGCAAGTCGGGTGCAGGTGATCAAAATCTTTCCCAGTCCTCATGATCTGAACGAATTCAGCGAACGTGTGACCTCCTTCAGGCAGCCCGGTTTTATCGGGTGTCAAGTTGCGAGTAATAATGTGTAAAGGCGAAGTTGGCATTGGGAACCCACCAAAATCCCTGCCGCCACCCAAGTAGGTCGCCGGATTGATTTTCTTAGGCTGGCCAAAATATGGGTTTCCGCCCGGGAGAAATTGGTTGTTTCCAGGGCCCGCGTTATGGCAAGCGTTGCAGTCTGACGCTGCGTTGACAATATAGCTTCCCAGCCCCACCAGACTCCGGTTCTTTCCATCCAGATTCAGCGGGACGGGCGCGATGTCGAATCCTTGTTCAATCCTCGAATCGTTTCCCTCCTCGCCCTCGTCGGCCCGTCCGCGAGGAGAGCTGAGCATCAAACCGGCAATCGCCGCTCCGGCAAAAACCAATGTCGTTCCCAAAGCTTTGAGTCCCTTGTCCTGGTTTCATTGGAATATCCTTTCATATTCCCGCTCCGTGAGCGCAATTGGTCTTCCTGGGGACTCGGAAAGACCTGGAGGGAAAGTTGCCGCGTATTCTCCGCCGCCACTTCCGAGGAGTCAAGTCAATTCACTGTCCCACGGAGGTCTTCTGCACCCGCGCGATCAGCGCGCTTTCTTGCGTTCGTTCTCGGCGATGCGCGCCTTCACCAGCTTCTTCACCAGAGCGGCCGACAGAGGCTTGTCCACCGGGAAGTGGATGGTTCCTTTGGATGTTTGGAAGTTCCTGAGTTCGTGCTTGAACGCCTCGATCACGGACGCACCCGGGAACAAACTGCAGTGGTTCGAGAACGCGGCGAACCACACCAGCACTCCTTTGTACTTGAACGGAGGCATCCCATAGCTGATGGCCTCGGTAGCCTCTGGCGGCGCAACGGAACGAATCACAGCGCGGATCTTGTTCAAGGTGCTGCGGGCGGGTTCCGGGACGGCTGCGAGGTATTCGTCGGTGTTCTTCGTAGGGACGTTGCCTTTCGCGGCCGAACCGCGAGCGCCGGGACTTGCTTTTTTCATACGGGGAATACTACTAGGGCGTTCACCTCGAGTCTACGCCTCTAACCTCGACGCAGCCTCGCTCAAAAATGGGCGCGATCGGCCCACGCGACTTGGAATCAGCCGCCAAAGCGTGCGCGCAACTACATCAAGCGGAGTCTGGCGCTCGTCGGCGCTCGGAGCCGGCGGGCCCTATCCTTGGTCGTACGCCTGCGTCAAGCGCCCAATGTCAATCTTCTTCATCTTGAGCATCGCTTCCATGACTCTTTTCGATTTCTCAGGATCCGGGTCACCCAGCATCCCCCCCCAAGATCGTCGGATTGATCTGCCAGGACAGCCCATATTTATCTTTCAGCCAGCCGCATTGCACTTCCTCCCCGCCTTCCGAGAGTCTTCTCCAGAACTCATCCACTTCCTCCTGCGTTTTGCAGTCCACGGAGAACGAGATGGCCTCGGTGAATTTGAAATGGGGCCCACCGTTCAACGCTATGAATTCCTGCCCGCCGAGCACAAATGTCACGGTCATCACCCTGCCTTGAGGTCCTGGCCCTGCTTCTCCATAGCGAGTCACGCCCACGATCTTCGAGTTTTTGAAAATGGACACATAAAACTTGGCGGCCTCCTCGGCTTGATTGTCGAACCACAAGAACGGGGTGATTTTTTGCATGTTGCTCTCCTCTTTGCTCTCTTTAATGAATTCTTCCTTCAGCCGTCAGCATCGAACACTTGATTCAACACGACCCCCGCTCGGGGGCGGAGTCAATTGCAATGTTCCAGTGCCCTTCATCGGTGATCTCCCACCATCACTTCGCGCGTCATGCGGGCGACGCAAGCATCTCCGCAAGTTTGTCGAAGCATTCGGCCGCTCCGTGCTCCATGCCGGACTTGATCACCGCGTCGCGAATCTCCTGCGACGCGTACAGCACCTTGACTGTGAGCGTACCTGTCCCATTGGTCAGGATACTTCAAGGGGACACATTCGCGCGGAAACCTTGCAGGTGAAGGGCCTTGGCGTTCCAATGGAATTACTATGAAAAACACTAAAATGCCGTTCCTTTTCGCGGTTTTGCTGGGTTGTGCATTCTCTGGGCAGTCTTTTGGCCAACAACAACGAGTTTTCAACTGGCTGCCCGGCAATGAAGAGAGTGTGCGGCTGGACCCCGCGAACTATCACGCCGGGCAGACGTATCACGCGAGCGGAGACGGCGGCAATATGCAGGTGGATATCAAATCGGAGCTGCCGGTCACGATCTTCCTGGCGCGCTCCGAGGAGTGGAACGGGGCGGTGCAACATCCTGAGGGCCTGAGCAACCTGCAACAGTTGTGCACGAGAGAACATGTGGTGGAAACCAGATATTCTTGTTTCGTCCCGCCGGTGGCGATGACGCTCATCATTCGCGACGAGCGAAACAGTCCGGATCAGGCGATATTTGCCGGGCTTGGCGCGGTCCTGGATCCCAAGAATAAGACCGAGCGCGCGGTCGGCGAGGGAATCACAGCGATCTTCACGGGACAGGGTTCCGCCGTCACGCGCCGTTTCAAGGCTCCGAACGATGTGCACATCCAATACTTCCGCTGGCTGTGCGTGGAAAACTGCATCCAGCCGCAGTTTCAGTGGACCGAGCAGGTCAAAGAGAAGTATCAGCTGACGTCGTTCCTGAAAGTGTATGGCGGGTTCGCGCCGGACCATGACGGTGTGCAGGTCAGTATCAAGATCAAAGCCCCGGTGCCGATGGTGGTGGCGATGCTGCCGTCGGAAATCGCCAACCAATTGCATGCGAAGCCGGAAATGTTCGAGCCTGCGCTGGAGAAAAACGCTTGCCAGCAGCGTGGCGTGCAATCCTTGCAGTTCGAGTGCACGTTTAATCTGGCCGATGGCCCGCAGTCGCTGATCGTTGCGCCGGAATCCACCGATCGCGTGCCTCACAAGAAGGCCGAAATCGAAATGCAGTTCGTGAAGTGCGTGGCCAATTGCGAGCTGCTCGAAACCAAACGATAAAGAATTACGGCGTCCACCTCGAACGGGTCCCCTGCCCTTCCGATTGGAAGGATTCAATCACTTCTTGATTGAAAGTCAGAATTCCAACATGCAAAACCCGCCTAGGGGACACATCCCCTTTTATAGAACCCGGCTGATTTGAGAAGTCCCGTGCGTTTTGCCGCGCCTATTCCTCGTCCTCGTCGCCACGATGGACAGCAATCTGGCCGCGGATTTCGCCGCCCGGGAATCGCATGGTGTGCATATTCGCATAGGCGGACCCAGCGCCAAGTGCGCGTAGGAAGCCAGCGAAGTCATGCTGATCGAGAGCCTGATCGGTCGGTCCGGCTGTGTTCAGAGCAATGATGTCAGCCGCGGTCGTTGTGCCGGTGATCGAACCGGATGTGGTCTGCGGGCAATCAGGCTTTTGCGGGATGGCAGGGTTCCCCTTGGCGCCGCCGCAGAAGAATGTCATCACCGGATAATTGCCACCTTTAA
>WNFJ01502479.1_pt4 | contig 10064 bp, 7 predicted proteins | sample 5400461 | NCBI WGS metagenome assembly WNFJ01 (sample SAMN13153349, study PRJNA577476) | soil metagenome | isolation source: 115 cm saprolite on Douglas fir-dominated hillslope | place: USA:California | collected 2013-09-17
ATTTCAAGCCAATCAATTCGAAACGGTTTCTGAACGATTGCCACGAATACATCTTTCACTTCACGAAATCGGGGCGAGTTGAAATTGATCGACTTGCTCTCGGCGTTCCGTATCAAGACAAGACCAACATTGCGCGCTGGGGGCATACGCGTGGCGCCGATCTGCGTTGTCGTGGGAATACCTGGTTCGTTCCCTACGAAACGATTCAGAGCCGCGAAAGGGAGCGACCGCATCCGGCGACGTTTCCGTTCCAACTGGCCGAATGGTGCATCAAACTGCACGGCGTCTCACGCATCCACACGATGCTCGATCCGTTTCTTGGAATCGGAAATTCCGCTGTCGCTGCGCAGCGCTGCGGTGTGAAAAAGTTTATCGGGTTTGAAATCGACGAGACCTATCTCGCGGAGGCCAAGCGCCGTCTTGGATCAACGCAATGAATCTGCAATCAAGTCGAGCTTGACCTAAGTCCAGCTTGCGCTGATTGCTTGAGGACAATCGCACGACAGTTTTCTTGAAACGGTTACTCTTAATTGGCCAGCTAGTCGTCGCGCTGAATGTTGTCTCAACATTAGCCGCGGAGGCAGCCCAAGCTTCTTTGAACTTCCCTGGCACTCCGTTTTCTCTAGGTTCAACTGTCCGGGCTAATGTTCCTTTGAGCGCGCAGGAAAAATCATATGCGGGGCAGGGCGGCAACCCGGTGCCGCCGAGCGCCGTCGCGGTATTGGCAACGCCGGCAAATTTTGATCCGAGAAAAAGCTGGCCCGTTCTGGTACCCTGTTCCACGAGCGATTTCAAACGTCAGAATCGAGATGATCTAGTCCAATTTTATCAGAGGGTCGGACTTGCTGAAGGCTGGGTGCTGCTCGCGGGGGACGGTCCTCAACACGCGCGGAACGACACGGCGGCATGGCGCTTGGCCATGACCCTCGCCGCGATCGACGCACTTCACCACAGCTTTGCGGGGTCGGAGAAATGGCCGATGGCGTGCGCCGGCTTCTCCGGAGGGGCGAAAGGCGCCGGCTCCATCGCGCCTGTCCTTGCCCGAAATGGTTGTCGCATCAGCGGACTTTACCTGACCGGCGTGAATCAGGACTACCTGAGCCCAGGATATGCGGGGGCCCAGCCCGGCGCGGGTTTTCTCATGACGCCAATTTATGTAAGTATTGGACACGATGATAGAATCGCAACCTTAGAGCAGCAATACAACGTCGTGGGTTCGATCAAGCGAACCGGTTTCCAGCGAATTCGAATCGGGACCTTCCGTGGCGGTCATGAAGTCAATGATGCACAAACATCCATTGCCTTACAGTGGTTCCGCTCGCTGCAGAAGTAGAAGCTCTCACAGGAGCCGACCGTCTCCTTTCGCAGCGCTCACTAAATTTCCCGGAAGCGGCCGGACGCGATCGAAAATGCGCGCTGCCAGCGGTTTGGCCGTGGTATAACCGGCGGCGAACATTTCCAGGCGCGCATCGAGATTGTCGATGTAATGGAGCGCCATCGCTTCTGGCGTCTTCGGCGCAACCGGAGAACCAAATTCCATCTCGCCATGGTGCGCGCCGATCAGGTGTAGAAGATGCAGGCGAACATCTTCCGAGGCGGGCACGAGATCTTTCCACGCCTCCGCATTTTCGGCATTTAGCCGTCTCCACAATGCGTTCACCAATTCGAGCCCGATTGAGATGTGCCCTATCAATTCGCCGCGCTCGTCGTAATTCATGACGAACCCGTTTTCGGATAAAGCGTTCTCCCAAAGTTTTCCAGAATCGTGAAAGAGAATCCCCGCTAGCAGAAGGTCCGGATTCAATTGCGGATACAGGGGCGCGATCTCCTTCGCGACACGCATCATTTGCGCGGTGTGCTCGACTAGCCCGCCACGGCGCGCATGATGATAATTACGGGCCGCAGCGGTGCGACGAAACCGGTCGCCCCATTCTTTCAAGAACGCTTCGCACAACGCGCGCAAACGAGGATCGAGAATCGCCTGGATCGTTTGCGCAATAAATTCCCAATCTGCTCCCTGTTTGGCGCGCAAATCCGCCGGACCTTGCAGCAGTTCGTTTTTTTCCTGCTCGGTGAGCGGGCGCACGGTCCATTTGCGCGCTTCGAGTCCGTATTGCTGGTGCCGGTGAAACTCACCGGAGAGCTCGACAAAATTCTCCGTCGTGAACGTGCTACACGTTTTATAGGCCGGGTGATCGCTCCAGACGCGCAGCGTCATCCGATTGCAGGCATCCGCAAGCGTAAGCTCGCAGTACGGCTGCTGTTCGCGGGTCAGCTTGGGCGCGGCGCTTTCGACTTGCACATGCACCCGTGCCGGCACCCCGCCGTTCTGTGCCGCCCTGCGAATTTCAATGAGCGTCATTAACTCCATGACTTCAATCTATCATTCGTTGCTCAAGCCCGTCATACGCATCCACGCGCCGATCGCGCAAAAATGGCCAGTGCGTGCGATGCTCGTTGACGCGGTTCCATTCCACATCGGCCATCACAATCTCTTCTTGATCGACCGAACCTTTCGCGACGATCTCGCCGCTCGGCCCTCCGATAAAACTTTGTCCCCAAAACTCAATTCCGTCGCCGCCGGCAGGTGCTTCATGACCGACTCGGTTCGCTGCTGCGACATAACAACCATTCGCAATCGCGTGACCCCGCTGAATTGTTTCCCAGGCTGAATATTGCGCCGCACCGAATTTTTTCTTTTCGCTCGGGTGCCAGCCAATTGCCGTTGGGTAGAAAATTATTTCCGCACCACGCAATGCCGTTAAGCGTGCCGCTTCCGGGTACCATTGGTCCCAGCAAACGCAGACGCCAATTTTGCCGTTGGCGGTCGGCCATGCCTGAAATCCGAGATCGCCCGGCGTGAAGTAAAATTTCTCGTGATAAAGGGGATCATCCGGAATGTGCATCTTGCGATATTTACCGAGCAGTTCGCCATCGGCACCGATAATTGCGGCTGTGTTGTGATAGACGCCAGCACTGCGCTTCTCGAAAAGCGACGCGATGATGACGATCCCAAGCTCACACGCGAGTTCGCCAAGGGCAGACGTCGATCTTCCGGGCACTTCCTCGGCCAGTTCGAAATATTTGTGATCCTCGGTCTGGCAAAAGTACTGCGACCGAAAAAGTTCGGGGAGGCAAACGATCTGCCCGCCCTTCTTCGCCGCGTCGCGAATGAATTCGACGGCGCGGATGAAATTCTTCTCCGGCTCAGGGCCGCAGCGCATCTGAATCAAGGCGATCTTTGTTCGCTCCGGTTTTACCATTCAGTAATTAACCACAGAGGACACGAAGGACACGAAGATGAAGATTAATTTTCTCCTTCGTGGCCTTAGTGATCTTCGTCGTAGAACTATTTCACGGAATTCGCAGGCACGATCTTGACGCTCTCGATCACCACACGTTTCGTCGGCTTGCTGTTTTCGCCCGTGCTGTTTCTCGTCACTGGAGTGTCGCCGATTCCTTCCAGGACATCGTCGCCTTTGATCAATTTACCGAAAGTCGTGTATTGTCCATCGAGCCGCGGAGCAGGCGCGAGACAGATGAAGAATTGGGAACCGGCCGAATCCGGATCGGGCCCACGTGCCATCGAGATCACGCCGCGCTTGTGTGAGTGATTGTTGAATTCAGCTTTGATTTTGTAACCGGGCCCGCCTTGTCCATAGCTGTTCTCTTTCGCTGGATCTTTCGAATTCGGATCGCCGCCTTGAATCATGAATCCCTTGACGATGCGATGAAAAGTTGTGCCGTCGTAAAATCCTGCGCGGGCAAGTTTCTTAAAATTTTCTACTGTTTTCGGAACGGCATCGGACCAAAATTCGATGACCATTTCGCCTTCGTTGGTTTTGATCACGGCCACTTCGCTTGATGAATTCAACGGGGATCTCTCATTCTTTTCTTCAGCTCCAAGTTGGGTGGCGCCGACAAGTAAACCAAACAGCAACCCAGCAAAGATCGACAATTTCACAATGATCTGTGGCATGAACGCGCTGCGCTGTCATGCAGTTCTCTTAGCGTGATATTCCTGCAAACTGCGCACGCGCACTTTGCGTTTTTGCAATGAGCGGATTCCATTCGCGCTCGCCTGCGCGGCGCGCACGGTGGTCATGATCGGAATCCGTTGCGCGAGAGAGGCGTTGCGAATGCGCACCTCGTCCTCGCGCGGAATTTTTCCGCTGGGGGTGTTAATGATGAAATTGATGTCGCCATTCTTCACCCGGTCGAGAACGTTCGGGCGGCCCTCGCGCAATTTGAAAACTCTTGTTACGGGAATTTTCGCTGCCGCCAAAACTGCAAACGTGCCCGCAGTGGCGATAATACCGAACCCCAGCTTCACAAATTCTCGCACAACCGGCACAACGGCTTGTTTGTCGCTGTCTTTCACGCTGACGAAAACATTTCCGCCAGTCGGCAGCGGCGGCGGCGCGGCCATTTGCGATTTTGCATAGGCGAGACCAAGATCGACATCCATTCCCATGACTTCGCCAGTCGATTTCATTTCCGGACCAAGCGAAATATCCACTCCCTCGTAGCGCAGGAACGGAAAAACGGCTTCCTTCACGGAGAAATGCTTCGGCATGATCTGCTTCGTGAATCCGAGCTCACGCAATGATTTTCCGGTCATCACTTTGGCGGCGAGTTTGGCCAGCGGGACGCCGATTGCCTTGCTCACAAACGGAATAGTGCGCGAGGCACGCGGATTAGCTTCAAGGACGTAAACCTCGTCGCCTTTCGCGGCGAATTGCACATTCATCAGGCCGCGCACATTTAATTCCCGTGCCATTGCTTTTGTTGCCGCGGCAATCTCGTTGAGAACTTTTTGCGAAAGCGAGAACGTCGGGATCACGCACGCGCTGTCGCCGCTGTGAATGCCCGCTTCCTCGATGTGCTCCATAATTGCGCCGATCACGGTCGTTTCGCCGTCGGAAATGCAATCGACATCGACCTCAATTGCGTCTTCGAGAAAACGGTCCACCAGCACCGGACGGTCAGGCGTCACGTCAATTGCACTCGTCATGTAACGCCGAAGATCTTCCTCATTGTAGACAAGCTCCATGGCGCGCCCGCCGAGGACAAAAGAGGGCCGCACCAAAACCGGATAACCAATTTTGTTCGCAACCGCGACTGATTCATCAGTGGTGATCGCCGAGCCGCTGGGCGTCTGCCGCAAGCCAAGTTTGTCGAGCATGGCCGCGAATAATTGTCGATCCTCCGCAGTCTCGATGCTTTCGGGTTGTGTCCCGAGAATGGGCACGCCGGCTGCCTTCAGACCGTCGGCGAGATTGAGCGGCGTTTGACCGCCGAATTGAACGAATACGCCCTCCGGTTTTTCCTGATCGTAAATGTTGAGCACGTCCTCGAGAGTGAGCGGCTCAAAGTAAAGTTTGTCGCTCGTGTCATAGTCGGTCGAGACCGTCTCCGGATTCGAATTGACCATGATCGTTTCGAATCCGAGATCGCGCAGCGCAAAGGCGGCGTGCACGCAGCAGTAATCGAACTCAATTCCCTGGCCGATACGGTTCGGCCCGCCCCCCAGGATCATTATCTTGCGCTTGCTGCTCTCGCGCCGCTCATTCTCGTCACCGTACGTGGAGTAATAATACGGCGTGTAAGCTTCGAACTCTGCCGCGCAGGTGTCAACGAGGCGATAGGTCGGAATCACTCCGGCGGATTTTCGTCGCACGCGAATTTCATTTTCACTCTTCGCCGCGGCGAACGCCAGCTGTCGATCCGAGAAGCCAAGTTTCTTGGCACGGAGCAGTGGCACAGGCATCCTGCCTGTGTCTGCCTCCATTAAAGAGTTCGGGGTTGAATTCTTTATCCCCTCCGAAGTATTGAGAATAAATTCAGTATGGGAAAGCTTCGCTTTGGCAGGGTTGTTACGAATATATTCGCGCTGGCGACAAAGCTCGGAATAATCCCGGACGATATGATCATAATTCTCGTCCATCCAAACTGAGCCTTTCCGCTTCAACGCGTGGTTGATTTCCCTGGCAGAAAACGATTTCCACGAATGCAGAATCTCGGAAAGATCATGCTGAGCTTTTGGTTGAACCAAAACGTGAACGTGATTTGGCATCACGACAAAACTGTCGACAACGTAGCGTTCACCATCGAAATTCCGGATGGCCTTAGCGACTATTTCTGCGGTGCGACGATCGCGTAGCAGGCAGCTGCCATGCCCCTCGTCTAGCCACCGGTCACGGCGCTCCGGGAATCGTTCATCATATTCGTGTTTAGTTTTTTCATCCCAGGGCTTCGGGTGGTGTTTTAGCCAAGCCTCCCGCTCCTCCTGCCATTGCTTGATCAAAGATTGTGGCAATGAATCGGCAAGACGAAACGTCAGCGCGTACGTGACCCCTCTTTGTTTCCAATGCGGAAGATTGCGCTCGGTGATTTCTACATCGCGGCGCGAGTCAAAACCTCGGAAAGGGATATGTGACACAGGCATGCTGCCTGTGTTTATGGCACCTGGTTCACAGGCTGGAAGCCTGTGCCACTCCGCGACAATTTGCTCCACGTTGCGCAAAAACCACTTGTCGATTTTAGTGAGCTCGAACACTTCATCGATCGACATTCCATTTTGAAATGCTTGCGCGAGATAAAAAATTCGCTCGGCGTTCGGGATCGAGAGTTTCAGCCGCAACGCTTCAGGATCGACACGTTTATCCGCGCCGTCGCCGCACAGACCGAAGCGCTTGATCTCCAAACTACGCAGCGCTTTTTGCAACGCTTCCTTGAACGTGCGCCCAATCGCCATCGCCTCGCCGACGCTTTTCATCCGCGTCGTAAGCGTTGCGTCGGCTTGCGGAAATTTTTCGAACGTGAACCGCGGCACTTTGACGACGCAATAATCGATGGCTGGCTCGAAGCACGCTGGGGTTTCGCGCGTGATATCATTTTTGATTTCGTCGAGCGTGTAGCCGATGGCGAGCTTGGCCGCGATTTTCGCGATAGGGAAGCCAGTCGCCTTCGATGCGAGCGCGCTCGAGCGCGAAACGCGCGGATTCATTTCAATCACAACCATCCGACCGTTCGCGGGATTGACGGCGAATTGAATGTTCGAGCCGCCGGTCTCGACGCCAATCTCGCGAATGACCGCAAATGCCGCGTCGCGCATCATCTGGTATTCTTTATCGGTAAGCGTTTGTGCCGGCGCGACTGTGATCGAGTCGCCGGTGTGCACGCCCATCGGATCGAAATTCTCGATGGAACAGACGACCACGCAGTTGTCCATGCGGTCGCGCATCACTTCCATCTCGAATTCCTTCCAGCCGACAAGCGATTCTTCGACCAGCACTTCATTGACGGGTGAGAGATCGAGGCCGCGCGCAACGATCACATCGAGTTCTTCGCGGTTGTAGGCGATGCCGCCGCCTGTACCGCCCAGCGTAAATGCCGGACGGATAATGAGCGGGAATGTTCCGATTTCATCGACTATACGATCTACATCTGCCAGGGAACGCGCCACGCCGGAGCGCGGCACTTCGAGTCCGATGCGCAACATCGCTTCTTTAAACAATTGCCGATCTTCACCTTTCGCGATCGCCTGTGCGTTCGCGCCGATCAATTTGACGCCGTGCCGCGCCAGCGCGCCGTTGCGGTTCAACTCCATCGCGGCATTGAGCGCGGTTTGCCCACCCAAAGTCGGCAAAATCGCGTCCGGTTTCTCTCGTTCCATGATCGCCTCGATCACTTCCGCAGTGATCGGCTCGATATACGTGCGATCGGCAAACTCCGGATCGGTCATGATCGTGGCCGGGTTCGAATTCACCAGCACGACCTGATAACCTTCTTCGCGCAGCGCCTTGCACGCTTGTACGCCCGAATAATCAAATTCGCAGCCCTGCCCGATCACAATTGGACCAGAGCCGATCAGCAGGATTTTCTTGAGCTCGTTATTCCGCGGCATCTGCTGTGGCACAGGCATCTTGCCTGTATTTTTGGACAGTTGAAATATCACAGGCTGGAAGCCTGTGCCACTACGCTACTTGCGCCATGCGCTGGCGGTCGAGATAAACTTTGCAGATGCTTTTGATGCGGGTGAGCACGTAATAAATCGTCTGGCTGCGAATGCGCACCAGTTCCGCGCCGACGATGCGCGTCACGAAATCGCTCGCAAGATCGAGAATCTCCTGTGGCGTCGAGCCTTCGAGGCCTTTGCAAAGAATTGCCGTCATGGAGCGGGTAAGCGTCTGCACTTCCGGACCAAGCGTCATGCGAATCTGCGCCTTGCCGTCTTCATCGACGTGGAGATAAACGCCGACCGTGTCCATGCATTCTTCATCTTTACGAACATCGACGAGGTCGAATTCTTCACCTTCCCGTGGCTCCTGCTTCTTCGCGTTGTCCGCATAGGAAACGAGCGTCTCGCGCCGCTCATCTTCCGGCAGCGTTTCGAAGAGATTGATGATCTTGTCTAGCTTTGTCGGATACATCGAGAATGAGAATTTACCGCGGATTACGCGGATTTAAAACTGTAGCGGCGCTCTGTGAGCGCCGGGATTAATTACGCGCCCTTTTCGATCGGCGCGCCGACTTTGTTTCCCCATTCGGTCCATGAACCATCGTAATTACGCACGTTATCCAGCCCGAGCAGATAGGTGAGCACAAACCAGGTGTGACTTGACCGCTCGCCGATACGACAATAGACAACTGTGTCCGTGCCCGGTTTCACGCCGCATTGATCGAGATAAATTTTGGCCAGCTCATCTGCGGGCTTAAATGTGGCATCGTCATTCGTCGCCGTTTTCCACGGCATACTCTTTGCGCCCGGAATATGACCGCCGCGCAGCACGCCTTCCTGCGGATACTCCGGCATGTGCGTGATCTCACCCTTGTATTCGCCTGGGGAACGCACATCAATGAGAGGCTTGTCACTCTTGCTTTGTGCCAGCGCTTCATCAAAAAACGCGCGAATCTCCTTGTCGAAGCGTTTCTTCGGCACCGGATAATTTGTCTTTGTATACTTCGGCACTTCACGTGTCATCGGCCGCTGCTCGGCCTTCCATTTGTCGCGGCCGCCGTTGAGAACTTTCACTTTCTCGTGACCAAACAAGCGGAATGCCCACAGCGCGTAACACGCCCACCAATTCGCCTTGTCGCCGTAAAAAATGCAGGTCGTCTCCGGCGTGACTCCGTGACGACTGCAAAGCTGCGCAAATTTTTCTGGCGAAATGTAATCGCGAATCACCGGGTCCTGTAAGTCGGCGCGCCAATCGATGTGGACCGCGCCTGGAATATGCCCAGTGTCATAAAGGAGAATATCTTCGTTCGATTCGACGATCCGGACGCCCTCCTCGTTGAGATGTTTTTCGAGCCAATCGGTTTCCACCAGCGCCTCCGGATGCGCGTATTGCGTAGGATGCGTAGCCATAGGATAGAAATTGCTTTCGTTGAGACGTGTTGGCAACCGATTTGGTGATACAATTTTAGGTTGAGGACGCTGATCCGCGTGTTGCGACTGTCGCACTTGGAGCCCGGGGATGCAGTCGACCTAGCCGCAGCCGGTTGGTGTCCCAGTGAGAAATCAGTGTAAAATAGAATCGGCGGGATAAACCGCTCCATTCTTGATCACCGTGTCGATGTCGGAAGTATGGGCAATGTCGTCGAGCGGGTTCGATCTTAGGATCACGATGTCCGCGAAGTTGCCCTTCTCAATCTTGCCGATGTGGGCGCCGGTATCGCCGCCGAAAAGTTTAGCGGCGTTGGCAGTAGCGCATTGAAGGATTTGCATATTCGTTAGGCCAGCTTCTTTCATTAATTGAAATTCACGGAACAACGCTGGGCCGTGAATCGTGCCGATGTTTCCCGCGTCAGTGCCTGCCGCGATGGTGACGTCGGCTTCTTCCAGTGTTTTCAAATTCGGCAGCGCGACGTCGTAAGTTTTTTTGATTCGATCCAGTGCCTCGTCCGGTTTCGCCAGAGCGTTCTTGATCCGATCGGGCAATTTATTCTGCGGAATTTTGGTGACGTCGAGCGACGCGATCACTTCGGGATTACCCCACGCCTTTTCCTCCGGCGTCAGGTTCAACCGGTGCGAAAAGGTCCGACCGTAACGTTCGAAG
>WNFJ01561181.1_pt2 | contig 10064 bp, 14 predicted proteins | sample 5400461 | NCBI WGS metagenome assembly WNFJ01 (sample SAMN13153349, study PRJNA577476) | soil metagenome | isolation source: 115 cm saprolite on Douglas fir-dominated hillslope | place: USA:California | collected 2013-09-17
AAACGATGACGATGATAAAGGGAAACGGAGGTGTGCATTGATGGAGTATGGCGCAGGAACTGTCCGATTACATCTTCCGCCGTTTAACCTGACAATACCCGCCAAGATCGTCAAGAGTTTGCTTTCGAGTTTACTGGAACAAGCGACCGGCTTGACCACGGACAAGAATGCAGCGACAGTATTGAGCAGTCTGGTGATTACCCCCACCGAGACTGAAGTGCTGGTGCAAGCCGACGTCTCGGCACAAGCCGTTGCCGATTTCATCCGCGAAGAGACAAAGCCAAAGAAACCGGAAGCTACGCCAGACTCATAGCCGCCCGGGAAAAGGACGTTCTAAGCCGGCAATTCCGCGTCGGCACCAAAATCCTTTCCTGGGAAAATTGCAAAGGAATCGACGAAGCTATTTACGCAGACGCACCACTCGAGACGCGTACGATTCTTCAGTGGTACTCGACCCTCGAAGGCAAGGTACTCACAAAGGTTCGCAAGGTCTGGCAAGAAGCAGGTTACCAGCCTGGCGTAGCGGCGCGAACTCGTTCGGCCTACGTTAACGACGCGCAATTCGTGAGCCCGATCTCTTAACCAAGCCGTCCTTCTGGTGCAACATCCTTCGAAGGGCGGCTCGTCGCTCCTTTCCTAGTCGCTCGGTTTCACCCTGGATTGATGAGAAATATTTTCGAAGGTGCCTGAGACCTATCCTACGTATTCGCGATCCGACTCGGTAGTAACCAATTAACCGCTTGTCGATTAGCTGCATGACCGCCTTGCGAATCAACGCCGAGAATCTCGGCTACTTCTTCCGGTCGAAATTTGGGTTCATGTATTCTCCATGACATATCTTTGTTTCTCCAGTTATCTTTGAGTGAAGTTATTCAACTAGCACCGGGCTGGCGTGCCGGCCCAAAGCTTCGCAGCACATCCTGTGCCACTGTGTTGTAAGACGAAACAATCGAAAAAGTGGGCGAATTCGGCTTTCGAAGGTGGGCGAGGATCGAGCAAAGGTCGTAAAATGGACTTCTCGCGTTGCCGAGACGGCAGCGTATGGCCAACGGGTCTGCGCTGGTTCCCCAACCTCTCTTCGATGGGACTCGGTATTTCATTCCCCGTGAGATGCCGTTTTTCACGCCTGACAAAAATCGAGCGGCAGGTGAAACTGGCTCTTACGAATACCCAGTAGAAGTGAGTAACAAACAGATGATTGAATCACGTCTTATTAGCTTCGAGGAGACTAGCCGATTACTCGGGGGCTTAAGTCCGAATACCGTGCGTCAGAGAAAGGGCGGCACACAGGAATTAACCCATGTTGCGGGCTTTGGCCGCCGCGTCATGCTGATTCGGGAAGAGGTGGAGGACTTGATTGAGTTGAGAATCGCCCAGGCCCGAGGCGCTGAAAGGAATCGTCGAAACGTGCTTCGCGTGGTTAGTTAACAGGAGGCGTTTGAAACGTCCGATTCCCGAACCATCAACTGACTATGTTCAAGCAATTTGAGGACGAACCATGAAGAACCAGGACATCATCGTCCTTTAGATCAGCGAATAGAGGAGATTGCGCGATCCGTCTTTCACGAATGCTTTGCCGAGGCTCGTGCGTCGGCTCCTTCTGCCCGTCCCATTCCCTTTGTCGACCTGGAAGGAATAACCGTTTCCGCTCGTCACCACTTGGCACATCGTTTGAACAGCGCGGCGCGCGACGCGAATATCGTAGCGTGCTCCTGGACGATGGGAAAAAAGAGGCGGTAAGCAGGTGGTTGAGGTGAAACGATGAGCACCAGAATTGAAGTGATGAACAAAAGCAGGGATGTCGGAGCGAACCGTCCGAGGTTTTTGGATGTGAAGGAAACCGCGGAGATGTTGCGGCTCAAGACGCGAACGATCTACGACATGGTTAGCCAGGAACGAATCCCGTATCGCAAGGCGGGAGATCGCACGATCTTTCTGCTTGATGAGATTCTGGAATGGACCAAGCCTCAGCGATGAAGTGCAATGTAGAACCAAGGAAATCCTATATCCCTAAAAACAAGGCGTCTCGCGACTAAGTTCTTTGTGGTAGGATGCGGCCATTCCTTGAACGGCTGCAACTCGGGAAAGGAATACCATGTCAGTGTTCACACGACCTAAGAAGGTCAAACCCGGCCGGCGAAAGCGCTGGCACTACGAATTCCGCGTTAGAGGAGTGTGTTATCGCGGTGCACTTCCCGAAGCGCGGACGAAGTGGCAAGCGGAGCAGGCGGAGACTCAAATCCGCCAGCAAGTCTACGAGGGGAAGTTCGGCGGCGTGACAACAGCGCCTCGCTTGAAGGACTTCGTTAACGAAACTTATCTTCCCTGGGCGAAAGCAAACAAGCGATCATGCCGCGATGATGTTTGGCGCTCAGGCGTCTTGATCGACTACTTCGGCAAACAACGCTTGGATGAGATAGCGCCATTCCAGATCGAGCGTTTCAAGCATGAGCGGCGCGCCGGTCTGACGTGGCGCGGTACGCAGCGAACACCAGCGAGCGTTAACCGCGAGCTGGAAGTCCTTTCACGAATCTTCACCATCGCAATCGACAACGGAATGAACATCCAGAATCCTTGCCGCAAGGTCAGGCTTCTGCGGATGGACAATCAACGGAACCGTTATCTAAGCGAGGAGGAGGAAACGCGGCTCATGGCGATTCTGGTAGGCAGGCGGGCGCATCTCCGCCCTGTCGTTATCCTGGCACTACACACCGGGATGCGACGGGGCGAGATACTGTCTTTGCGTTGGAACCAAATTGACTTCGAGCGTAGCCTAATCCTCGTTCAGAGGACCAAGACTGGCCGCGATCGGATCATCCCGATGAACTCGACGGTCAGTGAGACGCTCACAGCGATTCGCCAGAGCACTCAGGGCAATCAGGTGTTTCCGATCAATGACGTGAAGCGCTCGTTCGCGTACGCTTGCGTCAAAGCCAAGATTGCGGACTTTCGTTTCCACGATCTTCGCCACACTGCGGCTACTCGACTCGCTGATCACGGAGCCGACGCCTTTCAGATCGCGGCGATTCTTGGTCACTCGTCGATTCAGATGACGGCGCGTTACACGCACGCCACCAGTGACGGATTGCGTCGAGCAATGGACTCTCTGGCGGTAGCTGATAAGCAAGTGGGGAAAATATCCCCCACAATTCCCCCACAATTTACGGCGGACGGACAAGAGGCGAACGCGCAAATTGCGGAACAAGTAAGGTTAGCTTCTTGAAATCTGGAGCGGGCGACGGGGATCGAACCCGCAACATCCAGCTTGGGAAGGTAAATACAGCGCTCTTTATTTTCAACACTTACAAAACCGCTCCACAAAAATGCACGTGCATGCACTGCATACCGTGCATGCGCTGCCTGACTTGCGTATCAGTGCGGGACGTTTTGCGGGACGGTGTGTCATCAAAGCGGCCCTTATTTGATCATGCAAATTCACTCTTCCTTTCCGATCACTGCATCGCTCGCCTTTATCACCGCGGAGACTTCTTCGCCTTCGTGAACACCGGTATTGTCGGACAGCGCTGGTGCTCGGTACGAGGAGAATCTTCAGATCGCCCTCGGCGAATCTCTCGCTCGTTGGTTGTCGTCTCTGAACACGATAGCCAGAAACACCTGCTAAGTGCCGAATCAATTCTGTGAGCTATTGAGATATTTTCGGTGGACAAAAGAGAGGCAATCCGACCATGACACGTGACGAACTCGTAGCCCGTCTGATAAGGGCGGGTGAACTTGAGGTTTCGGGTGAAGATCAGACAGAGACCGACTCATACTTCGACGGAAGCAAGTACCGCTTCCACGGCCTTGCCGGTTTCGAGACGGACTACGCCGGCCTCACTAACTATTTCAAGTCCATACGGGCGGCTTTCGATGATCGTTCAATTCGACGAGGCATAATCGTCGCCGAAGGTAATTACATTGCTTGCCAAACGTGGATCGAGGGGGATGTTTGTACGCGACTTCACAGAGGTTCCGGCTGGACCTCTACGTCCAAATGGCCAACGCGTAGTCTGGGACCTGTTGAACATCTTCCTCTTTGACGATCAGGGTCGGCTCGTAGAGGAGTGGGTACGAACCGATTACAGGAGCTTTCTTCGTCAACTTGGAGCTACCTGACAGTAAGCACTTCAATGAGGAGCGTCAGATTTAGCGGTATCGCTTTCACTGTTGAAAAGATAGCTGAATTAGGTAGACAGCGAGGCTTGGCAGATGATCAGCCGCGCAACACGTCACAGGTTCATCCGAACCTGATCCCGTTCGTCGCTCTCTCCGAATGCGGAAGGATTTCGGCGGATAGCTAGGCAGCCTGAGCAATGACCAAACTAACGTCGAGCCTTTTTCTCATCGTCATTCCTCAAGCACAAAAAAGTCACACTTGCGCGAAGCGCCGCCCACGACTGAATCAATCACTCAGTCGGTAGACAAGAGTGCCGCGGCCTCCTTGGCGATGCGCTTCGCCGCTGAAATGAGTCGAGTGACTTGTTGGATCAACTCATCGTTGTCAACGGGTTTGACCAGGTATCCCTGCGCACCAGCAGTGAGCGCCTGCTGCTTGTCACTCTCGTATGCCGCACCGGAATAAAACAGAATCGGCTTCCGGGGATCGAACTCTCGAAGCTTCTTACATAAATCAACTCCTGAGCATTCTGCGATCCAGTTGTCGATCAGATATAAATCGAACTCATTGGATCGTGCCAGCATCAATGCGTCGTCGCAGTTTCCTGCCGCCGCGACTCTGTAATTGTGCATCGCCAGCACGCAGGTCACCAGATCGCGCGTATCCTCATCGTCTTCCACATACAGGATGTGACCAACTGACGTCTTCATATGTGCTCTGCCTTGCATCATGCAAGCGTAGGTGACCGCAGCCTCCTCGAGAGCCACCTTTCGGTTTTTGGCTCTTCTCGAATCAGCCACGCACTCGACCTTATTCACCATGCCCATCTGAATTCAATTCCCAAGTAATCAGCGTTATGGCCACCGGCCTCCCGAATTGATTTTCCAATCGTGTAATGCACAGCTTCCAGCGCCGCAGAATAATGCGGCGTGATCTTCCAGTCCGCTCGAAACTCGCCGTAGGCGCCGGTGTGACGGCCGGGCATTCCGGCTGTCTTGGCTATTGGGAAGCTCGGAAAGACATAGACGGCGTCGGCAATGGTCTCACGCCCTTGTGAAGCGAAGGCGACCATCAAATTCAAATCGCGCGTCGGATGGACGGTGATCGCAGGCTTGATGTGAATCAGGTTGGGGAAACCCGTAAAGTCGGCAAGGTAATACCCGTTGGGAAATAGCGGATTAAATGTGTTGAGTGTATTACCATTTGGGTTACGATTCCCGGAGGCAGCGTCAACGTTCAATCCAAAGTGTGGCTTCCAGCGAGCGTCGGTGAAAGTGCGCCCGATTGAAGTGCCGAACGCCCAGGCTTCGATTGTCTTAGCGCCGATCCGCTCGGTCTGATTCATGGCCTCGATGTCCCAGTCGAAGCCATTCATCGTACCCGTAAACCGGACATCGATATTTGAGCGCCGTTCGTTGCCGCTGACGCTAATGAAAGTGGCGGCATCTCGAGTGTATCGACTATAGCTGATCGAAAGCTGGGATGTTTGCCACAAACGCCGCCGAATCAAAACGCCGCCAAAGGTCTGATGATGACTGCTGTAATCGTCGAAAGATCGCCGATCCCGCGTTTGGACCGGCTGAGTATAGGCGGTGGTGACGCGCCATACGCTCCGCCGGTAGTCCAGGTAGACCGCGTCATAAGCCTGACGCAGGTTCCGCCCCTCGCGGCTTGAAATAAATCTTTGCAAATCGAAATCCATCACCTCTCGTCCCACCCGCAGAGTCACGGTGCCGCCGCCCAGTCGTTCGGTCAATCGGATGAAGCCTTGTTCAAGATCGAGTCGGTCTTGATCCACGGGCGCGAGCACTTTCTTTCCCGGCGCGAAGGCGCTCTGGACTTGAGCAAAAACCTGCACGTGTTTGCCGAGCCGAAGATCGGCATGCACTTCCAGGCGGCTGAGGAGCCACTCTCCCTTAAGACCTGCAACCGTACCGAAAAACGGAGAGTGATCGACTTCTAAACGTTCCCGCAGGGTGAATCCGAGGGATAAGTACGCTTTTGGGTGTCTTCGCGAGAGAGGAATGTATTTAAGACGGTCCAGAGGTTCTCGCTTAACTCGCGGATCGGCCAGCACTGACCAATCCTCTTCCCATCGACGGTTGGGAATGATCTTAGGGCGTTCGGGCACCGCGTCGTCCCGTGCGACTTCTTGCGCCTGCGTAGTTGGCGCGCAAACGATGACTACGGTTGTCAGGAGTGCCATCGCAAGGCCAATGTGCCATTTTCGGTTATGAGCAATCATGACCTTAGCGATGCACGACGGTACCTAAAGCACATACGGCTCCCGCAGTGGTTCCGTAAAACCGGCGCGCGTTTTTCGCCGGCGCTGGTGGACTACTTGGTATCAAGCACTTGGCTATCAGCCTTTGAAAGGCGCGCCTTCATGGTCAAAGAAATCGAGGAACACGAACGGCTTCGGATCTCGCCAAAGTCGGAGGGGCTCATCAAACGCGTTATGGGTCCGTGTGCTGAGCCACGAGTACGCTGCAGAATCGGGCGTGCCAAGCTGGATGTTTGTGATTTCGTCGAGGGAAGGTCATTGGAACTCCGTTCTCCGTGATCAATGTTCGTGGATGTGCCGCCTTCGTCACTGAGTGACTGCCACGGGTGGGTCTACCCCCTGGAAGAGCGCACGTTTTCGCCGGCACACGGATCTTGCACCGTGCCGTAGCCTTCGGCCTCCTGCTGCTTGATCGCCCTCAAAAGCACCACGACCATGGACATGGTCCAGGGCACAAATCCCAGATTCTCAAGCCCCAAAGCGACTTTGCCATCCCACGCAAAGGGACCGGTTCGAGCCAGAACACACGACATTCCAGACAGGAGCGCGATTGCGCACACAAAACTCGCTGGGGCGACCCAGCGGGGGAATACGGGTCGCGCGCTTTTGTCGGAAAGGACCACCATGCCAACAGCGAACACTTGCGCGATCGCTGCTGGCGTGGTCATTACCATCGTTAGAAATCCGACGTCGTTTAGAGCTTGAAGAGTATCGGGGCTATGTTCGGGCCTGAAAGCTGCGGCACACCATGCCAGCGGGAACACGATGATCGGCGCCAACGACGTCGCCCCGGCGGCGAGTTGCAGATACGTGAAGGTTGGACGATCGCCCTCGATGCGTTTCATCTGCGCCGACAGCACAGCGATAAACATAAAGAACGGCGCTGCGGACGCCATGACGAGGATGCCGCCTATGCGGATCGCAAGGCTATGCTCCCGATAGATAGCGGCTATCTGTTCGGCGCTTGCTGCTGGAGAAGGTGGCGGTAGGAAACCCGCTACATACAGGCCAGCAAAAGCCATCAACAAGCTGATCGGGCCGCCCCAAATGCAAACTCTTTGTGCCCGAATATCCATTTGCGATCCTCCCTACGTAGGTGATTTTGGTTGGATCCTCGTTGACACGAAATCTCGCCTTTTGGTCCCGCCGCTCTCACAACAGGGTTTAGAATTCCTAAGGTCCGGCCGAAAAGATGAGGGCTGGCGCTCCAGTCTTCCGAGGAGAAGCCGATGCCCAGCCCGGCCGTCGGCGGAGGTGGCCGGGTGGAATTTCCGACCCACCTCAGACCGCTGGCCAATCCTCTCATGGCGACACCGGCCGCTTGAACTTCCTACGTTCCATTTGCCGCCGAGCTTCGGTATCTCTACTTTCAGCGCCGCCTGCGGGTGATAGTTGTATGCCAACAGCTCCGCTTTGATTCGTTGCCAGTGCTCTCGCAAATATGCTCGCAGTTGCGCGACGGTCATCTGGTCGACTCCGCCGCGCCCCTGTTTAGCTCCACCTGATCGCATGCAGCTTCTGGCCGTTCGGGCTGGTCCAATCAATCGCCAGCTCCGAGATGATCTGGTCCACCGTCGTGATAATGGCGCCTGCCCTCTCCATACGGCGCAATGCGAGGTCGTCGCCATACTTCGTAGCCGAAGCTGACGCATCAGCCACCACTTGCACTTCGTACCCTTCGTCCAGCATCTGTAGAACGGGGAAGAGCACACAAACTTCCGTCGCGATGCCGGCTACGAACAGCTTCTTGCGTCCGGTCGCCTGGACGGCCTTATTGAAACCTTCGTGGTGCATGGCATTGACGATGCCGGGGCGCTTGATGCGCGCCGCGAACGCTTCCGGCAATATCTGTTCAAGCTCCGAGAGGAGCGGCCCTTGAACTCGATCCTCCATGCTCGCTGTGAGCACGGTGGGCAGATCCAAAGCCTTGGCGATTTTGGCAAGCTTCAGCGCGTTCTGTTTGACGAGGTTGATGTCGTGCGAATGCGTCCAGCCCATTGTGCCGACCTGGTGGTCAATCAATAGCATGGCGGCGTTGCTGGGCGTAAAGGCGTTTTTGTGCATGTTGTTTGCCTCCTGTTAACTTGGCTTTTGTTGCTTGATGTTTAGGGTTTTCGCAAATAGCCGATGATCCCGTGATCAGATCACTTTGATCCAAGTCGCTCATAGCTCTGCCGCACTGCGTCGCTTCTATTCGAGCTCGATGGTCAGTTCGTTCGGATTGTTCGTCATAAGTGTGTTCTCCGTTTCAACCTAATCGAAGTTGTTGAGCCTCCTGACTGGTGTTCGATTGCCGCTAGTGCAAACCGAATACCCAATCGGATTTCGCCGAAAACGGTGCTCGAAGCGGAAATTGGAGTGACAGAATGCTAGGAAGTGCCAGAATTCTGGGAGGACGACGAGGGGACTTATCGGCTGGTCTGTTTCTTTATGTTGAGTTGTTTGATTTTCAAATCCACTTGAGTCCTCTCATTGCTCACTCTCCTGTTAGAGACGGCCTTCCTTCTGCAACCGCGAACGCATCTCGGCTATGCGTTGCTCTCCGGCGCGAAGCGTTGCTTGGCTTGTGTGCACTGAGTACTTTCCAAGAGCGAGGACGTAGGGATGAGTTGCGGCCGAACCAAGAACGAATTCGGTGTCGGCTTGAGCATAGAAGTCGATCGCCTGGTTCGATGAGTCAAAGACCGCGAGTTCGCCAGCCTCCACAGGTTCGGGAACATCGAGCTTTCCCTTACTTAACGCGACCCAGCCAACCGTGTGATCGGCAGCCGGCTGGTAACTCCAAGTTTCCCCGCCATTCAAGCGCACAAACAGGTAGGTCATGGAAGACGGCGGCTCAAGCCGACTCGAAACTCCTTCATACTTGCCAAGCAATACAACTGCAGGTCCGTGCCGCTGAAGAGCTTTTGCTGCCAGATAGATGCTTTCGACTTCGCCGAGTTCTTCTTCAGGAGGCAAAGCGATCCAAAGCTGGAAGCCGCGTGCGCGATCGGATCCGTTAGGACCGCCACCATGCCACGCGCCGTGAGCGGCCTTGAACCACTCGACGCCACCTGCCGAGAAGACGCCGGTAGTCCCAGCCGTATCTTCGTAGCGCACGCTGCCTTCGATCATATAGGTCAGTGTTGCGATACCCGAGTGCGGGTGCAGCCCCATCACGGAGAGCGACGTTCCCTCGCTATCGAAGAGATCGAGGAAGACGAAGGGTTTGAGAATGTGACCAAGATCCGATGGGCTCATCAGGCGCGTGATCGCCCCGTGACGCAGGCCACGAGTGCGATGCCCGATTCGACGAGCGTGTTCTCTGATCACCGCGCTGGATTTACTCATAAAACAAACTCCCTTATGCGGCCACTTTGAAAGCCTGCGAATATTGCGCAGGCCTTCCGCAATGAGCATCTGGCTTTTTGAATTTGGGCTGTGTGTTGACTGACGCACCTTCGACCTTATTTGGCCGCCGCTTGCGTCTGTTTCGCCGCTCGGGCCTCAACCGCACGGGCGTCAGCCGCTTTGGCGGTCTCGGTCCGAGGATAAACGTCGTCCTGGATCGCTGTATCCCTGAGCATTGGCGCGATGATCTCTCGAGCGGCCGGAGCAAGCTCTCCAGCCCAATCGCGGAACCATTCGGTAATCATGGCCATAGCTGTATTGGGAACGGCGCCT